>JAABUS010006719.1_pt1 | contig 13737 bp, 8 predicted proteins | sample 5560161 | NCBI WGS metagenome assembly JAABUS01 (sample SAMN10711885, study PRJNA513376) | rock metagenome | isolation source: Antarctica rocks | place: Antarctica: Victoria Land, Trio Nunatak nord | collected 2016-01-04 | reverse complement strand
ACGGCTATCAGCCGTCAGCGGTCAGCTATCAGGAGGAAACCCACTACGCTTTGATCTGCTGATGGCTGAAAGCTGACAGCTGATAGCAATTAATACGACAAAGTATGCTTGACATGACACTAGTGTCGTGTTAAACATTAAATGTCATATTAATGCTATCAGGAGGAAATGTATTAGGTAGTAATGTATTTGCATCATGGGTTCGATATGTGGATAAGAAAATACTTTTCATCCAACCTGTTCGAACGCTATGCTGATGACATCATAGTGCATTGCAGCACTAAAGCACAACTATTTGCATTAAAAGTATTATTTCTTATGTGCAACGATTCTAAGATTGGCACTGTCAATTAAAATTATGATGAAAAAAACTTTCAATTTAACTACACTTTTGTTGCTTATGTTTTTTATATGCTGCAACAAGGCAGAAGATACCACAACTTCCGTTAATCTGAATTTAGTTAGAAAATGGATTCTTGTTGAAACTTTAAGCGACCCGGGAGATGGAAGCGGTAAATGGAAACCAGTTAGTAAACCTAATTATTATTTCTTACAATTCAATACAGATAATAGTATTGAAAGTAATATTTACCCGGATTTAGCTGGCCTGAGGCATTATGATATCATGAATGATTCTACTGTTCAGTTTATTTATAGCAGCGGTATTAAAGTCCTTATGTTTTATAAATTAGAGGGAAATTCTCTAACAATTTCGGGTGGATGTGATGAGGCATGCGGTTCTAAATTTATAAGGTAAACAGCTCAATATTTTTATATGGAGTTGTTAATTATATTCGCTTTCCTGATTTTTGATATCGTCAGGCAATAAAGGAGAAAGAGAATATAATTTGTGTTGTGTAATAATCAAATATTCGCCTAAATTACACGGCATGAAAAAAACTATTTTATTTCTTTCTGTTACACTAATTTGTTTTGTTTCTCTTCGCGCCCAAAAAATCAAATACGAATCATCTTTTAAAACAGCTAAAAATTTAGCACTTGAACAGCAAAGACCTCTTGCTGTTTTAATCACCATTCAGCCACCAATACCTACTCCTAACTTTATGAATGGACTGAATGATGGAGCAGTGATAGAGAAGTTCAATAACAGCTTTATAAATTATAAAGCAGAAAGGGAAGACACAGCTGCTTCCAGGCAAATTATCAGCGAATACAAAGTATATCGCTTTCCATCTTTTATCTTTTTGGATGCAAAAGGCGGGCTTATGTTTACTGATGTTGCTTTTTTGTCAAGGCCCCAACCATTATTAGATATGGCTAACAAAGCCATTGCAGCCACAAAAGAAAAGTCATTGGCAGATTATGATAGCGAATATAGTCGAGGCAGTAACAGCACTGCTTTTTTAAAATCTTATATTTTAAGAAGAGAAAGTGCAGGAATAAATAATAATGCTGATCTTATAGAAAAATATGTAAGTGGTTTAACGGTGCATGATCTTAATAACTATGCTGAAGTATTATTTATCTTGAAAGCCGGCCCGATTGCAGATAGCAACGCTTATAAATTAGCTCACACGAATAAAGCTTTAATAGATAGCATCTTTAAAACTGAACCCTTGGCCGACAGGCTTGCCATCAACAATTCAACCATAGCTAATACATTGAACAATGCGATAGCTAATAAAAACATAGCAAGGGCAAGTGTTGCTGCAAATTTTACCCGTGACTCGTGGGCCAATAATTATTTAGAAGGTCAAAAAAACTGGTATCTAAAAATGCTGCAATATTATAGAGGGGTTAAAGACACCATCAACTATTTACAAATAGCCTCTACTTTTTATGATCAGTATTACATGCGTATCAGCATAGATTCTATCAGGAAAAGAGATTCATCAAATTTTGAGATTGCAAAAAATAAGACCAGAGAAAATGCAAAACTAAGCTCAAACGATACCGCAATTAGACGAACCTATAGTTTTGCTTTTCCAAAGGATAGCTTTGCCAACGACCTCAATAATGCAGCATGGTCCTTTTATCAGACTGCGGGCAGCAACAACGATTATCTTTTAAAAGCGATGTTATGGAGCAAGCGCTCCATTGAGCTAAGCCCTAAGTCCACCTTTTATGATACTTACGCTCATTTATTGTATAAGTTAAAGTTTTACGATGAAGCAGAAAGCATGCAGAGAAAAGCTGTTGAATCAGGTAGGGCTGAAAAAAATGATACTAAGATATTTGAGCAGGAATACGAAAAAATAAAAAAGAGGTCTTTATAAGTTTGAAAATAAATATCTCTTTAATTGTTGCCAATCAAGTATAAGGTAGTACAATTATGAACTTGCAGCCCGAAATTTTAGAGAACCACCTTTTAAGAATTATACCTCTTGGAGAGAGTGATTTTACCAGACTATTCACTGTTGCTTCAGACCCATTAATTTGGGAGCAACATCCTATTAAAGACCGATACGAAAAGGAAGTTTTTCAACATTTTTTCAATGATGCAGTTGTATCAGGAAGTGCATTCCTGATCTTTGACAAAACATCAAACGAACTCATCGGCAGCACACGTTTTTACGACTATAAGCCGGAACTTTCAAGTGTGGCTATTGGTTATACATTTTTAGCAAGAAAATACTGGGGTGGCAATTATAACATGTCAATAAAAAAATTGTTACTTGATTACGCTTTTCAATTTGTAAATTCTGTCAAATTTCATATTGGCACAACAAACATCCGGTCACAAAAAGCCATTTTTAAAATCGGAGCAAAAAAAATAAATGAAATTGATTTAGATTATCATGACAGGAAAGTGCTTCACTATGAATACGAAATCAAGAAGAACGAATGGAATAGTTAATTGCTACTAACCATTTAATTATGCAGCGTCTTTAATATCCATAAGAGGGTTTATGGATGTTATACTTACTATCTTGTATCCGACATGAATTTTTTTATAAAGACTCGGCCTGCCTTAAATATTTCCTTTTGAAGATTACCGAAATTTCTAGTTCTGTTGAGCGAGGCTCGAAACAGCAGTTGAACTTCTTTCTTAGTAATTAAGTAAGTAAATCTTTTTAAATGAAGGAAGCTGGCAGATTTATTGAAAAGAGAATTAGCATATTTTGAAAAAGCTCTTAAATAGGATGAATACATCGGAGAAATTAATCAAATTTTATTCCATTATGATGGCCTTTGCAAATTTTTTAGGAGTTTAAGTGCTTTCATATACTGTATACTAAATTAATAATCATGATATCTAGTAGTATTCCTTTTGGTTGCTTAATAAAGATTTTAGGTATTCCCCCAGGCATTGAAGTTCTCAATTATTAAACAGCAGCCTAAACTTACACACACTAATGGAAATTTTTCTTATTATGTAACAGGAGTTCCTACATTACAAATTAAAAAATGGCTATTATGCTTAACACAACCATAAAAAAACATTTTCACTATTTTGTTATAATCTCGTTCCTAATACCTGGCCTGGTGTTCACAACTTTGTATGGCCAGAAGGCAGCACATCAAAAGAACCTGGTATGGCTGCAACAACAAAAATCAGCAGGGAATTCAATTGTGTTGTTAAACAATGAACAAGGATCGGTACCTGTTAAGGATTTAGAGCAAAAAATTGCCAGTGTAAATATCGGGTCGGCTAATGCTATTCAGTTTGATAGCCTTTTAAACAAATATACCACTGTAGCCAGTTTTTCACTTTTGGGAGATAATACTGATTCTTCTTTTAACCAGCTAAATGATGACCTGAAATTCTATAAAACAATAATAATACAGGTAGACGGATCTGCATTGAATGACAGGAGAACCATAAACTTTATATATGATATTCAAAGAAGTAAACAACTTATTCTTGCTGTTTATGGCAAACATACCTTTCTTAAATATGCTGATAAAATATATCAACCCATGATCTGGTCTACAAAGGATTCCCCTGCAACAGCAAATATCGTTGCACAGATTATTTTTGGCGGCATGTCAGTCACAGCTAAATTAGAAAGGACATATACAGGCGTGTATCACAAAAACGCCGGTTTCAATACAGCAGCAATTCGTTTACAATATACTGTGCCGGAAGAAACAGGCATTGATGTTGCTGATGTGAATGAGCCAATCGATTCTATTGCAGCGGAAGCTATCAGTAAACATGCTATCCCCGGAGCTGTAGTAATGGTTGTAAAAGACGGCAAAGTAATCTTTAACAAAGCCTATGGCTATCACACATACGATAGTATAGAGCCAATGAAAATATCTGACATCTTTGATATGGCTTCTGTAACCAAGGTATCAGCAACAACCATGGCTGTCATGCGCTTGTACGAACAGCAAAAGATTTCTCTTGACACAAGTTTTGGCTACTATATTGCCAGTGCAAGAAACACTAACAAAAGTGACATAAAAATCAGGAGCCTGCTTATGCACCAGTCCGGCATTCAGCCTGGTGTCGGGCTTCCACTTCTTCCCCAGGATATCAGCGCTGACTCATCTTCAGCGTTTCCACTTAAGGCCGGTGATAAAACATTTATACGCGCGGGTTACTTTAAAGAAGTGATGTGGCCGCTTATGCTTCATGTTAAATTAGACAGTGTGCCTAAATACTCCTACTCGGATTTAAGTATGACTTACATGAAAGAAATCGTTGAACGGCAGTCACTTCAAAAGTTGGATGAATATGTTGCTACCCAATTCTATTTGCCATTGGGAATGCAATCCGCAGGTTTTAATCCTTTGCATCGTTTTGATATAAGCAGGATTGTACCAACCGAACAGGAAGACATTTTCAGGAAGGCAATGCTTAGAGGATATGTACATGACCCGATGGCTGCACGATATGGTGGTGTATCAGGAAACGCAGGTTTATTTGCAACTGCAAATGATCTGGCAATTTTGTACCAGATGATACTTAACCGGGGCACTTATGGTGATATACAATATTTTAATCCTGAAACAATTGATCTGTTTACATCAAAACAATCAAGCATAAGCAGGCGCGGCCTTGGCTTTGACCGCAAGGATCCCGATAGTACTAAGAATTATCCTTCGAAACTTGCGTCATCACAAACTTATGGCCATACTGGTTTTACAGGTACCTGCTTTTGGGTTGACCCGAAATACAACCTCATTTTCATCTTTTTATCAAACCGTGTTTATCCTAAAGCAATTGCTACCCTGTATACTTTGTACATTCAACCCCGGATGATGGATGCTATTTATGGAGCTATAAACAAGACCAAACAAGCTGATTCAATACATAAATAACACAATGGCCTTGAAGGATTAGCACGCTTTAAGAAACTGCTACTGAAACATTATACTTTTCCATACTGCTTTTAGAAAATATTAATTAATTCAGCTCTTAAAGGAGCCGTAAATCCGGTCATGGTTGGGTATAATAACGGTTACGTATTGCCGGTACTGTTTGCGGAGCAATTATATTTACGTATTTATTAACATACTTTACTCTTGCAAATAATAAACAAAACTTGTATTTTGTTTTAGTACCCTTATTCCTTAAGAGGAAAATAAATTATACAATCTTATTATATAGGCTTAGGTAATTAAACAGCTTTGGTTTTGATTATACTATTAAATTCAACTCATTCTATACTTACATACATTGGCTTTGATGTAAGCTTTGCTTTGAACAGTGTTTACGTATAACAATTTTAATGCGCTTCTTAATTACGTTTGATTTGAAAGAATGTTAACAGTATGTCATCACTCAATGTCGGTGACTTAGCAAGGTTGAAGTGTTCTTCTGTATGTGAAATTTTAATTTGATTAAAAGTCTTAGAATCCTTTGTGGGATTTCCTTTGTGTCCCTTGTGGTTAAAAGACTCTCGGAATCATAGACCGCATTTAACCACAAAGAGCACAAAGGAAATCCCACAAGGAGCACAAAGGATGCCTGCTACATACGAAATCCTTAAGTCAATGGCATTGTATTATGACTAGTCAATTAGTAAAGGGAGAACAATGCAATTACTGGGCATTGATCCGCCTGATGATAATAAGCAAAAAATTAAATTATATCCGAATTGTTAAACATAAGTATTTAAAGAAGCAGGGCCGGACAATATAATATCAGCTATGTACAATAATCAACAGTTGTTCGGGCTCGATGTTAGATTTTCAGCTTCTTTTAAACTTCAATAATACATTTTAAATAAGGCATTTGTACCGGGCTGCACATTCAATGAATGTCCGTGCCTTTGTAAATACTTAACCGTTATTTGGTATTATTAAAATCACAGGAGTCGTCTGAAAATTCCTAAAAAGAATAAAATAGGGTAGCCGAAAACTGAATAGAGTAGGCAAAATAATAAATTCATTAAAATGCAAAATGTTTTAATTCAATGGAACGAATTAGTTTTAGAAGCAATTCGTCAGACCAAGCCAGGTCCTCCAATGGTAGCACGTTCAATAGCTATTGTCTACACATCTATTTACGATGCTTGGGCGGCATACGACTCTGTTGCGAAACCTACAAGAATTGGTATAGCACAAAGACCAGTTGCTGAAAACACAACTTCAAATAAAGAAACTGCAATCCATTATGCTGCTTTTAAATCTTTATCAGACCAATTTGCTTCCGTGAGGTCAATATTTGTAGAAAAGATGATTGCATTAGGATTAGACCCAAATAATAATTCTACAGCATTAAACACGCCGATTGGAGTTGGAAATCAAGCAGCCAATTTGGTACTAACTTTCCGCCAAACAGATGGGTCTAATGAGAGTGGTAACTATGCGGATAATACCAATTATCAAAGTGTAAATCCTGTTTTAAATCCACTCTTCGAGTCATCTGTAGAAGACATTCCTTTTCCTGATAGATGGCAAAGGCTGGTATACCTTACCCCTGATAATAGACCCGCTTCACCTCAATATATTGCGCCACATTGGGGTAATGTAATTCCTTTTGCCCTAACTTCTGGAAGTCAGTTTCGTCCATCACCACCGCAATTACTTACATCACAAGACTTTTTAGACCAAGCCAAACACGTCATCAATATTCAGGCACATCTAACACCAACCCAGAAAGTAATAGCTGAATATTGGGCAGACGGTCCCAGATCTGAACTTCCTCCAGGACACTGGTGTATATTTACTTCATTTGTTGTAGAAAGAGACAATTTAAATTTAGACGAAAGCGTAAAAATATTTTTTGCAGTATCAAACGCAATCTTTGATGCGTCCATAGCAACATGGGAAGCAAAAAGAATTTATGATTATAGTCGTCCTATCACACAAATCAGGTACTTATTCAGAGGTAAAACCATTAAAGCGTGGGGAGGCGCAGGTAGAGGGACGATTAAAATTAATGGTGAATTTTGGCGGCCTTTCCAGGTAAATACATTTCCCACTCCTCCATTTGCAGAATACATATCGGGACATAGTGCATTTAGTATGGCTGCAGCAGAGGTATTAAAAAGGTTTACCAATAGTGATAAGTTTGGTTATTTTTATATGCAACAAAAACCTCTTGCAGCCGACCCAACTGAAAATGTTATAGGAATAACTATGAGGTGGAATACATTTAGACAAGCAGCATTAGACGCAGGTGAATCCAGGTTATATGGTGGTATTCATTTTTACGAAGGGAATGTTGCTGGGTTAGAACTAGGTAAAAGAGTAGGAGAAAATGCCTTTATAAAGGCACAACAGTTTTGGACAGGAACAATATAAATAACATTAAACAACAAATAAGATTTCGTTGAGTGCGTACCACCAACCAAATCTTATTTGTTGTATGGAACCGCACAGGAGTAACTTTGATGCATGAGGATAGTTCCAGATGTACAAATATTAATCAGCTTTTAGTTGCATTCTTCATTTTTATTATTTAGCTTGGTTCCGGGCAAGCTCTATACTCCTTCCCTCATCTGCTGCAAGCCGTAAACGATGGCTGCAAGCATTTGCAACACGCTAAAATTTTAAACTATGACTTATAATACTTCTTTAGATAAGACCGCAAGCGTAATAACAATTGCTGTAAGTATATTATTTGCTTTCATCATAGGTGGTCAGTTCATAATCTTGAAAGACAAAGGACATGCTATTCCAATCTACACCACGGTGACCTGCCTGCTGATTTATTTTTTAACATTTGCGTTCAGGCCTGTAAAATATGTTGTAACTAAGAATGAGCTTATTGTTCGCAGACCACTTTTAAATGTTCACATAAAAAGAGCCGACATTAAAAGTGTAAAATCAATAGAGAGAAATACCATCAGCGGTTCTATCAGGATATTTGGTATTGGCGGGCTGTTTGGATATTATGGAAGTTTTTCAAACTTTTCATTAGGGCGTATGACCTGGTATGCAACAAGAAGAGACAAACCTGTTTTAGTTAAAACCTCAGATAATAAAATCATCATTTTTACTCCAAATGATCCAGCCACATTCGTTACAGAACTTAGTTCATAGAACTATTCCTTCAGCCAATTTAAACTTTGGCCAAGTGCGGCTTGACATTAAGCAGCAACTTTTGTTTTGCTCTGACAGAAATTGAATATGAATGGAACAGCAGGACTGGAAGCTGGAGCTTAAGCAATACATTCTAGTCTGCATCAGTTTAACCGGGACGTTATTAAATGCAAGTCCATCGCCCTTGCGTTACCGTTAGCTATAATGGCAAGAACGACCGATCAACAAACAATTTTAAAGAAAAAAGTCATGACATTTATTCCAATTGTAGCAGCAGTTATTTTAATCCTTTTATCAGGAATCAGAATTGCACAGGAATATCAAAGAGCCATTGTATTCAGACTTGGACGATTTCAATCTGTTCGTGGGCCAGGTATTTATTGGCTTATTCCACTTATTGAAAGACAACAAAAAGTAGATATACGTACTAAGACGGTTGATTTAGAACAACAGGAAACGATTACAAAAGACAGTGTAACCATAAAAGTAAATGCTGTATTGTGGTTTAAAATTACCAACCCTGAAGATGCCATTATTAAAGTTGCAGACTATAATAAAGCAGTATACCAGTTTTCTGTAACAGCATTAAGAAATATTATCGGACAACATTCTCTTGATGAAGTGTTAAGAGAAAGGGAACAAATAAATGGTACACTTCAAAAAATTGTGGACTCAGCGACTCAACCCTGGGGAATTAAAATAGAAATGGTAGAAATGAAAGATGTTGAAATTCCGGAAGCAATGCAAAGAGCAATGGCAAGGGAAGCAGAAGCAATCAGAGAAAAACGGGCAAGAATAGTTAAAGCAGAAGCCGAATTGGAAGCTTCTATAAAACTAACACAAGGAGCAAAAGAAATGGAAGGAAGTCCGATTGCTCTTGAATTACGAAGAATGCAAATGTTATCAGAAATTGGTATTGACAACAACACGACAACAATTGTACTGGTGCCGTCTGATTTTACAAATGCTGCAAAGAGTTTCACAGAACTTGTAAATAAAAAGAAATTGGAGGTATAAGCCACCGCTACCACGAGTTTTGCAATAGTGAAGATGAAATGCTAAATTGAACATGTTAACTTCTATAAATTTCAATGTTAACTTCCCTGGCCTCATTAATGCGAGCACTTTGGTGGCAATAAGTGCAACACTCTCCTGATCTATAGTGTCATTAAGACAAATTCCATTTATGCGACTGATCATTTTGTTACTGATAATCTTTTCCGAACTGGTTTCTTGCAAGAAAGAAAAAGCAGACATCAATTATTTTTGGCAGTGTAGTATGTCACAAAATCTTGACTCGCAAGCTATCTCAAACAAACTTGCAGGCTCGTGGACCTGGACAAAGCAATCTTGCTTTTGGACAAACATAATTAAATCTGCCGACAGAAATATTAAGGTGTCGTTCGATAGTAATGCAACTTTTTCCGTATACGAAAATTCAAATACCCTTAAACAAGGAACCTGGAAATTAAAGCAAGTTGACGGCAATATTGTGGGACTTGACCTTTTTTCACCAAGTGAATATTTGTATGGGCATATTTTTTTTGCAATAATCAGGTGTTGTTCAACGATAGCTACAGGGACGGCTGTGACCATTTGTTCATAAAGACTAATTGATTGTATGTAGCTACTATTATTATTATTTATTCAAATTCCATTGATAACACGTATTATACAAATCTTACAGGTAGGCTGTTCAAAAGTCCATAACACTCTTCATACAATTTGTGAAATGAATGTCAAAAGGTTAGTACTACATCCCTTCCCCGGGATAATGGCACTAAATTAAATATTTTAAGTATTTAATCAAGTTCGTAGTCAACGTTTTTCGAAAGAGTACGTTCCCCTCCTTTTTTAAGGAGGGGAACGTTGACTTAAGATGCGAAGCACTTAAGTCAACGGGGGTGGTTACTAACTGTAAGTAGTCAATAACTTGCAAACGATACATTCACCTACACGACCAGTTCAACCGATCAAAGCCGGTAACCACCCCCGTTCGGAAACGTGCTTCGCATCGTTTCTGAACATCCCCTCCTTGAAAAAGGAGGGGAACGTACCGCTCATTCATCATTGAACTAAACGAAATTTAATTTAATTGAATATTTTCTTAAGTTAGTGCCATTATCTCGAGGAAGGGACGTTTAAGCCGAAGGCTAAACTGGGGAGGGTAACTGACCGGGATTGCTCAGTGACAAGCACCTATAGAGGTCAGCACTATGCACAACAATGAAGACCAAAATAGCAACACGCCCGGTGTATCCACCCCCGTTATGTCCTGCGGACTTAACATCCCCTCCAATGGAGGGGATGGACTACTTCACGATTCACAAAAAAGGTACGAAAACTTCTATCTACTTTTGAACAGCCTATCTTACAGGCAACGATTTTGTTTTGGTTGCAAAGTCAGGATTATATGCGTTTGTGCCGATTTATAAATGGCTTCTGCTATCCTTATGTCGCGAAGGTTTTCTTCCCATGGGTACAAGCATTGGTTTCCCATGCGTGATTATTAAGGAATCATCTCCATTTGTTTAGCCTTTACCGCATAAAAATAGTGACTTCATTTATGCGAAAGTAATTACTGCTATAAGTTTTTTCTTATCCTCACACAAAGTAAAAAACAATTAAAGGTCATCCTTACTTAGAGCCAACTTGCTTAGAGTCAATAAATATACTAAAAAATTAAATTCAAAGAAAAAGCTGATAAGTAAATGGTAACTCTTAATATTTTTATATTATTTTCACGTTCGTACCATGAAGCACGTATTAAAAAAATACAGCGCAGTAATATATATATTGCTCCTACTGCCTGCAATCTGCCAAGCAACAACCTATTATGTAAGCTCTTCCGGTAATGATAATAATACGGGTAAAAATATTGCGAATGCATTTAAAACCGTTAGCCAGGTTAATAAGTTACAATTTTTACCGGGCGACACATTAAAATTTGAAGGTGGGTCATTTTTTACCGGTTCTATATTATTAACATCCAGTGATCAGGGTAGCGCTTCCCAACCAGTAGTAATTACTTCTTATGGCGTGGGGAGAGCTACAATAAATGCTGGTGACTCCGTCGGTTTGTATTCGTATAATGCTGGTGGCATTGAAGTGAGGGGAATTAATTTTACTGGCGGCGTGAATAATAATCAAAGGGGTATTTATTTTTTTACTGACAAAACTGATGTTTTCTTAAGTCATATAACCATTGAAGATGTGGAAGTCAGCGGCTTTTATGACTATGGTGTTCAAATTGGCTGCACAAGCCCATCAAAGGGTTTCTCAGATGTATTGATAAACAGGGTTATATCACATGACAATAAAAATGGAGGAATCCTCAGCTCCAATGATGGTAGTTTTTCAGCGTTCAATCATCACAATATTACCGTCACTAATTGTAAAGCTTATAATAATAAAGGCATTCCTTCTTATGGAAATCAATCCGGGAATGGTATTCTGATTTCAAGTGTCATAGGTGCTTTAATAGACCATTGCGAAGCATATAACAACGGGGAAGACAACGATTTTACCGGGGGCGGTCCTGTTGGAATATGGTTTTCCCTGGTGAACAATGGTATCATTCAGAACTGCGAGAGTCATCATAATAAAACCCGGACTATTGATGGTGGAGGTTTTGACCTGGATGGAGGATGTCAGAATTCCATTATTCAATATTGTTATAGTCATGAAAACCAGGGAGCGGGACTTTTACTGGCTGAATATGGAACTGGTGTTCCTTTCACTGGTAACACCATAAGATATAACATTTCAGAAAATGATGCATCCCTGGACCGTTATGGTAGTATACTGGTCTGGGGTGCTGACCAGGGCGCTCAGGTAACGAATAGTATGATTTACAATAACACCATTTATTCGAATCATCTGGGTGTAGCGTTGTTCGATGCCAACTTCATGAATGTAACAATAAGCAACAATATATTTTATTGTCTGCCTGGAACACAGTTTCTTCAGGGAGTAGCCGACAGCTCAAAGATCCACTTTATTCAAAATGATTACTATTCTCCCGGAACTGCCTATTTTAGTTGGAATGGTGTAAATTATAATTCACTAACAGCATGGAAATCTGCGGCGGTAACCCAGGAGAGAATCGGCATCAGGAATTATGGGCTTTCCATAGATCCTCTTTTGAATGCGCCAGGTACAGGAAAAGATGGATATATATTAAAAAGTAATTCCCCAGTGATTGACTCAGGATTTAATATGATGGGAATAGGGTCAAATGATTATTACGGAGGATTGAGTAAAGTTAGAAGCTCACAGGATATCGGCGCCAATGAATACCAATATGCAAATATCTTCCCCCCAAAAGATACTACTGCCCCATCGGTTCCTTTGAATCTTAAAGTTGTAACTGCCACCACAAGTATGGCCAGGCTGTCCTGGGATAACTCTACTGACAACATTGCTGTTTCAGGTTATGATGTGTTTATAAACGGCACCAAAAAATATACTGCCGTTACTGACAGTGTTACCGTTAACAATCTTAAAGCCGATAGTTCCTTCAGTGTCGCTGTCAAGGCTTTTGACTCCTCTGGTAATGCCTCAGCTCTTAGTGTGCCCATCACTGTTAAAGCTGGTTCCAGCAAAGATACTACTGCCCCATCGGTTCCTTTGAATCTTAAAGTTGTAACTGCCACCACAAGTATGGCCAGGCTATCCTGGGATAACTCTACTGACAACACTGCTGTTTCAGGTTATGATGTGTTTATAAACGGCACCAAAAAATATACTACCGTTACTGACAGTGTTACCGTTAACAATCTTAAAGCCGATAGTTCCTTCAGTGTCGCTGTCAGGGCTTTTGACTCCTCTGGTAACGCTTCTGCCCTTAGTGTGCCCATCACTGTTAAAGCTGGTTCCAGCAAAGATACCACGGCCCCATCGGTTCCTTTGAATCTTAAAGTTGTAACTGCCACCACAAGTATGGCCAGGCTGTCCTGGGATAACTCTTTAGATAACATTGCTGTTACAGGTTATGACGTCTTCATAAACGGCACCAAAAAATATACTACCGTTACTGACAGTGTTACCGTTAACAATCTTAAAGCTGATAGTTCCTTCAGTGTCGCTGTCAGGGCTTTTGACTCCTCTGGTAATGCCTCAGCTCTTAGTGTGCCCATCACCGTAAAAGCTGCACCGACTTCAGCGGCAGGGCTCAACTACCGCTATTACGAGGGAACCTGGGATGTGCTTCCTAATTTTAATACCCTCACCCCGGTTAAAACAGGAACTTCCCCCAATATTGACCTTAGTGTGAGAGCTACCGGCAAGGACAACTATTACGGACTGGTATGGGAAGGCAATATCTCCATTCCC
>JAABUS010006718.1_pt1 | contig 13738 bp, 16 predicted proteins | sample 5560161 | NCBI WGS metagenome assembly JAABUS01 (sample SAMN10711885, study PRJNA513376) | rock metagenome | isolation source: Antarctica rocks | place: Antarctica: Victoria Land, Trio Nunatak nord | collected 2016-01-04 | reverse complement strand
CTCGCCGGTCTCGACCAGGCTGAACGACTTGCTGGTATAAACGCCGAGCGCCTCCAGCATCTCGGTCGCCAGCACCTCGCGCACGCCGCCCTTAAGCGTGAGGCGGCCGTCGGCGGCGCGGGACCACGGCGTCTGTCCGCTGCCCTTGGTGCCGAAATCCAGCAGGCGGCCGTCAACCACGTCGTGCAACTGCGCGAACAGGAAGCCGCGGCCGTCGCCGAGGTCCGGGTTGTAGCTGCGGAACTGGTGGCCGTGGTAGCGGAGCGCCAAGGGCTGCGGGAAGCTGCCGGGCATGGGCGTCAGCGCCCCGAAATGCGCCAGCCACTCGGCATCCGTGAGGGTGTCCAGGCCGACGCGCGCGGCCCATCGCTGGTTGCGGCGGCGCAGGATGTGTTTTGGGAAGGCGGCCGGGGCGACCCGATCGAAGAACTCGTCGCCGAGGGCGGCGTGGGTGACGGCGGGGCAGTAGTCGGGGCGAGGGGGCATGGTGCATTACATGACTCAAGAGGAAGCCAGACGCTAGATTGGGAAGCGCCAGCTTGGACAAGTTTGACGTCTGGACGTCAAAAATCTACAACTTCCTTGTTGGGTGGAGAATCGTGTGTCACTTGCGCCGGGCAGCATACGAGACGCGATCACAAGCTATCTAGCGGAACTTGGCGGTAGCGCATCGATTGCCGAGATCGCTGCAGCAATCTCGGTGCGTCTTGGAGCAGTCCCGCCCTCGTCGATCAGGTCGTATTTGAACCTGAACGTACCGGGAACTTTCGCCAGGATTGGCAGAGGGCGCTACCGGCTGGATACCGTTGATGCTGAAGCGATGCAGCCCGGTTGATGCTGAAGCGATGCAGCCCGTCGAATCAAAGCCCGTTCTTCAAACAGAACGTGCAAGACTCTTTCATGCTGATTGCTTCGAGTGGCTGTCCGAGTGTAGGCCGTCCTCCATCCATGCCGTCGTCACCGACCCGCCGTATGGCCTGGTGGAATATTCGACCAAGGAACAACGCAAGCTTCGCGCGGGCAAAGGCGGGATCTGGCGTATTCCCCCATCGTTTGATGGTCACAGACGCTCCCCGTTGCCAAGGTTCACGGTGCTGAACGCGGAAGACCGGGTTCAGCTTTACGCCTTTTTCCGACGCTTTGCCGTGCTGCTGTCAAGGGTTGTCGTCCCAGGCGCCAACGTGGTGGTCGCAAGCAACCCGTTGCTCTCGCATATTGTGGCGTCGGCCATGTCGGAGGGCGGCCTTGAGCTGCGGGGCACGCTTGCCCGGCTTACCATGACCATGCGTGGCGGCGACCGCCCAAAGAACGCACATGCCGAATTCGATGACGTCAGCGTCATGCCACGCTCGATGTGGGAACCATGGGTGGTGCTTCGCCGCCCTATCGAGGGGCGCATACAAGACAACCTGCGTAAATGGAAAACCGGCGGCTTCCTGCGTCTTGGCGCGAGCCAACCGTTCGGCGACGTCATTCGTTCTGGTCCTACTTCAAAGGCAGAACGGGCCATCGCGCCACATCCGTCGTTGAAGCCCCAAGGCTTCCTTCGGCAAATTGTCCGTGCTTCGCTTCCTCTGCAAGAAGGAGTAGTGCTCGACCCGTTTGCAGGATCAGGTTCCACGCTGGCGGCTGCGAGCGCCGTCGGATATGACAGCATCGGCATCGAGGCGGACGAAAAATTTATCGACGTGGCAAAGCTGGCCATTCCCGCCCTGACCGCATTGCAACTGGTAGATCGATCCGGCGCGCAACTTGAGGGTGCCTGCTGATCCACTACCGGCTCACGCCATGCTGAACGCAGCATGGACGCGCTGACCCTGTTCGGCCTGCTTGCCGTCAGCCTGATGCTGCTGTGCTACGCGTGCGAAGGGCGCGGGCGCGGCTGGGTGCTGGGGTTCGCTGTGTCGTGCGCATTGGGATCGGCATACGGGTTCCTGCAGGGCGCCTGGCCGTTCGGCGTTGTGGAGGCGATCTGGTCACTGGTCGCGTTGCGGCGCTGGCTCAGTGCAAACCGCCCGCCTGCTCGATGAAGGCCGCAATCTCGGCCACGCCCTGGCCCGCCCGGATGTTGGCGAACACGAAGGGTCGGTCGCCCCGCATGCGGCGGCTGTCGCGGTCCATGACTTCCAGGCTCGCGCCGACGTGCGGGGCGAGGTCTATCTTGTTGATCACCAGCAGGTCGCTGCGGGTAATTCCCGGGCCGCCTTTGCGCGGGATCTTGTCGCCGGCGGAGACGTCGATGACGTAGATCGTCAGGTCGGCCAGCTCCGGGCTGAAGGTCGCGGCAAGGTTGTCGCCGCCGCTCTCGATCAGGATCAGGTCCAGGCCGGGGAAGCGGCGGCGCATCTCGGCGATGCCCGCGAGATTGATGCTGGCGTCCTCGCGGATGGCGGTGTGCGGACAGCCGCCGGTCTCGATGCCCAGGATGCGCTCCGGCGGCAGCGACCCGGCGCGGGTCAGGAACTCGGCGTCCTCCTTGGTATAGATGTCGTTGGTGATCGCCGCGATGTCGAAGCGGGGAGAGAAGCGCTTGCACAACGCGTCCATCAGCGCGGTCTTGCCGGTCCCAACGGGTCCGCCGACGCCGACGCGGAGCGGGCCATGCGGTGATGTCATGTGCGGAACAGCCTTGTGTATTGAGTTTCATGGCGCATGGCGGCGATGTCGGAGCGGAAGCAGGCGCTGCCGAGGTCGTCGAGCGTGGCGTGGCGGGTGGCCTCGGCTATGTCCTGCACCGCCGGTTCCAGCGCCGACAGCACGCGCAGCCCGGCGGTTTGGCCCAGCGGCACCAGGCGCACCGCCGCGCTGACCAGATTGGCCGTGAAGCCGTGCAGGAAAGCGAGAACGGCTGGGTCCGCCGCGACACCTTGCGCCGCGGCCAGCGCGCCGACTGCGACGGGGTAGGCGATCGGCTGGTCGCTTGCGCGCAGCTCGGCCAGCAACGGGACGCCCCAGACCTCGGCCGCAATGGCGAAGGTATCGCCCTGGCCCAATGTCTCGGCCCGGCGCTCGCGGGCGGGCTGCGCCGCTGCGGCCAATTTAGCGACGGCGGCGAGCGCGGCCAGGTCGCGGGCGGCGTGGGCATGGCGGAGCAGGATGGCATCGGCGCGGCCCGACCCATGGCGCAGCACCTCGTCAAGCCAGGCAAACAGGTCGCCTTCGGTGCGGACATCCCTGGCCTCGACCGCCCATTCCAAAGCGTGGGAGTAGGCGTAGGCGCCGGTCGGGAAGGCCGGCGATAGCCAGGTCAGCAGCTTGACGAGATCAATGGCCGTGCGTGTGGGCATGGCCGTCGTCATCGTGCGAATGCGAGTGCCCGCCGGCATAGGCGCCGCCTTCCGGATCGAACGGCGCCTCGATCTCGGCCACGTGGCCGCCCAGGGTGCGCACCATCTCGGCGATCACGTGGTCGTGCCGGATGCGGAGGTGCGCGCCGAGCAACTGGACGGGCAGATGCCGGTTGCCGAGGTGCCAGGCGATGCGGACCAGCGCAGCGGCGTCATGGGCGTGGATGTCCAGCAGGGGCTCCGGCCGGGCCTGCACCAGAACCACGCCGCCGCCGTCCAGCAGCAGGCCGTCGCCGTCGCGCAGCCGGACGGCCTGGGGCAGGTCCAGCAAGACTTCGCCCCCCGCTTCGGTCGGCAGCACGATGCGGCGGCGATGCCGGCGGTCGAAGTCGATCAGCACGCGGTCGGCGGCCCGGGCCATGTCCCACGTGCCGGCCGAGAGGACCTGATTGGCGCGCATCAGAACAGGAAGTAGCGCTGCGCCATCGGCAGCACGATGGCGGGTTCGCAGGTCAGCAGCACGCCGTCGGCCCGCACTTCGTAGGTTTCCGGATCGACCTCGATCAACGGGGTCGCGTCGTTGTGGATCATGCTGCGCTTGCCGATCTGGCCGCGGGTGTCGCGCACGGCCGACAGGCGCCGAGTGAGGTTGAGGCGCTGGCCGATGCCGTCGTCGAGCGCCGCCTGCGACACGAAGGTGATGCAGCTTGCGGCCAATGCGGACCCGAACTGGCCGAACATCGGGCGGTAGTGCACCGGCTGCGGCGTCGGGATGCTGGCGTTCGGGTCGCCCATCGGCGCGCAGACGATGGTGCCGGCCTTCAGCACCAGGTCGGGTTTTACCCCGAAGAACATCGGCGACCACAGCACCAGGTCGGCCAGCTTGCCGGGCTCGACCGAGCCGACCTCGTGCGACAGGCCCTGCGCGATGGCCGGGTTGATGGTGTACTTGGCGACGTAGCGCTTGATGCGCGCGTTGTCCGCCCGCCCGTCCCCCGGCAGCGACCCGCGCTGCTGCTTCATCTTATGCGCGGTCTGCCAAGTGCGGATCGCCACCTCGCCGACCCGCCCCATCGCCTGGCTGTCCGACGAGATCATGCTGAGCGCGCCGAGGTCGTGCAGGATGTCCTCGGCGGCGATCGTCTCGCGCCGGATGCGGCTCTCGGCGAAAGCGACATCCTCGGGGATTGCGGGGTCGAGGTGGTGGCAGACCATGAGCATGTCGAGATGCTCGTCCAGCGTGTTGGCGGTGTAGGGGCGCGTCGGGTTGGTGCTGCTGGGCAGCACGTTGGGCAGCCCGGCGACGCGGATGATGTCAGGGGCGTGGCCGCCGCCGGCGCCCTCGGTGTGGAAGGCGTGGATGGTGCGGCCCTGGAAGGCGGCGATGGTGTCCTCGACGAAGCCGCTCTCGTTCAGCGTGTCGGTGTGGATCATCACCTGGACGTCGAACCGGTCGGCAACCGACAGCGCGCAGTCGATGCTGGCGGGGGTAGTGCCCCAGTCCTCGTGCAGCTTCAGGCTGCTGGCGCCGGCGCGGATCATCTCCTCCAAAGTGGCCGGACGGGAGGCGTTGCCTTTGCCGGCGAAAGCGAGATTGACCGGCAGGCCCTCGGCGGCTTGCAGCATGCGGGCGAGATGCCACGGGCCGGGGGTGCAGGTGGTGGCGCTGGTGCCGGTGGCCGGGCCGGTGCCGCCGCCGACCAGGGTGGTGATGCCGGATGCCAGCGCCTCCTCGACCTGCTGCGGGCAGATGAAATGGATGTGGCTGTCCACGCCGCCGGCGGTGAGGATCTTGCCCTCGCCGGCGATGATCTCGGTGCCGGGGCCGATGGTGATGGTGACGTTGGGCTGCACGTCGGGATTGCCCGCCTTGCCGATGGCGTGGATGCGGCCGTCGAGGATGGCGACGTCGGCCTTGACGATGCCCCAGTGGTCGAGGATCAGCGCGTTGGTGATGACGGTATCGACGGCGCCTTCGGCCTGCGACGCCTGCGACTGGCCCATGCCGTCGCGGATGACCTTGCCGCCGCCGAATTTTACCTCTTCGCCGTAGCTGGTCAGGTCGCGCTCGACCTCGGCGAACAGGTCCGTGTCGGCCAGGCGAACTCGGTCGCCAGTGGTGGGGCCATACATGTCGGCATAGGCGCGGCGGGGAATGCGGGTCATAGCGGGCCCATGACTTCGCCGCGGAAACCCTGGACGATGCGGGCGCCGCGATAGGGGATCAGAGTGATTTCCCGCGTCTGCCCGGGCTCGAACCGCACGGCGGTGCCGGCGGCGATGTCGAGGCGCTGGCCGCGGGCCTGGGTGCGGTCGAACTGCAGGGCCGGGTTGGTTTCGGCAAAATGGTAGTGGCTGCCGACTTGGATCGGGCGGTCGCCGGTGTTGGCGACGGTCAGCGTCGTGCGGGGCAGGCCGGCGTTCAGTTCGATGTCGCCATCCTCGGTCAGGATCTCGCCGGGGATCATCGGCCCGCCTTTCATCGAATCGGCTCGTGCACGGTGACGAGCTTGGTGCCATCCGGAAAAGTGGCCTCGACCTGAACATCGAGAATCATCTCGGCGATGCCTTCCATCACCTGGTCGCGGGTCAGCACGCCGGCGCCGGCCTCCATCAGGTCGGCGACGCTGCGGCCGTCGCGGGCGCCCTCGACCACGAAGTCGGAGATCAGCGCGATCGCCTCCGGGTGGTTCAGCTTGACGCCGCGCTCCAGCCGGCGCCGGGCGACGTTGGCGGCCATGGCGATCAGCAGCTTGTCCTTCTCGCGCGGGGTCAGGTGCATGCGGGGTCCTCAATTCTGTCGAGCACTAAGGCGCTCTCAGCATAGCCAAACGCGCGGCAGCGGACGGCCGGCGCGCAACGCCGCCAATCCTGCCACGACCGCGGCGCGGAGGCACGCGCCATCTGGTGCCACGACCCGGGCGATCAGCATGCCGTCCCAGGCGGAGGCCCCGGCGTCGTGGCCGGCCAGCGCCTGGCGCAGGGCGTCGAGCTTGGCTTCCGCGTCGGGTGCCACGTGGACCAACGTCGCGACGCTGCGTGCCATGCCGCCCGTTGCCTGGCGGTCCAGCACGGATTGCACGGGACCGTCGAAGCGGATCGCATCGTGCAACAACAAGCGCCCGGCGCGGCGCACCCGGATGAGGTCGCGCCACCACGCCTCGTGCACGGTCTCATGCATGGCGGTGCGTCCGAACACCAGTTGCTCCACGCCCAAGAACCAGGCGTCGGCGGCGAGGTCCACAACCAGCCGGCGCTGGACGGCGCAGCGGTCGAACAGGATGGTCTCTTGCGGCAGCCACTCCAGCGCGGCGCCGGACGCCACATGCAGCGCGGTCGAGACCCGGGCCGGCGCGGTGCCGGGCAGCGCGCGGTAGAAGCGCTCCGCCGCCTGTGACGCCACCGTCGCCTGCGTGCCAGGGCCGGCCGTGATGGTGGTATCCAGGATGTCGCCGCCGGCCACTCCGCCGGAACTATTGAGCGTGACGACACCGGTCCACGCGCCGTGCTCCGTTCGGGGAAAGCGCGCCTTGAGGCAGCCCTCCTGGCGCAGGCCGTCCAGCACGGTGGCAGCGTTCCGACGCTTGAAGGAGAGGCGGAGCGTGCCCCGCGCGCGCTGATGCGCGAAAACCAGCGCATCCATCAGCCGTCCTACCCAATCAGTGCCTTCAGCTTGGTCCGGACCTCAAACAGCTCGCCAGGGCTGACCCGGCCCTTGCGCGTTGCCCGGCGCGCTTCCCAGTCCTGGCTCTTGACCTGGTCCGCCAAAACCACGCTCGGCGTGCGCCCGGCGATCGCCACCTCGAACGGGTAGCCCTTGATCCGCGTAGTGGTCGGGCAACAGACCATCATGCCGGTACGGCCATTGTAGCTGGCGGGGCTGAGCACCACGGCGGGCCGATGCCCGGCCTGCTCATGCCCAGCCTGCGGATCGAACTGCAACCAGACGATATCCCCGGCCTCCGGCACGTAGGCCGTTGCCACTACCAAGTCTCCCGGCCAACCGGCGGTCCCATGTCAACCATCCCATGCCGGTTCTCGTCGGTGATCCCTGCAACCAACATGCCGAGGTCGTACATCTCCTTCCGGATCGGTTCTATGACAATCCGCCCCGCCTCTTCGCGCACATCGACCGGCTGGTCCAAACGGAGCCGGGCAGCCTCCATCACGGCGGCCGGAATGCGGACCGAGGCGCTGTTGCCCCACTTCTTCACGATCGTTTTCATAGTGTCCTCGCAGTTAACCGCAGCCGGTTATAACGTATCTACTTTATCGATACAATTATTCCCTACACCGAAAGCCGCCGCCGCACCACGCCCTCGTCCAAAGTCCCCGGCGCGCCGCTCAGCACGATGTCGCCGCGGTCCATCACCGCCAGCGTGTCCGCCAGCTCCCGCGCGAAGTCGTAGTACTGCTCGACCAGCAAAATCGCCATCGCGCCGCGGCTGCGCAGCAACGCGATCACCCGGCCGATGTCCTTGATGATGCTCGGCTGGATGCCCTCCGTCGGCTCATCGAGGACCAGCAAACGCGGGTGCATCACCAGCGCGCGGGCGATGGCAAGCTGTTGCTGCTGGCCGCCCGACAAATCGCCGCCGCGCCGGCGCAGCATGCTGCGCAGCACCGGGAACAGATCGAAGATCTCGTCGTCGATCCGCCGCTTGCCGCGCGGCAGCACGGCGAACCCGGTTTCCAGGTTCTCCCGCACGGTCAGCAGCGGAAAGATGTCGCGCCCCTGCGGCACCCAGGCGATGCCGCGCTGCGCCCGGGCGTAGGTCGGCAGGCGCGTGATGTCCGCGCCCTCCCAATGGATGCTGCCGGACGTCACCGGATGCGCGCCAGTGATGGCGCGCAGCAGGCTGGTCTTGCCGACGCCGTTGCGGCCCAGCAGGCAGGTGACGGCGCCGGTCTGCACACTGATGGACACGTTGCGAAGCGCGATGGCGGCGCCGTAGTGCAGCGCCACGCCCCGGACCGTCAGCTCACCGCCCCCCGCCTCACCGCCCAAGATAGACCTCGATCACCCGGGGGTCCTCGCTCACATGGTCGATCGTGCCCTCGCTGAGGACAGAGCCCTCGTGCAGCACCGTCACCTTCACATCCAGCGCGCGGACGAACGCCATGTCGTGCTCCACCACGACGACGCTGCGGGTGCGGTTGATCTCGCGTAGCAGCTCGGCGGTCTGCTCGGTTTCGGCGTCGGTCATGCCGGCGACGGGCTCGTCCACCAGCAGCAAACGCGGCTCTTGCGCCAGCAGCATGCCGATCTCCAGCCACTGCTTCTGCCCATGGCTGAGGTCGCCCGCCCGGCGCTGGCGGTGGTTGCGGAGGCGGATGATAGCAAGAATTTCTTCAACCTGCGCCTGCTCGGCGTCGCTCTGCCGCGCGCGCAGGGTGAACCAGGGCCGGCGGTCGCCCGCCAGCGCCAGCAGCAGGTTGTCCCAAACGGTGTGCAGCTCAAACACCGTGGGCTTCTGGAACTTGCGGCCGATGCCGAGGCCCGCGATGGCGGGCTCGTCGAGCCGGGTGAGGTCGGTGTCGGCGGCGTAGATAACGCGACCGGTGTCGGGCCGGGTCTTGCCGGTGATGACGTCCATCATCGTCGTCTTGCCCGCGCCGTTCGGCCCGATCACCGCGCGCATCTCGCCCGGCGCCAGCACGAGCGACAGGTTGTTGAGCGCACGGAAGCCGTCGAAGCTGACGCTGACGCCGTCGAGGTACAGCAGGCTGTCGGACACCGGGCCTATGGTGGTCACAGGGTGGCCTCCTCGGAGACAGCCGTTTCCTCGGAGACGACAGGCGGCTTCGGGACCCCGGACCGCGGCATCAGGCCCATCAGGCCACGCGGCAGGAACAGCGTGACAGCGATGAACAGGCCGCCCAGCGCGAACAGCCAGAGTTCCGGAAGCTGGCCGGTGAAGTACGTTTTGGCCAGGTTGACCAGCACGGCCCCGAGGATTGCGCCGTGCAGGGTGCCGCGTCCGCCGACGGCGACCCAGATCACCGCCTCGATCGACCCGGCGGGCGCGAACTCGCCGGGGTTGATGATGCCGACCTGTGGCACGTACAGCGCGCCGCCCAGCCCGGCCATCACGGCGGACAAGGTCCAGACGACAAGTTTGTAGCTCTCGGGCCGGTAGCCGAGGAAGCGGGTGCGGCTTTCGCTGTCGCGGACGGCGATCAGCACCTTGCCGAAGCGTGACCGGGTGATGCCGCGGGCCAGCAGATACAGCGCGCAGAGCAGCGCCGCCGTGATCAGCAACAGCCCGCGCCGCGTGCCGTCGGACGACAACGGCGCGCCCAGGATCTCCTTAAAGTCGGTCAGCCCATTATTGCCGCCAAACCCCATGTCGTTCCGGAAGAACGCCAGCAGCAGCGCGTAGGTCAGCGCCTGGGTGATGATGGAAAGATAGACCCCGGTCACCCGGCTGCGGAAGGCGAGCCAGCCGAACACCAGCGCGAGCAGCCCCGGCACCAGCATCGCCATCACGACGGCGAAGGGGAACTGGCCGAAGCCGTACCAATACCACGGCAGCGCCTTCCAGTTCAGGAACACCATGAAATCCGGCAATGCCGCGCCGTACTGCCCGCGCCCAGCAATTTGAAGCATAAGGTACATGCCCATCGCGTAGCCGCCGAGCGCGAAGAACGCGGCGTGGCCGAGGCTCAGGATGCCGGCAAAGCCCCAGACCAGATCGACCGCCAGCGCCAGGATGGCGAAGCACAGATACTTGCCGAACAGCGACACGACGTAGGTTGGAACATGCAGCGCGCTGCCGGGTGCGGTGCCCAGGTTCAGCCCGGCCAGCAGCAGCGCGCCGCTCAGCACCAGCAGCAGCGTCGCCGGCGTGGCGACCCGATCCCTCACGTCTCCACCGCGCGGCCCTTCAGCGGGAACATGCCGCGCGGCCGGCGCTGGATGAACAGGATCAGCAGCACCAGCACCACGATCTTGCCCAGCACCGCGCCCGCCACCGGCTCCAGGAACTTGTTGACGACCCCGAGCGTCAGCGCGCCCAGCGCAGTGCCCCACAGGTTGCCGACGCCGCCGAACACGACGACCATGAAGCTGTCGATGATGTAGCCCTGGCCGAGGTTGGGGCTCACGTTGTCGATCTGGCTGAGCGCCACGCCCGCCATGCCGGCGACGCCGGAGCCGAGGCCGAAGGTCAGCGCGTCGATCCCCCCGGTGCGGATGCCCATGGCGGCGGCCATGCGGCGGTTCTGCGTCACTGCGCGCATGCGAAGGCCGAGCGGCGTGAAGCGCAGCACCGCCATCAGCCCGAACAGCACGGCGACGGCGAACACGATGATCGCGACCCGGTTGTAGGTCAGCGTCAACTGCCCGAGCCGCCCGGCGCCGCTCATCCATGCGGGCGTGCCGACCTCGCGGTTGGAGGGTCCGAAGATCGAGCGGATGGCCTGCTGCAGCACGAGCGACAGGCCGAAGGTGGCCAGCAGGGTCTCGAGCGGACGGCCGTATAGGAAGCGGATCAGGCCGCGCTCGATCGCCACGCCGAGGGCGCCGGACACCAGGAAGGCCAGCGGGATGGCAATCAATACGCTCGCGCCGAACAGGCCCGGCGCGTGGGCGCGGATGACCTCCTGCACCATGAACGTCACGTAGGCGCCGATCATCACCATCTCGCCATGCGCCATGTTGATCACGCCCATGACGCCGAAGGTGATGGCGAGGCCGGTCGCGGCCAGCAGCAGCACGGAGCCGAGGCTGAGGCCGTAGAACGCGCCCTGCGCCAAGCCCCAGAGCTGCAATGCCCAATCAATGTGGGCGACCGCCTCGACGGCGGCGGCAGCGACGGCCGGGGAGCTGTTTGGCAAGGAGGCCAGCATGGCGCGGGCATCGAGGTCGCCGCGGGCCCGCAGCGTGGCGATGGCGGCGAGCTTATCGGGGTCGGTCGCATCGAGGGTCGCCAGCACGGCGGCGGCGCGGGCCTGCTGCATGGTTTCGCGGACGCCGGCGTCATGCTCCCCCGCGATGGCGCGGTCGAGCACCGGCAGCGCGGCGGCGTCGCGCGACCGGAACACCGCCTGCGCAGCGTCGGCGCGGGTGGCGGCGTCGGGGGCGAACAGCCGCAGCCCGCCCATCGCAGCGTCCACCGCCCGGCGCACGCCGTTGTTGACCCGCACCGGCCGGAGGTTGGCAGCGTCGGCCGCGGCGCCCGTCTCGGCGGAAACCACGTCGCCGCTGGGCTCGCGGATGAACAGCGCGCCGCCGAGCTGCACCAGCAGGCGCCCGGCCTGCAACGCGTCAAGCACCGGGCCGGCGCGCGGATTGCCGGAAACTGCCAACGCCTCCACCCCGCGCCGAATCTCTTCGAACGACTGGCTGCCGAGGGGCGCCAGCAGCGGCGATTGGGCCGAGGCCGGCGCGCCGATCAGCACGGCAAAGAGCAGCAGGACGATGCGCATGGTTCGGGGACCGCGAGGGTTGGGGCGGCGCACAGGCCGCCCCAGGCGTTTCAGCTCCCGCCGCCGCCGCACTTGCCGGTTTTGACGTTGAAGTTGCCGCACGACATCGGCGACCGCCAGTCGGCGATCAGGTCGCGCGAGCCCTCCAGGTACGGCGACCACTCCTGCGCCACGATGGTGCCCGGCGTCGTCGAGACGATGTTGAACTGGCCGTTGCCCTGGATCTCGCCGATCAGCACCGGCTTCGTGATGTGGTGGTTCGGCATCATGGCCGACAGCCCGCCCGACAGGTTCGGCACCGACACGCCGACCATGGCGTCGATCACCTTGGTCGTGTCGAAGGTGCCGGCCTTCTCGACGGCCTTCACCCACATGGCGAAGCCGATGACGTGCGCCTCCATCGGGTCGTTGGTGACCCGCTTCGGATTCTTGGTGTAGGCCTGCCAACGCGCGATGAACGTTTTATTGTCGGCGTTATCGACGCTCATAAAGTAGTTCCAGGCGGCGAGGTGGCCCAGCAGCGGCTTGGTGTCGATGCCCGCAAGCTCCTCCTCGCCGACGCTGAACGCCACGACGGGGATGTCGGTCGCCTTGATGCCCTGGTTGCCCAGCTCCTTGTAGAACGGCACGTTGGCGTCGCCGTTGATCGTGCTGACAACGGCGGTCTTCTTACCGGCGGACCCGAACTTCTTGATGTCGGCGACGATGGTCTGCCAGTCGCTGTGGCCGAACGGCGTGTAGTTGATCAGGATGTCGTCCTGCTTCACGCCCTTGGACTTTAAATACGCCTCAAGGATCTTGTTTGTCGTGCGCGGATACACGTAGTCGGTTCCGGCAAGCACCCAGCGCTGCACCTTCTCCTCGGTCATCAAGTAGTCCACCGCCGGAATCGCCTGCTGGTTCGGTGCGGCACCGGTGTAGAACACGTTCTTGCTGCTCTCCTCGCCCTCGTACTGGACGGGATAGAACAGGATGTTGTTCGTCTCCTCGAACACCGGCAGCACCGACTTGCGCGACACCGAGGTCCAGCAGCCGAACACCGCGGCGACCTTCTGCACGGTGATCAGCTCGCGCGCCTTCTCGGCAAACAGCGGCCAGTTGGAGGCGGGATCGACGACCACGGCCTCGAGCTTGCGGCCGAGCACGCCGCCTTGCTTGTTCTGCTCGTCGATCAGCATCAGCATGACGTCCTTCAGCGTGATCTCGCTGATGGCCATGGTGCCGGACAGGCTGTGCAGGATGCCGATCTTCACCGGGCCAGCGGATTGGGCATGCGCGAGCGGCGCCAGGCCCAGCACTCCCGCAGCCATGGCGGCTGCGAGGCCCGCGCCCTGCAGCCAATTTCGGACGGACACCATTTTGCGTTCTCTCCCATGCCCGCGCCGTGCGGTTGGAGAGGTCAGTGCAACATACGTGCCACGCCGTCGCGCGGGCATGGGGCGTTGCGAACCCTGGATTCCTGCCCGCATTGTCTCAATCTGGCACTGTTTTGGGCATCGTTCCGCGTCGGAGCAGGCAACGCAGCCGGGCCAGCATCGCGGCAGAATGCCAGGGCGGGGCGACCGAAAGCCAATGCAGCGTGCGCTCGGCGTTCGCCAGGCTGCGCTTGTAGCGGTCGGCGCCGCCCAGGAAATCGTAGCTGAGGCCGCCGCGGGCGCGGTGCATCTCGATCGCCAGATGATGGCAGGTGAGGCCCGGCTTCGCGTGCGGCGCAGCGTTGGGGTAATCGAAGCCGCTTTGATAGGCGCAGGCACGGCCGCCGCGGACAAGGTTGTAGAGATAGCCGACCACCGACCCGCCCGCGGTAATCCGCAGCAGTTCGACCTCCTCCGGCGCACCGCGATGGACCAAACCTTGGTGGAATTGCCGCACCGGGCCAGTGGCGAAGGCGCCGGGCTTGCCGCGCGACGCCCAGGTGGCGGTATGCAGCGCTGTCAAGGCGTCGAGGAACTCCAAGGCCTGCGCGATGGTCCCCGCCCGCTCGATCCGCAGCGTCCCGCGAGCGGCATAGGCGCGGTCGG
>JAABUS010006717.1_pt1 | contig 13741 bp, 21 predicted proteins | sample 5560161 | NCBI WGS metagenome assembly JAABUS01 (sample SAMN10711885, study PRJNA513376) | rock metagenome | isolation source: Antarctica rocks | place: Antarctica: Victoria Land, Trio Nunatak nord | collected 2016-01-04 | reverse complement strand
ATGATGAGATCCCTGTACATACACTTGCCACTCTCTAGACCTTGTCAGAAAGCCAGCTGTGCTGTGATGCCTGCTTTAGTTGGAAAACCTCACCCATTATTCTACTTTTGGCTGTATTTGGAAAATGCACAATCATTTTATGCAGCTTCAGGTTTATTGTCAGTGATTTCATGCGTGCAGACTTGCAGAGGTACAGATTTTTGAGTTTGTGCAGTGGACCTGACATGCGCGATTGTGCACTTTAGATGATGGCAGAAACAGGACCTGGTAAGTGGCTTGCAACTGCTTGAGCAGGCGATCTTGGCCCACAACAAGCACTATATTGGCTCGCATTGCCACAATGGTATGCATGAGCAGCTGGAAGCCTAGCCCCTCCACCCACCCCATGGTGTTGATCATCATCCCTGCTGCCCCAGTCTGCAACATTAGTCACTACTTGCATGGAATACTGGCTGTTGAGCCAATGTGCAAGCACAGATGTCATTGCTGGTGATGCCACAGACGTTTGGGGGCAACATCATAGGTGCACAAGTACGCAGTGTACTGGGCTCTGTGTGGCAAAATGGCAGCCTCTACTGTCAGACATGAAGTGCTCATTGCAGCCCAGCCAGACAAGAAGCTGGACATGCAAACATGAGGCTAGGCATACCAACTAGGAATGTGAGTCTGCATGCGCAAAAGATAGATGACGCTCTGGACGCACGGGCTCATGTGCGCCATCAGCAGACTTTGTTCAGGATGTACCTGAGGACTGCTCTTGGCACGGTCATCCAGTAGATGGGCTAGGCGATCTACCAGAGCCTTGTACAGCTCTGGGTGGTCACTGGGTGTTGTGTGGCCATAGAAGTACACCAGTGGTACCTCCACTGGCAAGCCCTCCTCAATGTCCACCGGAGCCTCAATTGGTGTTGCTCCAATACTGCCAGGCACTGTGATGCCGCCTTGGCCTGCATGATTCTAGACAGGGTGGAGGGTGATCGCATCTAAGACTAAGCTGTTCCATGCAAGGCGTACAGCTACATTTCCAATGATCAGCAACATTGCATAGTTTGAGATCCTGTTGCTGTAAGGATACAGGATGTTCCTTCTTCCACACCATGCAATAAGCCTGGCTATCATGAAAGAACAAAGTACAAGAAAAGATGCAATGCAGTGATTTTGGGGCTGATCATTGGTGGACACAGGATGAACAGCAGCATAGGTGCAGCAAGCATATGGTACATGCTGCATGATTGCAGAGATGCTGGTGTTGGCCCCTGGGCAGTGTTGCTAGTGATAGCATCTAGCTGATTTGGCACCAGCAGACCACATTGCACGTCAAGTCTCAATTGCTGCCACTGCTGCAAACGACATGTACTCATCAACATAGACACACAAACGCAGCAACAAATCAGCCCTATGCATTATGACACATGGCTGAAGCAAGGTTGTTTGAAGGAAGGTGACAGGCTCACCAATGTCCAGATCAATCATGGTTGGTGTCCAGTTGGACCTGACAGCATAGTTCAACAGCAGTCTGCAGAGTGTACTTTTGCCGACATCAGTGGGCCCAACAACCTGCATATCATGTACTCTGTGCTAATCCATCAGCTTTTGCTGTTGCTCGCGGAAAGTGAGCAGATTTGCAGCTCACCAAGGTTCTTGGCCCTGCACTTGAGTCCCCGTTCCTTGCTGCTGTACGGCAGTTGTTAAGTGTGTGATGAATGTTGAGGTACTCTGTCATGGGGGTCTCATCAGACTCATATCTGTACAAGCAATATATCATCCAGGAGCTTGGGCAAATCAGGGGGAGCCAGACATGAATGCATCAAAGCTTACGCCATTTCCACAACATTGCTGAGAGTTTGGTCTCTTGCTGGGTCAGTGGCCATTTCCACACGGCAGCCTTGCCAGGTGAACACCTGTAAAAGATGCATCATGCTCATTTGTGTTTTTTGAGACAAACAAGCAGCTATGAGACAACCTGAACATAAAACAAGCTTGTTGCAACAATGGCAAGGCGTCTGGTTGGCAGATAGCAAGACAAGCGCTGGCTTGTACCGCAAAGTTTTGACTCTTCAACGCCACCTTCTCCCCTAAAGTCAAGTCTGACCCAAAGATCTCAGCACCGCCACTCCTGAGCTGCAGCACATTCATGATCATATTGTCTGGCAAAGCGAAAACGGAAAGCAACACCAAAGCAGACGAATCACCAACTCACAGTGATGAAAACAACTTTGCTTGCTTTCACCTCCACTCGTAGCTCGCCCAGCTGCAACATTAGCACATTGACAGTCATAAGGGTTTATGGCACACGTCGTATAGCAGTTGTGACAATGGCCATTTGCAACACACTGCGCAGGCTGACCGCTTGCAGGGAATACTCCTTCTTTGGCATGTTCATGTCGCCCCACACACTCGTAGGATTCATACCGCCGGAGCCGGAGCTCCACAGCCTGAAGTAATGTGCGGAAAGAGTCGTAACTCGGGGTAACAAGCCCAAGCGCGATGCTGAGGCGTTGATCAGATGGTTTGAACGAGCAGGGCAAGTAAACAATTGGCGATGTAGGGGTGCTACATTGTCGCTGACCGTACGATTCCGTAAAAATAGCCTACGGTGGCAAAACGAGTCAAAGGTCTACGGCAGTGATTTGCGCACTTGTCGAGACTTGTCAAACTCAGCCCGATCATTTTGCGTGACAGCAGCAATCATGATCCTTAGCGGCGACAAACTTCATGCACATATCTGTGCCAATGCCTGCCGGTCGCGGACGAAGCGATCGGTCGCTTCTAAAGCGATCACTTGCAGCGCAAACGGTGCATCGAAGAAGACAACCATCCACAAGTTGATAGAGCAGCAGAACGCTTTGCTGATTCCTGGAGTGCACGATGCGCTGTCCGCGAAAGTGTTAGCGCACACGGGACACGTATCAGCCTTTGTCTCCGGCTACGCAGTGAGTCTTGCATGCGACATGCAAACTCACTAAGACGCAAGCTGCCCTAGCTGAAGGGCTGCTATGATTACATGCCTTGTTCGATTGCTGATATATACTTGCAAGGCAGCTGTCTTGTTGCTGTCATAGCACGTAGCTTACCGCGGCTGCCAGAGCGGTTTGCGTTGTATGTAGGTGTCAGCGACCTTGCTGGGTGAGCCGGACGTTGGTCTGCTTACACCACCAGAGATGTCCAGAAAGACCAGTCAAATATGCATGAGTATACCGCAAGTCCCTGTCATTGTAGATGCAGATACAGGCAAGTTCAAATCTTTCCATTTGTAGCTCACAACATGCTCACATATTTCATGCTGCGCATTTATGTCATTGCATACACAAACCGCATTTATGTCATTGCATACACAAACCACAAGGTAAGCTTGCTATGCGCATGCAACTGTCTTGCTTTTTACAGGAGGTGGCAATGTTCTCAATGTACAGAGAACCATCAAGCAATTCATTGCTGCTGGTGCCAAGGGCTGCACGCTTGAGGATCAGAAATGGCCCAAGAAATCTGGCTCTGTTAGAGGCAAAGAAGTCATTGGCATGGACGAGCACATTGCAAAGGTGTGTGTGTGTGTGTGTGTGTGTGTGTGTGTGTGTGTGGCGGCAGCCAGAAGCACTATTGCTGTTTGCAATGCATGCAGCAAAGTTATAAGCTTGTGAGATACTAGCACATGCCTTCCGATACATGCATCCAGTCATGGAACCAGATGCAATTCTCTCTAGGCCGGAATGGCAGCTGTTGATGGTCTGTAGGTTGCTGCAGCAAGGGAAGCAATTGGTGATGCTGACTTCTTCCTGATAGCCAGAACGGACGCCAGGGCGACCTCCTCAAAGCGAGGGCTTGACGAGGCCATCAACAGAGCCAACATTTACCTAGTAAGCATACCAATTGCAACACAAAGTCACAACAAGAAAACAGTCTAGTCAGTAATGTTAGCAAGCTTTGCTCTTGTCCATGCCTGCTTGATACTTGCTTTTCCTTTCCAGGCATCCTGTGCTTCATGCTGGGCCTGCTGGGCAAAACAAGACCAATGTCCATCCTCATTGCATTGACATTGCTGCGTGTCGCATTGGGCATCAGTTTCTACAGCATATTGCAGCCCTCACCTGTCTTTTCTGCTCTTTCCTGAGCAGCAATGCAGCAAAGCATTTGAGCAGAGCTGCTCATTTCTACTAGATAGGGCAACAAGTGCATACTGGCCCTGCCTACATTATGGCGTATTTGATGCCCAGCACGTCTTAGCTGCTCTCCTTCGTCGGTTTGCAGGAAGCTGGCGCAGACGCAAGCTATGTAGAAGGGCCTCGTAGCATAGAAGAGCTTAAGGAAATCGGCAAGCGACAAAAGGTATATAGCATATGAAGCACCGGGTGCTGCCATTTTGCTGCTTATGATTTTGCTTGGAGCATATTGTAAGTCAGCTCATGTTGCTACACGTGGAAGCTTGTGTTTTGGAGGCATTAGTGACGGCATGCTTTGTTGCATCACTACTGCTTCACCCGTCAACAGGCTAGTGACCAAAATACATGCATTTGTTGGGCTGCTGCCATGTGATCAATCACCGGCACAAGTGAGCACTTGCAAACATTCAACATGACAAGTCGTTTTCAAACTGTCGTGCATCAACAGGGTTTGAAGGCGTGCAGCATGATTTATGGCAGCACCACTCCCCTGCAGAGCTTAACAGAATTGTCAGACATGGGCTACCACATGGTTTTCAGGCCGCTGTCTGGTAAGCAGCCTCCTTGTCATTTGCTCCTGCAAGCCCTAGCAACAAGCCTGTCTCGCATGCCGCGACATCTTGCGATGCTGCTTGCAACTTGCAATCAAGCTTGACATCTGATGATGCCTGCAAAGTACATTCACTGGTGAAGCAGTGCAGCAGCATGGTGGTGATTGTCCTAGTTTTGAAAGGCATTTGAATATTGCCTGTGTGTGCAGCCCTGTATGCTGCCACCAAGACACTGCTGGACACCTATGCACAAATGCTGGAAGTTGGCAAGGTCACAGATCTTGAACAGCTGCTGACGTTTGACCAGTTCAATGCGCTTGTGGGTATGGAAGAAAAGCTACAGTATGAGAAGTATGGTCGTGGGGAGGGACAAGAAAAGCTTCATGTCAAAGTACCTGGCTTGTCTAGACCTATCTGATGAGAGATAATGAGAGTGGGCCAATCCTGAGAGTATCTGTGTTGCTTGTACAACAGAGACTGAGATGTTGTGCTACTGTGAGAGAACCCCCCGCATAACATTAGAGGTGTGATTCTGTGCGATGTACCGCAGTCTCACGTAACGCCAGCATGTGATACACCGCAAGCGTAGATCGCCACCTGGGAGATACAGACTCAAAAAGTGGGGGGGAATGTACCTTGATGTGAGACGTAGCGCCGAAAGATACTAAGTGAGTGCGTATTGCCTGTGCTGTGTCATAATGGCTATCGGCCGGCTTGTGCCATGGAGCAACTGGGAGGAGTGGAGTGCCGTGTATCGAGGCCTGTTTGCCGATGACGCAGCACAGCAAAACGTCGCTTTGCAGCAGGTGTGAAGACCGTCACATCTCATTCCTGTCTGAGTAACGAAAAGTATTGGCCGTGATCACAACCAACTCTGCCTGCAGCTCTCAGTCTGGCGCTGTCGTGGGAAAGTTCCCTTGGCCGTTGACGTCACGGGTTGTTTGACAGAGATTAACATCAGGTCAAGCTCTGATGCACCTGGCAGCTCGTAATATATGCTGTCTAAGGCCGTCAGCAAAGTTGCCTGCCGGTCAACAGTCAGCTCAGCATAAAGCGAGTGCCTATGACGTGCAGCAAAGAAACTTGCTTTGCTTGTAGGGATCAGTATAGTCAAGTCAGTACAACAGCATCGGATGAAGTGCTGCGTCTAGAGTACAGCATGGCAATTGTACGAATGGTCAACGGCATTTCAGACAAAGCTCAAAAGGGCAAGACTGCGACGTCTGTTTCAAGCAATGCAGCTGCAGCTGGTACGCCTGATTCTGCATCTGGAGCAAGGCCCTGGCAATAAACATGACAACACCAACAGATCATCAATACAGTTTGTTGTTGCAATGAGTGAGTATTAGCACAACGCTGCAGCCTGCCCGCCCTTGTGTTTGCCAAGTCTGCCACAGCATGTGGCAGATTTTGCCCCTGCTTTGTGCCTTGACTGACGGGGACTGCATGATGTCAGATCTATGTGCAAAATATCTGGAACTTCTGTGCCACAGCCAGCCATACCTGCACACATGAATGACCTGCAGTCCGCTTACAATACTCGGATGTGCATTGTCCTGCAGGCTTGCCCCGCCTGCTGGTGGATGTGAGGCATGAAGCCAGTCACAATGACATGCCCTCCTTGTCTCTGTTACGCTTGGCAGCTGCTCAGGCTCTTGATTGGCTCCAGGCAGCCTACTGGCAACGTCAAGAGGCCCACCTCCTGCAACAGCAGCAAAAAGTCGTAGAGCTGCTCAAGGCAAGCTCACCATGCACAGTCCATGAGCCCCAACTTTGAGTGAGACATAGCTGTTTGCATTGTCATAGCTGTGCATCCTGCGGTATGTGCAAATGTTCTGCGTGGCCAGATCTGGAGGTTTGGGAGCACATGCTTGCTGCTACATGAATGACTGTACAATGCTGTGTAAGGGCGCACAGTATCACTGATGGCCGCATTGATTGACATGGACACTGTGGCAGGACTATGTTGCTGCCAAAATCCATGGCAGCAGCTTCAGCCAGCTCAGCTCAAGCTCAGCTCACCAGCAGAGGTCTGCTGCCAGTCCCAACGGGAGCTCTACTTCAGGCAGTGATAGAAGGCAGGCTGAGAGCACAAGAGCTGAAAACTTGCATGAGCAGCAAGCTGTGCTGAATCAGTTGAAGGAGGTGCCGGTGAAGGGCATGCACGCTCTCCTCCTGGTGGCGCCTGTTCTTGACCATGGTGAGAGCCGTGCACACTACAACTGACATTGTTTGGCACAGTCAGAGAGCACAGCTGCCATGCAAAACATGGCTACAGCCTTAGTGCAGTCCAGGCAGCAAATGCACTCTCACTCGCAATTGCAATAACAGTCAGAATCAAGTTATCAGTCAATCCTGACCAAAGCACATGTTTGCGTTGCCATCAATACTTAGCATCAGCCCAAAACGTATGATGAGTTGAGAGTTAACATTGGACATCTGCACATGGGTGGCTGAGCATAATGGGGAGGCCTCAAATTGTTTGTATATGTGCAGGCGTCATGGATCAGCATATATTCACAAGCAGCACCATCATGAGTCTTGGCGCAACACAATCAATCAGTCATGACATCATTCAACCCCTGGCTGCCCTATGGCCAAGTCTGCCGGCCCTACTGCTGGCTGGTGCTGTGCAGCGCTTGTGCCAAATGACACAGCCTGCACAACCCAAAGTACCCATGCAATACGATGCTGTGACTCTGGCTGGTTGGGTGCAAGTGCTTTTGGCACTGTCCACAGAGGTTGGCCAGCAGCAGACACAAACCCGCACTCGAGGCAGCAAGCGCAAGAGCATGAACTCTGAAGTGCAAGCTGCAACGGCGTCAGAACTTAGTGGGCATATGCCTACAGCGGCGCAGCTGAGAGCTTGCATCGGGGAGTGTTTGGCAGCCCTTCCCAAGGCAGACCTTGAAACAGCGACTCCTTTAAGGCAGGTGCTGCTGTTGCTGACAGGCCAGGTGAAGCAAAACCATGCAAATGAGTACATGGTGTGGGGCAGAACTGCTGAACATCTGGCAGCTCTGTGTCAACCTGCAACCCAGGCAGACCTCTCAGTGCATCATGTGGCATCAGCTTTAACGCTAACAGCATCACAAGGTGTATTGGATGATGCTCATGTGCTTGAAGCTGAGCAGAGGCAGCAGCACACACTGCAGGAGTTCTTATTAGCTGAAGTCACTGCGGCAGCAAGCGAGCCCAGGTGGGTCCTTTTGCTTCTTGATTACCAATTGTGTAGTCTGTGTCAGCCTTGTATCTAGTTACCATGTTTCCTGCTGTCAAGTGCCCTACCTATCACAGTCGTTGCATGAAACAGTCACAGAATGTATATTTCATGCGTCCATTGTGTGCAACTGTGCGCGCTCAGCCTATCAGTCAATCTTCTAAGTCTGATGTACCATTGCTGTCTTGCATAAAGCACACCAGTAATCCATCATGTATACAAAAGGGCTGCATCCACCCTGGCTTGTACGTTGCTAGGGGTTGGGAAAAAGTGGATGACTGGACACCATGTGCACTTGGTACTCAGCCTTCCATCACAGACTACAATGGATGTGTGCCATCTTTTCTGGCTGCTCAGCTTGCCCCAGCAGAGTTGAATGTGTCACAAGCAGCCAGCAAACCTCATGCAAGTCCTATGGCATTTGCAATGCATTCAGCAAACCCCAATCAAACTGCTGATCAGCCTATCCAGGCAGCGATTGCCCTTGAAGCTGTGCCACAGCAAGTAGCATGGTCTGCAGATTCGTTAGATGAGTCTGAAGACCATCAACTGCAAGGTGACACTGCTGTGTATGAGGATTATTGGCAGCGTTTCCAAGACATCAACGAAACAGCTGCAATCCCTGCGGCAACATCTTTACCATGCAGCATAGTACTTGACGGCAAGTTAGTAAAAGTGCTGTAGCAGGGTCAGCCAAATAATGACGATCCTAGCAAGTTGTGAATGTGAAAGATAAAGAGTTTATGCATAACATGTATGGCTGACGCTACACACTGAAGCCAGTGTGTTTCACATACTGCTGCCTGACATGCACTTAGTGCTGCAGTGAACATTGGTGACATGACAATCTTCAGCCTGCTACGCATCTTGAGCCAAGATCTTGGCAAAGTCCCATCTACCATCTGCTTTGTCAAGTCTTTCTGAGCCTTCTTCACCCTCCTCATTGCTTTGAACTTGAGTCTCCTGCTGCAACATACACAACAATTGACTTTGCAAAAAGTATACTATTGCCTGCACAGGCATTACTTTTGGTAACACGATTAAGACACAAATCCACGAGGGTCATTTGGGCTGACCATTTGCGGCACAAACAGCATGTACCTGAGATCCAATCTATCAAGGAAACAGCGTGCAGAACCTGTGTTTGCATGCATAAACACGTTCAGTGCTGCAAAGGAACATGGAAGTCTACATAGAATGTACACATGGCGGCAGGACTATGCATGTGACGTCTGCACTGTTCTAAGGTGATGTCGAGAAATGCCGACAAACCTGCAACATAGGCTCAGGATCATCCTCAGACTCAGACTGAGCATCGGGATGATCTCGCCGACTGCGCATCTGGGCCTGCCATGCCCTGCCCTGTTGCTTGCTGAATCTGGGCCCATCAAGATGACCAAAGTCCCCTATCCAGCTTGTAAAACCCCTCTGCTTGGCTGGCCCCTGCGCACTGGAGCTGACACCCCTCCCCTGTTGGGCAGCAGCCTGCGGGCCGGCTCCTTGCTGTTGTCTTCCATTCTTACTTGTGAAAGCAGCAGCCCAATGATCAATGCCTGTGACTTTGATCTGCTGTGCAGCAGCTCTATCTGTGTCTGCATCATCCTGATCTGACACAGACATGGGCTGACGCTGTGTGCCTGACGATGAGGGATCAGACAGTAGCCGGTCTGTGTGTCTGAGTCCAGTCTTGTGGGGACTACAGCTGCCATGCTCTTGACCAGCAAGGTTGCCAGCAATAGGCCCAGCACTGCCTCCTGCCTGTGATTGTGCACCATCACCTACCACACTGCCTGGGCTGCCAGCATTGGAATCATCACTATCTGGCCATGCTTCTGTACATTGTCCACTGTGTTTGCTTCCCCTACTGCCAGACTCAGAAATGGAGCAGACGGCATTGGCCCCTGTTGGCCTGGCACCTTGCACCTCTGGCGCAACACCTTCAGGTGCAGGGCCACCTTTGTGAGTATTCTGCAGACACTTCTGCGTGGATGGCTCATCAGGAGCCCAGCTACCGAGGCCGACACGCGTCAGAGCTGTGCTGTTGCAGTACAGCTGTGGCATGTCAGCATCATCCTGAACCAGAGCTGCGGTCCAAGGGTTTGTCAGGATGCTATCAGCAATGTCTGTGGCTGGCTGATCAGTGCTGTATCGGCCATCACTGCTGCGAGCGATGGGTAGAGTGTGGAACCTCTGAGGTGGCAGTGGAGGCCTACAGGCAGAGCGTGGCAACTGGCATTTGGCATTATGTGAAACAAGACAGCAGGCAGGCAGCATGGGTACATGCTTCAGCAGAAAATCTAAGTCAGGCCCATCTGGTAGACCACATGATGCTGCAGTGTGCGAAATGGACAGCAGCAAGGCCTTTGGTGATACACAACCTGGAGCAGGAGGGCTGACCTGGGTTCAAGAGCAGTCTGTAAGCGGTGCTTGCGTGCCTTGCCCCTTTGCTCATGCAATGCATCAGCTTGTTGCAGCTGCTGCTTGACCTTGGACTTGACAGGGATGTGCTGTTTCAGCTTAAGTGGCTTCCTCTGGACCTGCCCTGCACTTGCAAGCGACAACATGCTGTCAGTGCAGACCCTGGATTCACTAATTGGGACTGGCCTACACTTCCACAAGCTATATGCAAGGCAGATATCATTGCCACTCCATGTGCAAAACAGATGTAGTTATTTGCTAGTTGCTGGAAAAGATTCTGAGGCTCAAAAGCATTGGTCAATTGCCAGCTATATTGCCAGCTGCTAAAACAGGTGTTGTGCAAGAAGGTCAACACGAACAAGATGCATACCTGCATGGTTCTCCTTCCCTGACTCAAGCTGTGCATCCCAAGGCGTGCTCACATCTTTGCCCTCAGATTCCTCCCAGACAAGAGCACGCCTGGCAGGCTGCGCTCTGTGTTGTACACAATAGCCAGAGCTGGGCACTTCCAAATAATTTGTAGTGATCAGATCATTGCTGTGTAGTGGTGGGTCCCCCCTGACCTCCTGCTGCATGGAGTAAGCCAGGCGCGGGGGTGGCCGGGGCTGCTGCTCAGGGCCCTTGGGAGGCTGACTAGGTGGCTGTATTGGATGCTCACCCCACCAAGATGGGTAGATCTGGCAGGCAGTCACAATCTGCTATGACATTGGAAGTTTTGGCAAGTAAACCCTGAAGTTTACACTGGGCCCTCTTACAATTGGGATGCTTAGGTAGAGGTGTCAAACTTTGCAGACGGACAAGCCGTGTGCAGTCTGGCGTGCAGTTTGGGCTGGCTGGTCGAAATGCATCAAACTCAGTGTTGAGATTGTCACTCAATATAGCAGTTGCGCAAGCCTTGTTGCATGTGCAGCCATGTGCAAGAGTATGGGTCCCTCTGACATGTGCACTGGGGCCAAGGGTGGCTCACCGGCTGCTGTATGCTCCTGAGGTGTTTATTTGAGACCTGGAGTGGCTTGCACATTGCTGTAAGCGGGCTATGCTTGTATATCCTAGCATGTTCCTTCCCCACCGTTGTCTTTGGCTCAGACCTATCGCCCTGCAGTAAAGACATGTTCTTTATTTGTTCTTTATTCTGAACCATGTGCTGACTGCATTATGCTTGGCTGCAGAACACGGCAAACATGAAACATCCCAAAGGACTCTGAGTTACAGGAACATACTAGGACTCTACCAGATTGGCTAACAGCAGCTGTTGATCAAAGTCTTTCAGCATTTCCTGGATCCCTGCCACGCCCTCTTTCAACACGGGGAGTTCTTCACTGAGTGTGACAACTTGATGTCCGTTTTCGATTGTCTGTCTTAGCTCCTCAACGCTCAGTGCTTTGTTACCAACGCTTTTGCGCAGGCAGACGATGCCGTAAATCAGGGCAAGCTTGACGGCTTCTGGTCTATGCATTTCAGCGTACGTCTGGAGCCATTCCCGTATTGTCTTGTTGACGTACAATGCTGGCTTCGCAGCCTCATACCATGCGTGAAGGGCTCCTTGCCTGAAAAGCTGTTGCTGCTCTGTCATTGCAGGCTAAAACACAGCTCAAGAAACAAACAACCGGTGCCAACTCTCGCGATATTGGTCACGCAGATACGACAGAGGCAGCATTGAGCGGCTCTATGGCTTGTTTGTCAGGAGTCAACACAGCAGGCCTAGGCGTCCATTCGAATCTGCTCGGGACGCTGCTCGGGACGAGCTGATCCCAACCAAGGCATCAGAGCCGGTACTGCATACTCTATTTGTGTATGCATCTTTACGAACGTTTTGCCAGACTGTTGCTGCGAGACCAGCAACATGTCGAACGGTCAGGTCATCAGAGCTGCTCAGATGTTTGTGAAGCAAGGGGCTGGTGCGTCTAAGGGTGTAAATCTGAAGGCTGAGATGGCCATGGGACTGACTCTTGGTATCGGTGTCGGCTTGACGTGGAAGGTATACTTGGCACTAGACTTAGACTTTTCGCCGTCACAGACACATCTGGAGATATCGGTGTTGCTCTCAATGCTGATACAGAATCATGATACAGAAAGTGACTGCTGCTTGTCTAGGTGTACCACTGGAACGAGAAGAGAAAACAAGCAGAATACTACACCACTCTAGCACGGTTGGAAAAGCAGAAGGAGTGAAACAACTTGTAGTGGTCACTGCCCGCCAGAAGCTGACACAGCTTTTTTCAGTCCGATTGCAGAATGCTGCATACACAACAACCATACATGGTGATGATGTTCATCATCGTCCAGCTTGCCAGCGATACCGTTTGAACATTGTCTGCTTTACTGTTGACATCTGTGTTCACATCATGAGGGGGTCATGATCATGCTTGAGTATCATGGCTGCTGATGTTCTGCTGCTGACCGTGCTCTGCTCTCACAGAAGCTGCCACGATGAGTATCACGGGTTGTAACATTGATGCATCCACTGATACACATGTGAAGCAGCAAAGTTGATATGCTGTCCAGGCTTGTTTGTGTTCAATGCCATCAGGTGCAGCAAGCAGATCATGCAAGCTTTACTCACCTGGACATTGACCATAAGAATAAGTTCATGTGTACACCACTGCCATAGCCTCAGATGCCATTCTGGTCCTGGATCAGCAAGCCAGACTGAGGAACGGCCAGTGGGCGTTCTAATTTGCAATGGCGGGGTTCGCCCTGCTGCGATTGGTGTTTCAAAACCTGATCGACAGTCTGACAAACGGTTACTTGACCAACCTAACGAGCCACTGCAAAAGGCCTACGCCAAGATCGATGCGTAGCAGAAGTCTTTGGAACAACGCTTGCAGAAAATGAGCGAAGACAATAAACAGACGTTGAAGGATGTGATGGCTGAGTTAGAAACTGACCTCAATAACAAGCTTGGAACTGCAAAATGAAAGAATACAGCATCTGGAACAAGATTATGAGCAAGTGCTGGGAGATTACCTTGCTGTGCAGGAGAGGGTCAAGCAGCTGGAGGAAAGGCTTGAGTCCTCTCAGACGTGTAGCACGTCTGCAGTAGAATCTGACAGACCAGAAAGGAGCTTGCCTTTGCAAGCAGCCCCCTCAGGTCAGTGGGAACAGGTCTTGTCAAGGGTGTCTCGCTTGACGGACTGTAAAATGCAGGACCAGGACCTGGCTGATCAGGAAGCCAGAAAGAAGAAGGAGTTGAACGCTGTGCTCAGAAATTTTGACCAAGAGGAAGACGAGACTCCTGACACTTTGAAAGAAAAGGTGGATGCAATGCTTGCTGAAAAGCTTGAGACGACTGTTGCTTGTGTCAGTGCTAAGCGCTTGCAGAAGGGGAGAAGCGATGCTGCACAGGGTATTGTGATAGTGCAGTTTGAGAAGAAACAGCACAAGATCACGGTGTT
>JAABUS010006716.1_pt1 | contig 13741 bp, 15 predicted proteins | sample 5560161 | NCBI WGS metagenome assembly JAABUS01 (sample SAMN10711885, study PRJNA513376) | rock metagenome | isolation source: Antarctica rocks | place: Antarctica: Victoria Land, Trio Nunatak nord | collected 2016-01-04 | reverse complement strand
TGCCCCCCCAGGGGTTCTCACCCCAGGCGTTGGGCTGAGCCACCCCTCCCACCAGTGGGCAAGGCACAACCCCTTGGATCCTGGAGATGAGCTCATCTACCTGTAGGCACATTTGATGCTATTGGCTCGCCTGCTTGGCAAGAGACAATGCTTGATCACAGAAGCATTGTCGGTATGCAAGCTCAGCAACACTGTGCGGCAAGCGCTAGTTTGCTGCAGTTGCAGGGAAAGCCTTCAGTGAGCAATGTATGCAACCTATCAAAATGGACTGCACCTGGACAAAATGAGGCTCTGACAGCAGAACAGCTGCAACATTGTTGGCGCTGCTGCTAGCTGCATGGCTGGACTGGACAAGAGAGTCCCACTGGCCTGGCGTCAGCTCAGGCAGGGAAGGGCCCTTCACATGGAAGGGCATCAGCTCCACACCTGCAATGGAGAGAGCATGGCAGTCGATTTTGAGTATGTTAGTGGAGATGGCAAGGATTTGTTGCTTTGAAGACGATGTGAGTCTTGCTGCGGTTTTCATGATTTGGGTTGAAAAAGAAGATGGCCGCAGCTGAACATGCAAGACAGAGACAGGCATCGAGACGATGCACCTGCCAACAATAGACATATGCACAGACACCACATGCAGACCGGGCATGCATGTCACCTGACTGTGGCAGATTCAGAATGTGCACAATGTGGATCAAGCCAATAGCATGATTTACATCACTGCAGAGTCATGCATGTATGCAGTACGGGCAAGTCAAAGGGGATAAGATCTTTCTGGGATGTACCAGGCATGTGCGCTGCAAACAGAGAGACGCCTGCAACATTTCTGGACCTGTTGGTGAGCAAGCCCTGAACAGCTCCTCCCATAAGCACAGGAGGTGCGTTCTCTTTGCTGCTGAGGCATTCTTGTACAAACTGCACAGCTATATTCACGGTGTCAAAAGTTGGGGTTCAAGTGCTTCACTCAGCAGGCTCTGCAAGCTAGATCACTTGTTGGTCATGACTCTTACCGAAGGGGCGTATTCAATGTGGCTTCCGTATGCATCCGATGTCACTAGGAGCTGGCAAAAGTGCGGATGCCGACTTGGACCAAGCTGCGACTTGACACTGGTTATGCACTCGACAACAGCTGAGGACAGCTGGGGATTGCTTGAGTACGCAGTTGCAAAACGGAATGTGTTCGCACGCGCCAGAGAGCTGGCCGTTTCAGATGCTGCGTGATAAGGCAACAGCACTGATCCTTGCAGCACGGCCTTGAGCACCTTTTGCTTAGATGGACTCAACCACCTCGGCATCAACGAGACTTTCGGTGCTCGACAGTCGGTGTAATTGCATACCGTTTCAGCGTCATACCCGTACAGGTCACAACGCAAAGTTTCCAAGGTATGGAGACTGCATTGCAGCACTGCAGTCAGCTGACAATATAACCAGCTGCAGCCAGAGCTGCAGGTAATGAGTCAAGTTGAACTGAGTTTCGAACAGCTGAGTGATCGTGTTGACTGGAACACAGATTGCTGCCGCTGTTACGTCTTTGCTGACAGTCCAATGCAAACCCATTAAAGCAGTTCTGATCCAGCGCGCGCCTGCTGCCTGTTCAAGCCAGTTGGACACACACTGCATCTGAAGTGCTACAGTGTGATGTCTGACAGCGAGGAAGACAGGCCCCTAGCAGCCCGTGCAACTACAGCCAAAAACTCGTCTGGACTTGGTGCGAGCGGCAGCTCAGCTGCGGCTCAAAGGGCTGGGCAACCTTCGACTTCAGCTGCTCAAGATCCTCTCAAACGCAGAGCAGCTCAAAAGCCTCCTGTAATTGATGAAAGCGACAGTGAGGATGACCAACCTCTAGCAGCACGAACAAAGCCTGCAAATCCTGCTGTCAGGCCAGGTATTGCTCTTTGCCTTCTCACAGTGGTATGTGAGCCTAATTTTGCATCAAAAGCCCTGACACTCTGCCTGCAGGATCCGTGGGGACTGTAAAAAAAGCAGTCAGTGCTGCACTAGTCAAGAACGATCCAGTATGTATATTGCTACCTGCAACAAAATTTGCTGCAATGAGAATGTCGTGTGTCAAAATCTGACAGTGCGTCATGTTTTGCAGCCAAAAGCAAGGCCAGCAGCTGTCAAAGATGAGCCTCTGAGCCCTGGGGTCAAGTCTGAGCCTGACACATCACCGCAGAAGGGAACAAAGGTCAAACCCACTAGGGCCAAAAAGCCTGATGGTGAGAAGAGGGTTATTGTCAAGAAGGAGTACGACAAACCTGGACAGACACGAGAAACACCACCTGAGGTTGGCTGCTGTCTGTGACGCTATAGATTGTTTGTTATGGCATGCTTGCTGTTATTGCGTTGTGATGCTGCTACTTCTTGTTGCATTGCTGCGAATGCTTGCGCCTCCTGGATTGTGTGCTTCCCTGTCTCAGGAGCTTTCAATCAGCAACATACTGCATGCTTTTGCAGCCATTGCCATTGCCAAGGCTTGGTCAAAGTGGATGTCCTGTTGTTGAACCATGGTGGTCAACTTGCTTGCTCAGCAGCACAGACACCCTTGATACCCATCGTGGCTTGTGCAACAGCCCTGCTGGTGTCAAATCTCAATGAGCACTTATATAGCCAAGCAAGGACACAATGCTGAGCCAAGCTATGTGTAAACTGCAGATTGACCCCCTGCACAAGTTCTATACCACTCTGAAGCAGCAGAGGCCAGACAGCGAGATGGCCAAGAAGTGGTACGTTGCAACATCACCTTGTCTATGCAACCAGGCCAGGCACAGGCCGCCTGCCATGCTAGGCTTCTACTGGAGGCACAGCATACATGGCCTGGTGAAGGCAACCATGGTGTTTTGTCGCTGTCAACCACTTATTATCACTCAGCCTAATAGTGGTTCAAGTCACACCCAGTGTTCTGGCTGCGCAATGCAAGCTGTGGCACCATCCCAATATGTGCTTATGCTTGCTGAAAGATATGAACAACCTGCCCTCTGTAGGTGTCTCATACATGGGCTTCTGGACCTGGAGGAAGCAGAGCAGCTGGTTGCAGAGCTGAAGCTGAGGAAAGGCCAAACACGGTACGCTCAGCTCTGTTGATTGCCTTGTTAATCCTATTGTAGTTCTCCTGACTTCTAGATGGCAGCTCATTGATGTAGTATTTCTTTGGGAGTCTGCTTTTGATCAAGTCTTCAGCTGGTCTGTTCTGTCCTGCTGTCTCTTTGTGAGCTTTGTGCACTGCTTTGCAATGGCTAAAGGCCATGTGTTGTTTCTGTGAATTCATGTAAATGAGTCAAGATGGCGTACTGCTTGTTTGCACCGGCCCTGCAACAAGCAGCAAACTGGCAGGACTGTTGTAGGGTATGTTGCTCTGCAGGTCGCCGGCCAAGGCTGTGAATGGCACAGCCGGCCGCAGGAGCAGCACAGGAGGTGCTGCTCCGCCCAAGAGGCCTGCTGCTGCCGCCTCCAAACCAGCAGCCAAGCGCAGAGGTAGTGTGCCTTTCAGCCCTCAAACAAGTGTACTTTAACTCAATTGCTTTGTAACGCGTCTCTCTGGTAGTGCATGGATGAGACAGTCAACTGATTCCCATCTTGTGTGCAAACATTCCACTGATCGTCCATTGGGCAACATGCTCACAGTGTCTTTGGCTACAACTCTGAATAACCCATTTCTGTCTAAGAACGAAGTGTGTCAATCTTCCAGGCAATTTGGCCCATCCGCTATTGCGATCACCCCGTCGCATGTGGCTGCAGTGATGGACTCAGACGAGGAGTCTGATGATGATGATGACTTTGCGGCGCCTGCCAGGAAGGTCCAGAAGCAGGGCTCAGGCAGCAGTAGCAAGGCCAGGGCTGCTGCCAAGCCCCCTAGTAGAACCACATCCAATGCTCAGGCCCCTGGGGCCAGGCCCTCTTCTGGGGGGGCCAGACCTGGCAGTGCAGGGCGGTCTGGCAAGGCAGCAGCTGGGAGACCTGCTGCAAAGCCAAGGCCCCTGGTTGCATCCACTACAAAGGTTGGCTGACTTGTGCACCTTTGCATCACAATTTGTGGCAATTTGTGATGCACAAGTTTGCACACCATCTGTTCACAATCTGTGTGCCAAGCAATTTGTCACAATTTGTTTTTCATACCTTGTGCAAGGATGCATTTCAGCTGGTCTTTGAGGTCAAGTGCATTTATGAAATGGTGGCATTTTCAGTTGTGTACTGCAGACACAGCTTAGTTCAGAGAGGCATGCTGTGCATTGCAGGACAAGGCTTTTGCAGATGGGGGCTTGGATCCCATTTCAGATGACTCTGATGATGACAAGCCACTGGGTCGACGAATGACAAAGCCAATAGCTTAGGACACTGTATGCAGAGCTGACAATGCAACGCTTCAGTGTGGATGATGTATTCTGAAAGCATGCCACCATGCAGCGGGATGCTTTTCCAACTAAAGTCTGGACTCAATTGACTGTCTAGCAAATGCTTGATCATGCTGCAACCCTACGTATGCCATGTCAGAAATTAAGAGAGACCCCTGACAAGGACAGCGTGAAGCACAGGAATTTTGTGATCGCATGAGGGTGATGTAAGGAGCGTTTTGCAAGCCTTTATATTCACACACGTCTGTTTGCAGCACAGCAATTCTGATGCCAATGGAGCAGCGATCATAACCTTGCAAGGTACCAGCTTTCCAACTAGCAACGTCTTAGGTGCGGTCATATTGGTGCTATTGACAGGGTGAAATACATGATGCCTCACGTTTGGAGAAATGCTGTTGATGTGCTGTCAAAATCAAAAATAATGCATGAACTTCGGAACCTATGCAAATCTACAGCATCTTCAATGCACCAGTTTGCAGCAAAAATTATACGTTTCTTGGGTAAATCAGAAAATCATCCAGTGCAGACATACAGTCCCAATACACGATCACACAAGGCAAGGTATACAACCAATGACACTCATGCTGCTTTTCACAAATGCAAGCATTGAGATCCATGTTGGTTGCCGTTCCCTTGCCAATCAAATCCCACAGTTGTACGGACCCCATACTTCCAGTGCTGACAGTGATGCCTGCGTATTACGGTACACTTGAGATTTACTGGCGGACAGCACTCTGAGTAGCAGGCCCTGTGCGGGATGTTCTCATGCTAGTCACTGTGTTCTTGACCAGCCCCTTGGCAGTGCGCTTTGCAATGCGCTTGGCCACAGCTCTGACACCCATACGTGACATGGTAAAGTATGTCATGCCACCCTCCACAGCTGCATGACTCAAGTCGCTTGCTGCCTCTCCAATGTCTGGCCCATACCTGCAGCACACCTTGTATGAAAAGTCTGGTCTCAAGGGCAGAATGTGCTTCTGTAAAGATTACATCCTCCAATTCATGTCTGTTGACGCTCTGCTGACAGTGCTGAAGTGACTCGTCACCAACTCTCTGGCTAATGCTCAAACTTGGGGTCTCAGGTGAAAGTCTTGGCCAACAGAGCATCAGCCACTGTAAAGGTGGATGTCGTTTCATCTGGATGGCCATGCGTCATGCTGTATGCTCCCAATCAGCAGACTAGTGGAATGCATGCACTCAAATGTCAACGGCTGCCTTCGCTGCAATAGCGTGACACTTCAAAACAAAGACACTTCAGGTCATAGAGCAAAATCGTCATCAAACAGACAACAGACTGGCACAGAACATGGTCTAAAGTGAAACACAGAGAGCCAGAAAAAAAGAGCCACAAGGCTGCAAGCAGGGAACATACTTGTGGCCAATGAAGCTGGAGGTTGTCTGTCCCCCACTTTGCAGCACTGTGTTTGCAGCCACATTCATGGAGTCATATATGCCTGCTGCAGCTACCACAGAAGCTGCTGCAATATCCCTGGCTGCATTCCTCCTGGTGGACTTGCTGCCCTGCAGCTTCCTGCAAACACATGTATATCCATATTTGAGCCACCAGAGGACCAGCCAAACTGGGATGTCAGCAGCAGATGCTCAACAGAAAGAAAAGAAATCATTTACACCTTTTGGCATGTATTCAATGAATATCATGCCAAGTGTTATACTGGGCTGCCCAGGTGTAGACTCTCAACAGAAGACAGATGGAGATGAGCAGCAGCATGGAATACTGTGCACATACTGCAGAAGTCTGCAGGGTAGCTATGTCCACAATGAGAAAGCTGCTTTTCTTTTGCCAACATAGGTTTGTGTGACACAACAGTGCATGTAAACAGCTTTCAGACTGGCGACAACAGCAGACTGAGTAGCAAAGGAGTACTGACTGGCCATAGTTGCTGCCGCCCATCCTGCTGACAATGCCATCGGCAACCCTGAGGGAAGTGTCAGCCACACCGCCAGTGACACTGGCCGCAGTGGAGGAGGCCCGGTGTGCCACCCTCCTGCACATCTTGATCCTGCAGTCAAGACAGCAGAGTAATTTGCAGTTGCAAGGTACTCTATCACTGAGCCTACAATCAGGTTGAGGTCCAGTCTCTCAGAAGATTTCGCAAGCACACCCTGCAAGCAATTGTGGCTTGCAGAGTGTCATGATGATGCACTCAGGCTATATACAGTCTATCAAGGTCCTATGTAACATCTTAAGCGTGCTCGCAAGTTCTGCAGCTCATGCGACCTGGCATATTTGCGACATGCCATATTTGCTGGAATGTGAAGCACATGCTTGTTGAATGAACACAGCATTGATGCTGAGCACAGATTGCCAAGAACTTAGTCACATTTTAGGCATTTGCACAGCTTCTTAGTCTTATGAGGCCAAGTGTAATCAGGTTGTGCCAGAGTAAGTGGTATGTGATGTACACACTTGTCCACTTCTGCCAGGTACAGAACAGAACATTCAAATTGCTGACCTTGCTTTTGTTTTGGGGTCCAGCTGGCGGGGGTTGTCTGTACCAGAGTAGCGCTGCTCCAGCTTGTCTCCGGCCTCCTCAATGTACCGGCTGGCAGCTGCTGCGCCTGTCTCAATGTGTGTCCTGGCTTTCTCAGCCACTGCACTCACCCACCAGCTCTCAGCACAAATGAGAACTGATGAGGCAGATGTATTTTGGGACAGCTATGGTATTGTGACAGTTGAGTACGGCATGGGGGCAGCACAAATGAGCGTGTTGCTGACCAGCAGCTGCACAGACATGGTAAGAAGTGGGGAATGACATATGGTAGCGTCTCAGTCTGTGCATCTGACGCGACTCAGGATCCTTATGTGGCAGAACGCAATGCAGTTTACAGCAATCAGCGTTGCGTTGATTGACAGCTGTTGCAGACAACTACGTCGCAGGCTGAAGTGCAAACATGTAGCATAGGCTAGTGCAGACAAGCCTTGGCCTTGCAATGGCTGATTGAAAAGTGTGATCCAACTCACTCATGGAGATCTTGTGAGCATATGTGCGGGGGGGAGGTGGCTGGGGGTTAGGGAGGGCGGCCGCACCCCCCATCTCAGGCTCTAACTGCCCTCCAATTGCCTCATCCTGCATGTCGTGCATGCAAGCCATGTACGAACACACATTTCCCAATCATTGGCTGATATTTAATCTGACATAGAGCATGCATTTCCTTTGCTTGACAATAAGCATACAATTCACGAAAAACACAGCTAATGGCAAGCCGCATCCACTCCACAGCAGCATGACATGAATGTATGAAATACCAATCAAGCAAGGCTTTAAGGTTGTGACAAGCCGCAAGAGAATTGACAAACCTGCAGGACTGCTTCAGCAATTTCTTCTTCTAACTGGTCAGAGTCTGCTTTGCTCATGGGCTGGCCAGCGACTTGGTAAGATGTGCACTCCATCAGCACATTCTCCAGCATCTCGACGCTTGCTTGGGGGGTGCCTAGACAGAAGCAAAGGTTGACTGAATAGCCATTACAGGTATGGGAGGAACATCTGGTTTCACAGCTCAGATTGCTTACTTTCAGCTATGAGAACTGAGTAAAACATCTGTGTGCCTGGTATGGCAAACATGAATGTGTGGGCATTTGCTCGCAGGGTTGGCATGGATGTTTGCAAACCCCAGCTGACCTTCCCAACCTGCATGCAGGCTTCAACAGTCAGGACCCCAGACGCTGACACAAGCGCACAGTTTGCTGGACATATTCACACACGTGAGCTGTGAGTTGAGACTCATTGCCGTGGCTGATCAACTGGACGTTGAACGGAGCCCACTCAAGCAGAGCCTCCTGACCACCCTCAACCTGCAGGTGGAGTTACAGCCTGTCTTGCCTGTTGCCCCGTAGCAATAGGTGTATGGCTGCTTTTCCTACCTTGTGCAGCTGCACTTCCTGAATTGATACTACATTTTCAACGTTGTGCTGGGCCATACCCACCAAACAGAAAGGCTGTGTTTCGAACAAGCCAACAGATCTGACGCGTTAACAAGTCGGCCAGCCGTGGAGCGTTACGACACCGCGTGTGGTATGAGCTTCCGACACAACAAGCACCGACTCACGTCTGCAGCGAAACGCGATTGCGACACCAAGTGGGGTCTTGGCCTAGAAGTAGCGAGTCAGCATGCGTTCATTTAACTAGTAGACACAATGAAAACAATGTAGTGTAATTGGCTCAGCCCTATGTCACATGTTTAAAATAGACGTGCAGTACCAAATGGCTTTTCATCCTCACAGCTGCTGAGCAAAGTTGTGTATGCGGTCAAGTGTGTAAGCAATGCATTACTTCATGTGTTTTTGCAAATTATGCAGCAGAGGGCTTGGTTCTTGCACCCGCACTTGCACGCACACTCATGGTTGAAGCTTTTGCAAGTCACTGACCCTGGACCAGCTGAGTGCCACTTCAGCAGTTAGAGCTGTACAGACTGTGTGTCCAACAGCGGCCGTGTCATGATGCATTCGCAGCATTGCGCGCAAGGTCCTTCTGTGGTCTCCCTTCTTGGCAGCGTCCCAGCCGCGGCTGGCTGCAGACCCATCGTCCAACATGCATTCGCAAGCAGGACCGCGCAGAAATGCTTGCACCACCAGCCCGCTCCGAGGCAGGGTCGTACGTGCTGCTCGGCGTCATCCACCACCTTGACTACAAGCCCGGAGCATAAGCATAACAAGCCATTTGCAGACCAGGACATCTTCCTGATAGCAGGTGCAGGCATTGCTGGACTGGCAATGGCTGCAGCCCTCATCAAGGTGTGAACCTGGTGCATCATCTGCCCTGCTTTGCATATGCTGTGCACTTGTGGAGGCTGCATTATGCTGCAGCTCAACTTTTGCAGATAGGAGTTCCATGTAAAGTATTAGAGCGAGATCCTGGGCCACGGAAAGGAGGCAGTGCGATTGGACTGTGGCCCAATGCCTTCCGGGCTCTGGATGCACTCGGAGTTGCTGACTCCCTGAGACAGAAACACCCTCTAATATCCCGGCAAGTGTCCCATAGTTCCCAACACAGCAGTATCTGGCAACACAGCATGAGAATCCATTGTATAATTAGGCCATACAGATATACACAGGACAGGCTGTTCTGGAGAGACAAGAATTGCTCTGCATGTACCTAGCTCATAATGAGCCAGAAAGTATTATACTTGTGTTCATTACGGGATGTGAACACAACCAGCAACCAAAATGTTGCAAGCATTCAGCAGTCCTGACGTAATCAACAGCAGCTGAAATGCATTGCAGCAGAGTGGTGAGCAATTTGACACTTGCAAGTTCAGTCTCTTTGCTGTCAGTACAATCTGCATGTTCTGTCTAAATGCAAAATGACATTGGGCACATCAAAATTTCCTGACATGAGGAAAGCGTGTTTGCTCACACACTACACAACACCTGTCACTGCTCCTTCTAATTTTGAAGGTGAAAATGCTTGTTTTCTCAGTATCATGTGAACAAGCATGGCAATCTTGCAAACCCAAACTGCGTTGCGTACCACCTTTGTAGGGTAGAGCTATGTACTGATGATGGTACCACTCTCAAAGCCTTCAGCTTGGATGAGTGCCAGGGGGCTCCTCATGAGTTCAGAGGTGTCAAGCGGTCTACCCTGCTGGAAGCTTTGCAAAGCAGTGTACCTGAAAGCTGTATAGAGTACAATGCTGCCATCCATTCAGTTGAAACTGACCAGAATGGTAAGACCTGGAGATCAGCTGCTGCAATTTGCTTTTTGTCTGCATGCGTTGATGCACACAATACAGATGCAGGGATGGCTCCATGTCTGACGCATCTTCACTCATTAGCTGTATGCTGCTACTTACATCAGCAGCTGCCAAAGTGCCTATTGGAGTATATGCTTGACACTTATTGAGAGTAAACTGAGTGTGCTGATATGTGCGTCCCTGTGCAGGTGCAATCGTCCTTTTGGAGAATGGCAAGAAGCTAAGGGCCAGGTGCCTGATTGGGGCAGACGGCGCAAACAGCCGAGTTGCCCGTGCTCTGAATGTCCCTAAACCCAACTACGCTGGCTACACTGCTTACAGGTTGGCTGCAAATCTCAACACAGCATACATTCCAGCCAGGTGCAAGTCTCATTGAGATGATTGCCACCATATAACAAAGCATTGTAGCCTGTGTCAGCTGTTGGTAGTGGGGAGTGTAACAAGCATCATACACACAACATGCTGCCAAGCACAAACCCCTCAGCTTGCTAGGCCTGTAAGACCTAGCACCCTCACGCATCAATTTGCACATGTGCAAGTGTAGCTGAGTTCAGGGCAGAAGCAGTATCCAATGCTGCAGCTGAGCCACAACTGCGCCATTTGCAGAGGTGTTGCCACAATGCCTGATGGTCTGCCCATTCCTGGCGACACAGTGCGACAGACTTGGGGCAAGGGCGTGCGCTCTGGCATGTATCCCATCTCAGACACTGAGCTCTACTGGTTCACTGTCTTCAATGCGCCTGAGGTACATGCTTCATGCTTGGGTTGTCCTGCATGCATCCCAACTGTGACTCAAAACATATCTGCAGCATGCTTGTATGCTGTACTGCTTGTCCTGTGCACTTGCCAGGCTTTTGTGTGCGCTTGGTCAACCATAGACAATGGTCAACCATAATGCTCATCTGCCCATCTTTACATGCAACATGTCATCACTTTCCCTCCCTGTGCTCACAAGCATGCAGCGAGGGTATCTTGTCACTGTGACTGCAATGCAGGCCTGCTGCAAGACTAGTTTGTTAACAGCTTCATGGCACTGTCACAGGACTCAGCTTTTGTAGCAGCAGAAGACAGGCAAGCAGATGCCCTCAAGTTTCTGCCTGGCTGGAAGGGAGGCATTTATGAAGCTGTACAAAGCACATCTCCAGACAATATCAGCAGAAGCAAACTGACAGACAGGTCAGCTATGCCCATGCACAGCTGGTCATACGGTTTTGTCTGCCTGGTCTAGTTATAGTTGCACACCCTGCACTGCAAAGCAGTCCAATTTTGCTCTCTGGTTGTATCAATTGAGCTGCAGAGGGGCATAGCTGCTTTGCTAAGAAGTCTTCCAGCTGTCATGCGCTGCTGTTTTCCGAACATGCTGGTTGCCATTGTTGAGTTGCAGGCATGAGACACCATGCATTAGTAAAAAATCGATTCAGGTTTCCCCTATGCAGGTGGCCTCCAATTGGTAAGGGTTTCTCCAAGGGAGCTGTGACATTGGCAGGTGATGCTGCCCACCCAATGACCCCCAACCTTGGCCAGGGGGGCTGCACAGCCCTAGAGGTCAGTTCACCTACATGTACAGCGCTGCTAGCACATACATACAGCTTTGGCCGTGCTTGTCAGTGCTCAGTTTATGCTGTGTTGTCTAGAGCATGTAAATTCATGGATTTCCCATGGGCACCGGCACTAACCTGCAGATCTCATGCATGCAAGCAAAGCTATCTTCTGTAGTGCAGGATGCTGTGATACTGGCCAAGAAGGTAAATGCCCTGCTGCACCCATCTCAGGCAAAGGGTGAGAGGCAGCACAGCCTGAGGTCTGTTGCCACCTCAGATCTGATACAAGTGCTTCGAGAGTATGAGAATGAGCGAAAGAGCAGAACGCGCCTCATCACTGTCCGGTCAAACCTGATGGGCCAGGCTCTTCAGATTCCCTTTGCACCCGTAAGTCACTATGACAGCTGGCAACAGCACACATACAGCGCAAGTGATCTTTATAGACCAAGGGTCAATTGGTGCATCATGCATCATGTCAAACATGCAAATGTCCTGTTGTTGCTGTTATCGTGGCAGACTGAATGGCTGTGCAATGTAGCAATTGCATAAGCGTCATATGACAGTGGCAAATGTGCTGCAGGTCTGCTCTTTACGGAATTTTGTTGTGCGGAATATTTACTCCCCACGTCACTTCCTGGACCATGCCAACTATGATTGTGGCCAGCTCACATAGACAAGTACCTGACTGCCTGGCTGTCAACCAAACAGAACAGCTGATCATGCCTTTCCAGCGCTCCTGTTGTCTGTTGTTCCTCAGCAAGCGTCACAACAGCTGTCAGGATCAGATTGTGTCGTTGGTAGAGCCCATTTTGCATCCCTCCAGCTCGCCAGTCTAGAGCACTCTCCCTGCTTCATTCTGACACTGATTCATGAGCTGGCATAACTGGCTCAGCTGCAGTGCCCAGATTGGGCATACGAGTGCTTTCAAGTCCGATATTTTGATCCGCTATTTTGATCTGGATCAGTGCTGGGTTTAGGGAGAGTAATAATTTTTGACAGTGAGCACTTCTGATGAGCCTACTGTGCCCACCTTGGGTGCCTGTAGCTCTACACTCAGTTGTTCACCTTATCAGGCAGTCCTGCTTGTGTTACGCTCGTATTACACTCCCAGTGGGAAGGCATGATCCACATTACCTGTATGTGTCAGACACAGATGTCTGTCTCAAGCTATTGCTATTGCCTACCAACATGCATGCATGTGTGAGTGTTATGCTGTTTTCCAGATCCTGGCCAGCTTTCCTGACATCCTGTAAGCCGCTGTGTAACAAATTATGTAAATGATGTCCCGGCAAGGAGCTGGGCCAGGCGTGTCAGCCTACGTTTCTGGCATGATTAATCCCACCCTTCATGACTTGAGACTTTGAAGTCGTCAATTCAAAACCTCAGGCAACGCAATTCGGATTCGAGAAGGTGATGTACACATGTGTCATAGTAGAAACACATACGTCTTGGTACAGTCACTGTAGGGCACTCAGACTGGGATGCTTTGTGTGATCCTTAATGAGATACCTTGGTGGTACATGCGCCCAAGTCTGAGGGTTTGCTGTTTACATCGTTGGCATTGTGGGCATGCTCAGAACAGACAAATTACACATACCCATCCTGCGGTGCTTTACATGTGATGATGAACAAGCCGGTAATACCAAAAAGCTAACACTGCATTTGCGGGAAGTTATCCTCACAACAGAACAATGTTGCAGAAAATTGCAAATTGATGCACATTATAGTTTCTAGAGAGGCAATGCTTGCAGAGTACAAGCAGATGAGGACTGATTCATTCAAAAAAGTTGAAGATGTGCTTTCTAGTATCCACCCATGGAATCCATGCCACCTGCTGCAGCACCCTGTGCCTCTGGCTCTGGGATTTCAGTGACCACTACATCTGATGTCAAAAAGGTCCTTGCAACTGAGGCTGCGTTTTCCAAAGCGCATCGCACTACCTTTGTGGGGTCAATGATACCTGCCTTCAAGAGGTCCTCATATACACCTGTTGGCAGCAGTACACACCACTCAAGCTGCATTCCTGTACAGACCTGACCAGACTGTGCAAAAGGGGAGGCAGATGGCTAGCAGTGATACAACATGACAACAGCTAGTCATCTTGCATCTGCATCTTGAAAATCATGGCTTGTCCGAATTGTG
>JAABUS010006715.1_pt1 | contig 13745 bp, 6 predicted proteins | sample 5560161 | NCBI WGS metagenome assembly JAABUS01 (sample SAMN10711885, study PRJNA513376) | rock metagenome | isolation source: Antarctica rocks | place: Antarctica: Victoria Land, Trio Nunatak nord | collected 2016-01-04 | reverse complement strand
CCCCGTTCGGAAACGTGCTTCGCATCGTTTCCGAACGTCTCTTCCTTGAAAAGGCGGGGAACGTACTGTTGCCACTTCATCATTTAACTAAACGACCTTCACTTTTATTATATATTTATTCACGTTATTGTAGTTCAGAGACTTTCCCAATACTCATTTTTTCATATTATTTTTTAGCACCACTATGGAAGGAGTATATCGTTCCCATTTCTTTTTAAGGCTTTCAGGTATGTATCCCAAAGGAAAAAAAGTGTTGCCTAATACAATATCCAGGTCTCCGTCGCCATCAATATCAGCGGCATCCATTGTTAGCCACCTGCCAGCTGTAACTTGTGGAAATGTTGAGGGTTCAAAAGAACCGCCTTTGTTTTCCCAGTATATAAACCCTTCTTCTGGTGTGTGTTCATAATCCGGAAAATAAGCGATAGAAGCAATGTCTAAGTCTCCATCCCCATCAAAGTCTCTCGCTATAGCTTTGCCTGCTCCGTTCACCGGAAGGAATGTTTTTTCTGTGAAACGGTTACTACCATCGTTCATGTATATTCTAAGTCCATGATAAGCTTTCAGAATAGGTGGGTAGTCGCCGTTGTCACCATTAGTAGCCAGAATGTCCGGGTGACCATCCTTGTTGAAATCTGCCAGTTCGAAATAATTTGATCCGTAGGAAGGCGGCAATTTCAAAATGCGGTTTTCTGTAAAAACACCCCCTCCCTGGTTATAGTAAATGAAAATTCCCTCATCACCCTGTGCCATTAACGCTATAATATCCGGCCTTCCATCTTTATTAAAATCGTAAATTTCTGTTTTAACAGCACCAGGCAGATCCCTTAAAATATGTTTGATTAATATACCAGTTCCCTTATTCTCAAACCAGGAAAGCCGGCCTGTCCTGTTGCCGAACTCACATACAATAATGTCTTCAAGGCCGTCATTGTTTAGGTCTGCATAACTGGCATGAACCGGTCGCTGTAAATGATCCAATAATACTGATGATTTTTTCGAACCAGGTTCAATGCTTACCAACTGCCCGCTTTTTTCATCCGAAGGGTGCAAAATGCCCATCGTAAGCACCATCATTTGTTCGCCGTTCAGGTGTAGGCTTGAAATACCCTTACCTGTTTTAAAAGAATCCTGCACTAAAAAATCTTGCGATAAACGGTATAAATATGTTGTAAGCCCGTCTCCGAAGAAAATTCTTTTTCCTAAAGAATCAATGCCAACCATTGTGGTTGCAGGTTTTTTGATGGTAAAGGCTGGAATGATAACTGTAAATTGTTTCAGCACTGGCTGGATTTTTACCTGTATCTTTTTTTTAATTGGAAATTCAGGTGCTTGTGTAACATAATAATCTACAATCTTTGTCCACTGCGATAATTTCATCATTTCCTTTCCATATTCCACATACCCGCCCGTTTCAAAATGACGGAACCCCAGGAAACTACCCATCTTAGGTAATACAAATGCTGACCAGGTTTTCTTATTCAGCAGATCAGGTTCGGGAAACCGATGGCATGACTGGCAATATATTTTAGCAAGTTCATAGCCTTCTTTTGTTTCTTTACTCATGCTATTACGGCAATGAAGCATTAGCAACAACAACAATAGCAATATTATTAAAGTGGCTATTTTTTGAAAATTGCTGATCAATGCTTGCTGAATTTAAGAGAATACCTGAAAATGAAAGCGGCTTAATAAAGCGCCTTATTAATTTGTTCAACCAATTTATATTCTTACCGCAATTCAGGTAATGCTTGAAATGAAAAAAGGGAAGATATGACTCTTCCCTTTTTTCATTTAAATATAAAAAAATTATTTATAGAAGTCATTCTGGACAAGGGCTGATTTACCGTTTGTGGTTTCCAGGTCAATTTGCCTTTGAGGGATCGGGAAATATTCCTGGCCTTTTTTAAAGGTAGCGCCACCATAGCCGGCTGCAATCTTTGTTTTTTCATAGGCAAGTATGGTATTGATCTCCTGTTCAGCAATACCCCAGCGAACAAGGTCAAAAAACCGGTGTCCTTCCATACCCAGTTCAAGCTTTCTTTCAAACCGGACAGCAGATCTGGCCATAGCCTGACTTGCAAAAGGAACATTATAAATACCGATAACGTATTTCGCATCCGGAGTCTGAACCCATGTCTGAGGTTTGGCAGCTCTGGCACGGACAAGATTAATATACTGGCGGGCTGTTTCAAGGCTTCCGGTTTCTATTTCACATTCCGCGGCCATCAATAATACATCCGCGAACCTCATTATCTTGTAATTCGTAGCAGTTAATCCTGTAGCCCAGTTTGTACCGTCTGTTAATGTACCCGCCTGAGTTTTATAATAAACATTTTTTTTAGGAGCATAAGGGCCACCATTATTCTGGTCACGTATCCAGGAAGCACCCGGGTGATTACCCCAATCAAGATAAGGGATACCTCTTCTGCCAACTGTCCAGTCTAACCTCGGGTCAAGATTGCCCTGGTCAGTTGTAAATGCAGCAGTAACGGCTATTCCCAGGTCATTTTTAACCTGGTTGGCCCCGGTATTATAAGACCGGTCCAGTAAAGGAAGACCTGTTGCATCGGTTCTGAATGAGTTCACAAAATCAAAAGATGGCTGAAAGAATCCGCAGCATCCACCGGGGCCTCCGTTATAGGGAAAATTCAGGACCTGGTCAAAGTTGGCATTATTTCCTCCTGAACCATCATTTACAGAAGCTTCATAAGCAAACATAGATTCCCCTCTTGTTGTAGCAAGGTTTTCTTTGTCAGCATTAAAAAGATCGTGAAATGAAGTAGCAAGTCCGTACTTTATTCCGCCGGTAGTTACCCCATTATTGATAACATCAGTAAAGATAGGCCTGGCTTCAGCGTACTTACCCTGATAGACGAGTGCCTTAGCATAAAAAGCCGCAGCAGCCCATTTATTTACCCTGCCGACTGCATCTTTTGTAGGAGTAAGATTTTTTTGCGCAAAATCAAGATCGGCTATAATTTTTGGCCAGATATCATCTATGTTTGGAACCGCTGCTTTAGTTACGCCATCAATAGTTTCATCAACATAAGGCACTTTGTTCCACATCTTTTTTGCTTCAAAATGGTAGTACCCTCTTAAGAATCTGGCCTCAGCCAGGATTTGGGTTTTTTCCACATCCACAATATCAGCATTAGTTAAAGCTGTAGCGATTCTTATAGTACCATTTGCGCGGGCTATTCCTTCGTACAAAGCACGCCATTTCACGTTGTAAAAATTATTAGTAGGTGAAGAAGTGAACTGCTGAATAGGTACGATATCAGCCTGGTCGCCTGCATCAGACCCTTTATTTGCTTCACCTCCTACGATACTTCCATAAACCCAGTTTGATCCCCCACCTTCCCAGCCCAGTCCTTTTAAACCCGCATAGGCACTTATAAGAAACTGCTGGGCACCTTTTTTACTTTGGGCTTCTTTTTCTGTAAGCAGGCCTATCGTATCCTGTTCTAGAAATTTTTTACCACAAGCTGTAATAACAATGGCAACGCTTAAGGCAACTGTGGCTAAAGAAAGAATACTTATTTTTTTATTATACATAAATACTTTTTTAAAATTAAATATTATAATCCAAGACTGAGACCGAATAATACCTGCCTGTTTACAGGATAATTACCTATATCTACTCCAAAATTTGTATCTACACCGCTTACTGCAGGATCGCTTCCGGTATATTTAGTTGCCGTAAACAGGTTAGTACCCTGGATAAACACCCGCAGCCTGTCAATATTCATTTGTTTTAAAATGGAAGCAGGAAGGGTATATCCAAGTTTTACACTCCTTAAACGCAGGTAACTTGCTTCTTCTACATAATAAGAATTCAATTCACCATTAGTGCTGCTGTTAGAAACATTTTCAAACCTGGGAATGTTGGTATTTGTGTTTGTCGGTGTCCAGGCATTCAATACACGGGTAGATTTTCCTATACCTGCAAAAGAGGGATAAAAATCTGTGAACCATTTTGTAAAGTTAAGTACCTGTCCGCCCTGAACTCCGTAAAATAATGCTTCAATTTCAAAAGCTTTATAAAACAATCTTGCATTAAAACCATAGGTGAATTTAGGATTAGGATTGCCAATGAACGTTCTGTCATTAGCATTGATCTTCCCGTCACCGTTAATATCCTGGTATTTAAAACGTCCTGGTCCGGCGCCTGCCTGAGCAGGTGATTTGCTAACCTCTACGCTGTCCTGAAAAAGGCCGAGTACATTATATCCAAAAAAGGACGAAACAGTATGTCCTACCTGGTTACGTACAATACCACCACCGATCCTTCCTGAAAAGGTTGCATCAAAATTGTTTGTAAGGTCCGATACTTTTGTGATGGTGTTTTTATAAGTTGTAAATATACCGTCGGCTTCGTACCGGAATGCGCCGGCCTTTCCCTTATAAGTTACCATTACATCAACACCGGTATTTTTCATTGAGCCAATATTAACTGTAGGAGATCGTGAAGTACCAAGGGTTCCCGGCACTTCCTGTGCAAACAGGAGGTCAGTGGTATTCCTGGTATACCAGTCAAAAATCACATCCAGCTTATTGTTAAATAAGGTACCATCAAAACCTATATTTATGGTTTCATTTGTTTCCCATTTTACATTAGGGTTACCGATTCCAACAAAGGCTATACCGGGCTGGGTAGAAGTATTGGCCCCTGAAATATCGTAGGCAGTTGAACCGGGTCCACCACCAATTGAATTAAAACGATTGGCCGATCCAACAGGCCTTTCGTTACCCATTAAGCCCCATCCGCCCCTGATCTTTAATTCCTTAATCCAGGATATTGATTTCATGAAATTTTCTTCAGTAATACGCCATCCTGCAGATAATGCAGGAAAAATTCCATATTGCTCGTTTACACCAAAAACAGAAGATCCGTCCCTTCTTATTGTACCTGAAAGCAGGTAACGATCGTTAAAGCTATAATCTACTTTAGCAAACTGGGAATACAGTTTTCTCAGTGGATTGCCGCCGCTGTTTAAAGCGCGACCGGTTGGGTCTGTGTTTGAAAGTGTTAGAAAAGTAGGATTCAGGCTAAAAGGGTTTAAGCCGCTTCCTCCTAATACCCTGAAATAATCTGTCGCTACCGCTTCAATTCCGGCTAAGGCGTGTATGCTGTGTTTTTCGATATCATGACTGTACCGAATGGTATTTGTCCATGTCCAGCTTGCACCGTTACCAGCTTGTTCTCCAAATGTGTTGCTTCCTGAATTTTCGGAGTTTTCATACGTCCTGTAATTGATGAACCTGTTTTGGAAAGTGGAAAAACTTCCTCCAAAGCTGGTTCTAGCGGTAAAGTATTTAAAGATGTCTGCTTCAGCATAAATATTTCCAAAAATGAGGGATGAATAACCCTTGTTCTGTTTAGACCTGATCCTTGAAGATACAGGGTTTGTAGAATTATTAAATCCCTTTGCAGTTGTTCCCGCAAATGCACCTGATTCATCATAAACCGGTATTAAGGGATTTGTAGTCAGGGCAAACATGATAGAATTTTCAGAAGCAGGGAAAAAACCAATATTCGGATTCTCTCTGAAAGTGTATTGAAAATTTTGTCCAAAGCGAAAGAAATCTTTTACTTTAAACTCTGAGTTTAATCGCAAACTATATCTTTTCAGGCTGGTGTTGATAACAGTTCCTATCTCATCATAGTAGCTGATACCTGCATAATATTTTGCATTATCAGAGCCACCGCCAAAGCTAAGTGTATGATTTTGAATCGGCGTAACAGAGGTTAATTCTCCATACCAGTCTGTTCCCGCTTTATTGGCTTTTATAACCTGGTAAATTGGCCCTTTTTCGAAATTTGTATTATATTTTGCTGGGTCCAGGCGTGGGTCTGAAGTTGACAAGCCGGAAAGACCTGCCTCATCACCTACCTTCAGGTAATCCGGTAAGACGGGAGTTGCTCCTGAGCCGTATTGTGGGTGAGTAAGTGCCTGGCCGGCAGCTTTTAATGCAGACCATGTCATATCAGCTTGTTGTTGAGGGTTAAGCAGGTTAAGGCCTTTACCTGGAAAAGTGTACCCGTAACTAAGGTCGTAGTTAAGGTTTAACTTTCCATTGCCCTTTCCATGTTTGGTGGTAATTATAATTACCCCTGCGGCTGCACGGGCTCCATAGATTGAAGCTGATGCGGCATCTTTAAGAATTGTAGTGGATTCAATATCGTTGCCGTTTAAGAAATCAATACTGAAGGTGGGTATCCCGTCAACTACATATAGAGGTTCGTTGTTGGAGAAAGAACCAAAACCACGTATCCTTACCTGGCTGGTAGTTCCGGGTTGGCCGGAAGTAATTACAGTAACTCCTGCTACCCTACCCTGAAGTTGCTGTTCAGCATTACCGGTTTGTACCGTTGCCAGTTTGGCGCCTGAAACCGTAGAAACCGCACCCACTATATTTTTACGTTGCTGGCTGCTATAACCGGTGACGATTGCTTCACTAAGGCCCGAGACATCATCTTCCATTGTAATAGACAGGTTAGTTTGATTACCTATTGCTACCTGTTTTGCCTTAAATCCAACATAAGAAACAACCAGGGTATTTCTTCCCGCAGGCACATTAAGCGTGAAGGTACCATCAGGTCCGGTAACCGTTCCGATTGAAGTGCCCGCAACCTGGATAGAGGCTCCGGTAATAGCCTGAGCACTCGAGTCGTTGGAGAGCACTTTTCCGGAAATACGTTTTTGAGCGAAAGAGGAGAATGAAAAAACAAACAATAATAATAAAATAAGGAATGAACTTCTCTTTAAAGAGGGAGTTAGGATTGACATAAGCAGATCAATTAATTAGGTGAAAGAAGGTGCGCAATATTAATAATAAGCTAACGATAGAACAAATTTTTGTTAAAACCGGAGCTCGTATTACTAATGACACTTAAACAATTCATTTTGCTGCACTTGTAAATAAAAAGTATTCCGTTAATGGTTAACCCTTATATTATACGCTGAAGTAACCCTTTGATATTGTAAAACATCCCCAAAATAGAAATTTCAGTAAATTACACGCTGACTAAAAGTTAAAAGTTCGCAACAATATTGTCTACCACAAAAGGCCGTCAAAGTGAACGGGTGTAGAAAATTTTAAAATAAATTAACGTAAGTAAATAAAATAAATAAATTGTAAACAGCAGATGTATTGTAACAAATGGATCACTTTGATATTTTCTGGGGTGCACGTGTTTTTAAAAAATCTTATCGTGTTTTTCCCGTTAGCTATTGTACTAAATAGCTGTAACTCTAAGTCACCTCTTTTTACACAGGTTTCTTCAGAACATTCCGGTATTCATTTTAATAACAAGGTTACTGAAAGTAATTCAGTTAACCCACTTGATCTTGAGTTCTTATACAATGGAGGTGGAGTTTCAGTGGGAGATTTTAATAATGACAGCCTTCCTGATCTGTATTTTACAGCAAGCCAGGCTTCCAACAAGATGTATCTTAATAAAGGCAAATTTGAATTCAGTGATATTACTGCCATTGCAAAGGTAGACGGCTCTGGAAGCTGGTGCAATGGCTCATCCGTTGTAGACATCAATAATGATGGATGGGATGATATATATGTTTGCACTACCATCAAAAAAAATCCGGCGGAAAGAAAAAACCTCTTATACATTAACCAGGGTCTTAATAAAGAGGGTGTTCCGACCTTTAAAGAAATGGCAGCGGCGTATAACCTGGCTGATACAAGTTTTTCGGTACAAGCTGCTTTCTTTGATTACGACAATGATGGCGACCTGGATATGTACCTGCTTACCACAAAACTCGCCCAAAGGAACGGAGCTCAGTTCATGAGTAATGACCGGGACACCTTAACATCCGACGTTGACAAATTATTTCGTAATGACTGGAGCGATTCCCTGCATCATCCCGTGTTCACGGATGTGTCCACGGAAGCCGGAATAAAAGAACATGGTTATGGACTCGGGCTGGCGGTTGCCGACATCAACAAAGACGGCTGGAAAGATATCTATGTCACCAATGACTTTTATAGCAGCGACCTGCTTTACATTAACAACAAGGACGGAACCTTTACCAACAAGGCTAATAAGTATTTCAAACATACCAGCCAGAACGCAATGGGTAATGATGTTGCAGACATCAACAATGACGGCCTTGCCGACATCATCAGTGTTGACATGAATCCTGCAGACAATTACCGGAAAAAAAAGAACATGAACGCAAACAATTATTTCATCTACCAGAGCATGATCTATAAAAAATATATGCTTCAGTATGTTCGGAATACATTACAGCTGAACTGCGGGCCCGCAGTTAATGAGGGCGATTCAACAGGCGACCCGGTGTTCAGTGAGATTGGTTTTTATGCCGGTGTGGCACAAACGGATTGGAGCTGGAATCCGTCACTGGCAGATTTTAATAATGACGGATTTCGCGACCTTATTGTTACCAATGGCTATCCCCGTGATGTTACCGATCATGATTTTGCAGCTTTCAGGATAAGCCTGTCAAATATTGCTTCAAAAGAAGACCTCATAGACCAGATACCGCAGATAAAAATTCCGAACTATGCGTTTTCTAACAAAGGCAACCTTCAATTTGAAGATGTATCCGCTCAATGGGGCATGAATACACCTTCTTTTTCTAACGGTGCTGTATATGTTGACCTGGATCGCGATGGCGATCTTGATTATGTTATTAATAATATTAATGATGAAGCATTTGTATACAAAAACACCCTCAACAATGATAACGAGGTTAAAGGTAATTTTGTAGATGTGCGCTTTAAAGGTGATGAGCATAATTTAAAAGGAATAGGCGCTTTTACAGAAATATATTATGACTATGGCAAGTTGCAGGTATACGAAAATGCACCCTGCAGGGGATATCTTTCCAGTGTGGACGCAACTGCGCATTTCGGGTTAGGGAAGGTCACAAAAATAGACTCGCTTGTTATCAGATGGCCTGATAGAAAAAAACAGGTACTGACAAACGTTTCAGCAAACCAGCGGTTAAATGCAGATATTAAAAATGCGGGGGATGATGATATCATTACCGTTCCGGTCTTCACAAAGAACAACATCTTTACCGATATAACATCTTCAGCCGGGGTTACATTTATGCACCAGGAGTCTGATTTCATTGATTTTAATATCCAACGTTTACTGCCGCATAAACTTTCTCAATATGGGCCCGGACTTGCTGCAGGCGATGTTGACGGAAACGGGCTCGATGACATTGTGGTAGGTGGCACCGGCGATTACCCGCCAACTATTTTATTACAACAGAAGGATGGTAAATTCATAGAGAAAAAGATACCTCCTTCAACTGATAGCAGTGTACACAAGTGTGAGAACATGGGCGTGCTTTTATTTGATGCCGATAGCGACGGCGACCTCGATCTGTATTTTGCAGACGGAAGCACTGAATTTATACCGGGAACTAAGAATTACCAGGACAGGCTCTATGCAAACGACGGGAAGGGTAACTATGCTTTATTGGATAAAGCAATCCCGGTTAATTATTCAAGTAAGAGTTGCATAAAAGCAGTAGATATTGATAATGACGGGGATCTTGATTTATTTGTTGGCGGCAGGGTGATCCCAGGGAGGTACCCTCAACCTGCCAGTAGTATTATCTTACGAAATGACTCAAAAGCAGGCAACATCCGTTTTACCGATATCACCCGTGAGGTTGCTCCGGAATTGATAAATATTGGACTGGTATGCGATGCCATCTGGACTGATTTTGACAATGATGGATGGATAGACCTGATTCTGGCGGGTGAATGGATGCCGGTTACCTTCTTCAAAAACAATCACGGCATGCTTAAGAACGTAACACAGCAGTCTGGCACCGGGCATGAAACAGGCTGGTGGAATAGTATAACTGCCGGTGATTTTGATAATGACGGCGACATAGATTATATTTTGGGCAACATGGGAGAGAATTCTTTTTACCATGCCTCTGATCAATATCCAGTAAGCATCTATGCAAAAGATTTTGATAATAACCAGAGTCTTGACGCTATACCAACTGTTTATTTACCTGCCCAGGATGGACGGCTCCATGAATTTCCTGTGCATACACGTGACGATATCGTGGACCAGCTACCTGCATTAAAAAAGAAATTTCTCACATACAAAGACTTTGCAAAAGCAGGTATCTATGATCTGTTTTCAAAGGAAGAAATGAAGAACGCTTTAGTGTTAAGAGCAAATAACCTGAAAAGCAGTTACGTGGAAAATTTAGGTAATGGCAGGTTTAAGATGTCTGCGTTACCTGTAGAAGCGCAAATGGCACCGGTTTATGGAATGGTAGCCGAGGATTTTGATCATGATGGAAATCTTGACCTGGCTCTGTGTGGAAATGATTACGGTACAGAGGTTACAAACGGAAGGTATGATGCAGTTAACGGCTTATTATTATTAGGAAACGGCAAAGGGAATTTCAAAGCGCAGGCAATCAGTCAAAGCGGCCTAAACATTCCGGGTGATGCCAAAGCGATGATTAAACTGGCTGGTCCGGCAAATCACTACCTTCTTGCAGCCTCACAAAACAGGGGACTTTTGAAGGTATTTCAATCAAAACAGGTTCAAACATTAGTCCCTCTTCAGTCAACCGATCAGTACCTTTTAATTACAGGCCCGGCCGGACAAACACGGAAGGAAGAACTGTATTTCGGATCTTCTTTCCTTTCCCAGTCAGCCCAGTTTATCAGCATGAATAAAGCGGTAACAAAAGTTGAGATCGTCAATAACAAAGGAGAAAAAAGGGTTATTCACTAAAGATAGTTGGAGGTATTAGGTATGAAGTATGTTTGGGTTTGGGTTTGACTTCCGAAGTCTTAAATATCAATATCTTACACTTAGGGTTCAGACTTCGGAAGTCGTTCCAAAAAAGGTGATACTAATAAAAGCGTCAACTTTTTTCACGATAAGAAAAGAGATATTCTTCCTAATAGCTGATTGCTGAAGGCTGATTGCAATTAAAAAAAAGTAATACTTAAAATTTAGCCAATATGGGTGATGTAGAAATAGATCAGTATCACAATATAATTATTATCAATTCACATATCATTACTTATGGAAATGCTGCAGATAACGCACTTACGGTATATATGGCAGAAGAAATAGAAACCATGTGGAACGAACCAAACGCATTAATTTCTATAAAAGGAACTTCTTTTTTAGTAACCTTTCGCATCAGTGCAGAAGTAAGGACGTCTATCGATACGGAAGAAGTGTACAGCAATACAGACCCCCGCAATAATTATTTTCGTATTGAAGAATACGCACACGGAAATATATCCTTTGTAGATGCCCTGGGATGTAACAGCGGCTATTTCAAACTTGCAAATTTATCAGCTGGTTCTACTACCGCTGCTCATGAATATGGACATACACTTGGTCTTGACCATCCGGTTGATCTTGATTACAGGGGCAAAGGTATTCCGCAGATTATGTATCCAAGAGGAACATTAGTTGATCCGCCATTCCAATACGATCCATCAAAACCAGCCGGAGTTAAAGGCGGCACTATGGATCCAAGACACAGAAAAGTTTTTGCGGAAGACATAGCATCGCTGAAACTTGAAAAACTTATATTCAACAATAAAAAAGCCATTATTGGTGAGTTCACTAATGTGTTTCATTTAAACCATAATGATGAAATGTAATTCAATGTCGTTGACTTAAAAATTACGTCTTTAGTAGGCTTCCCTTGTGTCCCTCGTGGATTACCTTTGTGTCCCTCGTGGTTAAAAACCTTTGAAATTATAGACCTTATTAAACCACAAGGGACACAAAGATATCCACAAGGAACACGAAGGCTTATTGTAATTTCAAACAGGAAAGAACACAATAAACTTATTAAGATGTATTTGTATTATAATTGATATATGAAAAGACGCTGTTTGTCCCTTCTCACCTTTTTGGCTGCTGCTTATAAAGTATTCATTTTATTCTCATTAATACTGATACCATATTGCTTATTTTCACAAACCAGCTCAGCCCCTTATAAACTCGATTCCGATTTAACTCATGTTAATCAAAGCATCACGGTTATTCCAAAAGGATTCCTGATTACCAATGTTAAAATTGTTGATGGAACCGGTAGCCCTGCCTTTAAAGGAGCCGTACGTATTGTTGGGAATAAAATTAAAGATATAGGTTCTTTAAAGCCTTATGCCGGTGAAGAAGTGATTAATGGGATGGGTAAAATACTGGCACCAGGTTTCATAGATTCTCACAGCCACCTGGATGGGTCGCTATCTAAAAAGCCGGAAGCTATTGCGGCGTTAAACCAGGGCATTACCACTATTATTGCAGGTCAGGATGGTGGTAGTAATGCTGTTGATTCTATTAAAGCAAGGTTAAAAATAAAACCGGCTGCTGTAAACCTGGCTACATATACCGGGCATACTACTTTACGTGCTACAGTAATGGGAGAAAAAAACCTTGGCAGGCCGGCATTACAAATTGAGATAGATTCTATGAAGATATTGCTTGATGGAGAAATGCAAAAAGGGTCCTTAGGCCTGTCAGGCGGACTGGAATACGATCGCGCATTTTTCTCCAGCAGGGATGAAGTATTACAACTTGCTAAAGAAGCGGCAAAATATGGTGGACGATTTATCAGTCACATACGAAGTGAAGACGTTGCACAGGATGATGCATTAGATGAAATTGAAAATATTGGCAAAGAAGCAAAGCTGCCTGTACAGGTATCACATATAAAAACAGCATTAAAAGATAAGTGGGGAAATGCACCGTTAATACTCCATCATTTTCAGGAAGTAAGGCAGGCAGGAGTAGATATCACTGCTGATTGCTATCCCTATTCGTTCTGGATGAGTACCATTAAAGTGTTGTTTCCCAAAAAGGATTATACCAACCTGCAAAGTGCTCAATATTCCGTGGAGCACCTGTTTGATCCCGCTCTTTCCACTATGGTAAAGTTTGCACCTGATACAATATACAAAGGAAAAACAGTAGCGGAAATAGCTGCACTAAGAAAGGAAACCGCTGCTGAAACCTTGATATATCTGGTTGCTGCTTCTCATGAATTTGAAAAGAAATATCCGCATTACAAAGAGGGTATTGAACAAATCACGGGCGCATCTATGAATGAGGATGATGTTACTACATTTTTAACCTGGGCTCATACTAATTTTTGCACAGACGGAGGTGACGGTGGCCACCCAAGATCATACGGTTCATTTACCCGGATTCTGGGCAGGTATGTAAGGGAAAGAAAAGCATTAACCCTGGAGCAGGCCATCAATAAAATGACTGGCCTTGCTGCCGGGCATACAGGCATCAAAAACAGGGGAACCATAGCTTCGGGTAAGTATGCTGACCTGGTTTTATTTGATCCTCAAACAGTAATTGACAAAGCCACCATACAAAATCCGGCAGCATTATCCGAAGGCATTATTAAAGTATGGGTAAATGGTGAATGCGTGTACCAGGATCAGCAATCTACAAAACACTATCCGGGTGTATTTATCAGCAGGTGATTATTTGTATATGCAGCGGGAAAGAGATGTATGGTACTTGAAATAATAAATCATGCTCTTTTGCATTTGCAAATTAAGGGTGCATTTCAAATTGTCGCAACGTAATTGTAAATTTAAAGAACTAATTATTCCTTGATATGACAAAAGAGCAATTAATTGCAGCTATAAGTGCTCACTATGATGAGCTGAATGCGTTAAACAAGATTGATAATTTCTATGATTACGAAAGTGACTTTATTAAAATT
>JAABUS010006714.1_pt1 | contig 13747 bp, 11 predicted proteins | sample 5560161 | NCBI WGS metagenome assembly JAABUS01 (sample SAMN10711885, study PRJNA513376) | rock metagenome | isolation source: Antarctica rocks | place: Antarctica: Victoria Land, Trio Nunatak nord | collected 2016-01-04 | reverse complement strand
GCTCGCGCTGGAGAACAGCATCGTGACGCTAGACGCCATGGGGTGCCAGACCGCGATTGCCGAGAAGATCCTGGCGCACGGCGGCGACTACCTCGGGCGAACGTCTCCGTTCGACCTGCTGACGCTCAAGGGCAATCATCCGCTGGCACACGCGGCGGTCGTCGAGCACTTCGACCAGCGCTGCTTCCGCCGCGGCGCATCCCACCGTGCCGACTGCGACGCCTTCGACAACACGCACGGCCGTCTGGTGCGGCGCCGGGTGTTCGCCAGCACCGATGCGGCAGCCCTCGAAGCCCTGAGCGGCTGGCCGGGGCTGCGCACCGTACTGGCCGTCGAGAGCATCCGCAGCGTCAACAATGCGCCCACCAAGGTCGAGAGCGAGATCCGCTACTTCCTGTCGAGCTGTCCCGACAGTCCAGCCGTCCTGGGCCAGGCCATCCGCTCGCATTGGGCCGTGGAGAATGCACTTCATTGGGTGCTGGATGTGACGTTTCGCGAGGATGACAGCCGTGTGCGCGATCGCACCGCGGCGCGCAACCTGGCGCTGCCGCGCAAGATCGCGCTCAACATCGTCGGCCGCGACCAGACATCGAAGGCCAGCGTCCGCGCCCGGCGGAAAAAGGCCGCCTGGAACGACGCCTACATGCTCAAGCTCCTGGCTGGATAGCCGACGAACCCCGTGCCAAATCGACACAAAATTTCATGCGTAGCCCCTGGGGTGGCGGAGGATCTGTGCGACGGAAACATCACGCTGGAGCAGGCACAAGCGATCTATGCCGAAGCCAAGTAGCACAGGCATCGTCGCCCGTCGCTGCGACGTCGTATACGCCCCAGGGCTGTTCAACGCTGCTTGGTCGGCTGTATTGGGTCCGCCCTGCCACACATTCGAGGCGAAGTGAGATGACTGATCCAAAGGGGATTTCCGAACCAGAAAATGTCTGACCTATGCGGCGGTAACTGGGTCGGAGGTTGCCATGGCTGTGTTCTCACCGTTGTTGGATGTACTGGCGGACGTTCCTGATCCTCGCCGGGCACAAGGACAGCTCTACAAGCTGCCCCACGTGCTGCTGTTCGCCATCCTCGCCATCGTGACCGGCTGCAATTCGTATCGAGGTATTGTCACCTTCATCGCCGTCCATCGCCGCAGGCTGAACGCGGCCTTCTCGCTGAAATGGAAGCGGGCGCCCGCGCACACCGCCGTCCGCTACATCCTCCAGGGGCTCGACCCGGCTGCGGTGGAAGTGGCTTTCCGTCGCCACGCTGCGCTGCTGCAGGCGGCACGCGCCACGCCTGGGCAGGGCAGCATCGCCCTGGATGGCAAGACGCTGCGCGGCAGCTTCGACAAGTTCAACGACCGCGCCGCAGCGCAAGTGCTCAGCGCGTTCGCCACCGACACCGCCCTGGTGCTCGCCCACATCGACATCGCCGAGAAATCCAACGAGATCCCGGCGGCGCAGGCTCTGCTGGCCGAACTCGGCGTCGCCCGCGACACCATCGTCACGCTCGACGCGCTGCACTGCCAAAAAAACACTTCGAGGTCGCCGCACAAGCCAATATCGCCCTGATTGTCGGGGTCAAGGACAACCAGCCCACCCTGCACCAGAAAATCCAAGAAGTCTCGGCCACCGCAGCACCGCTCGGGTTCGCCCACAGCCACAACAAGGGCCGCAACCGCGACGAACGCCGCACCGTCACCTTGGGCGAAGACCGCTCGCGCATCCGCACCAACCCCGGCGTGTTCGCCCGCCTGCGCAGCTTTGCCTTCAACATCCTCAAAGCAAATCAGACCGACACGCTGAGCCAGGACCGCTACCGCGCCGGTCTCGCAGGCGTCAAAAAGCTACTCAGAATGCTCACCGTTCCACAGCGTTGAACAGCCCTGGTATACGCCCCCCCAGCGCGGCGCCTGCTGCGCGGGGTCACCTGTTACGGCGCTGTTGGCTGGAACGGATGGTGCTGCATCCAATGCCGGGCAATTTCGACCCGGCGGCAGGTCCAGACGCGCTCGTGCCGCTGCACATAATCCATGAAGCGCGCCAGGGCCTCGGCGCGGGCCGGCCGGCCGGTGAGGCGGCAATGCAGCCCGATTGACATCATCTTCGGCTCGTCCGCTCCCTCGGCATACAGCTGGTCGAATGCCGCCTTGAGATAGACGAAGAAGTCATCGCCCGACATCTAGCCCGGCGAGGTCGCGAACTTGAAGTCGTTGGTGTCGAGCGCGTAGGGAACCACCAGCCGCGGCTTGCCGGACACCTGCGTCCAGTAGGGCAGGTCGTCGTTGTAGCTGTCGGAGTCGTACAGCGTCTCGGTCTCCTCCATCACCAACCGCCGCGTGTTCTCGCTGTAGCGCCCGGTGTACCAGCCGAGCGGTGGGCTGCCTGCGATCTCTTGGATCGCCTGCACGGTCCGGCGTATGTCCTCCCGCTCCTGCGCCTCCGGCATGTTGGCGTAGTCGATCCAGCGCCAGGAATGGCTCGCCACCTCGTGCCCGGCCTCAGCCATGGCGCGGCCGGCCTCGGGGTTGCGGGTCAACGCCAGCCCCACCGCCCACGAAGTGAACGGCAACTGCCGCTCGTTGAACAGCCGCAGGAGGCGCCAGAAGCCGGTGCGGCTGCCATACTCGAACTGGTCCTCGACATTGTAGTTGCGGCCGGGCTTCGGCGGCAGTCCGACGATGTCCGGCGTCAGGTAGATCTCGGCGTGCGGATCGCCGTCCATGACGTTGCGCTCGCCGCCCTCTTCGTAGTTCAGCACGAAGCTGACCGCCACCCGGGCGCCCTTGGGCCAAGCGGCATAGGGGCGCCTGCGTCCGTAGCCGATCAGGTCGCGCGGGCGTGGATCGTTCATCATTACCCCTCCCAGGCCGGGCCAGGCGACCCGCGCAGGGCCAGCTCGTGGCTGAGGTCGTCTACGCTCTCCCGCTGCTCGCCGGGCCGCGCCGCACGCGCGACCGTGGGAAAGCGGGAGCCGAGCAGCCGCACCGTCAGATAATATCCGATGCCAGTGACGACCGGCGTCACTGCGGTCGGGATCCAGGCCATCGGCACGAGGGCGAGATAGATAAGGAAGCCCAGCACCGTCCAGCCAATCGCGACCACGCCGAAGCCGTGCCAATACCAATAGACGCCGCCGGGCTCGAACAGGGCGACCACGTCCACGCGGGTGCGCTTCAGGGCCACGTAGTCGGCGATCAGCACCCCCGCCATCGGCGCAAAAATGTTGCCGAGCACGTTCATGTAGCCGGTGTAGCCGTTGACCACGTCCGGCACCGCCGAGAGCGCCACGCCGAGCACGCTGACCGCGAGCGTGGTCCAGAACCGGCCCAGGCGCTCGGCGATGTTCGAGAGCGACAGCCCGCCCGTGTAGAGGTTCAGCACGTTGATGGTCCAGTTGTCGAAGGCGATCACGATGAACACGAGCAGTAGGGTGAACCAACTCGTGCTGAGGTTAGCCACCACCTCGAAGGGATTGGCCGTACGGCCCAGTGTGCCCGCTGCGGCATAGGCGCCGAGCAGGGCGGCCACAAGGGTGCCAACGATGGCGGCGCTGAAGGTGCCGAGCCACATATCGCCGCGGGTGCGCGAATAGCGGCAGAAGTCAGCCGCGTCGGTGATCATGGTCAGCCAGGCCGCCGCCGCGCCGTTCAGCCAGGTGGCGAATAGCAGCCAGTGCGGCCCAGGCGCGCCCGCGTAGGCAACAACATGGGATGGCGCAAAGTCCGGTCCGCCTTCCCAGGCCAGTAGGACGAACAAGTAGGCGAACACCACAAGCTTCAGCGGAAAAGCAAAGCGCGAGAGGATTTTGAGGGAGTCGTAGCCCACCAGCGCCACGATGACCTGCAGCGCGGCGAAGATGAGGCTGACCCAGACCAGCGAGTGCTGCCCGCCCAGCCACTTGTCCAGCACGGCGATGACCGCCATTGAACCGGCCACAGTCTGGAATGCGAACCAGTAGACCGAGGCCGCCGTGCGGAGCAGCGACGGACCCCACTTTGCACCGCGCAGCCCATAGGCCATGCGGGTCGCGACCTGGCCGGGCACGCCGTAATCAACCCCGATCGTCGCCATGACGATGTAGGCGCCAAAAGCGACGATGATGCCGCAGACCTGGGCACCCACCGCTTCCGTGAATGAGAGGCCGGAGGCGACGGCCAGGCCGCTGACCAGGATCGTGCCGGGGTTGATAAGGAAGTTGACGACAATGAAGAACAGGTCGAACCACCGCACCGTTTTCAGCCGGTCCGGGATCGGCTCAATGCCGAACTGCTCCACGCCCTTGGGCTGCCGGTAGCGCTGGCGGACCTCCTCCTCGAGCGATGCGTCTGACGGCATGGTTCAGTCTCCTCGGCTGCTTACCCCGCTGTGCTGCTGAGCAAATCGGATGCCAACTTCACGCCCTGGCCGTAGGATTGGGGTGTTGGCGCCAGGTTCGGCGTTGCGTCGGGCGCCGCCGCAGGCTTCGCTAGATGTAGCCGCTCGCAAACATCCGCGCTTGTGCTCGCAAACCAAGCAGACTCCTGCTCGAATTAACCGCCAATGAAGCGGCGGGTCTACTCACATTATCTGCCACTGTGCTCGCCATCATCGTCTCGTGCTCGCTAACGGACGGTAGTGCTCACATTCCGCGCCAATGGCTTAGCTGAGGTTAGGATAGCACCGGCACCCGCCGGGAAATCGCGCATTTGGGTGGGTTTGGCCTGCACGGCGTTGGTGCACGGATCGGCTAAAGCAACTTCAATGACTTGAGAGCCGTCTAAAACGCGCTTATGGCTCAAACTCGCGTAGATCGTGTCGGAACGAGCGCATTTTACCTCTCAATTGCAAGCTCTTATCATCTGGATCTATCCACTCCGAGCACAAATATCTGAGGTCGCTATAAACTTCTTCCGAGCCCAACGGTCGATCCATGCACCACGGCCGCCCACGCAGAAAGCTCAAGGCCGCGTCGGGGCGTGGGCTGAACCCGGTGACGCGGTCGCTCAGGCCCCAGAACCAGGTGAAGTGATACAGCGGCAAGTAGGGCAGCTCCGCCATCCAGAGGTCTGTCGCGTCGTGATAGGCGCGGGCGCGTTCTGCCGGGTCGAACGCCATGGCGCCCCGGTCGAGCGCCGCCTCCAAAGCGGGGCTGCACCAGCCGGTCCAGTTCAGCGGCGCCCCGCAGCGCATCCACAGGCTGGTGTTGCCGTCCGGGTCCGGCCGTCCGCTCCAGATCACCTGGTAAGCCTCGTACTCGCCCCGGGTCGCCGCGTCGGTCTGCGACACCGCCTCGCCTTTTTGCAGCGTTACTTCGAAGCCGGCTTCGGCCGCCATGGACTGGATCACCTCGCCCACCTGCACGTCCGTTGGGTTGTTCACGACGCTCAGGGTGAGTTCGGGATGCGGGACACCGGCGGCGTCCAGCAGGACGCGGGCGCCGGGGAGGTCGCGCGGCGGGATTGGGTGGGCTGGGTCCCAGTAGCGGCTGCCGGGCGCCTCGGTCTGGTTGCTCGGGACGAAGCGGCCCTCGAACACGACCTGGTTGATGCCGTCGCGGTCGATCGACTTGGCGAAGGCTTGCCGGATGCGGACATCGCGGCCGAACGGCGTATCCGCGGCGGGTCCATGGCCCAAGTTGAAGGACAGCATCTCGAAGCCAATGGAGGGCAACTGCACGACCCGGAGCCGCCGGTCCGCCTCGACGGTGGGCACGTCCGTGGCGGCCAGGCGGTTGGCGATGTCGAGCTGGCCGGATTGCAGGTTCACGCGCCGCACGGTCGAGTCTGGCATGATGCGGAACTCGATCCGGTCCAGCGTCACGGCGGCGGCGTTCCAATAGCTGGGGAAGCGCTGCAAGGTGATGTGGTCCTGGGCCACACGCTCCACAAACGAGAACGGGCCGGCGCAGACCGGGTGCGCGGCGATGGCTTCGGTGGCCTGGTCCAGGATGCGCGCGGACAGCATGACGCCGGACCGGCTCGCGAGCAGCGCCAGGAGCGGGGTGTAGGGCGTGGAGAGGCGGATGCGGATGGTGAGGGCGTCCACCGTGTCGATGCCAGCAATCGGTTTCAGCTCGCCGCGGCGGCTGCTGTAGGGGGCGGTGCGGTAGCGTTCGAGGTTGGCGCGCACGGCCTCCGCGTCCATCGGCGTGCCGTCCTGGAACTGCACGCCTTGGCGCAGGTGTAGCGTCAGCGCCAGGCGGTCGGGCGACCACTCCCAGGCGGTCGCCAGTTCCGGCACGAGGTTCAGCGAGGCGTCGAGGTTAAGCAGTTGGTCGCACATCGACAGGTTCACGATGCGCTCGATATAGGAGCCGCTGCGGGCCGGGTCGAAGGTGTCGAGGTCGAAGTCCAGTCCAAACCGCAGCGTGCCGGCCGCCTGGGCGGACAGCGGGGCCAGCAGGGCAGCGGCGAGCAGCGAAAGGCGCATTGAGAGTCCTCCGTACACGGCGTGCAAGGGATGCAGCTATCGTGCCGCGGTCAGGCGCTCGATTTCCGCCACCAGCTCCGCCGTGCTGCGCTGGCGGCTGTAGCCGCAGGCATTGCGCAGAGACCAGTCGTGACGGTCTTGGCTGAGTGTCGCGCAGGCGTCCGTCGCCGTGGTCACGAGGTAGCCGAGGTCGCAGGCGTCGCGGACCGCACTGTCGATGCACTGGTCGGTCAGCATCCCGGCCACGATCAGGTATCGGATGCCGAGGTTGCGCAGGACGTAGTCGATATTGGTGGAGATGAATACGGAGGAGGAGGTCTTGGGCAGCACGATCTCGTCCTCCCCCGGCGCGATCTCGTCGATGACCCTGGCGTCCCATGACCCTTTCGGCACGTGGAAGCCGCTGATCTTGTAATCGAGGCTGCGGTCCCGGCCGTCGCGGGTGAGGTTCTCGATGACCGTGTAGAGCACTTCGATCCCACCGCGGCTGCAGGTCGCTTGCAGGCGCTGCATGTTGGGAACGGCGCTGTCCCGCAAGGTGCGGAAGAACCAGCCGTAGCGCGCTTCTCGGTTCGCCGGGTTGAGATGGGCGTGCTCGCCGCCGTCCGGCCGCGCGGTGTAGTTCTGCACGTCGATAAACAACAACGCGGCGTGCGCCGGGTCGATCTCCACCTCGCGGCTGGGCGTCATGATGCGTCCTTCAGTAGATGGCGGCGTAGCGGGCGCAGATCGCGGCTTCGTCCAGCCCGGCCAGTGCCTTCAGCTCGCCGCGCTTGAACCGGAGGTACACGTCGTGCAGCGGGCCGAACCAGTCCGCCGCGGCGGCGCTCGCCTCGAAGTGGCGGACGGCCTCGGCGAGCGAGGAAGGCAACGGGGCGGGCGCAAGCCCGTCCAGGGTCAGGCGCCGGCGAAGGCCGTCAAGCCCGGCCCAGACAAGCGCGCCAAGCGCCAGGTACGGACTGGCAGCCGCATCGGCCACGCGGAACTCGACGTTGAACTGCCGTGCCGCGTTGTCCGGGGCAATGGCGTACACGGGGCATACGCGGACGGCGCTGCCGCGGTCCTGCACGCCGAAGTCTGCTATCGTCGGCGCCCAGCGGCCCGGGCGCAGCCGGTAATATGAGGCAACCGAGGGCGCGGTGACCGCAGCAAGGGCGGGCATGTGGTGCAGCATGCCGGCAACCACGTGCTCCGCAGCCGCGGACAGACCGTGCGGGCGCGCCGGGTCGTGCGTGGCCGATTCGCCGGCGCGGTCGAGCAGGCTCCAGTGAACATGGGTGCCGTTGCCGACGCCGTCCGGCCGCAGCATGGGCGCCAGCACCGCCCGGTGGCCGAGACCAGCGGCGATGGCGCGGGCCAGCTCGCGCACCTGCACGGCCTGTTCGGCGGCGGACAGGCCCGGGGCGGGGCCGGCGGTGACCTCGAACTGGCAGGGGCCATACTCGGCGAGGAAGGAGTCCGGTGCGATCCCGGCCTCGCGCATGGCGGCCAGCAGTGCGCCGCCGAATGGGCCCCGCCGGCGGAGCGCGTCCAGCGTGTAGGGCGAACCCGGCCGGTCCTCGACGCCGGTATAGACCAGCTCCTGCTCGAACGTGGCGAGCAGGGTCAGCCCGAACTCCGCCTCCAACGCCGCCAGGGCACGGCGGAGGAACCCGCGCGGGCAGCAGTCCCAGGCCACGCCGTCCGTGCCACGGAAGTCGCCGAGCAGCAAGTGAATGTCCGGCCCGCCCGGCGCGGGAATGCGCGTCGTCATCCCCGGGTCCGGCACCAGCATCAGGTCGCCCGCGGTGCCGAACGGCGTGTCGTGGATCGGGCCGAACACGGAGAGCATGAGGTTGCTGGGGGCGATGCCGACGCCACGCCCCATGCGCTTTGGCAGCTCGGCCAGCGAGATCGACTTGCCGCGCAGCAGCCCCGCGAGGTCGGCGGTGCCGATGAAGGCGAGCGGCTCCGGCGTCACGGCGCGATCCCATACAGGCGGGACGCGGTGCCATAGAACAGGGCGTGCTGCTCCGCGGGCGCATACTCCGCGGCGACCTCGCGGAAGCGGGTGCAGAGTGCCGCGTAGCTCATGCTGCGCCAGGCCACGGGGTAGTCGCTGCCGAACAGGCAGCGGCCGGGGCCAAAGGCGTCGATGCAGGTGCGCAGGGTGTCGCGGTCGGTCTCGAACGTGCGCTCCGTCGCATAGGCGGCGTAGTTCGACAGCTTGATCGCGATGTTCGGTTGCCGCCCCATGGCGCGCAGCCCGGCCCGCCAGCGCGCCAGCCCCTCCGCGTCCCGGTCGTTGGGCGTGCCGCAATGGTTGACGATGAATTGCTGGCCCGGCACGTCCCGCGCCAGGGCGGCCACCTCCTCCGCCTGGTGTGGGTTCATCAGCAGGTCGAGCGCCCAGCCGTACCGGGCAAGCTGGGCGAGGCCGTGGCGCCACGCCGGTTCACGCACCAGGCCCTGGCGGGTCCAACGCTTGGCCGGATCCGGGTGCCAGCGGATCGTTTCGCGAACGGCGGCCACGCGCGGCGACGCCGCGTGCCCGTCCAGCAACGCCGAAACGTTCGGGGCGGCGAGCAGGGCGGCGACGACGTAGCGCGCCGCGATGCCGGATGGGCGGGGCAGGGCGTCGAGCCAGGCGGTTTCCTCCACCGGGCTGCGCGCCGGGTCCCAAACGGCCTCGACGTGCACGGAGGCGACGACGCCCTGACCCGCAATATCGGCCGCGTAGTCCTGCGGCAGGTAGTCCCGGCGCAGGAAGCCCATGTCGCCCAGCGCGCCGATCGCCGCCTCGGGTTTGGTCAGCCAGGGATATTGGCCGCCTGAGAGGTCCCAAAGGTGGTGGTGCGCGTCGATGATGGGACCGTCATATAAGGGACGCGACGCGCTCATCGCCGCATCGTGGCACCGCCGGGCGGATCGTCCAATAGGCTGCTCGTCACTGGGTGCCCGCGACGCGGCAAGCGGCAGAGTGGCCCGGCCGAATTTCCTGCAGCGCCTGCGTGTAGGGCATCAGCGGGTCGGCGCAGAGGTCTGCGGAGAACGCCACCTCCGCCAGCCGGGCAACGGCCATAGCGGCAAACATGTCAGCACAACGGCACGCGGCACAGCGATTGCTTATTTGCATCGTGACGGCAAGCCATGCTCGGCATCGTCATGCGTTCGGAGCGGTGACTATGCCCATGCCTGCGGACTACCCCCATCATGGCACGGCCGCCTTCGCCAGAGTGGGCCAGGACGGTGCGGCCGAACCGCCGCCAATGCGATCAGCCCGGCATCGAACGTCAGGTAAAGCAGGCCGGGGCCGGAAACCGCCGCTCGTCGCATCCATTCGGTAATTCTTCAAAGGAACGTCGCATCGTGATCCCCCGTCGCACCACCTGCCGCACCGCGCTTGCCGCAAGCCTGCTCACCACCGTGTTCAGTCTGCCTGCCCGGCAGGCGAATGCCGCCGCGGGCGACATCGTGTTCGCGCGGGCGCAGGACGCCGACAGCCTGGATGTCGCGCGGGTCTCCACCACGATTTCGTTCCAGGTCATGACACAGATTTACGCGACGCTGCTGAACCTCGACGACAAGGGCCACGTCGTCGGCGGCTTGGCCAGCAGCTACACCGCAAGCCCCGATAACCAGACCTTCACCTTCAAGATGCGGTCCGCGATCAAGTGCCATGACGGCAGCGTGTTCGACGCCCAGGCGGCCAGGTGGAACATCGATCGCGCGATCGATCCCAAGACCGGCAGCCCGAACGCCTCCTCCTACGGCAACATCGTCAGCACCGCGGTCGAGGGCGACACGCTGACGGTGAAGCTGGGCAGTCCCTACTCGCCGCTGCCCACCTTCCTGGCGAGCGCGCAGGCGCTGATGATGTGCCCCAGCACGATACAGGGCAGCGACGTGAAGCCGGTCGGCACCGGGCCGTGGAAGTTCTCCGAATGGGTCCGCAATGACCGTCTCGTGCTGACGCGCAACCCCGACTACGTGAACGACAACCCGCTGGTCGCCAATCCAGGCCCGCCACACGAGCAGCGGCTGATCTTCCGCGTGGTCCCGGAAGGCCCGGCGCGCATGGCCGCGCTCAACACCGGCGAGGTCACTTTCGCCGAACCGTCGTTGCAGGACGCCAGCGACCTTGCCAAGGACAAGCGCTTCACTGTCTATTCCGGCTCGGGGCGCACCGGCCAGTTGGCCTATGTCGGCTTCACCGCGAAGATACCGCCGCTGAACGACCCGCGCGTGCGCCGGGCCATCGGCTACGCGCTCGATCGCGACGCGATGGTCGATATCGGCTTCAACGGGTTGGTGCAGGCCTCGCCCTGCCCCGTCGCCCCAGGGTTGCTCGGCTACGACCCGAAAAAATGCGCCGAGTGGGCGACCTCCTACGACCCTGACAAGGCCAAGGCGCTGCTGAAGGAGGCGGGATACGGACCCGGGCACCCGCTTGACCTCGTCTTGTCGGTCTCGCCATTGCAGGGCTGGGACGAAGCCGACGTGGTCATGCAGCAGGAACTGAAGGAAGTCGGCGTCAACGTGAAGATCGAGCAGCGGCAGTTCGCTACCTGGGTTGACTACATGTCGGGCAAGAACCGCGAGACCACTGGCACTCCGGCGATCTGGACCATGGGCATGTCCGGCCCTGATCCCGACTACCTGGTGTTCCTATGGCAGCCACCGGGCTACGCCGGCCAGGGTGTCGATGATCCTGTGCTGCAGAAGATGCTGGTCGAGCAGCGCGCGCTGTCGGGCGAAGAACGTGCGGCGAAAGTGGAGGAAATCCAGAAGTTCCTCCTGATTAACGCCTACGAGGTGCCGCTGTTCTCGCCGGGCTGGTTCTGGCTGGTGGCGTCCAAGAGCAACGTCACGGGCTTCAAGCAGGGCTACACCGTCATGCCCATTTTTAACGACGTGAAGCTGCCGTCCTGATGGCACAACGCCGGGCGTGGGGCGGCTCATGACCCGCTTCGTGCTTCGCAGGCTGTTCGCGGCATTGGTGACGTTGCTCATTTCGAGCTTCCTGGTCTGCATGCTGATCCACCTGATCCCTGGCGACCCAGTGGTCATGATGATGGCGCAGAACTCCTCGCCGTCGCCGGAGCAGCTCACTGCCATGCGGCACGTGCTGGGGCTCGATCTGCCGATCTGGCTGCAGTACTTCCACTACATGGGCCGCCTGCTGCATGGTGACCTCGGGCGCTCGATTTTCGGCAGCGAGCCGGTGGCGACTTTGCTGCTTGATCGGCTACCAAACACCTTCGCGCTCGCCTTCGCGGGGCTTGCCATCGCCATCGGCTTCGGCATGCCGCTCGGCTTCCTGGCCGCCTATCGGAAGGGAAGCTGGGCCGACAGCGTGTTGATGCTGTTCGCCGTGGCCGGTGTGTCGATCCCGAACTTCTGGCTCGGCCTGATGCTGGTGCTGACCTTCTCGATGACGCTCGGATGGCTGCCGGTCGCCGGCGAGGACTGGGAGAGCATGATCCTGCCCGCGGCCACGCTGGGCGTCACCTACATGGCGATCATCGCGCGCATGACGCGGTCCTCGATGATCGAGGTCTTCAACGAGGACTTCATCCGCACGGCACGCGCCAAGGGGCTGCCGGAAACGCTGGTCATGTACCGCCATGCGCTGAAGCCCGCGATGATCAGCGTGGTGACCATCATCGGCGTGGTGTTCGGCTACTTGATGGGAGGTGCGGTGGTGGTGGAGAACGTGTTTAGCTGGAACGGGCTTGGCCGGCTCGCGATCCAGGCGATCAATTACCGTGACTATCCTCTGATCCAGGGCTTCATTCTGCTGTTTGCCACCATCGTCGTTCTCATGTCGGTGCTGCTCGATCTTGCTTATGCGTGGCTCGATCCACGGATCTCCGTCGCGTGAGCGGGCCGATCGCCTCGGTGGACGCCGCCCCGTCTGCCGCCGATCCGGTTGTGTCCGCCCCGTCTTTGCACGCCCAGTCTAACGCCGATGCCCTACCGCGCCGGGGCGGCACGGCGTGGCGCAGCGTGCTGCGCACCCGCTCGGTGATGATCGGCGGCACCGTGATCCTGGCGGTGCTGCTGCTGGCGTTGTTCGCGCCGCTGGTCGCGCCGTTCAGCCCCGATCAGATCGGCGTCGGCCGCCGGCTGTCCCCGCCCAGTGCGGCGCACCTGCTGGGCACCGACGAGTTCGGCCGCGACATCCTGAGCCGCGTGCTGTTCGGCGCCCGGTTCACCCTCTACATCGGTGTCGTCGCGGTTGGCATTGGCCTCGCCTTCGGGGTCGTGATCGGCGCGGTTGCCGCCTATGCCGGCGGCTGGCTCGGCGGCTTGCTGATGCGGGCCGTGGACCTGCTCTACACCTTCCCTGACGTGCTGATCGCGCTCGGCCTGGTGGCCTTCCTTGGCCCCAACCTCACCAATGCCATGATCGCGGTCGGCATCAGCGCCATCCCATACTATGCCCGCGTGACCTTCGGCGTGGTGCTGTCGGAGCGGCAGAAACCCTACGTCGATTCGGCGCAGGTCGTGGGGGCGAGCCATGCGCGAGTGATCATCCAGCATCTGCTGCCCAACGTGCTGCCGCCAATGATCGTAGTGGCCTCGCTCGGCTTCTCGGCAGCGGTGCTGTCCGCGGCGGCGCTCAGCTTCCTCGGCCTAGGCGCACAGCCGCCGACGCCGGAATGGGGCCTGATGCTGTCCACCGGACGCAACTACATCACCCGCGCGCCTTGGCTGGTGATCGGGCCGGGCATCGCGATCTTCGTGACCGTCATGGCATTCAACGTGTTCGGCGACGGCGTTCGCGATCTGCTCGATCCCCGCCAGCGGCAGAGGACGCTCTGAGCATGGACGGCTTGTCGTCGGAGGGCGCCGTCGTGCTCGCGTTGCGCGGCCTGACGGTGGGTTTCGGCAAGGGCGCCGGCCGGGTCACGGCCTTGCAGGACGTTTCGTTCGACCTGCGGCGCGGCGAGACGCTCGCCCTAGTCGGCGAGTCCGGCAGCGGCAAGTCGTTGACAGCATTGTCGATCATGGGCCTGCTGCCGCCCGGTGCCAGCGTCACTGCCGGGCAGGTGCTGCTGGGTGGCGACGACCTGGTGCACAAGACCCGTGACGAGTTGGTGCACATGCGCGGCCGCCGCATCGCCATGGTGTTCCAGGAGCCGATGACCTCCCTCAACCCCGTGCTGACCATCGGCCGGCAGCTCACCGAAGGCCTGCAGTTCCACCTCGGCGTCGACCGGACCGAGGCCGAGGCGCGGGTGATGGAGTTGCTGGGCCTGGTCGGCCTGACCACTCCGCGGCTGCGGCTGCGGCAATACCCGCATCAACTGTCCGGCGGCATGCGCCAGCGCGTCATGATCGCCATGGCGCTGGCCTGC
>JAABUS010006713.1_pt1 | contig 13748 bp, 6 predicted proteins | sample 5560161 | NCBI WGS metagenome assembly JAABUS01 (sample SAMN10711885, study PRJNA513376) | rock metagenome | isolation source: Antarctica rocks | place: Antarctica: Victoria Land, Trio Nunatak nord | collected 2016-01-04 | reverse complement strand
CACCATCATTATCCAAATCTGCATAGCAGGCACCATTTGAAAAACCCTTTTGTGTAAACCCCCAATCATCAGATCGTTTCGTTAAGGTGAGGTCATTATTATTTTCAAAAAGATAATTCTGCAAGGGAACATTTTCAAGATTCTTTATGGCTTTCAATTTTTCGTCTCGCTTAGCATCCTGCCTGCCCATTGGATTTTGTAAACGCGTCTGGTAATTAATATAATCCAAATTTCCTAAATCACGATAAAAACCATTAGTTACCATAAGGTCTTTATCGCCGTCATTATCATAATCGGCCCATAAGGCACTCCAGCTCCAATCAGTACTGCTTACTCCCGATAAAAAACTAATATCACTGAATGTGACCTCACCCCGGCCCTCTACCTCATCCGCCCTTCGGGCACCTTCTCCTTTAGAGAAGGAAAGCGGATTATCCGTTTTTTTAGGAGAGGGAGAAGTACCGTTATTTAACTGTAATGCATTTCTTGTGTACTGTGGTTCATAGCCTTTTTGAAGCGATAACTGAAACTTGTCATAACTGGCAGGTGGAATAATCATTTTTTTCCGGAAGTTATCTTCGGGCAACATATCGAGTGTGTAAATATCAGGAAGGCCGTCATTATTAAAGTCAGCAATATCATTGCCCATTGATGCAAAGCTTGTATGTTTCAGGCATTCTGCTGTTTTATCACTGAATGTGACCTCACCCCGGTCCTCTCCTTTAGGAGAGGGAGATGGACCGTTATTTATGTATAGAATATCATTAGTGAGAAAATCATTTGACACATATATATCAGGCCAACCGTCGCCGTTAACATCGCTGATAGCTGCACCCAGGCTATATCCTTCCACTAAAATTCCTGCTTCTTTTGAAACATCGGTAAATGTGACCTCACCCCGGCCCTCGGCCTCATCCGCCCATCGGGCACCTTCTCCTTTAGAGAAGGAAAGCGGATTGTTTGTTTTTTTAAGAGAGGGAGATGAACCGTTATTACGGTATAAAATATCTGTACCTGCAGATTCTCCTTTTACTTTTCTGTCGTGAATAGTATTAACGCCGGTAACCATTTCATCTGCAGGATTAGTTATAAGAAACAGATCGAGGTCGCCATCTTTATCATAATCAAAAAAAGATGCATTCATAGTTTGCCTTGTTTCGGCTATACCATATTGCTTTGCTTTTTCTGTAAATGTAACCTCACCCCGGTTCTCTCCTTTAGGAGAGGGGGAAGAACCATTAGAGGGAGAAAACCCATTATTGATATAAAGCAGGTTATGCATGTCGCCGAAGTTTGCACTGCCTGCAACATTTACATAAATATCGAGAAAGCCGTCTCCGTTAATATCTACCATTGAGACACCAGTACACCAGCGGTTAGTGAGAAGACCGGCTTTTTCAGTAATATCTTCAAACTTAAAATTTCCTTTGTTTAGATAAAGCCTTCCGCTTGTCTGGTTACCGCTGAAATATAAATCTGCCAATCCATCGTTGTTTATGTCTCCTGCAGCTACACCTGCTCCGGTATAAATATTCATATACTCAAGCACATTGTATTTATCATTTTCTTCCACGATGTTCTTGAAATGAATTCCCGTTTGCGAGGAAGGAAGTAACTGAAATAATTTTTTTTTCTGATTGCAGGATAATAACAAAAGTATTTGAACCACGAAGACACCAAGACAGGAAGTTGCACTAAGGCTTCGTAATGCTTTGTGCCTTTGTGTCTTTATAGTTTTATTGCTGAATAGAATTACCTTTAGTACAAGAGTGCGACGCAACAAAAGCCTCAGCCCGGTTACAAAGCCGGGTACATAAAAGAATAGATTAAGTTGATTAATATGTTGTTTCCCTTTACTCAAAAGATCATCTCACGTTTTTTTCCTGAAGAATTATAAATAACTACTGATTGAATGTAAGGTGAAATGGTCAACCGGCGGCAGGATTGTGATAAATAAGAATTACCATAATGAAACTCCTGCCTGCATTTCATTCCGTTACGGAATGTAATACTTGCATACGTATCATCCGGATTGATGGAAACGATTATTTGATGCGGCTGATTTAAGCGATACGCATGAAGACTATCTGAATTGCTGCTGATAAGAAACATAGACGAACCCTTTGCATTCATCAATTCAGCAACGGCCTTATTATCTCCGATTACATTGATCTCTTTTCTGTTGGGTAAAAACTTTCCTTTACCGTTACCAATGAGAAGAAAACTGCCTTGTGCATCGTAACGGCCTGTTTGTACTTCCGTTGCATAGGAATTACCGACGCAGAGAACATCTAAATTTCCATCGCCATTAAAATCTTTGCAAACCATTCCATAGATTGGGGCAAATTGTGCTTCAATCGGGAGATTGTGCAAAGTAAATTTTCCGTTGCCAAGGTTTTCAATATAAGCACTGCTGAATGTTTCGCAGCGAACCACATAAGCATCTCTTATTTCATCCGACCTGAATGCTTCTTTGAAAGTAACAGTTGCATACGAAGTGTAGTCTCTGAACCGGGCACGCATGGGCGTTATCTGCTTATTAATATCATCTCTGGAATGCACTGTATATTCAATGCCATTCTCGAAATGACACATAATGGGGTCAAGTCGTCCGTTTTTATCATAATCTTTCGCATAAATGCAAACAGGTTCTTTAGCGCTTGCTTTGTAAGGACCATTCAGGCCACGGTTTCCTGTAACATAATCAATATCACCATCGTTATCAAAATCTCCTGCAACTATACTATTCCACCACCCTTGTGAATGATCAATAATAAATGGTGAAGAAAAGCGTTTCCCCTTTTCATTTTTAATAAAAGTGACAGGCATAAATTCACCTGCAACCATCAAATCATGCCAACCATCATTATCAAAATCCGTCCAAAGTGCAGAAGTTACCATGCCTATGTTAGCAAGTTCAGGACAAAACTCTTTAGTAATATCTGTAAATTTTACTTCCCCTTTAGGGGGCTGGGGGGTGTCATTACGCAATAAAAAACTTTTTGGCGCATACGGATATTCACCGGGGCTAACTCTTCCGCCAATAAATAAATCAAGATCTCCATCATGATCGTAATCGGCTGCAACTACAGCAGAACCGCTGGTATTGATTTGTGGTAAGGCATTTTTTGCAGGAGTGAAATTACCTTTCCCATCATTTAGATAAAAATGAGGTTGATAAACTAAATCGCCATTTTTCCTGGCACATATGCCCCCGCTTACTACATAAAGATCCTGGTCGCCATCATTGTCTGCATCAAAAAACAAAGCACCCATATTGTCTGACACATTGCTATCGGCAAGTGGATGCTGCGCAAATGTCCCATTCTTTTTTTGTGTAAAAATAATTGCCTTAGAGCCTGCTGCTCCGCCAACAAAAAAGTCTTCATATCCATCCCCATTTACGTCTGCTACACTGATACCAGGCCCTTCATGAGATAACATATGCGGAACTAATGGCTGTACTTTAAAATCTACAAATTCATCTTCCTGGTGTTTGTATTGTATTTGATCATCTTTACTGCATTCAGTAAAAAGCGGAGAATGCAGAACAATTGTGTTGCTATTAATTAAATAGGCATTATTGTAGTCAAGCGTCAATAATTTATTTAAGGGAGGTTTCCGAATTAATTGTTCCTTACCATCTGGCCATATTACTTTTAAGCTGTCAACGGGTTTGTTTTGAAAACCGAAATGAAGATAAGGTTCAACAGCAGATAAATATCCTCTGTAGGGTGAATAGTATTGATATTGCATGTTAGGGCCTTGCCACGTATAAACTCTTGCACCCAATCCGTCACGGTTTTTTTCAGGCCCATTGAAATGTATTCGTAACCATTTTGACTTGGGATTAATTTTATTAGATTGATTTTCAAAAACCGATGCAGGCTGATCGAGATTATTAATTACGAGGTCAAGATCACCGTCATTATCAAGGTCCCCATATGCTGCACCGTTCGAATAGGTGGCATCCTCCAAACCCCAATCTGCTGCAACATTTGAAAAGGTGAGATTACCATTGTTTTTGAAAAGATAATTAGAAACTTTTATGCCCTCAAAATTTTTAAGCTTTTCAATACGGTCCTTCCTGTTTGCTTCAGGAGTGCCCATGAATAAAGCTCTTTTACCATAAACAATAAAATCGAGATTAGTAATATCCTGCCTGTAACCATTAGTGACAAATAAATCTTTCAGTCCGTCATTATCGAAGTCGGCCAATAAGGGAGACCAGCTCCATTCAGTTGCAGATACACCTGCTAATTGTCCAATTTCACTAAATGTTCCATCTCCATTATTCAACTGCAATGAATTTCTTATATATTGGGGCTGGTAACCAAAGTTCATATCCTGCTGAAATTGTTCATACGTATTTCCCATCATGGTCAATTTCCATCGCCTGTTATCGGGAGGCAGCATGTCAACTTCGACAATATCCTCTTTACCATCATTATTAAAATCAGCAATATCGTTCCCCATTGCATTGTAAGTTGTATGTCTTAACATCTTATCAGCCAAATTGGTAAAAGTGCCATTGCAGTTATTGATCCAAATTAGATCATTAGTTAAGAAATCATTGGAAACATATACATCGGGCCAGTTATCATTATTCAAATCACAAATATTTACACCTAAACCAAATCCTTCAATTGTAATACCTGCTTCTTTAGAAACGTCTGTAAAAATGACCTCACCCCGACCCTCTGCCTCATCCGTCCTTCGGGAACCTTCTCCTTTAGAGAAGGGAAGCTGATGATTTAATTTTTTTGAAGAGGGAGTAAAGCCGTTATTACGATACAACTTATCGGTAGAAGGAGCGCCTCCGTCAATTTGCTTCTCTCTTGCCGTATTGCGGTTATAGTTGACAAATGAATTTCGAAGCAGGTACATGTCAAGATCACCGTCATGATCATAATCTAAAAAGGCAGCCTGAATATCATATCCATCATCATCTAAACCCATTTTCGCAGCCGATTCTGTGAAGCTCACCTCACCCCGGCCCTCCGCCTCATCCGCCCGTCGTGCACCTTCTCCTTCAGAGAAGAGAAGCGGATTGTTAACTTTCTTTGGAGAGGGAGAAGGGCCGTTATTAATAAAAAAAAGATTATGCATTTTTTCAGGAGATGTTCCCCTGCTGCCAGCTTTGCAAATGTATATATCAGGATAACTGTCCTGGTTGATGTCTACTACAGAAGCGCCATAACACCAACCCTGTGTTTCTAAGCCGGCTTTTGCAGTTATATCTTCAAATTGCATGTTTCCTTTATTCAGGTATAATCTTGCCGAAACATTATTACCTGTAAAAAACACATCAGTTAAACCATCTTTATTTACATCAAGTAATGCCACTCCTGCACCGTTGAACATGTATTCAAAATCAAGTACAGAAAGTGAGTCATTGTAGTTTAGTCTATTTTCAAAGTCAATTCCTGTTTTGTCTTTGCTCAAGCTTTTAAACATCTTGTCATCAGACAATGAATGACAGCTTATAAATCCTGAAAAGATTAAAACAAAAAATAAAAATAGTACAATTTGAGACTTCATGCCCTGGTTTTACTTACTGTATATCTAAAACAACCCTTTGGAAATCCTTTATTTTTAATTTTAAAAATTCGTAATATAGAAGAAGATGCGGATTGCAAAAAAAAGAAAAAATATTATTCTAAAAATTATAAAAAGGGCAGCCATTTAGGTTACCCTTTTTATAATTTACTCGATTTATTTCATTTGACCAATTTAAAAAATCCCGTCATTATATCAATAGCCTTCGTTTTGTTTTAACACTCCTTTGCTTTTATCAACTTCAGATTGAGGAAAGGGAAATACTTTGAACTTATCATTCCATTTGCTCCCAAATACCTGTGGACCAATTCCCCAGCGGACAATATCAAACCATCTGTGAGGTTCGAAAGCCATTTCAACACGCTTTTCATGCATCAATGCTTTCATAGGATCTGCAATTGGTGTGGAACCAAGACCTGCCCTTTTCCTTATTTCATTTATAATAGCCAAACCTTCACCTGTTCTTCCTTTTTTGATTAAAGCTTCTGAATACAAAAGCAACATCTCGGCATAACGGTACCAGCGTTCATTATTAAATTGAGCCTGATTATTGGGCGAATAATCACCTGTTTTGGCGTTTCTTTCTCCGCCATATTTTTTTATAGAATAATGGGTAGAAGACCAGGAAGAGTCATAAGGTAAAACTGCAATTTTACCACCGTCTATCGTATAGTAGGTATCTCCTGTTCTATAAACACTTGCCGACAATCTTGGGTCGCCGGGTTCAAATTCATTAACGAGTTCCTGGGTAGGCACGAAAAAACCGAGGTGCCCACCTGGAGCATTTTCTCCTAACACACCGGCACCAGCCGGATCAAAGAACCATACACGAGTTATACCTTGTGAGGCCTTAAATGCTTCAGAATGTGTATCATCAAATACCCAGATATTATCATCAGAAAAAGGACCACCAAACTGAATTTCAAAAATAGATTCAGCATTGTTTTCCTTTTGAAAATCGAAAACATCATCATAAGTTGGCATGAGGCTATAGGGACCATTTGCCTTAACGTCTTCAAATGCTGTAATGGCAGCATCCCAATCTTCTTTCCAGACATTCACTTTCCCTTCAAATGCCCGTGCCGTCCATTTCGTAGCCCTTCCAAGGTTGGCATCATCCCAGTTTGGTGGCAAACCGGCATAAGCTTCCTGCAAGTCACTCAAAATAGCTGCATACAATTCCTCTTTTGTTGCATTTGGCGACGCAAGGTTATTGAGATCTTTTTTAACTTCCAGAACTAATGGAGGTGTTCCCCACACTTGCAAGGCCAGGAAATGGAAGAAAGCCCTGAGAAATTTTCCTTCAGCTATAAATTGAGTTTTCTGTTCATCTGTCAGCTCATTTTCCCCGTCGGCATTTTCAATTACAAGGTTAGCACGCAGAATACCTTCATAAACCTGGGTGTATAAGGCTTGATAAGGAATATCAGAAGCACGAATAAGGAGCCTGTCGAGGTCAAGAGCTCGACCATTTGCCCGGTTAGGATCAGCATCTGCATCATCTGTTACTGCCAGGGTAAGGTTCCAGAATTCACCAAATTCATTTAACGTTTCTGTGCTGGCGCCCCAAAAATCCTGGATGGACGAGTAAGCGGCGAAGACAGCTCCGTCAAAATCACTTGCAGTTTTGTAATAAGTATCAGTAGTAACCCGGTCGAGCGGCTGCAGATCAAGTTTGTTGCAGGATATTCCTATAACTAAAACAGTTATAATAATTGTGAAAGCAGATAAATAAACCGCCTTGCTTTTTATAAACTTGTTCATTTTTATTAAATTAGTTGGATATGTTTAATTATAAAAGAATTATTTTAAAAAGTAATACTCCACCCTATTTGTACAGCTGTTGGTTGTGGGGAACCGCCGGAATCCTGCCCATTGGCCAATGGAAATTCTCCCTTCTGAAAACTGGATCCCCTCGTAACTTCAGGATCGTAACCTGTATATTTAGTAAATGTTGCCAGGTTATTAACTGCTATGTACAACCTTGAGCCGTTAATGAATTCCCTTGTAATTTTACTAAGACCCCCGGAAGGAAGCGTATAGCCTAACTGAATATTTTTAATCCGTAAAAAATCTCCCTTTTCTATCCAACGATCTGAATAACGGTTGTTTCCATTTGGGTCTTCAGCAGATGCACGTGGAATAGCGTTGCTTGTTCCTTCCCCGTGCCATCGCCCGAGTACAGACTTAAGCTGGTTATTACCACCACTTATACTCTTAAGTGAGGTGCCTGCAGCATTGAAGATTTCGTTTCCACCCACTCCCTGCAGAAAGACAGACAGATCAAATGCTTTCCAGCCGGCTGAAAGATTGACTCCATAGAAAAACTTAGGAATAGAACTTCCTATTTTCGTGCGATCGCCGGCATCAACTTTACCATCACCATTAACATCAACAAAGCGGATATCACCAGGCACTGCACCGGCAGAATAAGCATCAGGAACTCCTTTATTAATTTCTCCCTCATTTTGATATAGGCCATCTGTTTTGAATCCATAGAAATAACCGAGAGCCTCTCCTACTGTAGTCCTGTGTGTTTGTCCTCCGCCTGTACCTGTAATGACTTCCGGAATATCGCCTAATGACAAAACTTTGTTGTTAACAGTAGTTATGTTTCCTCCTATGCTGTATCTGACTCCACCAGCCTTGTTGCGATAATTGGCTGATAATTCAATACCTGTGTTTTTGATTTTTCCAAGGTTTGCGTCAGCAGGAAGAAAATACCCTGAAGTATAAGGAACCGGAAGGCTCAACAATACATCATTAGTAACTTTATTATAATAGTCAAATGTAACATCAACTTTTCCTCCAAGTAAGGTTGCATCAAATCCCAGGTCTGTCTGTGTACTTCTTTCCCATTTTAGGTTCTCATTTGCAAAGACAATGGGGGCAGGACCACGAACAACATTTTGTCCGGCACCTATTACATAGAATATTGTCGTTGCAAGTGAAGGAAGGAAAGCAAAGTTTTGTCCGGTGAACTGGTTACCTGATTCGCCCCAGCTTCCCCTGATTTTAAGATCAGAAAAAAGTTTCTGATTCTTCATAAAATTTTCATCACTTAACCTCCATCCTACAGAAAAGGAAGGGAATATACCTGAACGATGCTCTTCAGAGAACCGCGAAGTAGCATCACGCCTCATATTAAAAGTAAAGAGGTATTTGTTATCATAAGAATAAAAAACACGGGCAAGCAAACCACGTAAAGCCCAGTGGTCTGCTTCATTTGCCGAAGCCACTGTTGTAGCTACAGAAGGTTGTCTTACATTTTCATTAAAAAGGCCGCTTCCCTGTATCCTCATTTTGCTAAACTCGAAGGATGTCTCCTCCTCGCCTATCAAAGCTGTAAGATCATTTTTGCCAATGGTTTTATGATAGGTTAAGGTCTGAGATATGTTAGTTGTCAGTTCTATAGGTCTTTCCTGTACAAGCACTGACCGATCCTGGTAATCCCCGAAATTTATGTTTCCACTGAAGTAAGTACCATCTCCCACATTGTAGTCAGCTCCCACAGTAAGCCTATATTTTAAACCGGTAATCGGCTCAAATTCTCCATACAAAGAACCCAGTGCCTTTTTACTTTTAACACGTGTCTCAAACACCCTGCTGTCCGTCCTGAATACATTATTCGTACCTGTAGCCCCCGCCCCGTGTGTTTGATCGCTTTCAACGTTATATCCCAACTGCCCTGCTGGATCATATATGGCATAATAAGGAGCGTTGTTCGCACCACCATAGGCAGAAAATGCACCCTGTTCCGATTGAACACCCCTGTCAACAGCACTAATTAAGACAGATTCACCAAATTTCAGGTATTTGCCTACATTAATGTCTGAATTAACTTTCAAAGAAAATCTTTTGAAACCCTGCCCTCGTTCAACACCTATATTATCAAGATAACCGGCACCTACATTAAAGGTCGCTTTCTGGGATCCGCCACTGATGGTAAGATTATGGCTGTTGACGGGACCTTTTCGGAAAATAGCATCCTGCCAATCAACAAAAGGTTTGCCTTTAAACTGAGAAAAATCCCTTCCTAATTCAGCCTGAAGTGCTATATATTCATCTACGTCCAGTACGTCCAGGCGCCTGTTTTTTGGAATATATGAAACACCATAATAACCATCATAAGTAAGTGATGTCCTTCCCTCTTTGCCTCTCCTGGTAGTCACAATGACTACACCATTAGCGGCTCTTGCGCCATAGATTGCGGCGGCAGAAGCATCTTTCAATACATCTATTGATTCAATATCATTACTATTGATACCTGCGAGGGGGTTAGTTTCTGTTTGAGATGCGGTATTAACGGTTATATTAGTAGTTTGCACTATTGGCACACCATCTATTACCCATAAAGGCTGATTAGTACCCGTTGTACCTATTCCACGAATGCGCACATCAATGGGTGCACCAGGATCTCCGCTTCTGTTGGCAATATTCACACCGGCAACACGACCGCCTAAAATCTGGTCAGGGCTGGTAAAGGGTTTGTTAGCAAATTCTTTTCGGGTTACTGAAGCAACCGCCCCTGTCAGGTCAACCTTTCGCTGGGTTCCATAACCTACCACTACAACCTCATTTAACTTGCTTAATTGGCCACTTAAAGTTGCATTTACCGTACTTCTTCCATTCGCTGCAATCTCATTAGGCGCAAAACCTACAGAAGAAAATACGAGTGTAGCATTTGAAGGTGCATTGACGGTATAATTTCCATTATCGTCTGTTTGTGTGGCAACCCGTGTACCTTTTACAGTCACGGTTACACCGGAGACACCGTTTCCGGTTTCATCAGTTACTTTACCTGATACTTTTCTGCCGGAAGACGCTGTAGAAGTTTGTGCGGTAAGATTAATAACTAAAAGACAAGGTAATCCGCTTAGAAAAAATAGCAGAAAAAACCTAAAAGCGATCTTTGCATTCATAGTAGTAGTGTTGATGGTTTTGGTTAGGTTGACCCTAAAATCTTTAATTGAGTTATTATTATTTCATTTTATCATTTCAATTGAGTTTTTTATTCATAATACTTACTAAACAATTAAATTGTTGTAATTAAGAATACTGAAATTTATACCTTCAAGTGAAAACAATGAGCAAAATATTAATACTATATTTTTGCCTGAATAAAGATGGTGTAATTTATCTGATTTTACAAGAAAGATTTTTTTGATTTTTATATTCGTATAAAGGCAAACGTTTGCGTGAGGTTTTTTTATAAAAAATAATTGATGTCATTGAATCAGCCAACCATAAAAGAAATAGCAAAAAGGTTAAATATATCTGTTTCTACCGTATCAAGAGCTTTGCATGACCATTCGAGTATTGGTCTGAGAACTAAGATGCGTGTAAAGCAATTGGCGAAAGAGCTCAACTATGAACCAAATCAAACAGCTATATTTTTTCAACAGGGGAAAACATTTACCTTAGGTGTTATTTTACCTGAATTATCTGAGGCTTTTTTTTCTACCGCAATATCTGGCATTGAGGATACCGCTAATAAAAGTAAATACACTGTATTATTAGGGCAGTCGCACGATAATGAAGAACGTGAAAAACAAATCGTTGAAACCATGAAGAATCACCGGGTGGACGGACTCATTGTTTCCATCTCAAAAAATACCATTAACTATGATCATTTTGACTCTCTGACCAAATACAATATTCCTGTTGTTTTTTTTGATCGCATTCCAAACATACCCAACATTCATTATGTTGCCTGCAACATGCAATCAGGTACGATCCAGGCAGTTAATTTTTTACTGAACAAAGGGCACAGAGTAATTGGTATGATCAATGGCCCTGATAAGCTTGTGGCAAGCCAGCAAAGACTGGAAGGATACCTTATGGCTTTAAAAAAACACAGGTTAAAATATGATCCGAACTTAATAATAACATCAGATCTGACTAAAGCAGGCACGCATGAAGCTATGCGCCAACTGACTACTATGCGCAGAAAACCTACGGCTGTTGTCGCTTTCAATGATTATGTGGCTCTTGATGCTGTTCAGTATGCAAGGAGTTTAAAAATGAAGATCAATGAAGATATTACATTCGTTAGCTACGCCAACCTTCCGGTAAGTCATTATACTGATTTTCCACCGGCCGCCTCGGTCGAACAATACCCTTATCAGCAAGGTCAGAAAGCTACAGAAACGCTGTTGGAATTATTAACGCAGAAAGATGATCCCAAAACAGATGTTTACTATAAAACTGTTTTAGAATCTCATTTGATTATACATGATAGCCCATGGCAATGACTAAAACAGGCGCAAAACTTTGAATTAGGTCAATACGTTAAGGTTTATTAAGTTTGAAAAAAATATAGAATTATTGTTCTACATCAATTGCCACTCATGCTAAATGCAATATTGCCTGCTTATAACTTTGACCCAAACAAATGCACCATTCACGCTTTCGGAACAGGTCTTATCAATCATACCTGGCTTTTAAAATATGCAGATAATGGATATATTTTACAAAAAGTCAATCATCATGTTTTTAAAAAACCTCATAATATTTCTGATAACATACGGGCTGTAGGCGATTACTTAAAGGTAAACTTTCCTGCCTATCTTTTTGTAACGCCTCTACTTTCAAAAGAGAATAAAGATGTAGTATATGACGGAGAGAATTATTTCAGGTTATTTCCTTTTGTAAAAAATTCAGTAACTTTCGCTACGCTCGAAAGTCCTCACCTGGCTTATGAGGCAGCAAGACAGTTTGGTAAGTTCACACATTTACTTGGCGGTTTTGATACAACCATTTTAAAAGAAACTATACCAGACTTTCATAACCTTACATTACGTTACCAGCAATTTGAAAAAGCATTATTGCATGGCAATAAAGAACGTCTCTCAGAGGCCGGAGACAGCATAAGACAGATAGAAAAATACAGATATATTGTTGATGAGTTTGAGCAGATAAAAAGAAGCAGGCATTTCAAAAAAAGAGTGATGCATCATGATACCAAGATCAGTAATGTATTATTCGACAATAATAATAAAGGATTGTGTCTAATTGACCTCGATACTGTAATGTCAGGATACTTTATCAGTGATGTGGGAGATATGATGCGAACTTATTTATCTCCTGTAAGTGAGGAGGAAAAAGACTTTGCAAAAATTGAGATAAGAGAAGACTTTTTTGATGCTATTGCAGAAGGTTATCTCAGCGAAATGAAGGATGACCTGACAGAAGAAGAACAAAGGAGTTTTGTTTATGCAGGCAAGTTTATGATCTATATGCAGGCAGTTCGGTTTTTAGCAGATTATTTATGTGACGATGTGTATTACGGTTCAAAATACGAAGGACATAATTTTATGCGGGCTAACAACCAATTATATCTTTTAGACCGCCTGCAGGAGAAAGAAGAGCGGCTTTTGGAAAGAACAAAACAACAACAATATTTTGTTTCCCGCTGATTTCGCTGATGACGCAGATTATATCGCAGATTTGACTTGTTTTTTCTGCGTTTATCTGGTAATCCGCGGGCCTCTTTGATTTGTTTCCCGCTGATTTCTTTCTTTTGTTTCCCGCTGATTTCGCTGATGACGAAGATTATATCGCAAACTTTTGTTAGCTTTTTCTGCGCTTATCTGCGGGACTCTCTTTCATTGCATCACTTAATTATAATTATTTATATAAATTCTATTATGAATGAAAACGATATTTCTTATTTCATTAGAGGAGCCATTTTCAATATTTATAATGCATTAGGCCCAGGGCTGCTTGAATCAGCGTACGAACTTACGTTAAAGTATGAGTTAGAAAAATCAGGTTTACTTGTTGAATCTCAGGTGCCGCTTCCAGTCATATATAATGATGTAAAACTTGAAGGTGGATATAGAATTGATTTGTTAGTGAATACACTTGTCATTATAGAAATAAAATCAGTAGAAAACCTTACGGAAGTACACCATAAACAATTAATTACCTATCTTAAACTATCAGGAAAAAAGCTTGGTTTGCTTGTTAATTTTAATACAGATAATATTTCAAAATCAATTTTTAGAAAAGTCAATAATCTATAATTTATCTTTTATTTCCCGCTGATTTCGCTGACGACGCAGATTATATCGCAGATTTTTGTCAGCTTTTTCTGCGCTTATCTGCGAGCTTAACCCATTTTGCAGCTAACCTGACTGTAATAGGCGTTGTTGTTGGGTTTCATTTTTTTTGTGTTCCAGTTTGTG
>JAABUS010006711.1_pt1 | contig 13759 bp, 15 predicted proteins | sample 5560161 | NCBI WGS metagenome assembly JAABUS01 (sample SAMN10711885, study PRJNA513376) | rock metagenome | isolation source: Antarctica rocks | place: Antarctica: Victoria Land, Trio Nunatak nord | collected 2016-01-04 | reverse complement strand
GGCGAGAAGAACGGCTCGCCCTCGACCGATCCCGAAGACATGCGGCTGCTCTTCGAGACGGTCGCCACCGGGCTCGACAGCGCCGCCGCCGTAAAGCCGGGCGTGATCCAGTGGGAGTTCAGCGACGCCGAGCCGTGGCACATCGTCGTGGCCAACGGCAGCACCGCGGCGCGACCGGGTCGCGTCGAGAACCCACACCTGAGCCTGCGCACGCGCTTCGAGGACTTCGTCGACGTCGTGGCCGGCCGCAAGGACCCCCGCAGGCTCGTGGCCACCGGACGGCTCCGGCCGCGTGGAGACCTGCACTGGGTGTGGAAGAGCCGCCAGATGTTCCCGCCGCTGTAGGCGCGGGCTCGGAGCGGGACCAACCAGGTGCTGGACGCTGCAGGCTGGGACAGGCGCTACGCCGAGGCTCCCGGTGCCCCCTCTTCCGAGCCCAACCCGCTGCTCGCCGAGCTGGCCGGGCCGCTGGCCGCGGGACGGGCGCTCGACCTCGCGGCGGGCGCGGGGCGCAATGCTCTCTGGCTCGCGCAGCGGGAGTGGCAGGTCACCGCCGTCGACTTCTCCCGCGTAGGCCTGGAGCTCGCCGCCAGGCGCGCGACCGACCTCGGCCGGGAGCTGGAGTGCGTACACGCGGACCTGTACGACTACCGCCCGCCCACAAGCGCCTTCGACCTCGTGCTGATCGCCTACATGCACCCCCAGGCGGCCAGGCGCACGACAGTGTTCACCGCTGCTGCGGAGGCGGTCGTCCCTGATGGACACCTGCTGGTGGTGGGGGTCGACGTCAGCGACCCCTGCGAAGGGCGCGGTCCCTCAGACCCCGAGCGGCGCTTCAGCGTGGGCCGGCTCTCGGGCGCGTTCCCCGGTATCGACATCGAGCGCTGCGAGCGGGTGACCGGAGAGCGCCAGACGGCGCAGGGCCCGCGACCGACAGTCGCGACGTTCGCCTGGGGTCAGCGGCCCGAAGGCGGGCTCGCGCATGGTCAGGCGGCTCGCGAAGCGGGCGCGGCAGGGCCGAGGACAGGGTAGGTTCCGTGTTCGCGCAACGTTTGTTCTCGATGAAAGGACCTCCATGACCCTCAAGGCTGGTATCAACGGTTTTGGCCGTATTGGCCGTAACGTTTTCCGTGCCGCCTATGAGCGGGGTGCGGACGTGGAGTGGGTGGGGATCAATGACATCACCGACAACGAGACGCTCGCCCTTCTCCTGAAGTACGACTCCATCCTCGGGTCCTTCGGGGGCACGGTCGAGGCGACGGAGACCGGACTCGTGATCGACGGCAAGGAGATCAAGGTCTCCTCCGAACGCGATCCGGCCGACCTGCCCTGGGCGGATCTGGGCGCCGAGGTCGTGGTGGAGTCGACCGGGCTGTTCACCAAGCGTGACGACGCCGCCAAGCACCTCGAGGCCGGTGCCAAGAAGGTCATCATCTCCGCACCGGCCACAGAGCCGGACGTGACCCTGGTGCTGGGCGTGAACGACGACGCCTACGAGGTGGACAGCCACCACGTGATCTCCAATGCCTCCTGCACCACCAACTGCCTGGGGCCGGTCGCCCGGGTGCTTCACGACGCGGTGGGTATCGAGTCGGGTGTGATGACCACGATTCATGCCTACACGGCCGATCAGAATCTGCATGATGCGCCGCATAAGGATCCGCGCAGGGCGCGGGCGGCGGCGGTCAATTTGATTCCGGCTTCGACGGGGGCGGCGAAGGCGATGGGGCTTGTGATGCCTGAGCTGGACGGGAAGCTCAATGGGTTCGCGGTGCGGGCTCCGGTGCCGACGGGGTCGTTGGTCGATCTGGTCTTTCAGGCCTCGCGTGATGTGTCGGTCCAGGAGATCAACGAGGCGGTCGCCTCAAGGGCTGACACCGGTGCGTTGGAGGGGGTTCTTTCCTATACCGACGATCCGATCGTTTCGTCTGACATCGTGCGGTCGTCCTATTCGTCGATCTTCGACTCGCAGCTGACGATGGTGGTTCAGGATCGCACCGTCAAGGTGCTCGTCTGGTATGACAACGAGTGGGGCTACTCCCACCGCGTCGTGGACCTCACCGAACGCGCCCTCACCGGCCTCAGCACACCGGTCGCCTAAACCGGTGGCGTGATATGCCTGCGATGCGGCTCGCCGTGGTGGGCAAGGGAGGTGCGGGCAAGTCGGTGGTGTCCGGCACGATGGCGCGGATCCTGGCTCGGGAGGGACGTCCGGTGCTGGCGCTTGACTCCGACCTGCTGCCGGGCCTCTCGCTCAGCCTCGGCCTCGGCGCGGACCCCGAGCTGCCGCCGCTGAGCGAGGCAGCCGAGAAGGATGAAGATGGACGCTGGCGGCTGAAGAAGGGCATCGGACCGGCGCGCGCGGTCCAGCGCTACGCCGCGGAAGCGCCCGACGGCGTCCGGCTGCTGCAGGCGGGCAAGACCCCGCGCGAAGGAATCCAGCCGATCATGGGCTCGCTCAATGCCTACTACCGGGTGATCCACCGGCTGGGCGAGGTCAAGGGCTTAGAGCGCTGGACGATGCTCGGCGACCTACCTGCGGGCCCGCGCCACATCGCCTTCGACTGGGCCCCGTACGCGCGCACGTTCGTCGTCATCGTCAACCCCTCGTCGCAGTCGGCGCTCGCCGCAAGGCGGGTCGCCCGGATCGCTCGCATGCGCGACGGCGCCCGGGCGGTCTTCGTGGCCAACCGGGTCACCGGGCGAGCGGACGTGACCCACGTCGAGCGACTGGTCGGCGAGCGGGTCATCGCCGCGGTGCCTGCCGATGAGGGGGTCGCGGAGGCCGAGCGGCTCGGTCGCGCCCCGATCGACCACGCCCCTGACTCGCCGGCCGTGGCCGAGGTCGAGGGGCTGGTCGCGACGCTCGCCGACCTGTAGCCTCGTGTGCATGAAGATCGCGGTGGCAGGCAAGGGTGGGGCAGGCAAGACAACGGTGTCGGGGACGCTCGCCCGGGCCTTGGCGCGTGCGGGGCACGAGGTGCTCGCGCTCGACGCGGACGCCAACCCGATGCTCGGCGTATCGCTCGGGGTCGGACCAGAGCGAACCGAGTTGCTGCTCGGGGTGCGCCAGGGGCTCGAGACCGGCGAGGTCGAGCACGAGCCGACCATCGAGGGCATGGTCGAGCGCTTCGGCGCCGACGCCCCCGACGGAGTGCGCCTGGTGGTGGCGTCGCGGATCGACAACGACAGCCCCGGTTGCCAGTGCTGCGGCGTCTCGCCCGACCAGCTCCTGCGCGAGCTCGAGGACGGGCACCGCACCGTGATCTGCGATCTCGAGGCCGGGCTCGGAACCCTCACCCGCCTGGCGCCGGGCAACGCCGACGCGGTGCTCGTGGTGGCCAACCCGACCGCGAAGGCGCTCGAGGTGGCGCGACGAGCGGTGGAGATCGCGTCGGACAAGACCGAGGTGATCGTGCTCGCCAACCGCGTGCGCGACGAGGAGGACCTTGACGCCATCCGTGCGGTGCTCGGGGAGGAACGCGAGCTGATCGTGATCCCGGAGGACACAGTGATCGCCCGCGCCGACCGCGACGGGCTCGCGCCTATCGACTTGGACGAGGACTCTCCTGGCGTCATCGCCCTGGTGGCTCTCGCCGACCGACTCGCCGGCGCACCAGCTCTAGCCTGACGCCCGTAGAAACGACCGGGGACCTCGGCTGCGCGGGTCGGGTGAGTCTTTCGCCGATGCTCAGCGTCAGATCGATTCGACGTGACCACGCTCCCCGGCCGCTGGTCCCCGGCCGCTGTGGCACTAGGTCTACCACCTCGTGGCGATCGTTTCAACCGGTCTATCCGTCGAGCGCGTCCGCGATGGCCGTGGTGGCCAGGGCGCCCTCGCGCAGCACCTGGTGGGTGCCCTCCGACTCGTAGGCCTCGAGGCCCACGACTGTCGAGGCCAGACCGGGCAGCTCCCCGCCGTCGAGCTGCAGGTCGACGCCCTCGCGGATGCCGGGGTCGACGTCCGCCAGTCGCCGGGCGTCCGCTTCCGCCGAGCGGTTCGCGCTGGACTGCAACACCGGCCAGCGCATCGCGGCGAGCGGTGCGAGCCCACCTTCAATCGCAGGCACGCGGACCCCCAGCCGATCGGGTACCGGCCCGCAGGCCAGCGGGTAGCGGCGGGCGGGATTGGGCACGAGCACGGTCAGCGGACCGGGCAGCAGCCGCGTGAGAGCCGCGCGCGTGCGCGGTCCAAGCTCGGGCAGCGCAGCCAACGCGAGCTCGATGTCGAAGAACATGACGGCCGCGGGCTTGCTCACGGAACGGCCCTTCAGCGCGTAGAGCCGGCGCACGCCCTCCTTGGAGTCGGGCTCGGTGGCCAGCCCGTACACCGTGTCCGAGGGAAACAGCGCCACACCCCCCACCGAGATGCAGCGCCCGAAGGTCTCGACGTCCTTGCCGGTCACGCGACCTGCCCCTCGGTCACGCGACCCGCCCCTCGGTCACGCGACCTGCCCCTCGGTCACGCCGACCCGCCCCTCGGTCACGCGCTCGCGACCGGCCAGGTCGGGATGGGTGCGCGCCCCCTCCAGGAGCATCCGCACCGCGGCGCCCTGATCGGGCGCGTGCTCCAGAGCCAGCCGGGTGCCGGGCGGGGCCTGGGCCACCAGCTCGCGAATGGCGTTCAGGCCGTCGGGGCCCGAGACCAGCGCCTCTCGCGGCTCGAACCGGCGGATCTCGGGCTGCAGCTCGACGTACCCGAGCTCGGTCACATACGGCAGGTTGGCCACCACGAGGTCATACGTGCCCCGGGGCAGCCCGGGCTCGTTCCCGATCGGGACCTCGAGGCCCAGCCGCGCCGCGTTGGCCCGGGCGGCCGCAGCAGCTTCGGCCGAGGCGTCGGAGGCGGTCACCCGCAGGTCGGGCCGCTCCTGCTTGAGCGCGAGCGCGATCGCCCCGCTGCCGGTACCCACGTCATGCACGGCGGCGCCCTCGCGCAGCTGCAGCGCCAGCTCCACCAGCAGCTCTGTCTCGGGCCGCGGGATCAGCACCCGCGAGTCCACGGCCAGATCGATGAAGCGAAAGCCGCGGTGGCCGAGGATGTAGGCCACCGGCTCGCGCTGGACGCGGCGGCGGATGCGCTCGCCGATGAGCCGAGAGGCCGAGGCGGGCAGCTCACGCGCGGGGTCGGCGACAAGCAGGCCGCGGTCCGCCCCGATGGCGTCGGCGATGAGCAGCTCGGCGTCCAGGCGGGGCGTGTCGCAGCCCGCGGCCTCGAGCGCGTCGACGGCCGCCGAGACGGCGTCGCCGCGTGTCGTTGCGATGCCGGCCGACATGTCGTCTACGTACAGGCCATGGATGGTTCGTTTACAGGGAAGCCATGGATCGTCCGTTTACGAGCGAGGCCATGGAGGGTCCGTTTACGAAGCGAGGCCACGGATGGTCCGTTCACCAGCAAGCCATGGATGGTCCATTTACGAAGCGAGGCACGGATGGTCCGTTTACGGACGGGCCATGGATGGCCCGTCCCTCGTCGGCATCTCCTCCAGGCGCACCCGCTTCTCCTCGGCCTCCAGGGCGTTGGTGAAGTCGTCGAGCTCCCCGGCCAGCACGCGCGCGACCTCGCCCTTGGTCAGCTTGACGCGATGGTCGGTCACCCGGTCCTGGGGAAAGTTGTAGGTGCGGATCTTCTCCGAGCGCTCGCCGGTGCCGACCTGCGAGCGCCTGCTCTGCGCCTCCTCGGCCTGGCGCGCCGCCTGCTCGCGCTCGAGCAGCCGGGCGCGAAGCACGCGCATCGCCTTGTCCCGGTTCTGCAGCTGGGACTTCTCGTCCTGCATCGACACCACCAGGCCCGTGGGCTTGTGGGTGATGCGCACGGCGGAGTCGGTGGTGTTCACCGACTGGCCACCGGGCCCCGAGGAGCGGTACACGTCGATCTGGAGGTCACCGTCGTTGACCTGCACCTCCACCTCCTCGGCCTCGGGCAGGACGGCCACGGTGGCGGTCGAGGTGTGGATGCGACCCTGCGACTCGGTCTCGGGCACGCGCTGGACGCGGTGGGTGCCACCCTCGTGCTTGAACACGCTGTAGGCACCGGCGCCCTTGATCGCGAAGGTGTAGTCGCCGTCGGCCACCGAGAGCTCCTCGGTGGTGAAGCCGCGGCGCTCGGCGTAGCGCGTGAGCATGCGATACAGGTCACCGGCGAACAGCCCGGCCTCCTCCCCGCCCGCGCCGCCGCGGGTCTCCACGATCACGTTCTTGTCGTCGTAGGGGTCGGGCTCCACCATGGCCAGGCGAATCTCCTCCTCGAGCTCGGCCAGCCGGCCCTCGGAGGCGGTGAGCATCTGGCGCAGCTCGGAGTCCTCGTCGTCGACCAGGATCTCGCGGGCGCCCGCGGCGTCGGAGGCGGCGCGGCGCCACTCCTGGGCCAGCTCATGGGCGTGCTCCAGCCCGTGCCACTGGCGCCCGACCTGGGCGTAGCGCTCGCGGTCGGCGATCACGGCGGGGTCGGCCATCTGCTCGGCCAGCTCCGCGAAGCGGCCCTCGATCTGTTCCACGAGCTTCTCGACCACGGGGGAAAGCCTATGCGGTCACTTCCGGCTCCCGGATCGAAGGGTTGAATGACGATTGATCCGTCGTATAGGCGAACGAGTCGTCGCTCGCGTGGAACTCAGCTGCGCTTCGTGCGCAGCCCGAAGGAGATCGCCATGTCCGTGAGCCCGGTGCTTGCCAACGGCTTGCGTCCCGTCAGGTAGGCGAGGGGACCGCCCGGGGCGAAGCTCCAGCGCGTGCGCAGCCCGTGCGGGCGCACGCGCAGAACCGCGAACAGCGAACCCCCCATCGACCCGCCGAGCTGCCAGGGCTCGGAGGGCAGAGCGCGTGGCTCAGGCCACGACCTCCATGCCCACCTTGTCGACATCGGTCGCCTCGGCCGGATCCTCCACCGCCAGCACCGCGTCCAGTGCGGCGATGGCCACGGCCAGCTGCTGCAGGTCGGGTTCACGCGTGGTCAGGCGCTGCAGCTGCAGGCCGGGCCACATCAGGATCTGGGCCCAACGCTTGGCGCGGTTGCGGCCGAACCACTTGATCGCCTCGAAGGCGATACCCGCCACCAGTGGGATGCCCACCACGCGCGAGACGAACAGCCATTGCCAGTCGAGCTTGCCCAGCGGAGCGAAGACGAAGATGGCCACGACCATCACGATCAGCAGGAACGAGGTGCCACAGCGCGGGTGCAGGCGAGAGAATCGCTGCGCGTTGCCGGGGGTCAGCTCAAGCCCCGCCTCGTAGCACGAGATCGTCTTGTGCTCGGCGCCGTGGTACTCGAAGACCCGTTGCAGGTCACGCAGGCGCGAGATCAGCCAGATGTAGATCAGGAAGATCGAGATCCGCACGAGCTTCTCGATCACCACGAACACGATCCCGTTGGGGATCGAGTCCTTAAACAGGTTGGTCAGCCCGGCGGGCAGGAGGAAGAAGAGGCCGATGGCGAAGGCCATCGCGAAGACCACCGTGCCGGCCCAGGCCCCGCCGCCGATCTCCTGGGACTCTCCCGTCTCGTCGGCGGGCAGTTGCGCGTTGGCCGAGATGCCGAGGGCCTTGAAGCCGATCTTCATCGACTCCACCAGCGCCACCACGCCGCGCAGCAGCGGCAGCCGCGCCCAGCGGTGGGTCTTGGCGTAGGACGTGAGCGGCTCGGTGACCACCTCTATCTCGCCCTTGGCGCCCTCCTCGGGATCGAGCTCTTCCGCCTGGAGCTGCTCGGCCGTGGGCTTTCTCACGGCAACCGCCCACGTGGATACCCCGCGCATCATCACGCCCTCGAGCACGGCCTGCCCGCCCACGGGTAGGTCGCGCCCCGCCTGCATGGTGGGAGTCGCAACGCCATTGGAGCCAGCCCCGCCGCCATCTCCGGACCGGTCATGGACGGCCGGTCCGGCGGGGGCATCGGACCGGCCATGGACGGCCGGTCCGGCGGGGGCATCGGACCGGCCATGGACGGCCGGTCCGGCGGGGGCATCGAATTGTGCGCTCACGAGAGGGATGGTATCGGCGCCGGCTCGCGTTTCCGTGAGCGCCGGAAGGCTCAGAGCGCCGGGCAGGCGGCGGACCGATCGTTGTCGACCTCGTTGGCCTCACGGACCAGCGCGTCGGGATCGACCTCGGCGCCCACGCCGCTCAAGCACTTGGGGCCCTGGATGAAGACCCGGGTGATCTGACCGGCCGCGAGTGCCGGGACAACTGACCGACCCGCTGTGGCGCCGTTCACCGTCAGCTCGAGCCCGGCTGCCGGAGACGCGGCGGTTCCCACGTTGAGCACGCTCAGGGCGTAGCGGGTGCGATCGGGAGAGCCCTCGACGGGCCTGCCTCCGATCCGCTGTACCCGCAGGTTGGGCAGCGTACCCGTCTGGCGGCACGAGCGCGACCGTCGCTTGGCCGTCTTCAAAACGGTGCCGCGCGCGTTCTGCCAGCGGTAGTGCACAACCACGCGATAGGCAGAGCCGTCGGCCAGAGACCTGACCCTCTGGCGGAACGCGAAGGCGCCGACACCCGCCCGCGAGTTGCGCCACACGCCCAGGCCGGGCGCCTTGACGAAGCGGTAACGCGCCCCGCCGACGCTCTCCTGGAGGTTGAACCGGACCGACAGCCGCCTCGACCCCGCGGTCCGCCGCATGCCGGCCCGGAAGGTGGCCACGCGATCAGCCGCGGTGGGTCCGCGCTGGCACTGGACCACCTTCGCGGAGACCAGCGGCGCAGCGGCCGTGGGTTCGGCGACAGCGGGCGTACTTGCCTGCGCCGTGGCCGTGACGCCCAGGGCGACGGCAACGGCACACAGCAGCGCGATCAGCGCCGAGGGTCGAGAGTGCTCCCTGCGAAGTCCCATGCGCTACTCAAACAGGGCTGTGGGCCGGGAGTTGCGGGCAACCATGCCCGTCCCGCCCGGCTTGGTCAACCCGACCGGCGGGCGGCGCGGCGGCGGAAGCGCTCGACGCGGCCACCGGTGTCCACCAGCTTTTGCTTGCCGGTGTAGAAAGGGTGGCAATTGGAGCAGATCTCCACGTTCAGCGTGGGCTCGGTCGAGCGGGTGGTGAACTCGTTCCCGCACGTACAGCGGACGTGGGCTTCGACGTAGTCTGGATGGGTCTCGATCTTCATCGCGCAGACCAGTCTAGTCGTCGCCGGGCGCGAGTTGCGGCCGCTCCCGACCCTTTCGGTGCCACGCGCGAGAGAACCACGCCTTGACCCCTCCCCACCAGGTCCGGGGGGGCCCGAACCGCGCGGGGGCGGGCTGCTTGGCGCGTACCAACCGGACCCAGTCGTCCACGGGCAGGCTGCCATCGATCAACCGGCCGAGCGCCGAGATCACCGGCGCCTCGAGCCCGGCACGCTTCAGAGCAGCAGCCAGCAGTGGCACCGTCTCCAAGGCCTCCACCGCCTGGCCCAGACGGGCCGGTATCTCAAAGCCCGGCACCCCGCCGGCGAGCAGCTCGCCCGCACTGCGGTTGCGCGAGGAAGGCGCCAGGGCGGTGGCCACCAGGTCGCCGGTGCCGCTGCGGCCCACGAAGGTGCGGGCCTTGCCGCCAGAACGCTCGGCCAGGGCCAAGACCTCCAGGAAGATGTCGGCCGCCGCCATGCCGGCCGCGTTCAGCCCCTGGGCCTGCGTGGCGCCCACGGCCACCGCGGCGGCGTTCTTGGCCACCCCGGCCAGCTCGGCCCCCACCGGGTCGTCGGAGACCTCGCACACCACCCCGGCGCCCTGGAAGACCTCGGCCACCCGGTGGGCGAGTGCCTCGGAATGCGATGCGCACACCAACCCGGCGCCCGACTCCACCATCTCCCGGGCGTGCGCGGGACCGGCGACACATGCGGTGCGCTGGGGACCGAAGGCCCGCTCCAGCGCCACGGTGGGCGGCGTGCCCTCGGGGTGGACGAGCCCCTTGGCCAGGGAGACGATGCCGGCGGCGTCCGCCACCCCCAGCCGCGAGATCTGTTGAAGGGCGGCCCCCATGCCCTTCGAGGGCACGGCGATGAACACCAGGTCCGAGCGCCGGAACTGGTCATCCTGGTCGTCGAGTGCCCGCACCTTCAGCCCGGCCGGCAGGCCCACACCGGGCAGGTAGTGGCCGTTGTGTCCGTCGGCGTTCAGGCGGGTCGCCTGCTCGTGGGTGCGGCAGACCAGGGTGGTGGGCACGCCGGCCCGCTCCAGCAGGATGGCGACGGCGGTGCCGAAGGACCCGGCGCCGATCACGGTGGCGCGGCGCGGGGTGTGTCCTGGGTAGCGGAGCTTGGGGGGCATCTGGTGTTCTGGTACACCAGGACAGCCGAGTTGCGACTGGGCGTGGCTGCCAAGGACGCAGCGGGCGACGCGTACTACGTACGCGAGTCCCGCGAGGACGCACTGCTTTCGCAGCACAGGCAGGCAGGCGCGCCCAGGCGCCCTCAGGTGTTCTGGTAGAGGGGGCCGTCGCCGCCTTCGGGCATGGTCAGCCGGCCGCCCTTGGCGGTTATCGCTCCGCACTGCACGCAGTTGGTGTAGTTGACGATCACGTCGACGTTGCCCTCCTCGGGAGCGTCCTCGGGGATCTCGTACACCCCGGCCGGGCACATCCACTTCCACGTCTCGGCGATCTCGCGCGGTACGTCGGTCTGCACCCGGATGTGGTTGGGGGCGTCGTCGCGCGTGGCGTTGCCCGAGATGAACACGCTGGAGAGCTTGTCGAAGATGTACTTGCCGTCGGGCTTGGGGTACTTCTTCGACGTCTTGCCGATGAACATCTTCCGCTCGTCCTGGCGGTGCCAGGGCAGCCGCACGGGGATCTTGCCCTTGGTCGCGATGAACAGGCTCACCAGAGGACCGCCCAGGAAGAAGCCCTTGGAGAAGGGCTGGCGGGTGTTGCGCACCTCCCACATCTCCTCGCCGGTCACCGACTGCTCGATCGCGTCCTCGTAGGAGGAGAAGTCGTTGGAGTCCTTCTTGAGGCTCTTATAGATGGCCTCGGCGGCCAGCATGCCGGAGTTGATCGAGTGGTGGACGCCCTTCAGGGACACCGTGTCGACCATGCCCCCGGAGTCCCCGACCAGCACCGCGCCGGGCATCGAGAGCTTGGGCATCGACCAGTAGCCGCCGGCGGGCAGCGCCTTTGCGCCCCAGCTCACGCGCTCGCCGCCCTCGAGGATCTTCTTGACCAGCGGATGCAGCTTGAAGGTCTGCAGCAGGTCGTGGGCGGACGTGGTGGCGTCGGCGTACTCGAGGTCGATCACGAAGCCGATCGACACCAGGTCCTCACCTGTCTTCTCGTCCTTCATCGGGTAGAGCCACGTGCCGCCGACCTGGCCGTAGGTGGCCGAGGGGCTGACCGGCCAGGGACCGATCGTGTGGATCACCCGGTCCAGCGGCGTGGGGACCTTCCAGACCTCCTTGACCCCGAGCTCCCAGGTCTGGGGCTCGCGGTCCACGGCGAGGTCGAACTCTGCGATCGCCGGCCCGGTGAGGTGGCCCCAGCAGCCCTCGGCGAGCACCGTGGCCCTGGCCTTGATGTCGGTGCCGGGCTCGAAGTTGGAGAGCGGCTCGCCGTCCTTGCCGCGGCCCTTGTCGCCCGAGCGCACGCCCTTTACCTGTCCGTCCTCGACGATCAGCTGGGAGGCGGCGGTCTCGGTGAGGATGTAGGCGCCGCCCTCCTCGGCCTTGGCCTGCTGGAAGCGGGCCATGGCCGAGACGGAGACGACCTCGTTGCCGTGGTTCCTGAACGGCGGGGGCGGCGGGATCTTGATCGAGCGCTTGGAGGTGGGTGTCAGGTAGACCGCCTCCTTCTCCACCTCCCCGAAGGCGAAGCCCTCCTCGCGCCACTCCTCGCGGGACATGTCGCCGAACAGCTTCTGAAACGGCCCCGGGCGCATCACCGCACCCGACAGGTTGTGCCCGCCGCAGGTCTTGGCCTTCTCGATCACCGCCACCGGCACCTCGCCCAGGCCCTCCATCAGCTCCGGGTCGTCGCCCAGCAGCTGGAGCAGGCGGTTGGCGCAGGCCAAGCCGGCGGTGCCCCCGCCGACTATCGCCACCCCCACCTCTATGAGCTCGTCCTCACCGTCGAGCCCGCGCTTGATGAACTCCTTCTGCGAGTCGACGGGGGGTGGGAAGTCTACGGGTGCGACGGCCATGTGGCTGCTCCTTAGCCGGGGGTCACCGGGGGCAGAGCCCCCGTTTGTGCAGTTGTTTGTGGATCTCGGGGGTCACCGGGGGCAGAGCCCCCGGTTGTGCAGTTGTTTGTGGATCTCGGGGGTCACCGGGGGCAGAGCCCCCGGTTGTGCAGTTGTTTGTGGATCTCGGGGGTCAACGGGGGCAGAGCCCCCGGTTGTTGTGCAGTTGTTATGAATCTCGGGGGTCAACGGGGGCAGAGCCCCCGGTTGCTACGCCTTCTTGGCCTTCACCGCCGCGGTCAGCTTGGGCAGGATCTTGTTCAGGTCGCCGACGATGCCCAGGTCGGAGAACTCGAAGATCGGGGCGTTGGGGTCCTTGTTGATCGCCACGATGTTCTCCGAGCTCTGCATGCCGACCTTGTGCTGGATCGCCCCGGAGATGCCGGCCGCCAGGTACAGCTTGGGCGCGACGGTCTTGCCGGTCTGGCCGATCTGGGCGGCATAGGGGTACCAGCCGGCATCGACCACCGCGCGGGTGGCCGCCACGGCTCCGCCCAGGGACTCGGCCAGCTGCTCGCACAGCTCGAAGCCCTCGGCCTTGCCCAGCCCGCGGCCACCGGCCACGAGCAGGTCGGCGTCCTCGATGTTGACGTCGGCGCCGCGGGCCTCGCCCCGCTTAACCATCGTCGCCTTGGTGGAGTGCTCCTCGAGCCGGATGTCCACATCCACGACCTCGGCGGTGCCGTCGCCCTCGACCGCGTCGAAGGAGTTGAGGCGGCCGATGATGATCCCCGGCTCGGAGACGTAGTCCACGTCCACGATCGCCGAGTCCTGCAGGATCGGGCGCTCGGCCACGAGCTTGCCGTCCTGGGCCTTGACGGCGGTGACCTCCATGGTCACCCCTGCGTTCAGGCGGGCGGTCAGGCCCGCGCCGATCTCGAAGCCCAGCAGGCCGCCCCCGAACAGAGCGTACGAGTAGCCCTCGTCGCCGATCACCTTGGCCATCACGTCGACCACCGGGGCGCCGAGGCCCTCGGGCGCCTTGGCCCGGTAGACCTTCGAGGCGCCGTAGGAGCCCAGCGTCGCGCACAGCTCGTCGGTGAGGTCGTCGCCGCCGACGACCACGACTGCGGCGTCGCCGCCGATCTCCTTCGCCAGCCTGGAGGCCTCGGACACCGCGCCCAGCGAGTTCTTGTTGAAGGCGCCCTCGTAGTGGAGCGCGTAGGTCAGGATCCCGCTCATGCGAGGAGCTTCCTTTCGTCCAGCCAGTTGACGATCTTCTCGACGGTCGCGTCGGTGTCCTCGTCCTCGATGATCTCGCCGGCGGCCTTCGCGGGCGGGGGGTTGATGGCCAGCACCGAGGTGCGCGAGCCTCCTTCGCCGACCTGGCCGGCCTCGATGCCGACATCGCCGATCGCCTTGGTGTCGAGCTGCTTCTTCTTGGCGCCCATGATCGCCTTCAGCGAGGGATAGCGCGGCTCGTTGATGGCGTCTCCCACCGAGATCACGGCGGGCAGCTGGATCTCGACGGTGTCGTAGCCGTACTCGGCCTGGCGCTCGCAGCGCAGCTTGTCGCCCTGGAGGTCCATCTTGATGACCTGGGTGAGCGAGGGCATCTTCAGGTGGTCGGCCACCACGGCGCCGATCGTGTAGCACTCGCCGTCATCGGACTGCTGGCCCA
>JAABUS010006710.1_pt1 | contig 13761 bp, 9 predicted proteins | sample 5560161 | NCBI WGS metagenome assembly JAABUS01 (sample SAMN10711885, study PRJNA513376) | rock metagenome | isolation source: Antarctica rocks | place: Antarctica: Victoria Land, Trio Nunatak nord | collected 2016-01-04 | reverse complement strand
CTTAGTTGTTGTAGCTGAACCCCCAAGGAGCAGCGCTGCCACCCCGCCGAACACGGTCGCGACCAGCGAATTTGGCAGATCGCTTTTTACTGCCAGCCATGACCATTTGTCCACCGACACACTTGGTTCCGCCGGCAACAGGCTGGAAGACGACGTGGGATGTGCTGTCGCACATGCCGATCTGGGTTCCGTCGGGGCTGCAGACTTCAGTGCCTGGGGCACTGCAGGAGGAGGATCCAGCTGCGCCGGCAGCGGGAGCGGCGCCGGAGCCGCCGGTTGCGGGAGCTGGGACAGCTGCGGGGGCAGAGCCAGTGGAGCCGGAGGAACCCGAGGAGCTTGATGATGAAGTGTTGCCGGGGGCGACAGCTGGGGCTGGGGCGGCGCTTGGGGCGGCGGAGGCGACAGGTGGTGATACAGCTGGGACGCTGCTAGGGGCTGGGGGAGAGCTAGGAGCGGAGCTTGCACCCGCAGCGAAAACGCCGCCGGACGAGGAGGGTTGAGGCGCTGAGGCGCTGGACGAGCTGCCGGACGAGCTGCCGGACGAGCCGGATGAGCTTGAGCCGCCAGAGGCAGCGCCGCATTTGGGACCAGTTGGTGGCAGGGCCTTAGCGGACTGCATTTGGACTGACGGTCCTGGGTTCGGAAACTGAACGTCTCCACCTTCGCTGGTTGTGCAGTCAGATGCTGGAACGTTGGCAACGAACATGTCGGGAAACGAGGAGTCTCGCTTCGTCGTCTCGATCTCCTCTCTCTTCTTGGACCCGCCGGTGACGGTGACGGGAGCGCAATTCATGTACATTTCGCGGTTGCCGACCTTGTTGAACCACGTCCATGCCAGGCTGTAGTCTCCCGGAGCAATGCCTTGGGGAATAGAGTACTCGAATTTTGCAGCACCGCTGCCACTGGGGTCCTCACCAAGATTTCCGGCTGCACTGGCTGGGCAGCCGCCGATGATGGAGTGAATGACCATCCATTTAGAGTCTTTGGTGGGCTGCTTGTCCTTGGTGAGAGAGATCTGGCAGGAGCCACCGCCGTGGACAGCACTGCCGATAAATGAGAGTGTTTGGTTCACGCCGATGGGCATGATGTTGCTGGCTCCTTCTGCATCGAAGGCTCCCGTTCGTAGCTTGCATGGGAAATCTGCCCCCGTCGCAATAAGGGGGGAGTTGCTGAGCGAGGATTTGCCGTAAGGCGTTGGTGTTGCCAGCTTCATGTGAGCGTTAGCAGTGATGGAGAAAGCCATGGCGGCTGCCATGAGCGTGGTGTTTGTGAAATGCATGTTGTTCGATGTAGGTCTTGCCGGAAGATCTGTGTGAAAAGATGGTTGGTAGATTGCTTTTGATGTTGGTTGATGGTTCTGGGAAAGGGAGCCGATGTTTCGAAAGAAATCTGGTTGTTGATGATTTAGTTTGTGAGTCTGAGGAAGTTGTCTGGAGAAGGAAGAAGAGAGAGAAGATGAGGAATTATATAGATATGGAAAGCACTGGAATGCTTCGGACCTGAACAATAACGAGTGATAAATCAAAGGAAATGTACATCAGTGCAACGCACAATAGGATAAATTTCTTTGTGCGTCGACTAGACAATTGGGTTAGGTGGACGTAAAATGACGATACAATAGACAATAGGGACAATGGCGAATGTTCACCCTACAATTCGGGATCGTAGGACACATAAGAAAATGAACAAACAATTAGTGAGATAACAATCAGGGCTAAACTGAACAATGGGAACCTACCTACGGACAGTAAAACTGACAATAGCAATGTCCGCTTATCGTAATATGTGCATAAAGAATCTTTGTACAATGAATGGAATGTCTGCGCCGGGCAAGACAATGATAAGGGACGGAGAGAAAGTAAGGTCTAGCCTGACGCGAAGATGAACGAAGCTGGTTGGAGTTGAGTAGATGGAGGATAGAAAGTGGCAGCATCGAGCATTATATAGTATCATTTATCGATGACGATGCCAGCAGAGTGTGACTCCTTCCGAGGGACGATCATTCACACTCCGGACAACACAATCGTTCATCAAGACCAAGGTCCATAATCACGGCCATTGGAGTAGCGACCGCTGAAGAGTCAGGCTTTCTGACAGCGCCTGGAGCATCACCCATTGATCTCAACGAAACAACGTGCACGTGAGACGTACTGAGACGTTAGAATGCCAGGGTGAAGATTGCGGGCCAGTGCAGTCACGTAGATGCATATGAAGCAAGGCCTGAGTAAGGGGCTCGTTGTGGAATATGAGGCTCTTGGGAAGCGCGTGGGAAACAACGATTGATATCTGCAAGTCGATATAACGGTGATTGGCCAGCTGAAGTTGACGACGGTAAGTAAAACCGAAACGTGGTAGGCCGTGCACGGGAAGGGGCTTTGAGAAGCACGCTTCCTGGCATACGTGTACCACAGTCGATTTGGTGAAGCAGAACAAAGAGTGGTATGGGAATTGTTAGTGGTTGAAAGAAAGGGCAGGATGTCGAGTAAATGCGAGGCATGGTAGCCAATGGCGTGGAGGGACAGGGCCTTGTCTGACGAGGTCGGCCAGTCGGTGTCTATGCGGGGTTTGCTGTCTACTCTAATCCGGAAGAGGGAAAGCTTGGCAACAACTCCACCACGCCCACTTCTTTCCTGGCACCACAACCACTAAGGTACAGTACTACTGAAATCGACACAACAGAGTGTTTCATCGCCGAAACACTCCTGGTGAGTCGCACAATATATACACCGTCTCTCGAAGTACTCAAAACCAATATGCGCTGACCAAACAACGCACAGGGCAAGCTTGCCACTGACTCAAAGTAAGAATACTATCCATCAGCCCATACCACGCTCCGCTACCTTTCCATTTCCAAATGTTTCAGCGAGGATGCACGTTAGCGTCACGTACTTTATCGCCAATCTGGAGGCTTACGCGCGTCGCTACAACGTTCATACGTCCCTGCTTCCCCCCTGACCCATTGGTCCAGGGTACTGCGAACGGCCTCCTCTCGATACCTAGATGCGGTTTTCTGTCCAAACCCATGAATCTTCCATAGCCAAACTTCCAATCCTCGCGCTACCCGTTGTCCAAGCTCTTCTCAGCTATCAGTCCGCTCCCTTTGAACAATTGCACTACGCTAGCAATCGTATTCGGCATCTAATCCAGCATCCGTCTTGGCCAATTTGTGTAATATGCAATGGCAACAATCACATTGAGAGATATATCAAAGTCGTGGCAATGATGCGCATCGGCCGCGACTTGAAGACACGGGAGCAAGGAACGAGCATCGTTCCCGGAATTTCGGTACCGTCAGGGGCGGGGGAGAACCAGTCCGGGTGGAATCCAAGTACGATTGCAAAAAGACGAGTGTAAATATCTTCGACCAGTGGGGCTATAAGGTCGGGAGCCGGGAGTGGGGCCGATGGATCTACGGGGAGAGAGGAATTGGAGAGGGTCTTGATAAAATAGCCGAACCAAGAATCAACGAAGGTGTCGTTGTGCCAGTATGGCGTGGTGTCTGGAGGAGTCGTCAGTAGCCAGGTAGTGCCGCTGATAAGTCTTGTAATGTTGAGACTATCAGAGAAGTACGGGCCTAGATCACTTGAGTAGGGAGCTTGACGCGTGTAGGTTTGGATGCGACCGTTGGTATCGACAGTAATTTTGTATGGAGCGGTAAGGAAGGTAGGTCGGCAAGTTAGCCAAAGCGAAGAGGTTGTGTTGATGCGGAGGACTTCTGGATATGGGTCAAGAATTGTGTTGTCGGTTTTGTAATTGTCGAAGGATACCGTAAGGTTGGCACGAAGAAAACCAGCAACCAGCATAGTGTCGCATACTTCGCGATATTCTTGCGATGCGTTCGAATGAACAGGTGATAGACCTTCGCGGACCTCGAGCGCAGCCTTTCAATTGTTTTGACTGCCCATAGGTTGGGATATACCATGGCACTCAACGCTGCGTCCACTAGGAGCGAGCTGGGGTACGATGAATCGATCGACTGCATTCATAATATAAAAGACTGGGTCTAGGTCAGCCGGTTCACATTGGACCTTGATTCCAAAGCCACGGTGGTAGCTCTGTATGCTTGTACTTCTCCAAGACTAGACTGGGTATCCAGACTGAAAGGGAGGAAAAATCTACCACGCGCCACCCAAGGTGGAAGAGCTGTCCCATCACTGAAGTTGGATTTCGCAACGTAATTATGATCTGAGCCTGTATTTCTATTGCCGGACTTGAAGACCGGTAAGTACGGCACTGAGAATGTGGAGCTCCCCTGAATAGTAACGATGTCTGTCTGGAACAAGCCGCTCAACGACACAGCAAGTACGTTGGCCGATACACTTATGGCACATACGGCTGCGAGGAGAAACTGCCGAGAACGCAGAGCTCTGTAAATAACTAGCTGTGACGGTAAAGACGTGTATTTGAGGTCTAATGATTCCGAGGCCGTTCCATCGCTTTTCCGAAGTTCCTCAAAAGGCTCTAACACATAAAGTAGTCGATTCAGTAGGACCCAGAATGGCTCGAGAAATGTAGCGAACACCACAAGGATATAGTTCAGGACGATATTGGTCACCACAGGACTCTTCGACGGCAACGGCAATCCAAGGTGCTATTGGATTCGAAAATGTAAGGCCACCAAGCTTTGTCAAAGCGAGTAAAAGTACGCCAATAAAAATGCCGGCTACAGTCCACGTCATCTCTAAAGGCCGAAACAATCCAGGCTTCTTGTTGACAGGATCATACTCTTCAGCGTAGGTTTCTGGCATGGTCTTAGGAGTCTTTGGTCGAAATGCTTGCTGTTTCAGGTCGCATTCGCTGACTGTGAGGTACATTTTCCCGTTCCGGATAGGCGCTAAAAGCTCTCTATCGTCTCTAACTTCTCCATCAGTCAATTGGGGCACTACAGCTTCAACTGATTTCATCCCCGTTAATATATTAGGTGGCGTTGCTCCCCTGGATTTTATTGGGAGTTTGTTGATTCCTCCCAGGCTGATGCTCGGCGTCATTATGTCTACTAAGTCAGTCACCGATGCTGGATCTTTCCTAAGCTGGCTTCGACGAATCCTTGAATCAGCCATAAGAGCCAGAGCAAAGACGGTAATCAGGCCAAGAAGGGCCTCGACAATTATCGCTAAATCTCGAATTACCACGACGGCATTGGTACTGCCTCGAACTATTCCAAGTCTTGGACCAGCAATACGAGCATCCGTGGTGAAGAGGTTTCTGACTGCAAGCGCAAAGAGCAGCTTGTGCGCCTTTTCAAAACTCTTACCCAATGTCTCGGCGTCTAGATAATCAGCCAGCTCTAGACGACTGGCACCAACGGCAAAGCCAACCATATCGGTGATTGTGGAATTTATTCCCAACTTCTGGAGTCGTAGTCGCTGATCAACAACGGAGGTGGTCCGGGAAATATCAGACCTTTGGGGATTGGTCATTGCACCTGTACCGATAATGTACTCAAATTTACTCACGTTGAACATCTCGCTTGCCAGCGGTACCGGCGATGCCTTAGGTACAATATTTGAGACTGCCATGTTCGGAACTGTTATTGTGGCATTGACACTTTGGACCCAGTAAGCTGGTTCACAAAACAGTGCGGTAATATTCGGAATTTGAGATTTTAAGTTTGCCGCCCAATGGACCAGGAAAGTGTGCGAATTGTTTGGCGCTGCACAGCCAAGTCCATACAACGAATAATCTATACGTTGATCCGAGTAGCAGCCAATATACAAACCAGCGAACGGTGAAGAATCCTCAAAACCGATATTCCCAGGCGTAGATACACATCCTCTTCCACTGTCATAACCCTGATCGATTGCCTCATCACTCTTGGTGACTATCGCTGGTTTGCAAGATAAGGGTGTGCTGTACATGTCGGTTGCTGCTGTCTAACTTTCGTTAAGTAAGGGCGGCTAGATCTTTTGTTCTACATCAAATGGAGCAATCGCCGCATCAGGCTGGTAAGTCTTGCCCTAGCCACAGAGTTTCATAAGCTGTCATCATGAAGTCGGCATTAATGGCAGAGAATTGGTCGTTGAGAGGTCTTAGCCCGGCGGTCGTTGTGGCCACTGAGAGAACAGTACGTTTGATCTCGGATTTCGTAAATATTGCACTCGCAATTGGAGTGACAGACCAGAATATCACCAACGTTATTGCACCCGCAAAGAACACCGACCAATGTCTAGCAAAAGAGATTAGTGGGTATTAAGTGGAGTTTGCCATCTAAGTTACCGTCTTTGAAAGGCTCTGGGAGGACCCCATGCAACAAAGTCAAACGGATAGTGAAGGAACAAAGAATCTTCTGCAGTGACGCCGCCATCTTTTGACATCTGAAAGTATGGCTCAAGTCGTTTGGCATCGAGATCGACCCAGGCTCAGAACATACTGTAAGACACCGCCAGAAACTCGTTGTGGGGGAGAAATTGCCGGCAGCGAAAGCTATTCCACCGTCCCGTTGGCTTCTTCGTGATAGAAACTCAAGAACTGCGATCAAAGCCATGGTAAAGCCAATAGTACTCAATTAAAGAGGCGCTCGAAGAGTAACAGGTTTCCATGTTGAACTAGCATCTTCTACCAGAATCGTCAACAAGGTCCACGTTAGGGTTTTGCTGAGATACCTTTGAGAGTTCTTTTATTTCCACGAAACCTCATAGTGGCATGTGCACAGGTCTCTTTCAAATCCCCAATATTTTTTTGGTAGATTTCCAACCTGACGGGTTGCTTCTCAAAATTGTGAAATAAGAAAGCTATTCGGGAGTGATTACTAATAGAATAGGATTACATCCAACGATCGGATTGGGAGAAAGATGGTCAAGTACGTGCACATCGCTTGAGAATCAGCTTGGGACAAGAATATCAAGGACATTCGGAGAAGGTACATACCTAATGACATGTGAGATGGTAGGATATTTGAGTATAGACTGAGGTTCGGAAGCCGGTTTTGGATAGCCGCCTGCTGTGGCAGTAGCATACTGGAAAGCTAAGACTTTCAAATGGGGCACAGCAAGAGGCTTGCCCCGAGAGAGCAATTTAGTACTAAAGCAACCAGGGATTTCAAGACAACGAGTGTCTTTTTATGGTCCAGCAAACATGAACTTGAATTGGAAGCCTCTGATGGGATATATCACTATCACAAAAGAAAATAGATATGATTCAAACCGACGCAGTGCATGGCCGTATACCGACAGCTAAGACTGGATGTTTAACATCCATGATATCGTAAGCGCTGAGGCTGCATAAGCGAGATGATGCTAATTTAGCGCAAGCGTTAGGGTTACGAGCCCTTGCCGTTCCACAATCCGAGCTAGGGTAAACCATCGAACTTCAATTGCTTGCAAGACTGAAAGGTCCACACTGGCACAAAATCACCTCAAGATGACAACCCGACCCACAGTCACCATTGCCTCCGCTGATGGCACCGCAAGTGGATCAACTCACCCTCTTCCGGCGGTGTTCAAAGCGCCAATCCGTCCGGATATCGTTCAGTATGGTCCAAACATCCGTCCTACACCTTGCTCGACTCAAAGAGACTGACGGCATTATAGGACAGTCCATTCTGGGATGGCCAAGAACAAGAGACAGCCATATGCCGTGAGTGAGAAAGCTGGTCATCAGACCTCCGCCGAGTCATGGGGAACCGGTGAGTAGCCCTTGTTCGACCTCTTTGATGGTTTCACTTGGTATAAGGCTTGTAGGCACGGTCGCTACATCTCCACGTTGAATAGAGTGGTTTGTGTATCGAACTGAGCTGACGCACCGCCTTCGCTAGGTCGTGCCGTGGCGCGTATCCCGCGTGTCTCTGGAGGAGGAACTCATCGCGCTGGTCAAGCTGCGTTTGGTAATATGTGTCGCTCCGGCCGAATGTTCGCACCTACCAAGGTCTGGAGGAAATGGCACCAGAAGATCAATCTTGGTCAAAAGTACGCACATAACCGAAACCATTGGTGTCTTCGATCTGACGGTGTCCTAGACGCTTCGCAACCACATCTGCTTTGGCAGCCTCCTCAGTTCCGTCTCTCCTTTTAGCTCGCGGCCATCAAATCTCCACCGTGCCCGAGGTACCCCTTGTCATTGCTTCAAAAGCTTTCGAAGGTGCTGCCATCGCCAAAACTTCTGCAGCCCTCAGTCTTCTCAAAGCCGTGGGCGCAGGTCCGGACATCAGCAAAGTCAGCAAATCTCGCAAACTTCGTGCCGGTAAAGGAAAGCTTCGAGGCCGCCGTCATCGCCAACGTCGCGGACCATTGATAGTTTACAACCCGGACGAAGATGGCAAAGAGCTTGTCCGTGCGTTCCGCAACATTCCAGGCGTGGAGACCTCCTCCGTCTTCGCACTTAATCTTCTACAACTTGCTCCAGGTGGTCACCTCGGTCGATTCATTGTTTGGACTTCGTCAGCTTTTGCTGCGCTAGATACAATCTACGGTTCTACGACCACCCCATCTGCGTTGAAGAAGGACTTCCTGCTTCCGTCGAATGTAGTCTCTAACGCTGATATCAGTCGTCTGATCAACTCGTCCGAAGTACAAGCTGTAGTCCGTCCAGCAAAGGGCGAGGCTCGAACAAAGAGATCTCGGGTGCAAAAGAAGAATCCTTTGAAAAACAAGCAGGTACTACTAAGGCTCAACCCATATGCAAAAGCTTTCAGCGAGAAGAATTTGGGGTCGGAGAAATTGGGAGAGGGCAAGCCGCTGAGGGCTGCAGAGTCATTCTCGAACGTGTTGAACGAGAATTAGCGTGGAGAGTGCCAGCGGGTTCTATGTATGCGAGCAGGGTAGTGTATTGCACAACGACATTCACGCATTACCTACGTAACGGTGTCTCGAACCCAGATGAAATTCTTTGATTTGCTTGCTGTTCCGGTTCACATGTGCGGAAATGCTGATGGTTCATTGCCCATTCTCCAATTGCCCTCAGCCCGTCGCCTTTCCCTCTTATGCTGCCTACTATTCCAACGGAGAAGGTAGGTCTTAGATATTGTTGGGCAGTTCCACGTGCGATCTACTCTACTGCTTAGTCTCAGCAACCAACAGACACGTTGGACGCTTTGACAAAGCTGCCCATTAAGATAACATGGGTCATCATCCATCCGGGTAGTGCACCATTGGTGAAGATAGGTTTTTGACACCCGGTCATTAACATACCTGGATCTGGCCATTTTAGAAAAGCAAACGCAGAGTCTCTATATTCAGTCTGGTGGAGGTGTAATTCTGTGAATGTCACTAGAACTGCCCATCTTTTTTTGCATATCATAGACAATGTGATATCGACATGAAGACTGAGATGTAGATTCGAACTCCAAAAGGATTGAATGCTCGTGCATGTGGTTTCACCAAGCTATCAAATGCCCTGGCCTTGGATGTCCCAATCGGGTATGGTCAAATAAACTTCGCGACAACGCCATCCATCAACTAGTATTCTTAGGATCTTCGGATTTTAGGTACTGATTGGCGAAAATGTATGGTTAGGACAAAATCCTCTGGGAAACCCTGGGTCCAACGAGCTTGCAATCCATAGCATGGACCAATATCTGACATGTTTGGGTGCTTCTGCCTTGTCGGATTTCCGTCGCCAGTTCTTAGCTGACAAGATTGGTGCTATTGACGTCCATTCAAGATATGTACATTACGTGGCTCTCCAAGGAGAACCTCAGAGCCATGGAAGCCTTCAAGACTACAATCGGGAAGCGCTGGACCAGCTTCTGGCCTACGGCGAGGAAATCGATGACATCCAAGCGCATGGTGATCAATCGAGTATGACATTCTTCATCACGCCAAGGCTAGGTACGATATCACCCTGGAGCTCGAAAGCGACTAGTATTGCTCATGTATGTGGCTTTGGTAATGTCGTTAGACGAATCGAGAGAGGGACTATTGTTACCGCCATTTTCGACAAGCAGATACCTGAAGTATCTTTTGCCGATCTACTTCATGATCCAATGACGGAAACTTTCAGCACAAGTCTCCCGGATCTTACGGCTATGTTTGGAGAACATACGCCGGCACCTGCAAAGATAATTGAACTAAGTTCAGAAAAAATAGATTCGAGGCGTGCACTTGAAGAAGCAAACATATCTCTAGGCTTGGCTCTCGACGCTTCAGAAATAGACTACTTGGTGTCCGCCTACGCAAAAGGAGGCCCATTATCGAGATCCCCTTTCGATGTCGAGCTATTCATGTTTGCTCAAGTCAATTCCGAGCATTGTAGACACAAGCAATTCAATGCCAGCTGGACTATCGATGGGACCAAAAAGCCACATAGTTTATTCGACATGATTCGAAACACCCACGAGAAGAATCCCAAATACGTTATTAGTGCTTACAGTGATAATGCAGCGGTACTACGAGGACTTAGCGGAAGTCACTTTGCACCTAATATATCCACAGGCGAGTGGACTCAGACGAAAGAAGTCGTTCATTACCTGGCCAAAGTCGAGACTCACAATCATCCTACTGCAGTCTCGCCTTTCCCAGGTGCTGCTACAGGATCAGGTGGAGAAATCCGGGATGAAGGTGCAGTAGGCCGAGGGTCGAAGCCTAAAGCTGGAATCTGCGGTTTCAGCGTCTCTGACTTGCTTATACCAGGCTTTCGGCACCCCTGGGAGTTAGATGAAGGGAAGCCCGCACAAATTGCCAGCAGTCTTGAGATCATGCTTGAAGCTCCTATAGGTAGCGCAGCTTTTAACAATGAGTTCGGAAGACCATGCACTACGGGATATTTCCGTACTCTGCTGACAAGATTGCCTATTGGTGATGGTGATACGGAAATCAGGGGTTATCACAAGCCAATTATGATAGCTGGTGGTGTCGGTACTGTAAGGCCTCAACATGCAACCAAGAACCCTGATATCGTAGAACCGGGTGCCTATCTGATCGTCCTGGGAGGACCAGCTATGCTTATTGGCCTGGGTGGAGGGGCTGCCTCAAGCGTCACATCAGCAGAAGGATCTAAAGATTTGGACTTTGCTAGTGTACAAAGAGGAAATGCTGAGGTGCAACGAAGAGCACAAGAGGTAATCAATGCTTGTGTTGCTATGGGCATGGAAAATCCCATCAAATTCATTCATGATGTGGGTGCCGGCGGTAAGACAATTTTCATTGACAAATGGAAGTTGAACATAACTAATTACTAGGGACGAATAGGCTTGTCGAATGCTCTACCAGAATTGGTGCATGATTCCCACCTTGGTGCCACCTTCGAGCTACGAGAGTTTGACAACGCGGACAGAGGCATGAGCCCCATGCAGATATGGTGTTGCGAGGCTCAAGAGAGATACGTCATGGCAGTAGCGCAAGATGGATTGAGCATTTTCAAGAAAATAGCAAACCGTGAGCGTTGCGGTTACTCGGTCGTAGGCAAGGCCGACGGTGACGAACAGGAAGAGAAAAGACTTGTGCTGATGGACCGTGAGTCAACACAATATCCGAAACCTATTGATCTTCCAATGTCAGTCTTGTTTGGGAAAACGCCGAAGTTATCAAGAGTAGTAGACTCGAGAAGGCTACGACTACCACCGTTTGACAGCAGTCTTGCCATGTACATGCCTAAAGCGCCAATGGATACTTCGTCTATACTCAATGAAGCCATTCGCAGGGTGCTTGCACTGCCTGCGGTGGGCTCGAAATCGTTTCTAGTTACCATTGGTGACAGGACAGTAGGTGGAGTGACCGCAAGGGATCAGATGGTTGGCCCTTGGCAAATCCCTCTGGCAGATGTCTCTGTCACTGCAACCTCGCTCACACTCGGTATGAGGTCTGGCGAAGCAATGGCTTTAGGTGAAAAACCAACATTGGCGCTGATCTCGCCAACGTCCTCTGCACGTATGGCCGTGGCTGAAGCATTGATGAACATTGCTGCTGCGGATATAATTGACGGACTTGAACGAATACGACTCTCGGCAAATTGGATGGCCGCGAGTAGTCATCCAGGCGAAGCCGCTGCTTTATATGAGGCTGTCGAGGCTATCGGCGTAGATCTGTGCCCAAAGCTTGGAGTTAGTATACCTGTCGGCAAAGACTCGATGTCTATGAAAATGAAATGGACAGACCTAGAGACGAAGGCACCGAAGGAAGTCATTGCCCCTCTGTCCCTGGTAATCTCAGCTTTCGCTCCAGCGGCGAATATAAGAAAAACTTGGACACCGGCGCTGCGCCGCTCCGAAGATGATGGCGGTAGCGAGTCAGTATTGCTGATGGTGGATTTGGCTGAAGGACGGAGGGCGCTTGGGGGATCTGCCCTTGCACAAGTCTTTGGCCAAGTTGGTAATGAAGCACCAGACGTGCGTAACGTGCAACGCATTAAAGACTACTTTGATGCTATGCAACAATTGCAAGAAGCAGATATTGTGCTTGCCTATCACGATAGGTCAGACGGCGGCCTCTTCACAACAGTAACAGAGATGATGTTTGCCGGAAGATGTGGTCTCGAGTTGATGATCGACAAGCTGTGTCCTAGCGCGGACACAAAGGATATTGTCGAGACCCTCTTCAATGAAGAACTTGGTGCCGTATTTCAAGTCCGCAAAGAAGACGAGCTTAATTTCCACCGATGCTTCGCCACCTGTGGACCCCCAGAGGGGCTTATTACTAAAATCGGTCGCGTCCCTCACTCGTCTAAACAAGATCTCACGATTTATCACAATGCGACTCTCGTCTACCGTTCCTCCCGTCCAGAACTCCAAGAGCGCTGGGCCTCCACCTCCCATCAAATGCAACGCCTTCGCGATAATCCCTCCTGCGCCGACGCCGAATATAGCCAAATCCTCGATTCCTCCGATCCAGGTCTCTCCTACAACCTCACCTTTAAGCCCTCTCAAAATATCCTTCCATTTTCAACCTCCTTGTCTGCCCGCTTGCCCCTCACATCTAAACCCCGCGTCGCCATTCTCCGCGAACAAGGCGTCAACGGCCACTCAGAAATGGCCTTTGCATTCCTCACTGCCGGTTTCACCCCAATAGATGTCCATATGACAGATCTCTTGTCCGGTCGGGTTTCGATTAATTCCACCTTCGTCGGTCTCGCTGCATGCGGCGGGTTCTCGTACGGAGACGTCCTTGGTGCTGGACAAGGCTGGGCAAAATCCGTGCTTTTGCATCCCACAATGCGGAAGCAGTTCCAAGAATTCTTTGCCAGGAAGGATACCTTTGCCCTAGGGGTCTGTAACGGATGCCAGTTCCTGAGTCGTATCAAGGAACTCATCCCAGGCGCGCAGGGCTGGCCGATCTTCAAAAGAAACGTGAGCGAGCAGTACGAGGCTCGCTTTTGTATGGTGGAGGTCTTAGATACACCGTCATCACCTTCTGTATTTCTCCACGGTATGGCCGGCTCCAGCCTCCCAATCGCAGTCGCGCACGGCGAAGGTCGTGCTTCCTTCCCTCCGAATTCTCGAACTTCAACGCCTGAAAACCTCCTTTCGCAGAACCTCGTCCCCGTCCGCTATGTGGACAATCACTTGAAACCCACGGAGTCTTACCCCGCAAATCCGAATGGAAGCCCGCTGGGGATTGCAGGCGTGCGAACGCCTGATGGGAGGGTGTTGGCTCTGATGCCGCATCCGGAGCGGACTGTACTTGGGGGAGTAGGGAGTTATATCCCAAGGGGAAAAAGCGAGGAGTGGGGAGATTTAGGACCGTGGAGTAGGATTTTCCAGAGTGCGAGGAGGTGGGTTGGGTAGATGGAGGGTGAGAACGGGACTGTGATGTATTTTGGTAGGTAACTTCTAGAGGCTGAGAATGGGCTAGTAAAGCGGTATTTGAGAGTACCATAGTACAATTCTTCGCT
>JAABUS010006709.1_pt1 | contig 13762 bp, 16 predicted proteins | sample 5560161 | NCBI WGS metagenome assembly JAABUS01 (sample SAMN10711885, study PRJNA513376) | rock metagenome | isolation source: Antarctica rocks | place: Antarctica: Victoria Land, Trio Nunatak nord | collected 2016-01-04 | reverse complement strand
CCCCTCTCAACCGGCACTGCCCGAATTAGCGTGGACGCGAGCGGTCCCCACCTGCCTACGTCGTCCACATCCCACCAGCCAGTCAAGGAGAGACTCCACCCGTGGCCGTCAAGATCAGGCTCAAGCGCATGGGCAAGATCCGTGCACCGCACTACCGCATCGTTGTCGCCGACTCCCGCACCAAGCGAGACGGTCGAGTCATCGAGGAGATCGGCAAGTACCACCCCAAGGAGGAGCCGAGCTTCATCGAGGTGAACTCCGAGCGGGCTCAGTACTGGCTAGGCGTCGGCGCCCAGCCGAGCGAGCCGGTCGCCGCGATCCTCAAGGTCACCGGAGACTGGCAGCGGTTCCGAGGCGAACCCGCCCCCGAGCCGATGCGGGTCGCAGAGCCGCGACGCAACAAGACTGACATCTTCAACGACGCCCTGAAGGACGCCCAAAGCGAGCCCAAGGTGGGAGCCGTGACCGCGAGGAAGACAGCGGCGCGCAAGCCACCCACTGTCGATGAGGCGCCCGTGATCGAAGCCGCTGCGGCGGAGCCTGCCGTCGCCGAGACCTCACCGGTCACCGACGCGGCGAGTGCAGACGACGCAATCGTCGAGGAGCTTCCCGGAACAGAGCCAGTTGAGGACAGTGCAGCGGCTCCAGCGCCGGTCGACACCAGCGAGCCGGCGGACGACGCTGACAGCCCACGGTCTTCGCCACAGGACGGCGCCGACCAGCCTGGCACCGGCGACACAAAGGACGGCGCCGATCAGCCTGGCACCGACGACATAAAGGCCTGAGGGTGCTTACCGAGGCACTCGACCACCTGGTCCGCGGCATCGTGGACCATCCCGACGACGTCAGCGTGCGCACCCGACCGCAGCGCAACCGCAATCCGCGCTTCGACGGCCGGGGAGAGACCCTCGAGGTGCGGGTCAACCCCGAGGATCTCGGCAGGGTGATCGGCCGATCGGGGCGCACCGCGACCGCGCTGCGCACGGTCCTGCAAGCGCTCAGCGGCAAGGACAACATCCATATCGACTTCGTCGACGTCGACCGGGGCCGGTGATGTGACCGCGCCGGCACGCAGATGAGCGCGGCTGGAGCAGCCGGAGAGGCCGCAGGAGCCGCAGGGCAGAACGTCTCCTCCCGCGTGGAGGTATTGGTCGGCCGGGTCGGCCGAGCGCACGGACTACGGGGAGATCTCTTCGTCGAGGTGCGCACTGACGAGCCCGAGCGACGGTTCGCGGTCGGCACGAAGTTCGCGACGTCGGCGGGACGACTCACAGTCGAGGCGACGCGCTGGCACGGGCGGCGGCTGCTTGTCAGGTTCGCCGAGGTTTCCGACCGCACGGCAGCCGAGGTGTTGGCTGGGGTCGAGCTGCCACTCGAGGTCTTGACCGATGAGCGCCCTGGGGATCCCGAGGAGTTCTATGACCACCAGCTGGTCGGGCTCAGCGCGTGTACTCCCGAGGGTGACCCGATCGGCCAGGTCACCGAGGTGCTGCACCTACCGGCCCAAGACCTGCTGGCGGTGCAGACCGCCAGTGGGCAGGTGGGCCTGATCCCGTTCGTCCGGGACATGGTGCCGGTCGTCGATCTAGAGGCTCGACGTCTGACGGTCACCGACGCGGTTGGTCTGCTGCCCGCCGCCGACGACGCGGCTGCCTCAGCTGATCTCCACAACGGCGAACTGGAGGGGTGAACGATGCGCATCGACATCGTCTCGATCTTCCCCGAGTACCTCGCCCCGCTCGAACTGTCGCTGCTCGGCAAGGCGCGAGCTGGCGGTGTGATCGACCTGCGGACCCATGACCTGCGTACCTGGACCACCGACCGGCATCGCACGGTCGATGACACGCCGTACGGCGGCGGTGCCGGCATGGTCATGCGACCCGAGCCTTGGGGCGCGGCGCTCGACGAGGTGATAGGAGGTGCGCCAGTGCCGCAGTCGCCGACGCTGGTGGTCCCGACGCCAGCGGGCGAACCGTTCACCCAGTCGCTGGCAGAGAAGTTCGCCCAGCGACCCTGGCTGATCTTCGCGTGCGGTCGCTATGAGGGCATCGACCAGCGCGTCGTCGAGCACTACTCCAGCCGGCTTCCCGTCGCTGAGGTCAGCATCGGGGACTATGTGCTGGGCGGTGGCGAAGTGGCGGCCATGGTGATCGTCGAGGCTGTGGTGCGACTGCTCCCAGGTTTCCTGGGCAACCCATCGTCGCTGACCGAGGAGTCGCACGGCACCGGTGACAGCGGCGGCCTGCTGGAGTATCCCGTCTACACCAAACCGCCGCTGTGGCGTGGGCAGGCAGTGCCCGAGGTGTTGCTGTCTGGTCATCACGGCCGCGTTGCGCGGTGGAGACGTGACCAGGCCCTTCGGCGTACGGCGCGTCGACGGCCCGACCTGCTGCAAGCCCTCGACAGCACGCTCACTTCGGTTGACCGAGACGCACTGGAGCAGGACACGTCCGGCGACGGCTCACCGGACCACCGCGGTCCCTGATCTCGACGCCGCTCGATTTTCGCCCGACCTGTCGGCTGTGGCACACTTGCCTGTCGGTGTCGCGCTCGTTGACATCTGCAGTCACCACGCCGGTTCTGCCACAGGGGAACCGAGCAGCAGCGCGACCGAACCGATCGTGACCAGCATCTCACCAGTGCGTGGCTGACCTGTGGCACTCACGAGGAAAGCGACTCACATGACGAACGCTCTTGATGGAATTGCCGCCAGCGTCGTGCGCGACGACATCCCCGAGTTCCGCCCGGGCGACACGCTCAAGGTGCACGTGAGAGTGGTGGAGGGCAACCGGTCCCGAATCCAGCTGTTCCAAGGCATCTGCATCCGCATCCAAGGCTCCGGAGTGGGGCGCACTTTCACGGTCCGCAAGGTCAGCTTCGGTGTGGGCGTCGAGCGCACATTCCCTCTGCACACTCCGATCATCGACCGGATCGAGATCGCCACCCGCGGCGACGTTCGTCGCGCCAAGCTGTACTACCTGCGCAACCTGCGGGGCAAGGCGGCCAAGATCAAAGAGAAGCGCGATGCACCGACGGCCCGCTGACCTCGCGGGTTAGGCTCGGTTGGTGACCCACATCGACGACCCCGCCGATGGTGCGGCACCCAACGGTGTCGCGGATCGCAAGCCGCCGGCGCAGCATTCGTTGCCGGCCTGGGCTGAGACAGCGCTGCTCGTCGCGACTGCACTTGTTGTAGCGGTATTGATCAAGACCCTGCTGCTCCAGGCCTTCTACATCCCGTCGGGGTCGATGCGCGAGACGCTGGAAAAGGACGACCGCATCCTCGTCGAGAAGGTGTCGTACTGGTTCGACGACGTCCAGCGCGGTGATGTCGTGGTCTTCGACGACCCCGCCAACTGGCTCAGCGAGGAGGACGGGCAGACTCCTGACGGCACTGTTGGCAAGACTCTCGCGGCAATCGGCCTCTACCCGACCGGTGGCCACCTGGTGAAGCGTGTCATCGGCGTGGGCGGTGACACGGTGGAGTGCACCCAAGGGCGGGTCATGGTGAACGGCGCAGCTCTCGACGAGGACGCGTACGTCACCTTGCCCAGGCAGGCCTGTGCCGGCAGCTGGACGGTGACGGTGCCCGCAGACCACCTGTGGGTCATGGGCGACAACCGCGAGCACTCAGCCGACTCGCGCGTTCACACCGGCGATCCGGGAGGCGGTTTCATCCCTGTCGACGACGTCGTGGGCAAGGTGTTCGTCGTCGTCTGGCCCTGGAGCCGGTGGCAGCTGCTGCATCGGCCGAGCACATTCGCCGATCCCGCGCTCGAAGCGGCCGCGGATGTCTTCTCAGCCACCGCACCTCTCGGTCTCGCGTTGACCGTGTGCTTGCCTCTTTTCCGTCGGCTCAAGAACGCGAAACGCACCTGATGCCCGACGTACCCGAACGCTTGGCTGCGAGCAATGCCGAGGCTTCCACCACCGACCGGGGGAGTGCAGATCCCGACGCAGGCTCGGCCGCGGGCGCGGAGTCTGGAAACAGTGGCGCAAGCTCGGCCGCCGGCGGTGGGACTAGACGCACTGGCGCAACCTCGGCCGCAACCTCGTATACCAACGCGTTCCTGCGTTTCGTGCGCGAGCTGGTCATCATCGTCGTCGTCGCGCTGATCGCCTCGGCGCTGCTGCGCGCGTTCGTCGTGCAGGCGTTCTTCGTGCCGAGTGGTTCAATGCTCCCCGCGATCCAGCTGCACGACCGCATCGTCGTCAGCCGCATCGGCGGCATCGAACGAGGCGAGGTCGTCGTGTTCGAAGATCCCGGCGGCTGGATACCCGCCACGGAACAGGCACAACCACCGGGAACCTTGCGTAAGGCGTTCGAGTGGGTGGGTGTCCTGCCCGCCTCGGGGCACGAGCACCTCGTGAAGCGCGTCATCGGCTTGCCCGGCGATCGGGTCGTGTGCTGCGACGAGGGCGGCCGGCTGACCATCAACGGCTACGCCGTCGACGAGTCGGGCTTTCTGCGCCAGGACGGGCAAGGCGCTGACAACGTTCGGTTCAAGGTTGTTGTGCCGGCCGACTCGATCTTCGTGCTCGGCGACAACCGCTACCGCTCCGGCGACTCGTCCCGGCACCCGACCGGGCAAGACGCGTTCGTCCCGATGGAGTCGGTGACCGGACGGGCTTTCGCCGTGGTGTGGCCGGCTGGCGATGCGCACATCCTGCACATCCCCAGCGCGTACGACGACGTACCCGACGGGGGCACGCCGCCCGACAAGGGAACCTTCGAGTCCCGTTGATCGCTGGAGCGACACGTCTGATGAACTGCGTGACATGAGCCCACTCCCAACAGGCAGCGCCGTCCGGCGTGACGCCGGGCTCTACGGCTACGAACGGGCGTTGCGCCGCGCTGACATGGGGCCGGTCGCCGGTGCCGACGAAGCCGGTCGTGGTGCCTGCGCCGGCCCGCTGGTCGCCGCCGCGGTGATCTTGCCGGAAGGGGCGTCAGGCATCGTGCCGGGACTGGCCGACTCCAAGCTGCTGACGCCGGCCGCCCGCGAGCGTTGTCACGCCCAGGTGCTGCGCAGGGCGCTGGCTTGGGCGGTTGTCGTGATCTCCTCGGACCAGTGCGACGCCCTCGGGATGCACGTGGCAAACGTCGAGGCGCTCCGACGTGCCTTGGCAGCTCTTGAGGCCCGGCCGAGGTATGTGCTGACTGACGGCTTCCCTGTCGACGGGCTGGGGATACCTGGGCTGGCAGTCTGGAAAGGCGACCGGGTGACTGGCTGCATCGCTGCGGCGTCGGTCATCGCAAAGGTGACCCGTGACCGCATCATGATGAGGCTGCACGAGCAGTTCCCGTCATACGACTTCGCCACCCACAAGGGCTACGTCACGCCCGAGCACCAGCTGGCGTTGGCCGCGCACGGCCCCTGCCCGCAGCACCGGCAGCGCTTCATCAACGTGCGGCGCGCGAACCACCTTGCGCCGGGCGGATATTCCCCCCTCGACTCAGACGACCTAGAGATGCCCCGAGCTGTGGAGATGGCGACGTGAGCGCTGAGGATCTCGAGAAGTACGAAACCGAGATGGAGCTCCATCTCTACCGCGAGTACCGCGACGTGGTCGGCATCTTCAAGTACGTCGTCGAGACCGATCGGCGCTTCTACCTGTGCAATGCCGTCGACTTGTTGGTGCGCACCGAAGCTGGGGACGCCTACTTCGAGGTCACCATGACCGACGCTTGGGTGTGGGACATGTATCGACCGGCGAGGTTCGCCAAGAAGGTCAAGGTGGTGACGTTCAAGGACGTCAACATCGAGGAGCTGTCTCGGTCTGACCTGGAGCTGCCAAAATCCTGATCCGGCCCTAGGCCTGCCCGCCTGGCTGTGCTGGTCAGCGTCGCAGCAGCGATTTCCACAGCCGCCCCCCTTGGTGGCCGGCGTCCACAGATCGTCGTTACTCGGTGAGGATGCGCGGCGCGCCCGAGAGGCTGGTTCTCGGAGGTGAGCCCATGACGTCGACCCACGCCCAACGCAAGGCTCTCGGTGACTACGGCGAGCGGCTAGCCGCTGCGCATCTGGTCGAGAAGGGACTCGTCGTGCTCGACCGCAACTGGCGGTGCAGTGCCGGTGAGATAGACATCGTCGCGGCCGACGGCAACACCGTGGTCGTTTGTGAGGTCAAGACCCGCAGCAGCTGTCGGTTCGGGACGCCGATGGAGGCGATCACCGCGCAGAAGGCGGCTCGACTACACCGCTTGGGATGGATGTGGGTCAAGCACCACTCGGTTCGTTGCGCAGAGCTGCGCGTTGATGTCGTCGCCATCCTCGCGCCTCAGCGGGGTGCTGCGGCCGTCGAGCACCTCGTGGGGGTGGCTTGAGATGGCCACGGGGTTGACGTACTCCGTCGCGCTTGACGGCGTGACCGGGCGGGTGGTCACGATCGAGGCAGACATTTCCGTCGGCGTTCCTGGCTGGTCGTTGACGGGGTTGCCCGACCCCTGTGTCGCCGAGGCGCGTGACCGCTGCCGAGCGGCCATGATCAACAGCTCGCAGAAATGGCCCGACAAGCGGATGACGGTGGCGATGTATCCCGCCGACGTCCGCAAGGTCGGCTCCCACTACGACCTGGCCATCGCCCTGGCTCTGCTGCTGGCCCAAGGAGACCTTCCCAGCGCCGGGCTAAGGTCAGCTGCGGTTTTCGGTGAGCTGTCGCTCGACGGTCGACTTCGGTCAGTACCAGGAGTTCTGCCCGCTGTGCTGGCTGCCTTCGAAGCAGGGTTGCGTCGGGTGATCGTGCCTGAGCCCAACGTCGCCGAAGCGCAGCTTGTCGGTGCGGTGGAGGTCATCGGAGTCAAGTCGCTACGGGAATGCCTGGCGGTGCTGAAAGGCGAGGACCCTCCCGCCGAGCCTGACTGCCCGCCGCTGCAGATGGACTTCACCGGGACGGTAGTCGCGACCAAGCGCAGCGACTCCATGGACCTCGCCGACGTGAAGGGCCAGGCACATGCCCGGTGGTGCGTTGAGGTCGCGGCCGCAGGCGGACACCATCTGTTCCTGGAAGGGCCACCTGGGGCGGGCAAGACAATGCTTGCCGAACGGTTTCCCGCTCTGCTGCCCGACCTTGACCTCGGGCAGTCGATCGAGGTGAGCAAGATCCATTCGGTGGCGGGGCTGCTCACACGCGAGGAGCCTCTCGTGACCCGGCCTCCTTTCCTCGCCCCCAACCACACCGACACAGTGCCGTCCGTCATCGGTGGAGGCTCCCGGGTGATCAAGCCAGGAGCGATCAGCCTCGCGCATCTCGGAGTCCTGTTCCTCGACGAGGCTCCGGAGTTCCGGCCGACGGTGCACGACGCGTTGCGACAGCCTCTCGAGAGTGGCGAGATCTCCATCCGTCGAGCTGACGGAGCGGCTCGATTCCCTGCCAACTTCCAGCTGATCTTGGCAGCCAACCCGTGCCCCTGCGGCCAAGGCACCACGCGGGACGACTCATGCAGGTGCGACTTCATGAAGAAGCGGCGCTACCAGGAACGCATCAGCGGGCCGGTGCGGGACCGGATCGACATCTACCACACCGTCGCGCCCGTCTCGCGCGCCGAAATGTACCAAGACATCGCCGGCCACGGGTCCACGGCAGCGGTTGCGCAGCGGGTGCGGTCGGCGAGGATGCGCCAGCGCGCCCGCTTCGCGGGGATGCCGTGGCTCACCAACGCCGACGTCCCGGGCGTCGAGTTCCGGCGCCGGTGCCCGCTCGCCCGAGACATCGCACGCCCGATCGAGGACGGCGTTGCCAGCGGTCTCCTTACACAGCGCGGTGCAGACCGGGTGGCCCGGATGGCATGGTCCGTTGCCGACTTGGCGAGCCGGTCGGCTCCGGACGTCAGTTGCGTCGAGGAGGCTCTGTTCCTCCGGTCGAATGGGGTGCTGGGCCAGTCGTTCGGCGCGAGAGTGGCGTAGATGGCTGCTCCGGCTGACCACAAGGAGCGGCGCGCCAGGATCTTGCTCAGCCGGGTGTGCGAGCCGGGTGATGCGGATGCCTGCCGACTCGTCCGAGAGCATTCCGCAGCCGCTCTGGTCGAGCGGCTGAGCTCGGGCCAGATCCCCTCTGAAAAGGCTCGCGACTGGGCAGAACGCGTTCCCTCTACAGATGTCGACGCTCTGCTTCGCGCGGCCGAGCACGAAGGCGCACGCTACGTGCTTCCAGGCGACAGCGAGTGGCCGGCTTGTCTCGACGACCTGCAACTCTTCGAGAACGAGGTCGGTGAGCGCCGGGCGAGCGCTCCGTTCGGGCTGTGGATCCGCGGTCGAGGTGATCTGTCGGCTCTGTCGGCTCAGGCGGTTTCCATCGTCGGCGCGCGAGCGGCGACTGCCTATGGCGCGCATGTCGCGGGTGACCTGGCGATCGAAACGGCAGAACGGAGCTTCACTGTGGTGTCCGGTGGCGCGTACGGCATCGATGCGGCCGCCCATCGAGGAGCCCTCGCCGCCGACCGCCCGACGGTCGCGGTGTTGGCGGGCGGCATCGACCGGCTCTATCCGCAGGGCAACAAAGACCTGCTTCGCCGGATCACGGAGCGCGGCGTCGTCGTGACCGAAGCCGCGCCGGCGTGTACGCCTACCAAGTCGCGCTTCTTGGTGCGCAACCGGCTCATCGCGGCACTGTCACTTGGCACCGTCGTCGTGGAGGCTGCGCTGCGCAGCGGGTCCTTGAACACGGCCCGCTGGGCACGCGACCTCAGCCGGCACGTGATGGGTGTGCCAGGACCCGTGACGTCTCGGTTGTCGGCTGGCGTGCACCAGCTCCTGCGGCAGCCGGAGGCCGTCTTGGTGACCGACGCCAGTGAGGTGGTCGAACAGCTTTCACCGGTGGGAACCGGGTTGGCCGCAGCCAAGAGAGGGCCCGTGCATGTTCAGGACGGACTCGATTTACGGTCGTTGCAGCTGCTCGACGCGGTTCCGAAGTTCAGCGGTGCGACAACGGCCTCGATCGCAGGTGTGGCAGGTCTACGGCACGACGATGTCGTCGGCCGGCTAGACGAGCTGCGCTGCCTCGGCCTGGTGATCGTCGAGGAGGGCAGGTGGCGCCTGTCCTGACGCTGGACCAAACGCGGGGTCCTGATGTTGTACCTGCGCGCAATGAGCGGTCTTGCATGCGAAACTGCTTGTGTGCCGGGCCATGCTCTCGAGACCGAACCGCACCGACGCCGCGCCGGGGAGACCCAATCCAGCGAAAGCCGTCCGCGCGAGGACGGCACGGGTCAACCGTTCGCACAGGTCTTGGCCGAGTACGAGCGGCATCTGACGTCAGAACGCAACCTCGCACCGCATACGGTTCGCGCCTATCTCGGTGACATCACCGATCTCTTCGACCATGCCAGCCGGTGTGGCGCAGGAACTGTCGGCGACCTCGACCTGCGGGTTCTGCGCAGCTGGCTGGCCAAGCAGAAGACGCTAGGCAGGTCCCGCACCACACTGTCGAGGAGAGCGAGCGCTGCCCGCGTTTTCACCGCCTGGGCGCTTAAGACGGGCCGCACGCGAACAGACGCCGGTGCCCTTCTCGGCAGCCCGAAACCGCATCGACGCCTGCCGGCCACCTTGACTGATGCCGAAGTCCGCCAGCTGCTTGATGCGGTCGCCGCCGCCGCCGCGGCCGGAGCAGCTGTCGATAAGCGAGACGTGGCGATGTTGGAGCTCCTTTATGCCACGGGCATCCGGGTAGGGGAGCTGGTCGGCCTCGATGTCGACGACATCGACTCAGACCGTCGGGTCGTCAGAGTCTTCGGCAAAGGACGCAAGGAGCGCACGGTGCCCTTCGGAGTGCCGGCGAACCGAGCACTTCGGGATTGGACTCGCGATGGTCGACCACAGCTGGCGACAGCGGGAAGCGGCCCTGCGCTGTTTGTCGGGCTCCGCGGAAACCGAATCGATCAGCGCGCCGTTCGCAAGGTGGTCCACGAGCGGCTCACGGCCGTTCCCGGCGCGCCCGACCTGGGTCCGCACGGGCTCCGCCATACAGCAGCGACCCACCTCCTCGAAGGCGGGGCCGACCTTCGGGCGGTGCAGGAGATCCTCGGACACGCCTCGCTGGCAACCACCCAGATTTACACCCATGTGACAGGTGACCGCCTTCGCGCGGCGTACGAGCAGGCTCACCCGCGCGCGTGAGGTCTGCGTCTGCGTTCGCCCGCCAGCCATGCCGCCGTCACCGCGGCCGCGCCACCGAGCACAGAGCGAGCGCTCAGAACGTTTCCCCCGTCGCTCGAGGAGCGAGCCTGCGCCCGAGCCGCCCAACTCGGACTGGTGTCAGGAGGCGCCCGCGTCGGGCCGGCTGCCCACAACTCACCGTCAAGCGGCTTTAGCCGCACCTCCAGCTGCGGGAGCAGATCGAGCGGATCAAGGTAGGCGTCGCCGCGCTTGACGCCAAGATGCAGGCAAACCTCCGGAGCACAATGTGAACCGACGGCCTGCAGGACGCCCACTGGCTCGCCAGCCTGGACATGGTCGCCGATGACGATGTGTGCGAGTACCGGCTCGTACGTCGACCGAAGCCCGCCGTGATCGACGACAACGACACCGCGATCCGCCAAATGCCCGGCGAAGGTCACGTGCCCCGCCCCGATCGCCAGCACCGGTTGGCCGGCGGCACCGATCAGATCGACACCGCGATGGCCTGAGTGCCAGTCCTGGTCGGGTGGAGCGAACGTCGCCGAGATCGACGGTGCCGGCTGGAGCGGCCAAACCCACGCTCGTCCAGTGGCGCCTGCCTGTGCCGCGGGCAGCGCCATGACGCCGGTGAGCACGGCCACAGCGGCAGCGAGTCGTAGATTGGTCATCGTCCCAGCGTCGGGCCGAGTCCGACTTGCTCGGCACGGCTCGGTCGGAACTGTGGATGAGCGCGCCGGCGTCGTCGTCCTGTGGAGAGCCGGTCGCATCAGTTCGGCCAGTGCAGGGCTGGTGCCCTACACTGGCGATAGCGATCCGTTCGCTCGGATTGACTTCGCACGCCCACATTCCGCCGTAACTCGCGGTGTGCGCCTAGGTCCCAGTTCCGCTGACCCGACATGTCGGTGCGGCGAAGTTGGGCGGCGCACAGGTGAGCGTCAGGGTCTCAGCACCTGCCTGAGACGACCAACCGCAATGTGCGGTGTCTTGGACACCGCACCCGTGCGCTCCTGGTGAGCGTCAGAGGAGGACACGCACATGGCCGTCGTGACCATGCGCCAGTTGCTCGAGAGTGGGGTGCACTTCGGGCACCAGACCCGTCGCTGGAATCCCAAGATGAAGCGATTCATCATGACCGAGCGCAACGGCATCTACATCATCGATCTTCAGCAGTCGCTTGCCTACATAGACAACAGCTACGCCTTCATCAAGAACGCCGTCGCCTCGGGTGGCAACGTCTTGTTCGTCGGCACGAAGAAGCAGGCGCAGGAGGCTGTCGCCGAGCAGGCCAAACGAGTAGGTATGCCCTACGTCAACCAACGCTGGCTCGGGGGGATGCTGACCAACTTCCAGACAGTGCATCAGCGTCTGCAGCGGCTCAAGGAGCTCGAAGAGATCAACTTCGACGACACGGCGGGTTCCAGCCGCACCAAGAAGGAGCTCCTGCAGATGAAGCGGGAGAAGGACAAGCTCGACCGGACTCTCGGCGGCATCCGCGACATGGGCAGAGTGCCTGCCGCCGTGTGGATCGTCGACACCAACAAGGAGCACCTCGCGGTCGACGAGGCGCGCAAACTGGGCATCCCGATCATCGCGATCCTTGACAGCAACTGTGATCCAGACATGGTCGACTACCCGATTCCCGGTAACGACGACGCCATCCGCTCCGTGACGCTGCTGACGCGAGTGATCGCCGACGCGGTCGCCGACGGCCTCATCGCCAGGGCAGGTGCCAAGAGCGGCGCCGAGGTGGCGGGCGAGGAGCTCGGCGCCGAGGAGCCGTTGGCCGAGTGGGAACGCGAGCTCTTGGGCGGCGACGTCGACCGCGGTGCCGTCGAGTCGGCCACAGCCGCTGACGGGTCAGACGTTCCTGCAACACCCGAGAGCTCCGACGCTGCTGGGGACGTGACGCCGGCCGTCGAAGCGCCCGATACCCGGACCGAGGCGGAGACGGCTGTCGAGGCGCCTGCGGTCGAGGCACCCGGGGCCGAAAGCGAGACCGACACCGAGGCAGCTGTCGTGGCGCCTGCGGTCGAGGCACCTGAGGCCGAGACCGAGGCCGAGTCCGAGTCGGCGGTCGTGGCGCCTGCTGTCGAGGCACCTGAGACCGAGACCGAGGCCGAGTCGGCTGTTGTGGCGCCTGCGGTCGAGGCACCTGAGGCCGAGTCCGAGTCGGCTGTCGTGGCGCCTGCGGTCGAGGCACCTGAGACCGAGGCGCCCGGGGCAGAAAGCGAGACCGACGCCGAGGCAGCTGTCGTGACGAGCGGTGGCGAGCCGGTGCCAGACGAAGAGCAGCCCGCGACTAGCCCAGCTGTCGTGACGATTGGCGGCGAGAGCGTCCCCGCGGACGCCGACGCGTCGTCGGCCGACGGCGTCGACACAACGCAGGCCTGAGCGCTTCATTTCCCGTCCGCCGGGTGGGCAGTCGCAAGGGCGGTCCCCTCCGGTGCATTCCCGCTAGCAGAAACGGACGAACATGGCTATCACAGCCGCCGATGTCAAGAAGCTCCGAGACGCCACCGGCGCCGGAATGATGGACTCCAAGAAAGCGCTTGAAGAAGCCAACGGGGACTTCGATAGAGCCGTCGAGGTACTGCGTGTCACGGGGGCGGCCAAGGCGGCCAAGCGCGGCGCCGAGCGAACCGCCTCGGCCGGGCTGATCGCCACCGCAGGGGGCGCCCTGGTGGAGCTGAACTGCGAGACCGATTTCGTCGCAAAGTCTGACTCCTTCATCGTGTTGGCGGACGAGATCGCGGCAGCGGCCGCCCAGGCGCAGGCAGGTGATGCGGAGGCGCTCAAGGGTGTGCGGCTCTCAGGCGGCCGCACCGTCGCCGAAGCCGTCGAGGCGTTGGCTGTGGTCATCGGTGAGAAGCTCCAGCTCGGCCGGGTTGCCTTCTTCGACGGCAAAGCGACGACGTACATGCATCGTCGGTCCAGTGACTTGCCGCCAGCCGTCGGAGTCTTGGTGGCGTTCGACGGCGACAGCGAGGAGGCGGCTCGAGCGGCAGCCATGCAGATCGCTGCGATGCGTCCGCAGTTCGTGTCTCGCGACGAGGTTCCGGCCGAACTCGTCGAGAAGGAGCGCGAGATTGCTGCGGCGACTGCCCGCGAGGAGGGAAAGCCTGAGCAGGCGCTCTCCCGCATCGTCGAGGGGCGTCTCAACGGCTTCTTCAAGGACGTCGTGCTCCTCGAGCAGGCCAGCGTTCAGGACAGCAAGCGGACAGTCAAGTCAGTGCTCGACGACGCCGGCGTCACCGTCACTCGATTCGCCCGTTTCGAAGTGGGCCAGGCATAGGGCAAGATCAGCCCAGACGACACAACTGACGACGCGCGAGGAGGTCCGGCCATGACCCTTGATGAGGCACCCAGCCAGCAGGCGCCGTCGCCTTATCACCGCGTCGTCTTGAAGTTGTCAGGCGAGGTCTTCGGTGGGGGGCAGGTAGGTGTTGACCTCAACATCGTCCACCTCATCGCCCAACAGGTGGCCGAGGTCATCCGTGCAGGCGTCCAGGTCGCCATCGTGATCGGCGGCGGAAACTTCTTCCGCGGTGCCGAGCTCAGCCAGAGCGGAATGGATCGCAGCCGAGCTGACTACATGGGCATGCTCGGCACGGTGATGAACTGCCTGGCACTCCAGGACTTCCTCGAGA
>JAABUS010006707.1_pt1 | contig 13764 bp, 18 predicted proteins | sample 5560161 | NCBI WGS metagenome assembly JAABUS01 (sample SAMN10711885, study PRJNA513376) | rock metagenome | isolation source: Antarctica rocks | place: Antarctica: Victoria Land, Trio Nunatak nord | collected 2016-01-04 | reverse complement strand
GTAGTAGGCGTACTGGCCCTCGTCGTTCAGCAGGCTGCTGTTGCCGTAGAGCCGCTCGATCACCTGCGTGCAGACCGACGACTTCTCGCCCAGCCAGATGGGCGACAGCAGCACGAGGATGTCGGCGACCAGCACCTGCTCGAAGATCGGCGGCCAGTCGTCGCGCTCCCATCCGTGCTCGGTCATGTCCGCGTACACACCGGTGGCGATGCCCTGGTCGACCGCCCGGATCACCTCCACCGCCACGCCGTTTCGCTCCATGATGCCGATGGCGATGTCGCCCAGCGCCTGGGTGTTCGACAGCTCGGGCGAGCGCTTCAGCGTGCAGTTGATGAACAGCGCCTTGAGGTCGGAGAAGTCCCAGCGCGACTCCTCGGTGAGCTGTTCGGCCCTCTCGGGCAGGTCGGTCATGATCGTCTCCGTTCGGTAGAGTCCTCTATTACTAACACGTAGTAACAATTACCACCAGTGGTATCCTGAATCAGCTGTGAGCGCCGGCCTCAACCCCTTCGTCTACGACGATCCCCTGCCGCCCGGGGACCTCGTGGATCGCGAGGCCGAGTGCACCCAGCTCTTCGAGCTCGCCGAAGGAGGGCACAACACGCGGCTCCAGGCGCCCCGCCGCTACGGCAAGACCACGTTGCTCGGCAAGGTCCAGGCCGACGCGGACCGGGTCGGTCTGCACACCGTCTACGTGGACTTCTACCGCGCTCTCACGCTGGCCGAGGTCGCTCGCCGCATCGAGGACGCCTACCTCGAGGGTCTCGCCGGGCCGTCCCGCCGTGCGGTTGCCGCGGTGGCCAGGCGATGGCGGGGCAAGCTGGTCGCCACACCAGGCGGAGTGGGGGCCGAGGCCGAATCGGTGCGCCAGAGCGCACAGCAGCGTCTCTCGGACATGCTCGACCTGCCGGTACGGGTCTTCGAATCGAGCGGGATCCGCACGCTTGTCGTCTTCGACGAGTTCCAGGACCTTCTGCGCATCGACTCCGACGTCGACGGGCTGCTCCGGTCGAAGATCCAGTTCCACCGCGACGAGGCGAGCTACATCTTCGCCGGCTCAGAGCCGAGAATGCTCGCCGAGCTGTTCAACAGCCGCGATCGGCCGTTGTTCGAGCAGGCCCGCCCCATAGAGCTGGGACCGCTCGCCGACGACGACCTCTCCGACTACATCGCCAAGCGCTTCGAGCGCTCGAAGCGGGACCCGGGCGAGGCGCTCGACGAACTGCTCGTCCTGGTTCGCGGCCATCCACAGCGCGCCATGCTCGCGGCGCACCACCTGTGGGAGCAGACCCCGCCCGGCGAGACCGCCGACGCCGAGACCTTCACGCGGGTACTCGAGGCGCTGGATCGCGAGACCGGGGAGCGGTTCGAACGCACGTGGGACCTGCTCAGCGACAAGCCGAATCAGCGCAAGGTGCTGGCGGCGCTGGCCAGCAGCGACGACACGCTCTACGGCAAGCGGACCCTCGAGCGGTTCGGGCTGGAGCGGGGGTCGGCGCGGGCGGCGGCCACGGCGCTGGTCAACAGGGGGGAGGTCCAGCGGGTTGTGCCGTCGGGGTTTCGGATCGTCGATCCGCTGCTCGAGCGGTGGCTGGTGCAGACGCAGACGTGAGCCGCTGGACGTCACTACGACCTGGCCGGGGGTCATCATGGAGTTGTGAGCACCGGACCGACGGGCCCCACGGAGCACAGACCCTACGGAGCTGAGAAGGCGACCGACGGGAAGACCTGGAACTCCCCAGAGCAGATCGCCGAGCACCGGGCGATGACTCCTGCGCAACGCTGGGCCAAGACCATCAGCCTGTCCCGGGCGGCCCTGCGCATGTCGCGAGCGGAGCGGGTCGATGAACGATGACCAGGCCTTTGACCCCGAGGCGATCCTGGCCGCCTTCAACGGCCATGGCGTCGAGTATGTGGTCGTCGGCGGCCTGGCCGTAGCCGCTCACGGCGTGGTCCGCGCCACGGCCGACCTCGACGTTGTCGGCGATCACGCAACCCTCCCTACATCTGATCACCGAAATTCCCTAGGCAGCCTGACCGCCTGCGCGTAGCCGGAGCCCGTAGGGCGGAGGCGGAGCGCGGGTGGGGCGGTCTTTCCGTCAGGGGCCTTCGCAACGGTCGCGGTGTTCTACGCCAGCGACCGAAGGAAGGCCCCGGGGGATGCTCACACAGGAGGACGTCGTGGAGGTTCACGCAATGAGAAAGCGCGGCTGGAGCGTCGCCGCGATCGCCCGCCATACCGGCCGCGACCCAAAGACGATCCGCCGCCACCTGAGCGGCTGGGAGTCCAAGCGCGGTAGCGCACCGAGCCCGGTTGAGCCCTGGCGCCGCTACCTGGAGGCCCGCTTTGGCGACGACTCCCACGTCTTCGCCGCGGTGCTCTTTGGCGAGATCTGTGGCCTGGGCTTTGACCGCTCCTACCCGACCCTGGTCCGTGAGATCCGAAAGCTCGCCCTGCGGCCCGCATGCAGCTGCTGCCGCGCCGGCACCCAAGCGACCGTCGAGCTCGACCACGAGCCCGCTGCCGAGCTGCAGCTCGACTGGCTCGAGCTGCGCGAGACGCCCTGGGGGCGCCCCGCCTACGTCCTCGTCGGCGCCCTTTCGCACTCGGGCCGGCTGCGCGGGGTCTTCAGCGAGGGAATGAGCTTCGCCCACCTCGCCGCCGCCCTCGATCAGCTGCTGCGCCGCTTCGGCGGCACCGCGCACGCATGGCGCACCGACCGGATGGCCACCTTCGTCGATCCCGGCACCGACCGGCTGCGAGCAGAGGCCGCAGAGCTCGCCAAGCACTACGGAGTGGCGGTGGCGATCTGCCCGGCCGGGCGGCCGCAGCGCAAGGGGGTGGTCGAGCGCGGGATCGACTATCTGACCCGTTCCTGGTGGACCTCCGCACCGGTCTTGACCCCCGCCCAGGCCCAGGCCGACCTCGACCGCTTTGCGGTCAGCAAGGCCGACCGCAGGCACAGAGACACAGAGACGGTCGGCTCGCTGGCCGACAACGGAGCCGCTGCTCTCCTTGCCGGCGGCTGCCTTCCCCGCCGTCTTGGAGGTCAGCCGAATCGTCGACCGCTCCGCGATGGTCGCCTTTGAGGGCAACCGCTACTCGATCGGGCAGGAGTTAAGCGGACAGACGGTCACGGTTCGCGCCCGTCTCGGTGAGCTCGCGGTCGAGATCCGGTCGGCCTCCGGCGCGGTGGTTGCTCGCCACCGCCGGGCGCCATCGGGGGCTGGGCAGGCGATCCGCGCCTCCGCGCACGCCCGGGCACTCGAGCGCGAGGTCTTGGACCAGTTTCAGACCGGGGCGGGCCCGCGCAGGCGCAAGGCCAACCGCCCACCGGGCGAGGCGGCGATCGCTGAGGCGCGCAGGCTCAAGCAGGGCACCGCCGCCGACGCGGTCGTCATCGATCTCGCCGCCTACGCCGCGGCGGCGGAGGTCGCTCGATGAGCAAGGACTCAAGCTACCAGCGGGTTCGCTCCCACCTCGCCTACTTGAAGCTGGCAACCGCGGCCGAGCGGTTGGCGCCGGCGCTCGAGGCAGCCGAGCAGGACAAGCCCGCCTACGCGGAGCTGCTCGAGCAGCTGCTCGGTGCAGAGGTCACCGCAACCGAGCAGCGGCGCCTCGAGCGGCGGATCCGGCTGGCCGGCTTCCCGAACCAAAAGACGCTCGAGCAGTTCGACTTCTCCGCCCAGCCGGGACTCGATCGCAAGCTGATCTCCGAGCTGGCGACACTACGCTTTGTCGAGCAGCGATCCAACGTCCTGCTGATCGGGCCTCCCGGCGTCGGCAAGACGATGCTGGCGGTCGCCTTGGCCCGAAAGGCGGTCGAGTCCGGCTACCGCGGCTACTACACGACCGCCGCCGATCTGGTCGCGAGAACCTCGAAGGCGGCGGCGGAGGGTCGCTGGCAGAACACGATGCGCTTCTGGGCCGGGCCGGGGGTCCTGGTCGTCGACGAGCTCGGCTACCTGCCCCTGCCGGGCCAGGCGGCCTCGCACTTCTTCCAGGTCGTCAGCCGCCGCTACGAGCAGGGGTCGATCATCTTGACCACCAACCGCGGGATCGCCGAGTGGGGCGAGATCTTCGAGGACACGACCGTCGCCGCGGCGATCCTCGACCGCCTCCTTCATCACTGCACGGTGGTCTCGATCGACGGCGAGAGCTACCGAATGCGGGGCCACCGCGAGAAGGCCAGCCAGCTCCGGGCTGCGGTCTCAGGAAACAGGGAACTTCAGTGATCGGGAGTGGGGAACTTCGGTGATCGTTGACAAGCAGCTCTGCATCCTTTTTGTCGGTCTTCACGCGATCCGACGGGCCGCGCGGCGTCTTGCCCGGCGCGATCACCACCATCTCGATCCCCGCGGCCCCTGCGGCGCGGTAAAGGCCGTAGCCGGTCGGGCCGGCCTCATAGCAGGCCTTCACCGGTCCAGGCAACGCGCCCAACCAGGCAAGCGGCTCCTCCAGGCCCGCACCGAACTTCGCCCTCACCAGCTCACCCGTCACCACGTTGATCGCCGCGGCGTGCGTCGAGCGGGCATGGACATCAAGTCCCGCCCACGTCATCGTTCCGGTCATGGCCGGACCTCCTCACTCATCTGGGGTCAGCCGGAGCCATTCTCCGGCCAGACAAGCCCCCGCGAGGAGCGTCCGGCCACCAGCCCCGACAACCCACCCGGGCGACCACGCCATAGGGTCTAGCGGGAAGTAGCTACCCCCCGCGGATAAGCCGGCGACCGCACCGGGCGCCGCCTACGGCGCTACCGCACCGGCGCCGAAGGGCGAATCGGCCAGCTCAAGCGCGGCTACGGGCTGCGCCGCGTGACCGGCTCGTCGAAGCGCACGGGGGCAGCTACGGCTTCTTTGGGAGCAGGCGGTGGCCCTGCATCACGATCTCGGCGGCGTCGACGACCTTCAGGCCGGAATTGCGTGCCTGGCGGCGAAGCAGCTCGAAGGCGTGCTGCTCGTCCATGGAATAGCGCTCCATGAGGATCCCCTTGGCACACTCGATCGCGCCGTTCCGGCCCATCGCGCCCTCGAGCCGCTCGTACTGCCCGAAGCGGCTCAGGGCCACATCGATCGCGCCGCGCAGCTCCTTCGGCCCGACCGGGCTCGCGTAGGCGAAGATTCCGCGTTCGGCCGCCTGCGCGACGAACTCGGCTCGCTCCTCCGGGAGCAATGCGATCACGGGACAGATCGCGCCGTGGGTGATCTCGCTGATGAGATCCAGCGTGTGTGCCGTGTCCTCCTCTCGCAGCGCCACGAGCGCGACGTCGGGCCGCTCCTCGGCGGCGACGCTGGCCACCTCCTCGATCTCAATCGAGCGGGCGACCACGGCGTGCCCGATCTGGATTACGAGCCTGGCGATCTCCTCGAGATTCTCGCCGGTCTGGCTGGCCGCGAGGACGCGCAAATCGCTTCGCTCCGCTGACTCCATTCCCTCGCTCCTCGATTGGCGGTGATGCCCGCAAGGAGAAATGAAGGCGGTCCCGGAGCACCCGAACGGCCAAATGCTGGCCGCATCGAGTAGCATAGGTCCTACCGGCGTCAGGAGTTGGCTGACGCCGTGCGTAGAGCCCACCTCCGCTCACGCTCCGTGCCGGCCCAAACCCTCGGTCGGCACCCACGGTGCCGATCCCAGCCCACGGTCGGCAGAGGCTTCAGCCGCATCTCACCCGGAGGAGGAGACATGCAGGACCTTGGATGCACGGTCGAGCAGGCGCTCGCAAGCGCCGACGCCCACGCCCGCTCCCGCGACTACCGGCGGGCCTTGAGATGGCTGGCGGCGGCAGAGGCAGTCGACGGTAAGCTGCCGCCTGAGTACTCGGCAAAGCACCGGACCTGGGCGCGCGCCATCGAGGCGGAGCGCTACGCGGCGCGCGCCGAGCGCGGTGCGGCAGCCGCCGCGGCAAGTTACGTCCGCACCGCCGGTCTCACCGATCGCGGTGGCCGGCGGCGGCCGCGCAACGGCGCAGGGGCGCCAGCAGGCAGCAGATCGTGAGCCCCGTACGAGCATGTCACGCCCCGGGAGGAGGTTGCGGGTGTCGGATGTCCGAGCTGCGGGTCCACGAGCACAGACCCAGTGAAGCTGACTTCGCAGATGTCGTCGAGGTACTGAAGGCCTTCCACGCGATGGCCGATCGCGCCCGCCGAGTTGAGGGCCATGTGCGGCGACTGAGCTCCACGCAGGAGTACGAACGCCTCGAGCAAGCCGAGCCGGCGACACGTCACCACACGCCGAGCGCAGCCCGATGACGCTCGACGGCGTGCGGGCGGCCGGCGCGCGGTCCCTACGACTTCTGTCGAGCGGACCGCTCCAGATCGCCCAGCGCCTCTCGCCTTCGGCCTTGAACGGCGTCGGCTCGCGACTCTCCCCGCTCGACGTCTCGTTTCTGCAGCTGGAGAGCCCGGCCGCTCACATGCACCTGGGTTGGGCCGCCCTGTTGACGGCGCCCGAGGGCGCCCGGCGTCCGTCGTTCACCGAGCTCCGCGACCACATCGACGGTCGGCTGGCCCGGGCGGCGCGCTACCGCCAGAAGCTCGCCGGAGTCCCGCTGGGGATCAACGATCCGGTCTGGGTCGACGACCAGGACTTCGACATCGAGCGTCATGTCAGGCGCTCCACCTCCCCCGAGCTCGGCGACGTGGTCAACGCCGTCATGTCCCAGTCGCTGCGGCGCGACCGGCCGCTCTGGGAGCTCTGGATCGCCGATCGCCTCGACGACGGCCACATCGGCGTCGTCGGGAAGGTCCACCATTGCATGGTCGACGGGCTCGCCGCCGCCGAGCTCATGGCGCTTCTGCTCGACCCCAGCCCCGATCCTCCTCCGTCCCCTGCGGAGGACCGGCTGCCAACCCGCGCGCCGAGCGCCCTCAGCCTGTTCGCCGCGGGCACCGGCGACAGGGTTCGCGAGGGACTCGGCCTGGCGTCCCTTCCGCTCCGGCTCGCTCGCTCCCCGAAGCGGGTCCGCGGCCTTCCAGCCCAGGCCGCGCGCGGCGCGCGCGCCGTGGCCCACGCGGCCGCCCCGGCGGCCTCGCCGACGCTCTTGAACGGGCCGCTCTCGCCGCAGCGCCACCTGGTGGGCGTGCGGCGGCCGCTCGAGGAGTTGAAGCTGATCAAGCGCCACTTTGGCATCACGGTCAACGATGTCCTGCTGGCCGTCTGCGCGGGCGGCATGCGCCGCTTCGTCAAGGGGCGCGGCGAGACGCCCCAGGCTCTGAAGACGATGGTCCCGGTGAGCGTCCGCCGGGCCGGGGACGGCGCTCGACTCGGCAACCGGATCGCGTTCGTCTTCGTGGCGCTGCCCTGCCAGGAGCCCGACGCGGTGCGCCGCCTGACCCACATCCACGTGGCGATGAGCGAGTGCAAGCGAGCGCAGGAGTCGCAGGGGGCCGACGACGTGCTCGACGCGTTGCGCTACGCGCCGCGCACGGTTCGCCGCGCCGCCTCGCGCCTGGCAGCCAGCCCGCGCGCGTTCAACCTGACGGTGTCGAACATCCCCGGTCCGGGGGTGCCGCTCTACATGCTCGGCTGCCGACTCGCGGAGGCCTACCCGGTCGTTCCGCTCGCCGAGCACCACGCCGTCTCGATCGGGATGACGACGATCGAGGAGCAAGCCTGCTTCGGCGTCTACGCCGACCGCGAGTCGCTCCCCGACGCCCACCTGCTCGCCGACGGGATCGAGGCGTCGATCGCTGAGCTGCTGGAGCTCAGCACGCGGATCGACGAGCGGAGGCGACCGGTCGGTGTCCGCTGAGGAGCGCCTCGACGAGCCCAGCGATCGGCGCCAGCTGCGGCCGCCCGAGCCTCATCTCGAAGACCACCGCCTTCGCCGGCTCCTCGAGGTAGGCAGGCTCCTCGTGGCAGAGCTCGACGTCGAAGCGATCCTCGATCGCGTGCTCGACGTGGCCCGTGAGCTCACCGGGGCTCGCTATGCCGCTCTGGGCGTACTGGACTCCGAGCGCCGCGAGCTTGAACGGTTCCTCACAAAGGGTGTGGATGAGGTGACGCGGTAGGCGATCGGCCCGCTGCCACGCGGACGTGGGGTCCTGGGTGTGCTGATCGAGGATCCCCGGCCGTTGCGACTGCGCGTCATCGGCGATCACCCGGCGGTCCTACGGCTTTCCAGCGGGGCACCCCACCATGCGGAGCTTTCTCGGGGTCCCGGTCCTCATCCGCGGTGAGGCGTGGGGAAATCTCTATCTCACCGAGAAGGAGGCCTTCGATCAGAGCGACGAGGAGGCAGCCGTCGTCCTCGCCCAGTGGGCGGCGATCGCGATCGAGAACGCACGCCTGTATCAGAGCGTCGACGAGCGCCGGCAGGAGCTCGAGCGGGCCGTGACGAGCTTCGAGGCGACGACGGCGATCGCGCGCGCGATCGGCGGCGAGACTCGCCTCGATCAGGTCCTGGAGCTGATCGTCAAGCGCGCCAGGGCACTGGTCGAGGCCCGAATGGTCTTGATCCTGTTGGAGGAAGGCGATGACCTGGTGGTCGCGGCGACGGCCGGCGAAGCTCCCAGCGACCTCGTGGGTCGCCGCATCCCGACGTCGCGCTCGAGCTCGCCGAGGACGAGCAGCTGACGTCTCCGCTCCTGCCCGGTTTCGCGCTGCCGGTGGCAGACATCTTCCGTCTTCCCTAGAGCGGCAGGACAGCGCCCGACGCTCGGGTAGCCTGGCCACGTGGACTGGCAGCGCACCATCCACTGCATCGGGGACCTCCACGCCGGGGGCATCAAGCGCCCGCGCGTCTCGGCGATGCTCGATGACGTCAAGACGCTCGGCACGCCCGCGATCCACCTCCAGATCGGTGACTCCACCGAGCGCGGCCTTCCCGAGGAAGACGTGCTGGCCAAGCGCTGGCTGGGTCGCTTGCCCGCCCGCCACTACACGGTCCTGGGCAATCACGACGTGCTGCACAACAAGCGCACGGCCAAGCAGTGGGCCGCGGCCTACGGCAACGAGTCGCAGAGCTACGTGATCGACTTCCCCACCCTGCGGATCGTGGCGGTCGGCCCCGACCGCGACTATCCCGCGGAGCGCTCGGGCACGCTGTCGGACCGCACACTGGAATGGCTCGAAGCGAGGATCCGCAACGCGCCCGACAAGACCTGCTGGGTGGCCTGCCACTGGCCGCTCAAGCACACGGTGATGGGCGACTCCTCCAAGCTCTACACCTCGGCCATGCAAAGCTTTCACGCCAAGCCCGACGACCGCATCCGGGCCCTGCTGGCCAGGTACCCGAACGCCAAGGCGTGGTTGTCGGGACACACCCACTCGCCGATCGACGCGCCGGGTCTGGTCACCCGCGCCGCGCTGCCGGGGGGTCGCAAGATCGTGGCGGTGAACTTCTCGGCCATCGTGGGCGTGGGCAAGACCCGCGATGCCTCCGATCCCGTGCGCTCGCTCTATCTGACCCACTTCCCGGGCCGGATGGAGGTCCGCTTCCGCGACCACGGCCAGCGCAGCTGGAAGCAGGTGGGGGGTCGTCGCGTGATCAGGGTGGAGGTCTGACCGGCAGGCCGACCCGCTGGGTCGGCGGGCTGTCTCTCGTCAGATAGCCCGCACCATCTGTGTGCAGGGCTAACTTGTCCCTATGTGCCCGAGCAACGGTGAGAAGGGTGCTTCGAGCAAGGCGACCCGCGAGCTGGACGAGGCCCGCGCCCGGAGGCTGCGGGAGGACCGCGAGCTGACCATGAGCGAGCGGTTGGCGAAGCTTCACGCGCTCTGCCTCCAGATCACGTCCGTCGTCGGCGCAGCCCGCAAGCGGTGAGCGATCTCGACCTTCGCGGTCTGCTCGCGACGCTGACCGAGCAGAATGTCGACTTCGTGGTGATCGGCGGCGTGGCCGTTGCGGCACATGGCTACGTGCGTGCCACGGCGGACCTCGACGTGGTGCCGGACCCTTCCTCGGCCAACGCCGACCGCTTGGCGCGGGCGTTGGCCTCCCTGGAGGCCACGCTCCCTCAGTCCGGGGGTCGCTCATTCATCGCCGCTGGTGACGTCACGGCGCTGAAACGACGGCGCAACATGACGCTGGAGACCAACCACGGGGGAATCGACATCGTCCAGCAGGCACCAGGGGTTCCGAGCTTTCCTGCACTCGCGGAATCGGCCGTACAGACCGAATTGCTCGGTCTGCCGGTCAGGGTGACTTCCCTTGAGCATCTGCGCCAGATGAAGGCGGCGCGCGGAAGCGCCCAGGACCTGGCAGATCTCGAGAATCTGCCGGACGGCTGATGCCCCTCAGGCGCCTCGCGATCGGCCGGGGGCGAATCAGGGCTGCCTGGGCCCTTGAGGAGGAGTGAGCGAAACCCGGAGGCAGAGTTACGATGACCGCCGTGCCCGTGGCCGAGCGCATGACCGCCGAGAGCTTCCTGGAGCTGCCGGTGCCCCAGCGGGGCCGGCCGTGGAACCTCGTCGACGGTGAAGTGGTCGTGAACGACCCGAGCGCACTTCACGGCGAGGTGGTCGAGGAGCTGCAATTCGGGCTCGCCACTTGGGCGCGAGCGGAGCCCGGACGAGGCAAGGTCGCCGTCCCGCGTGACATCCAGCTGGACGAGCGCAACGTCTTCGCGCCGGACCTCCTCTGGTACTGCGAGGGCAGGGTCCCTTCGCGCCACGCTCCGCCGCCCTACCCGATGCCCGACATCGCGGCTGAGGTCCGTTCGCCGTCCACCTGGCGCCATGACATCGGGGAGAAGAAGTCCGGCTACGAGCGCCACGGCCTGCCGGAGCTGTGGCTCCTCGACACCGCCGCCGAGGTCGTGCTGGTCTTCCGGCGCTCAGCCCCGGGCGCCCCGAGCTTTGACGTGGCGCTCGAGCTCGGAGCCGGCGAGACGCTCACATCGCCGCTGCTTGCGGGGTTCGCGCTGCCGGTTGCGCCGCTGTTCGCCGGATAGAGCCAGCTTGGTACATGCGTAGCACTTGCGTTACATGCGCAGTGCTATCAGCATCCGCATGTGGCGAATATCCAAGTGAGGGGCGTTCCCGATGACGTTCATCGCCGGCTGAAGGCGCAGGCGGCCCTGTCGGGGCAGTCGCTCAACGAGTTCCTGCTGGCACGGATGACCGAGATGGCGAGCAAGCCCACTATCCCGGAGTTGATCGCTCGTATTCGCGAGCGGGAGGCCTACACCGGTCCGTCGGTCGCGGACATAGTCCGGGAGGATCGCGACACGCGTTGATCGTCGTGGACGCAAGCGTCCTGACGGACTTCCTGCTCGGCCGCCCGGCGACAGTGCTCGGGGGATTGGCCGAAGTAGCCGCCTGGGCCCTGGGAGATCGTCGCGGTCGGGCGGGGGGCGAAGAATCCACCCGCGCGCCCTTGACGGGATGTGCCCACCCCTGTCGAGGAGGTCTACGATCACCACCATGCCTGTAGCCGAGCCGATGACGGCCGAGCAGTTCCTGGCGCTGCCGGACCCAGGCCCCGGCTGGCCGGTCAGCCTTGTCGATGGTGAGGTCGTCATGAACGACCCCACTGCGCTTCATAACTACGTCCAGGGCAGGCTTTACGTCGCCTTGGACGGCTGGATCGCCGAGGGCTCGGGACGCGGCTGCGCCTTCCTTCCCCTCGATGTGCAGATGGACGCCACCAACGTCTTCAAGCCGGACATCTCCTGGTACGCGAAGGCCCGCGCGCCCGACCCGCGCAGTCCGCGGCCGTACCCGCTCCCGAACCTGGCCGTAGAGATCCGGTCGCCCTCCACCTGGACCTACGACATCGGAGCGAAGAGGGTGACCTACGAGCGAGAAGGCCTGCCCGAGCTGTGGCTGATCGATACCGCCGCGGAGACAGTGCTGGTGTTTCGTCGTACGGAGGCGACTTCGCCGGCGTTCGACGTGGCGCTCGAGCTGGAGGCCTCGGACCGGCTCACATCGCCCCAGCTTGCGGGCTTTGGCGTCGCCGTGGGAGAGCTGTTTCCGGCTCGGTGAGATGCGTGGGGCCGGGGGCGAATCACGGCAGTCAGCGCCCTTGAGCAACCGTGAGCGAAACCCGGAGGCAGAGTTACGATGACTGTTGTGCCCGTGGCCGAGCGCATGACCGCCGAGAGGTTCCTCGAGTTGCCGGTGCCCCAGCGGGGCCGGCCGTGGAACCTCGTCAACGGTGAGGTGGTCGTGAACGACTCGAGCTGGCTCCATGGACGAGTGGTCGGAGAGCTCCTGTTCGCGTTGGAGATCTGGGCCCGGGCCGAGGCCGGACGAGGCGAGGTGTCGGTCCCGCTGGACGTGCGCCTCGACGACCGGAATGTCTTCGCGCCCGATCTCCTCTGGTATGCCGAGGGCAGGGCGCCCGCTCGGCTCGCCCCGCCGCCCTACCCGATGCCCGACATTGCGGTTGAAGTGCGCTCGCCATCGACCTGGCGCTACGACATCGGCCAGAAGAAGTCCGGCTACGAGCGCCATGGCCTGCCCGAGCTGTGGCTCCTAGACACGGCGGCCGAGGCGGTGCTGGTGTTCCGCCGCTCGCGACCGAGGGCGTCCAGCTTCGATGTCGCGCTCGAGCTGGGCGTCGCGGACGTTCTCACCTCACCCCAGCTCGACGCCTGCGCGATGGCCGTGGGCGACCTGTTCCCGCCTCGCTGATCGCACGGCCCGCGCCCGGCACCCCCCGCTCGCCTTGGACCGCAACACCCTGCTCTGGACGCTGACGCTGTTCTTCGGCGCCAGCGTGGCCTTCGGCCTGATTCGTGAGGCCACCAAGGGCCACGGGGCGGGGCTCTCACTCGGACTTCAGGCGGTCGCCCTGGTGGCCATCGTGGGGGCGATCCTCGTCGTGATGCGCCGTCAGCGCTGAGTCAGGCCCTTGGATCGCATCTCGGCCAGCGCCTCGTCGGCCTTCTCCAGCCCTTCGAGCCCGAGGGCCCCGAGCACCCCGCCGGTCTTCGCGAACTGGATCTCGCGGTAGTCGACCACCTGCACGTGGTTGCCCCACGGGTCGCGGAAGTCAAGGCCGCGCCCGGGCAGGATCTCGGCACCGGTGGAGCTTCCTACGCCGCCAGGCCCGGCTCGCGCCTGGCCGGGCGCACCGGCTCGTCCAGCGACACCTCGCCGAGGAACTTGATCATCCGCCCGTGCACCTTCACCGGCTCCTCGAGCTGGGCCACGTGGCCGCAGTCCAGCTCGAGATGGCCGGCACGGGGGAGTGTCCTCTCGACGTGGTGCATGAAGGCGATCGGCACCAGCGTGTCCTTGCGTCCCCAGATGAACAGCGAGTCGCACTCCAGGTCGCCCAGGCGCGACCAGAAGCCGCTGACGCCGTCGGGGGCGTCGAGGTAGATGTTGCGCGCCGCCGCGTAGAAGGCGGCTCGCCCGCGGGGGGTGTGGTAGGCGCGCAGGAACTCGTCCACGCCCGCGGCTGCCCAGCCGTCATGGCCCCCGGGAACCAGGCGGCGCACGATCAGGTCGACGAGCGGCTTGGGTGCGGGTTGGAGCACCCCCAGCTCCGGCCTGACGAGCCTGAGCGGGAAGGCCAACGGGCGCTTTCGCAGCCACGCCAGGGCGGGACTCAGCAGAACCAGGCGGCCCACCCGGTCGGGGTCGATCATCCCCATCTCCAGCGCGACCCGGCCGCCCATGGAGTTGCCGGCCAGATGGGCGCGGTCGATGTCCATCGCGTCCATCAGCGAGAACACCGAGCGGGCGAAGTAGTCGGCGTTGTAGGGCGCCCCCAGCGGCTTGACGGAGTCGCCGAAGCCGGGAAGGTCGAGGGCGATCACGCGATGGTGCTCGGCCAGGGCGGCGAGCGTGGGCAAGAACGACGCCTTGG
>JAABUS010006702.1_pt1 | contig 13767 bp, 14 predicted proteins | sample 5560161 | NCBI WGS metagenome assembly JAABUS01 (sample SAMN10711885, study PRJNA513376) | rock metagenome | isolation source: Antarctica rocks | place: Antarctica: Victoria Land, Trio Nunatak nord | collected 2016-01-04 | reverse complement strand
ACCTTCGTCGGTCACGACAACCCGGCGTCGGCCGCGCAGTACGTCCGGATGCGTGGGCGGCCGCTGCACGGCACGACGTTCTACCGACAGGACCTGTCGTGACGGGTTGGACCGAGCAGGTGCTGGCGACGGAGTCGATCTTCCGGCGCGCACCGAGCGCCCACAACACCCAGCCCGCAACGCTGTTCGCCGACGGGGAGACCCTCGTTGGCGGGTGGGACCCTGCTCGGGAGCTCCTCGTCGCCGACCCGACGCGACGGGACCTGTGGCTGTCTCTCGGTGCCTTCGTCGAGTCGGTGCGGATCGCGGCTGCCGACGCCGGTCTCGGGGTCGGCGTCGTGTGGGACGTCGACGCGCGGGCCCACCGGGTGGCCCGGCTCGTCGAGACGGACGCGCGGCCGCTGCCCGGGGGGTTCACGGCCGAGGACCTGAGAGCTCGACGCACGGCCCGCGGCCCCTACACCGAGCCGTTCGCGGGTGCCGTGACAGTGGGCGACGTCGGGGTCGACGCCGCTCTGGGTGACCAGGCCCGATTGTCTGTGGTCGCTCGAGCCCTCATCGACGAGCTCCTGCCGGTGGCGGACCGGTGGAGCTACGGGTCACCGGCCCAGGTGGCGGAGCTGCGTCGCTGGCTCCGTCTGGACGCCGGCGACCCCCGTTACCGGGTCGACGGCCTGACCGACGAAGCCCTGGCGCTCACCCCGCTCCAGGCGCGGCTGGTCAAGACAGCGCTGTCCCCCCGGGTGTGGTCCGCCCTCCGCCGGCTCGGTGGGCCGAGCCTGCTGGCGTCCGCATCGAGGATCTCCGGGCGGGGAACAGTGGTGGCCTTGCACGTAGCGGCGGCGGATACGCAGTCCCCCCACCTAGTCTGCGCGCACGGGGGAGCGCTGCTGCGCATCTGGTTGGCGGCGCAGCGGCAGGGGCTGCACGTGCATCCGCTGAGCCAGCTGGTCGACTGCCCGGCGACGGCGGTAACACTGCACGAGGCGGTCTCTGCCCCGGACGATGATCGGCAGATACTGTCGGTCTTCCGGATCGGCCGACCGGCCGGGCAACCCGTCGAGTCCGCACGGACGAGGGGGAGCCGGCAGGTCTGGGCATGAGTCCCGGGGCCGGCCCTCAGGGGCGCGCGGCAAGTCGCTCGATGAGCTGGGTCGGACCGCTGACGATGAGCTCGTGGTGAGCCGAGATCTTCGTCTCCGGCACGGCATACGTGAAGTCCTCGCCCGGCGCCTTGACCCCGACGATGGTGACGCCGTACTTGCTGCGCAGCTGGCTCTGGCCCAGCGTGAACCCGATCGCCTCGGCCGGTGGCTTCATCCGGACGATCCCGAAGCCGTCCTCGAACTCGATGAAGTCGAGCATCCGGCCGTTGACGAGGTGGGCGACCCGCCGACCGGAGTCGGCCTCGGGGGAGATGACGTGATGCACCCCGATCCTGCTGAGGATCCGCGCGTGCTCGGGGGTGAGGGCCTTGGCCCAGATCGACTCGACCCCCGCGTCGACGAGGTTGGCCGCAGCAAGGACCGACGCCTCGATCGACGAGCCGATCGCGACAACCGCGATCTTGATGCCCGACGCCTTCGCGGCGTCGACGACGTTGGGGTGGGAGGCGTCCGCGTGGACGATGCGGTCGAACCGGCCGACGAAGCTCTCGGCCACCTCACCGTCCTTCTCGACGACGGTGACCTTGTGGCCAAGGCTCGCCAGCTCGAGGGCACAGGCCTGTCCGAATCGGCCGAGTCCGACGACGATGACGCTCTCGTCGAACATGCGGTTCCTCGCCATGGTGCGGCCTCTCGTGGTGCCAGGTGTCGAGCTGGACCGGGACGGGTGACCCGGTCATGTCTGGGATCGTGTCTGTTCGTCCAAGGCGCCGGAGAACGGACCGACGCCCCCCACCGTGCGACGAGGACGGTAGCGTCACCATCATGCCAATTCAGGCAAGGGTGGTCTGGGATCCGACGTTCACGAAGTATGACTTCGGTCCGAACCACCCCATGTCGCCCGTCCGGCTGGACCTGACCGCCCGCCTCTGCGACGCCTTCGGCCTCTTCGACCACGCCGACGTCGAGCTGCTCCACCCCGGCGTGCCGGATGACGACGTCCTGGCGACGGTTCACGACCGCGACTACATCGCCGGCGTCAAGGCGGCATCCGTCGATCCCGATCAGGCCGACCTGCAGTGGGGCATCGGCACGGAGGACGACCCCGCCTTCCTCGGCATGCACGACGCGAGCGCCAAGATCGCTGCTGGGACACAGGACATCTGCCGGATGGTCTGGACGGGGGAGATCGAGCACGGCGTGAACTTCTGCGGCGGCCTGCACCACGCGATGCCACGTCTGGCGTCGGGCTTCTGCGTCTACAACGACGTGGCCATCGGCATCAGGTGGCTGCTCGACCACGGCGCGGAGCGGGTCGCGTACGTCGACGTGGACGTCCATCACGGTGACGGCGTCGAGCGGATCTTCTGGGACGACCCCCGCGTCCTCACTGTCTCCATCCACGAGTCGGGCCGGGCCCTGTTCCCCGGCACCGGGTGGGCCACCGACATCGGTGGAGGCGACGGCGTCGGCGCAGCGGTCAACATCGCGCTCCCCCCGGGTGTCGGTGACCCCGGATGGCTCCGCGCCTTCCACGCGGCGGTCCTGCCCGTCGTCCGCGCTTTCTCGCCGCAGGTGCTGGTCTCCCAGCACGGCTGCGACACCCACGCGCAGGACCCGCTGGCCCACCTCGCGCTCTCCGTCGACGCGCAGCGAGCGGCCGCCGAGGAGCTCCACCGGCTTAGTCACGACGTCTGCGACGGCAAGTGGGTGGCCCTCGGCGGCGGCGGTTATGAGGTCATCGATGTCGTGCCTCGGACCTGGACCCACCTGACAGCCATCGCGGAACACCGCCCGATCGCCGTCTCCGAGCCGGTGCCCCAGGAATGGCGTGACTACGTTCGGCGGCTCACCGGGCGGCCGGCTCCGTCCCGGATGGGCGATCGCGCCACCGACTCGGGTCCTCTGTGGTGGCGGTCTTGGGACCTCGGCTACGACCCGGACGACGCCGTCGACCGGGCGATCATGGCGACCCGACAGGCGGTCTTTTCCCTCCACGGCCTGGACGTCTGGTTCGACTGAGTCGATGCCCGAACAGGGATCGTGGGCGGTTCCCATTCGTCGTGCCGACGAGCCCGTCGTCGTGGCGACTTTACTTCCTGGGCGTTCGCTGACCCCGCGGCTTCCCAACCGTCACACCCGACCCTTAGAGTGACCTCTTGCACGCTTGTGGTCGTTCGTCGGAGGGGAAGCCCGGCGCTGCGCGCGTGCAGAGACCGAGGTAACGATGTCCAAGGAGCGCCAGCTCGCCGAGGTGCGGTTCTTCACCGTCGCCGAGGTCGCCTCGATCATGCGCGTGTCGAAGATGACGGTCTACCGTCTCGTCCACAGTGGCGAGCTGCCGGCCGTTCGAGTTGGTCGGTCCTTCCGTGTCCCCGAGGACGCGGTTCACAAGTACCTCCGCACCTCATACGTCGACACCGCCTGACGCCGGCAACAGCAGCACGTGGAAGGCGGGCTGGGAGCTCCTCCGGCCCGCCCTTCCAGCAGTTTGGGTCCGACCCGGCCAGGACGGTAGGCTGCGCACAACTGTTCGGCGTGGTGAATCAACCGGGTCGACGCGAAGACACGGTTATTCCTCAACGCAAGGACGTTCCATGGGTTCAGTGATCAAGAAGCGCCGCAAGCGGATGGCCAAGAAGAAGCATCGCAAGCTGCTGCGCAAGACCCGCCACCAGCGCCGCAACAAGAAGTAGACCGAGCGCCACGGCATCCGGCCTTCGCCCAGTAAGGTGGAGGCCTTTGTCGCGGAGGGACCTTTCCCGTCCGGTGAGACTCGGCGGGCCGCTGAGTAGGATCGCCCTGCGAGCCCGTTCCTCAACCCGACGACGGAGGTGTTCCCGTGGCGTCGGTCGTCCTGGTCACCGGGGTCTCCCGCTTCCTCGGCGGGAAGTACGCCCGCGCCCTGAGCGCGGACCCGGACGTCACCCGGGTCATCGGTGTCGACGTCGTCGCGCCACCGCACTCGATCGGTCGTGCGGAGTTCGTCCGGGCGGACATCAGGAACCCGATGATCGGCAAGATCATCGTCCAGGCCCAGGTCGACACGGTCGTCCACCTGAACGTCATCGCGACCCCCGTCTCTGCGGGGGGCCGGGCGTCCCAGAAGGAGATCAACGTCATCGGGACGATGCAGCTTCTCGCGGCCTGCCAGAAGGCTCCCAGCCTGGATCGCCTCATCGTCAAGTCTTCGGCGGCGGTCTACGGGTCATCCCCGCGTGACCCGGCGATGTTCACCGAGGAGATGGGTCCGAAGTCCCTCGCTCCCACCGGGTTCGCCAAGGACTCCGTCGAGGTCGAGGGCTACGTCAGGGGTTTCTCGCGCCGCCGTCCGGAGGTGGCCATCTCGATGCTCCGGTTCGCCAACATCATCGGTCCGGGGATCCGCACGTCACTGACCGACTACTTCTCCCTCCCGGTCGTGCCCGTCCCGTTCGGTTTCGACGCGCGCCTGCAGTTCGTCCACGAGATGGATGCCACCGCGGCCCTCATGGTCGCGACCACTGCTCCTGAGGCCGTCGGCATCGTCAACATCGCCGGCGACGGCGTCATCACCGTGGCTCAGGCTGCCGCCCTCGTCGGGCGCCCGATCGTCCCCGTCCCGCTCCCTGCGGCCGGGATCGTCGGGACCGTCGTGAGGCGCGCTGGACTGGCCGACTTCTCCACCGACCAGATGCAGTTCCTCGCGCACGGACGTGGGCTCGACACCGCCCGGATGCGGGAGGTCCTGCACTTCCACCCCGCGTTCACGACGAAGCAGGCGTACCTCGACTTCGCTCGCAACGTCGGGGCGGCCCTGCCTGGGACTGAGGTCGTCGGAGACATGGTCCACGGGGCAGCCGACCGAGCCGCCAGCGCGTTGGCGCATGCCTGGGCCCACGGCAGGAGCGACTGATGCCGACCGATCCGGCGCAGGAACGGCCCGTGCAGAAGCGCGCGACGAGAGCGTCCGCCGCTGCCAAGGCGCCCACCACGGCACGCAAGTCGGCAATCGCGACGGCCGACACGGCACGCAAGAGGGGGGACAAGGCGGCAGGCAGGATGACGAAGAAGGCGGCAGCCACTGCCAGCGCTGCAGCCCCGGCGAGGACCTCACCGGCCCGACAGTCGCCGTCGAGCCGCGACGCCCTCGCCACCGGTGCGGCCCGAGCCAGTGGGGAGCGTGCCCGCCGCACGCGTACCCCGCTGCTCGATGCGAGCCCCGAACCATCCCCTGCGGTTTCCATGGCCGGCGACCCAGCGGTCGAACCGCTCGAGGTGACGGCCCGGCATACCGGGGCGAAGCACCGTCCGCGGCCTAGCCCGAGAGCAGCGGCCCCCTCGGCGAAGGCGGTCGCCCACTCGGGTGGGCGCACCGAGCGCCGTCAGCGGACCCGCACGACGACGGCTCGCCGACCGGGCCCGCAGGCCGCGCGCACCCTCGCCGCAGTGCCCGACGCCGCAGTGCCCGACGCCGCAGTGCCCGACGTCGGCGCGCCCGACGTCGGCGCGCCCGACGTCGGCGCGCCGGAGGTCGCCGCCTTAACGGCACCGGGGGCGGTCCACCCCGGTGTGGAGGACGTCCTCGGCGCGGCGGTCGCGGCTCTGCGCACCGTCGCCGCCGCGACCGGGATCTCGTCCGAGGAGGTCGAGGTCCAGGTCGCCCGCACCCTGGCCTTCGTGCGCCGGCGGCTCACCGGTGACTTCGACGTCGACGAGTTCGGTTTCGACGAGGACTTCACGACGAACATCTACCTCCCTCTCCTGCGGCCGCTCTACCGGACGTGGTTCCGTGTCGAGGTGCGCGGCGTGGAGAACCTCCCGGCGGAGGGCGGCGGGCTCGTCGTCGCCAACCACTCCGGCACCGTCGCCATGGACTCACTGATGACGCAGGTCGCGGTCTTCGACGAGCACCCGGAGCACCGCCACCTGCGCATGCTCGGCGCGGACCTCGTGTTCCAGACCCCGGTCGTCGCCCAGGTGGCGCGCAAGTCGGGGTCGACCCTTGCCGGGAACGCCGACGCCGAGCGGCTCCTCGGCGGCGGGGAGCTCGTCGGCGTCTGGCCCGAGGGGTTCAAGGGGGTCGGCAAGCCGTTCAGCGAGCGCTACAAGCTGCAGCGTTTCGGCCGGGGCGGGTTCGTCTCGGCCGCGATCCGCACCGGGGTGCCGATCATCCCCTGCTCCATCATCGGCGCCGAGGAGATCTATCCCATTCTCGGCAACATGAAGACCCTCGCACGGGTCCTCGGTGCGCCCTATGCGCCGGTGACGCCGACCTGGCCGCTGCTCGGCCCGCTCGGGCTCATCCCGCTGCCGAGCAAGTGGATCATCGAGTTCGGCGTGCCCGTGGAGACCCAGGATCTGGGCCCCGGTGCGGCCGACGACCCGATGCTCGTCTTCGACCTCACCGACCAGATCCGCGAGACGATCCAGCAGAGCCTCTACTCCCTGCTGATGCAACGACGGTCCGTCTTCTTCTAGCGCGCGTGACCGGTATGCCGTGCCGCCGGGAAGCGGTCAGCGCGGGCAGATGCCGGGGAGGCAGGACCTGGTCGGGGCGAGCGTCACCCCGGGAAGCGGGGCCGTGACCTTGACGGCGGGGACGGTTGGCGTGATGCCGCCACTGCCCGCGGTCACTCCGCCGGCGCCCACGGTGCTGCTCGGCAGGGCGGCGGTCGCCTCACCGACCGGCAAGGCGGCGGTCGCCCCAGCGACCGGCAAGGCGGCGGTCGCCCCAGCGACCGGCAAGGCGGCGGTCGCCCCACCGACCGGCAAGGCGGCGGTCGCCCCAGCGACCGGCAAGGCGGCGGTCGCCCCAGCGACCGGCAGGCTGGCGCTCACCCCCCCGGTGCCGACCGCGACGCCTCTGGTGCTGGCGTCGACGCTGGGGACGTTCGCCCGGGCATCGATGCCGCGAACGGGTGCAGCGGTGGCGGGGGCACTGGGCAGGAGCGGTCCGGCTGGGGCAGCGGCAGCCCGAGTGGTGGTCGCACGGACTCCGCCCGGCACCGTCGCCGTAGGTCCGCTCTTCGTCGGCGCTCCGGTCACAGCGGCCGGACCCGCCACGCCCGCCACACTCGCCGGGGCGGCAGCCGAAATAGCCGGGGCAGCCGGGGTCGGGGCGGTCGGGGCGGTCGGGGCGGTCGGGGCGGTCGGGGCAGCCGGGGTAGGCGCGGTCGGGGCGGTCGGGGCGGTCGGGGCGGTCGGGGCAGGCGCGGCCGGGGGCGTCGCGAGGATGGGCAGTGCGCTCGCGCCGTCACTCGCGGGCCGCGCTGGGGCGAGGGCCAGATGTGCCGTCTCACCGGCCGCATCGCACGTCTGGCAGCTGGCCAGCTGCTGGACCGCGTTGTCACCCGCCGCGCCGAGCAGGGCGCGCAGCGTGGTGACGAGGGGGAGCGACCCGGCAGGCACCCGGTCTCTAAGGACGTCGATCTGCGGGATCGCCCTGGCCGAGAAGTCCTCGATCGCCAGCAGCGACCGGGGGTTGTGGGTATCCTCGAAGGACTGCCGCAGCAGCGCCTGGCCCTGGGTCACGTCGTCAATCGCGCTTTGCAGCGCCAGGTCGACGTCGGACCCAGCGGGCGTGGGCCCGTTGACGAGACGAGCGACCTCGACGATGTGCTCCTGCGCCTGGCTGAGCCGAGTGGCGCCCTTGTCGGCGGGTGAACCCGCGAGGCTGACCGCGGCGTCGTCCAGCACCTGCTTGACCTGGTAGAGCGCCTGCCCCGGCAGGGCCGAGCGTGACGCCACCCCGACGACTCCAGCCACCGCGACGAGCGAGGCAGCGACCCCGGCAAGGACCCTGGGCAGTCCACGCCCGACGAGGACGATCACCGGCTTCGGCTCAGGCGCGCGGCGGACTGGTGTCTGCACGGCGCTCCCCGTGCGGGTCTCATCTGTCTGTCGGGTGGCGAGCTCTGCGGCTTCAGCCTGCAGACGTCGGCCCAGTGCCGCGACGAAGTCGGGGTCTGGTCGGCAGGCAACCGCCAGGGAGCCCACGGCCGTCGCGGTCGGGAGGAGGTCTCGCACCCGCGGGTGGTCGGCGGCCCCGCCCGCGACCGCGTCCTGGAGCAGGTCGGCCGTGCGCTTCACCAGACCCACGCCGTCCCTCCCTTTCGCTCGCCCGAGGCGACGGGAGCCCACCTGGTCTCGTCGCCCTGAGAACGACGTGCGCCCGCCGAGGTTACGCGGAGTGAGCTTGCCGTGTGGAGGACAGCGCCACGGGGTTCACAGGACCTCATCACCGAGCTCCCGTCGCAGCGACCGGATGGCCCGCAGCTGCAGCTGTTTGACGGCGCCCTCGGACTTGTTGAGAACGTGCGCGCACTCGGCGAGCGAGAGCCCCTGGAAGAAACGCAGCACCAGGCACTCGGCCTGCTCCGGCTTGAGGGTGCGGATCGCCTCGATGAGCCGGGTGTCGCGCATCCGCTGAAGGACCTCGATGTCCGGCGCGTCGACGTGCTCGTCCGCGTCGAGCATGTCGGCGGTCGTCACCTCGAGCCGGAACCGCGCCGACTTCGCGTTGTCGGTGACCAGGTTGCGGGCAATCGTGACGAACCAGGCGGCGATGTCGCGACCCTGCCAACCGAAGCTGTCGATGCTGCGCAGTGCTCGGACGAAGGTCTCGGAGGTGAGATCCTCGGCCACCTGCTTCTTGCCCACCCGCACATAGATGTAGCGATAGACCGTGTCGACGTAGCGCTCGTAGAGCAGGCCGAACGCCTCGCCGTCGCCCTTCTGCGCTAGCTCGACGAGGGCCGCGACCCGGTCGAAGTCGGCCGGTGCCGCTCCGTCGGCGAACCCCGCCCGTGAGCTGGCTGACCCAGACCCGGGCCCAGACCCGGGCCTGCCGGCGGCGTCAGCGACGCTCAGGGCGACCCGCACGTCCGCGAGGAAGCGCTGCGTGGACTGCCTACGCCCGCCTCCCGGGGGTTCCGGGCTCCAACCGGGGCCGTAGCCGCCCACCGGCCAGGCGTGGATCGACGCCCGCGCCGGGGGGCGTGCTGGCGTCGGTGCCGTGAAGAAGTGCGACATTCCGGCCAGTCTCGCCTACCGCCCCGTTCTTGTCAGGCAAACGCCCGCATATCCGACGAACTCGACATGGAGGGTCGGCCGACCACACCGGTCCGCATCCGAGAGCGCATCGCGGGGATGAGGATGTGGCTCCATGCAGCCGAAATGTCCAGGCGCGCGGTTCCAGCCCACCGATGATCGCCGGATGCGTTCATTCGAGGACCTGGTCGCCGAGGCCGCCGACGTGTCCGTCGCAGGCTGGGACTTCTCGTGGCTCAATGGGCGGGCGACTGAGGAACGGCCGACATGGGGTTACGCCCGAAGCATGGCCGGCCGCCTGACCCACGCGCGGTCGACGCTCGACCTGCAGACGGGCGGTGGGGAGGTTCTCGCCGAGGCGGGCAAGTATCCACCGGTCGCGGTCGCGACCGAAGCGTGGCCGCCGAACCTGGCTGTTGCCACCGCACGCCTGCATCCCCTCGGCGTCGTCGTGGTCGGTCACGACGGGGAGTCAGCCCTCCCGTTCGCCGACGGATCCTTCGACCTGGTGACCAGCCGTCATCCGGTGCGCACCGACTGGGCGGAGGTGGCGCGCGTGCTGGCGCCAGGTGGCACGTACTTCTCCCAGCAGGTCGGACCGGCCAGCATGGTCGAGCTCAGCGAGGCGTTCCTCGGGCCGTTGCCGGACGCGGATCGCTGGCGGCGGCCGCAGGACGCCCGCGCGGCGGCGGTGACGGCCGGCCTGGACGTCGTCAATCTGCGCACTGCGACGCTTCGCGCCGAGTTTCACGACGTGGGGGCGATCGTCTACCTCCTGCGCAAGTGCGTGTGGTGGGTGCCGGGCTTCTCCGTGGAGCGGTATCTCGACACGTTGCACGAGCTGCACCAGGGGATGACCCGCGAGGGACCGTTCGTCGCCCACGCCAGCCGCTTTCTCATCGAAGCGCGCAGAATGGGCAGGTGACCACGCCACGGATCAGCCTGATCACCCGCCCGGGCTGCCACCTGTGTGACGACGCCCGTGCGGTCGTCGAGGCAGTGGCGGCCGACCTCGGTGTCGGGTGGGCGGAGCTGTCCATCGACGACGATCCGCAGCTGCGCGAACGCTACTGGGAGCAGATCCCCGTGACCCTCGTGGACGGCGCCCAGCATGACTTCTGGCGGGTGTCCGAGCATCGGCTCCGTGCCGCCCTGGCGACCTCTCCGGACCCGCGCGTGTGACCTCGGTCACGCCGACTGCGCGGCGGCGTGACCGTCACCCCGTGGAGCACGACCACCGGCCTTCGCGCAACTTTGTGCCTGCGTTCACAAACGCATACTCTGAGGTCATCCACGCGCTCCAGCCCCCCCGGATGGCGTCCCCACCGGACGGGCCAAAGGTGAAAGGAGCCGGTGAGCGAACGTGTCCGCCGACCCCGCGATCCGTCGAGAGATTCCCGACGCGACGGTTGCCCGGCTCCCCGAGTACCTGCGCGCCCTCACCGACGTCGCGGACCGCGGTATCTCCTCGGTGTCCTCCGAGGAGCTCGCTGCCGCCGCAGGCGTTCGCTCCACCCAGCTCCGCAAGGATCTCAGCCACCTCGGGTCCTACGGTGTCCGGGGGGTCGGTTACGAGGTCGAGCACCTCGCCCTGGAGATCTCCCGGGCGCTGGGTCTGACGCAGGACTGGCCCGTAGCGATCGTTGGGATGGGCAACCTCGGCCGCGCGCTCGCGGCATACTCCGGCTTTGCCAGCGGCGGGTTCCACGTCGCAGCCCTCTTCGACGAGGACCCGGCCATCACCGGAGAGATCATCGGGAACGTGCGGGTCGCGAAGATGAGCGACCTGCGGGTCCTGGCCGAGGTGGAGGGGCTCTCCCTCGGCGTCATCGCGACCCCGGCCGGGTCCGCCCAGCAGGTTGGTGAAGCCCTCATCGACGCCGGGATCCGCTCGATCCTCAACTTCGCCCCCGTCGCCCTCGTCGTACCGTCGGACGTCAACGTCCGCCGCGTCGACCTGGCCACCGAGCTCCATGTCCTCGCCTTCCACGAGCAGCAGAAGTCGTTCGACTCAGACCTGGGGGTGGCCCAGTGAGCGTGCTCGTCATCGGGCTGTCCCACCACACCGCACCGATTACCCTGCTCGAGGCCGTCGCCGGCGCCAGCAGCGTCCACCTGGCAGCTCGGGTGCGGGCCTGCGACGCGATCACCGAGGCCGTCGTCGTCACCACCTGCAACCGCCTCGAGGTGTATGCCGAGGCCCTCACCTTCCATGGCGCCGTCGCGGCGATCGGTGATGCGCTCTCCGCCGCCTCGGGCGTCCCTCTCGGCGAGCTGAGCACTCACCTCTACGTCCACTACGAGGACCGAGCGGTCGCGCACGCGTTCTCCGTGGCGTCCGGGCTCGACTCGATGGCCGTCGGAGAAGCGCAGGTGCTCGGCCAGATGCGGGACGCCCTGCGCAGCGCCCAGCGCACCGGAACGGTGGGGGAGTCGCTGAACTCCCTGTTCCAGCAGTCGTTCCGGGTCGGTAAACGGGCCCACTCGGAGACGGGGATCGACACGGTCAGCCACTCGCTCGTCGAGGCGGGGCTCGACTGCGCCGTGGAGACGTTCGGGGCGCTCACCGCAGCCCGCGTCCTCGTCGTCGGCGCCGGCGGCATGGGCAGCCTGGCGGCCACCACGGCGGCCCGACGAGGCGTGGCCGGGCTGACCGTCGTCAACCGGACCGCAGCACGGGGCCACCGCCTGGCCGCCGCGACCGGAGGCACCGCCCGCCCGATGGTCGAGCTCGGCGACGCCATCGCTGCGGCCGACATCGTCATCAGCTCCACCGGCGCACTTGGTCACCTCATCTCGGCGGAACAGGTCGCCCAAGCGCGTGCCGGAGCGGCCGACCGACCGCAGGTCTTCCTCGACCTCGCACTTCCCCGGGACGTCGACCCCGCTGCGGCCGAGCTGCCGGGAGTGCGCGTCATCGGCCTGGCCGAGCTCGGTGCGCGGCTCGCCATCGCGTCCTCGACGCCGACCTTGCCACAGGTCCAGGCGGTCAACGACCTGGTCACCGGTGAGGTGGCCGGCTACCTCACCGCACGCATGGCGAAGTCCGTGGGTCCCACCGTCGCCGCCCTGCGGTCGCGGGCCGCTGAGGTCGTCGACGCCGAGATCGCCCGGCTCGAGCAGAAGCTGCCGGATCTCGACGAGACGACGAGGGCAGAGGTTCACAGAACCGTGCACCGGGTCGTCGAGAAGCTCCTCCATGCCCCGACCGTCCGGATCAAGGAGCTGACGAGTGAGGGGCAGGGTGGCGACTACGCCGCTGCCCTACGCGAGCTCTTCGACCTCGACCCGCACGACGTCGCCGCTGTCTCCGTCCCGCCGGGGACGCCCACGCTGCCGGCACCGGCCATCGACTTCGGTGGTGCCTCATGACCGCCCTCCGTATCGGCACCAGGCGTAGCGCGCTCGCCACGACGCAGTCGACCTGGGTCGCCGACCGGCTGCGCCATGCCGGGCACGAAGTCGAGCTCGTGGAGATCACCACCCACGGGGACGTGTCCTCGGCGGCGCTGACCACGATCGGCGGCACGGGGGTCTTCGCTGCCGCGATCCGCCGCGCCCTGCTCGAGGACGAGATCGACCTCGCCGTCCACTCGCTCAAGGACCTCCCGACGACGCCTGAGCCGCGGCTCACCGTCGCTGCAGTCCCGCGACGAGAGGACCCTCGAGACGTCCTCGTGGCCCGGGACGGGCTGACCCTGGGCGAGCTGCCCGACGGCGCCGTCGTCGGCACCGGGTCCCCGCGCCGCACCGCTCAGCTGAACGCCCTTGGCCTCGGCCTCGACGTGCGACCTGTCCGGGGCAACGTCGACACCCGGATCAGGCTGGTCCGCTCCGGCACCTGTGACGCCGTGGTGCTGGCCCGCGCCGGGCTCAGCCGTCTTGGCCTGCTGGACCACGTCACCGAGACGCTCGACCCGCTGCAGTTCCTCCCGGCCCCCGGTCAGGGCGCGCTCGCGATCGAGTGCCGCACGGACCGCACGGATGTCGTCGCGCTCCTGGCCGTCCTCGACGACGCCGACAGCCGGGCCAGTGTCACGGCCGAGCGGGCGGTCCTCGCCGCGCTCGAGGCCGGCTGCACCGCTCCCATCGGCGCCCTCGGCGAGGTCGTCGAGGGGGAGTCCGGCGTCGAGCTCTCGCTGCGGGCGTTCGTCGGCGCCGAGGACGGGTCGGCCGAGCTGCGCCGCTCGCTCATCGGGTCCGTCGACCACCCGGTTGACCTGGGTCGCCAGCTCGCTGAGATCCTCCTCGAGGACGGCGCCCAGGACCTGGCGGGCCACCCACCTGCGCCGCCGGACGGCATACCGAGACCGGTCGCCGACCAGGACCTGGCGGGCCACCCACCCGCGCCGCCGGGCGGCATACCGAGACCGGTCGCCGACCAGGACCTGGCGGGCCACCCACCCGCGCCGCCGGACGGCATACCGAGACCGGTCGCCGACCAGGACCTGGCGACCCACCCACCCGCGCCGCCGGGCGGCATACCGAGACCGGTCGCCGCCCTCAGCACCCCACCCATCCCTTCCCACCCGGAGCAGGTCTCGTGAGCCCCATCTCAACCAAGAGCACAACCGCCGGCAAGCCAGCCGGCCGGGTCGCCTTCGTCGGCGCCGGGCCCGGCGACCCCGGC
>JAABUS010006701.1_pt1 | contig 13768 bp, 15 predicted proteins | sample 5560161 | NCBI WGS metagenome assembly JAABUS01 (sample SAMN10711885, study PRJNA513376) | rock metagenome | isolation source: Antarctica rocks | place: Antarctica: Victoria Land, Trio Nunatak nord | collected 2016-01-04 | reverse complement strand
AGGTGTACCAACTGGATCATCATCCCGGAACAGGATGTCTTCTCCTTGCCCATCTCTGATCATCTGCTCAGCTGTCTTCAATCGATCTGCAGTGGTGGCTTTGCCAGCCTGGTATTCCCTGTCACTCACCTGCATGCTGCTCAGAGCAATAGTCATTATGATGCACACTTGCTGTCCTATGACCAGCTGGGTGAAAGCTGCAGGATACACTGCCTGTGGAGCAGTGCATGAACTGGTACTGGTACTGCACAGCTTGCTCAGACTGCAGCATAAAACCGTGCATCAACAGCATCCACCAAGACACGCTTTTCCCCGACATGGTAGAAATGCCGATGCTGTAGTAACACGGCATCCAAAACCCAGAAAGTGCTGCTGTGTTAGACAGCTGTCATGTAAAGCTTTGCATGGCAGGTGATGACTGATTCTGTGCTTGCACTGACTGCGGAAGTGCTAGCGATCATGCAAGTAGGATTCTTACTGGTGCTTGCAAGATGACTCCTGCCAAAGGTGCTGCATCTTCAGCATCCTTCTGAATGACTTTGCAGTATCTGACAGCATCTTGGCAACCGGTAGAATGACCTAAGAGGATCACCGCCTGCACAGGCATGTTCAGCTCAAGTGTGCTTCAGCACGTCCAGGCACTCCATCATATTGCATAAACTGCTAGAGTTCAAGCCAAGGCAGTCCTGAAAACTCACCTCAGAAGCATGCTCAGCTTTCAAATACTTGGTGAGCATCAGAAGATCATCTGCATCCTGTTGTAAGCTGCCAACCCCCCAGCCTTGCAGTGCACTTCTTAAAGTAGGCTGAACAAGTGACCTGTACACTGCAAATTGTGGGTTGGCACATTTGCTGGATGCCTGGAATGCATTTTGGAGAAACACCTTACCAGCCGCCGTTTCTTGCCGCGCTTTCGAGGTTTGCCACGTACCTGAAGGATAGTGGATCACATATGACCTGATCACAAACCAGCAGTTCCGGTGAAAGGTGAGCACTGAATACTTACGGTGCTAGCAGAAGACCGTCACCAAGTCCGCCGATGAGAATGAGATGCCTGTGATCATCACCTGCATCAGAGAACCGCTCGGTCAACCTGCAGATCCCATGTAGCTTTTGATGACCTAGTACACATACCTGATATGAAAGCGCTGTGAGCGTTTTCGGGGCCGTACTTGGTCAGGACGCCCTGCGTATGCACCTTTATGACTTCGCGGGATTAATGAAGTGCAGACAGGTCTGCACGGCCTTACCTGCAAACCCTTTGCAAAAGCTTTCGTTGCCATGCGAGTGATGGTACCGGTGCAGCTTCGGTGCGGACAGCTCTTGAATATGGTTAATGGTCGATGGGCGACCCAGAGATGAGCCTGAAGCTTCACAGCGCTGCGCATTCCCTACTGTTGATTCACTTTCCTTGTGGTTCACTTTGTCTCGGTTTCTAGAAAGGAAGGCTTTCCAACCATGTGACGGCCATGTGCAGCCACCCCCCACCCCCCCCCCCCCCTTGTCTGACCACTGACCACATCCAGAATCCTGTGTTTTGTCACATTGTATAAGGAGTCAGAAGCAGGGTTTGTGTGAAGGTTACCCAGCTTGGCAAGCCTACTCCCATCTTGGTCTTGCACCAAAACCAAAACCAAAAAAAACACAGTTTTGTCAGCTTTTTTCCGCCCAATAGCAAGCCTACTAGTCAAACAGTGGTTTAAGCTTAAGGTTCTAAATCTGACCACAAATATCAGCTAAATAGTCTTTGTACAGCAGTTCCAGCATGGAGTTGGAAGCCAAAAATGTTTCGGTGCTCAATGCTGGCAGCGCTGTAGCTAATTGCTCTACAATCCCCACCTCAGCGGCCATCATGCCCCACTTGTGGGAGAGGACGCAGAGCACACAGCGTGGGAGGATGACAGAGACAGGATGACCTTCAAGCACCCACCAATGCCGAGAGGATATCCATGCATATGCATCATGACGACAAAGCTGAGTGGTGTATCTTAAGAAGTATAGTCTGCTGCATTTCTGCCAGAATTCTATTCATATGGGATAATGTCATCTTGCAACATAACAAAACTGCTGTCTGGTCTCTGGGTCATTATGTACATGAGCTGTACATGAGCATGTACTGTTTACTACTACGGGAGCAGTCCGTCACGCAGCGAAAAGTGCCTTAACAACACCCCAGCTTGCAATTCCCTTGGTGAATTGGATCTACTAAGCTATTGGCTGTGATCAGGGTCATTGGTCAGCGCAACCAGATCAGCTGCTGCACAGCTTTTCAACACAGCTCAGTGAGGGCATCATGAACCCTAGAGCTGGGTAGGCCTGTACTGAAGTTGCCTGTGCGGATCTCATTCTTGATATAGTTCTTGGTGAACTCTCCTTTGACCCCATGCCAGCTGGGCGGCAGCATCTGCTGAGAAGGTGGCTTTGCACCGTAGTCATTATTGCTTGTCATGTAGACTGGGTGCTGCTGCTTGCGGCGCCAGCGCCACAGGCTAGCATCTGTGAATCGCTCTGGCATCCCCAGAACACCACTCCTGCCTTGCATGTACCTGCAGATGTGGCAACAAGTCTGCAGGTACCTCCAAAATCAGTGCATCTGTGAAAGCAGACCTGGAAGTGCTCAATAATATGGTGTGTGGTATGTAAACAGTCTGCATTAGGTCAAAGGCAACATAACATTTCATGTTCAGGCAGCATCAAAGCATCGACAAGTGTAACAAGGTGCCTCTGAGAAGTCTGTAAACTGAGCACCTGGCATAGGCTTCAGCAGTCATTGCTGCAGCATAGCTGTGGTTAAACTCATGCAGTACAGCGTGCATTGGAGCCGTGTCTGCTCCAGAAACTCCAGCCTCCTCTGTGTTTACCTGCACCATTTCAACAAAACACTCAGCAAGCTTGAACGCTGCAGCTGCATGTATGCCAGATTGGCAGCCAGCTCAAGCAGGACTACCAATGACATGATGATGCAAAACTGGATGCTGGTAGTGGCTGCACACTATGCCATCAGTATGTCCAATGCTGACCTGGACTGCTGAGCTTGCAGACATGTCTGTCTGCCCGTGAAGCAACTTCCAGTGTTGCTGATAGAAACAGAAAAAGGCATCTGCGTACAAGTATCCATCCAGGTTGCTGAGGTCAAAGCTGCACTGCATTGGTACACCATACACTTCACCAGATTGAACAAGCATTTTCACTGCGTCTGATACAGCTTGAGCTCCTGACTGCACAAGCTTCGGTAACGATGTGCCTTTGAAAGCAAAGACAGGTGCCATACAGCAGCCGTGACTTGCACTGCCTGATTGCAGTGCTTGTAGTCCAATGACCCTGGGATTGGCTGAGCTGCCCTTTAGTTGCAGTTGCACTTGCTGGCCGAATTGCTCAGTAGGCCCAGAGCTGAAGGCAAGACAGTCCTTGCCACGCACAAGGGAGTGTTGGATGAAGCGGTGCAAGCTGAAAGCAGGCTCGCACAGGCTTGCACTGTCAATGACAACGAGTGTGTCTGGGGGGCTGCCAAGTGCTGCAAACGCTGATAAGGCTGCAACTTGGTTTGGAGCCACGCTGCTGCCAAGTGGTGCTGATAGAATCTGTTTGCCACCAAGGAACCCAGCCTGTTGTGCCTGTGGGGATTTCTCTGCCCATGCCTGAAATTGGGCTTGCTGACCAGCATCACAGACAATGTACAGCTTCTGTTGCACCGGCAACAGCCAGGAGCAGCTTTGCAAAGCGCTCAGCCACTGGTCCAGCACAACTTCTGCTCCCACTTGCAGAAGCGCGGGTGAGCGCTGTCCATGACTACCTGTATAAGCAACAGCAGCTGCCAGTGAATGAGTCTGCTTTTGTGCAGGACGGTTTCCAGAAGAGTTTTGCAAACTGCAGACGTCTACCTATGCTGGCCGCAACTCGAGGGTATGCAGACCCATTGGGACAAATAATGATGCAAGCCACCTGCAAAGAACAACTGGTCTTCTACAGCGGTGCGTGTCGTACTCAGTTGTCGCCAACACCCAAGTTCTTGCGGCATGTGAGCAGGACCCAGTCTGACCTGAGCCATTCTGCCGGTGACCTTCCTTCCAATTGGACGAAGCTTAGCCCCCGGATGCTCAAGACTAGAATTGAAGGCACGCAGACTTGTTGCGGGTGCGCTTGGCTAGCACAATGCTCAGGCCACATTGCTCTGCAACACTTGTTTGACCCATTTACTTTCCGTTTTTGTTTGCATCGCTCCGGAACCATCGTTGAGTTATGTTTCATGACTAGCTTTGCGACTTGCATCGGACGCTCCAGCGCACAAGACATGTGAGGCCGTCTGAAAGGCTCAGGATGAAGCCTTTTGTGACTTTCATGTCAGCAGTGGCCTTTTTCCATTTTTCGGAGTTTCTGTTGGCCAGTGTATACATGAGAAAGGACTTGTCAAGGCGCTGTGAGTTTGAAGCCGGCATTCCAGCTGCGATTCGCTGCCCACCGGATGTATGCTGGCAAGCGCTAATCGTCATGTTGTGACCGTGCTTCTGTCGGCGTAGCATGGCTGATCAGCGAGCCTTACTGCATCGCAATGCTGCTAGCTTGCCTAGAGTACTGGCTTGAAATCAGATTTTGTAGCATCATCAAGTTCCAGGTAGCTCGTTTGCATCCAGGCCGTAACGAGTTTCGCGCCTGTGGCAGTATGCTGAGACAAATCAGCTCTCCTGCAGGTCATCAGCAGAGCTGGGCTTGCTGGCATTGTGACTGGCGAGTGCATCAGGAAAACAGCCATGGTGACATGCACAGCAAGCCACATCAAACGTGTCGCGATGCATGTAGTGCAAGGTAGTGATGGGAGGTGAATGCAGGTCACTGCCAAACACAATTTTACTCATGATGTCAAGTTTGAGAAGCACCAGGAGCATGTCCTTGTCACACAAGGAATATATAGGTTGGTGCTGTCCAATCCTGACTAGCAGTATACTGCGACTGCAAGCGCTTTCTGTCACAAGCATATATGCCAGTATAACCCTAATGGCCACATGTGCTGCAGGTATTGCCGGCACCCTGGCTATCTTGGCTGGTTCATTTGGGTAATTGGCACCCAGATGCTGCTCATGAATCCAGTGTGTCTGACAGGCTTCAGCTTTGTGGTGAGTATGCAAGCTCATAAAGCAGCGGCTGGTACTTTTGCAAGAGACTCAAGGGCCCTGCCCATGAAACGAGCTTGTACCATGTAGACTCAGCTGCGATTGCAAGATCTTAGTGTTTTGGCATGCAGGCTTGGAAGTTTTTCTCAGAGCGTATAGCTATAGAAGAACAGCAGCTGCAGCGCTTTTTTGGCAACTCGTACAGAACATATGCAGCGCAAACACCCACTTTAATTCCATTCATCAGATAGGCCATGCAATGCATTGTTGTCTAGGCCATGCAATGCATTGTTGTCTAGGCCATGCAATGCATTGTTGTCTAGGCCATGCAATGCATTGTTGTCATTACTGACTCATCAGCATGGCTGAAAAGCCCTCAGCTTATCAAGGGACAGGCTTGCCAATGATGTCATCTCAGCCAGTCTGCGAAGTGCAGCAAAGTATTTACTTACCATTTGTGATATCAATGTGGTTCAGCAAATTTACTATCAGCCACATAAGTGGGATAAGCTCAAACTGTCACCTACCAGAGGAGGTCAGCAAAAATGAAGTGATTGACTGTGCATCATCAGTCTGTTCGTATTATGGCCCTCTTGCAGCACAAGAAGCTACCCAAGGCTAGTCAGTGCAAGGCTACCTGATAAGACCACCTCTTTTCACATTACTCAAGCAAAACAATACTCACTGCTGCAATGCATTGCAGACCCCATGAAAGGCAGATCCTAAAGCAATCAGCACTCTAGCACAATACCTGCATAATCCTGAACATACTCATTTTGCCACTATATCTACACACATCTAGCAAAAACACAAGCTGAACCAGTTTCAAGAACGACCCAAGCCTTCAGACTGCACATTGCTGAGAGGCAACATAAATTGTCGCAGGTTCTCCCAGGCTTTGACTGCTGAAGGGCTGTTGTCTAAACTTCTTCTATGCTTCCATAGGCAGCATAGTCTTTCCAAAGCTTAGCAAAGTCGTATTTGGTGCCTGCACAGCCATGAGTGTACAAATAAGTCATCAGGCAATGCAGAGGAGGAGCACAATGCCCACCAAAACAAGCAGGAATATAGACAAGAACGGGCAATTCAGAGCAGGAGCACCTGCAACAGGAGGCTCGCGCCTCCTGAAAAGCCGTTGCAGTACACTCTTGTTCTGAACAGGGACATCCATCATGCGCTGTCGTGGAAGTGGAGGTTCGGGCTCCAGAGATACACCAGACTCTGCAGAATCAGATTGATTGATCTGTCTTTGCCAAGCAAAGACACCCACAGATCCTTGATCCTTCATCTTACAAGCAACACTGACCTTTTGCAAGTTGGCGCTGCAGCTCCAAAGCATATTTTAGGAACTCTTCCCACTGCTCACCCACTTCTGATTGAAGCGCTGCTTGCGATGATTCCCAAGGCCTCTGCTTATTGCTGCATAGCAGATTGCAATTTGAAAAAGGGTCAGAGCACAGAGCTGCGCAACAACCAAAGACTATTCTGCACAACACAGTCCTCTACACTTCGAATGGGTCTGTGATCTTGCCTGTGTTGAGTAAAAGGGCCTTGCTCTGTTTCTTGCAAGTCCCTTGATGTGACGCTCTCCCACTCATTCCTGCAGCAATGCCTTTGTGTTAGTTTATTGCAAAAGCGTCAGAACGGATGCAGACCTGCTGTGTTTTGCTCACCTGCCAGGGCAAAGTTTGAGAAGTTGCACTTTACTGACACACTTCTTGCAGGGCGTGCCGTCTTCCCCAACATCGTAAAAGCACTCTCGATGGCAGACTTCTTTGAAGTGACACTTCTGTTTCGTAGCTCTACATAGCTCATATTGCTGGGACACGGAGATCCACGAAGGCGTTACTGAGGTCATCAGTCTATGTTGCAACAAGCAGATTTTGGACAGTTTCGCCGCCTCAAAGGCACACTCACTCAACGGCTTCTACCATGAACGCCTCGACTGGGTGTATCCAGGTCGGCCACGCTCTGGTCAGACGCGCGTCAGCGTTTCCTGGTGGGGCCGACGCAACTACTGCACTGTCTCATGGACATGAGCCTTTATGCTAGACGACAACTACTGCGCGCAAGCTAGTTGGCCTTGTTTCCGAAGGGGTGATGAGTAATAAGGCATTCGGGCAAGCTGCTGACAACTGTAGCAAGGATTGCTGCTAGTGCCTCTTGCAAAATTGCTGCTCTCGAGGACATCCATACATGACAGGAACACGTTCGTATAGTGTACACAGTCTAGCAAAGTCTATGTTGCCAAAATATACTGCAAAACAGCAACTGCACATTTGCTGGAGTTACTTGGGTCGCAACAAAGTTGAGTCAGACCATGATGAGCAACAGCTAATTTTGACTATGCATGCAATGTGGACAGACACCTGATGGTGTGCTTGTACTGCGCCACAACTTTCAAGAGCATGTTGCTCAATTGTACAGATTTTCTAAGAACTCAAGTCATCATGATCATATGATGCATATTTGGCAATGTATGACAAATATACATTTCTTTTTCATGGAGTGTCAACTTGATTTGGTTATTGGACTTTGCAGTCATTGCTCATACAAAAAAGTGTGCTGCCATTGGATCTTCATGGTTTCATGCAGCCACAGTTTGTACATGAGCCCCCAGGGACTGTATGTAACATCGATGTCAGCATTACATCCTCGATGTCAGTTTTGGTTTTACTTGTTGACCTGTGATGCAAAGTGCTTTCAGGGCCCAATCAGAAAGGGCTGAAGACCAAGTCCTGCCATGAGTAGTATGTCGTCCGACATAAGTGCCCGTATGGGATGGCAGCTTGTCTGAGCAGCTGCAGGTGAGGTTTCATTTGTCCAGCAAACATTTGTACTTCTTCCAGTTGGCCACTGTAGCTGTCACGTTTCAGATGTCTCTATCATGTACATCAGGTTGCTAAGTGCTTAGGATCATCTTATACGGTTCCCTTCTTGTTGTCAAATGTGCCAGTGCCAAGAATGATACTTGGCACGCTAGTACAGTAAGCCAACATAAAGCAAAACCAAAACCAAAATGCATACCTTTCCATCATGTGTGTGTGCATTTCTCCCTTTTGTTGCAGGAAAGAGCATTCTTGAGCAATTGCAAGCACGCTTCTGAAGGGATGGAAGCGTTGACTACGACCGGTTTCTGTCAGCAACACTCAGTGACTGCTTCAGCACTTACACATAATAGCACATGCCATTCTCAATGCCCAGCAGCCCAGCAATGTCTGGACACCCTTGATGTGCTGCTGACGCAGGTGGCAGGCATGCTCTGTTTGTGACTTGTACAAGAAGTGCATTTCTTAGGAGACTTGTGCAGTGCTCAAGTGCTGGATGTGAGATGTGGCTCAGAAAAGTTGATTTGTGACACAGTCAGGTCAGCCAAACTGGCCCATGCCTGGGTACTGCTTGATCAAAAACGGTTGTGGTCTTGACTGTTTACACAGATGTTGAGAGAAGCTGCAGCTGCATGACCTTTTGACATGTTTTCTGACTCAGCATTGCAGGTTTGTAATCTTGCCAGTCTGATCGGGCACAGTGGGCACAGACAATGTTCTCGTGCATGTCAAGACCCCTGAAAACCATTAATAATTGCAATGATGTGAACCACATGTCCAAAAGCTCATGACAGCATTGCTGTGTGTGGGTGTGTCGTATAACAAGATGATGAGGAGCATGCCAAAACAGATGGACCCTCATTATCCCTGATCATCTCATCCTGAGCTTTGACAACTGCCAGTGCAAGGCCTCAGTACAGATGCCACATGTGACAAGCAGAAATTGTAATGGCGATGTACTGCTGCTGCTGCCAACTTTGAGCTTGGGACTAATTGACACATGTTTTTTGCCAGCAACTGGTCTGGTTGCGTACATGCTCGCATCTGTTCTACCTGAGGCCCCTTGAACTCCCAACCACCCTGTCCTGCTGCAGTGCCTCGACATCTGTGCGTTGACTACGAGTGAGGACAGCCACCTGTCAGGCTTCAGCTTCTGCTTCAGTTTCTGCTTAAGTTGCCCCTTGGGTAATTGTTTGACGGACAGCCTTGCGGCTCTACTGAAGCATGTGTTGCTGCATCTTTCATAGCTAGGGATTGCTAGAGGTGTAACAATTTGCTGACCTGCACCAGCTTTGCAATGGCGCACCAATGCCCGGCATCTGGATCACAACCTCCTCAACCTTCTGGCACAGCACCCTGTCAGCCTGACTGACTGTCTGTCTGTCTGTGCAGGGCCCCAAGAATCAGAACATCACAGAGGGCAACATCAAGAAGTCAGAAACCTTGTACACATGCACGGCATGCCAGGAGCTCCTGCATCTGCTGCTGGATGCATACGGTTCCTCCACCCTTGACTACCCTTTGCACAGTGAAGACTAACCCTCTGCAACAGCTAGATTTTGATGTCCTTGCTATGACAGCCTACCTGCTTGGCAATTAGCGGCAGCCACGTGCTAGCAAAGCTGCTGTGCAGAACTCCGCTGAGGATGCGCCATGACTGCTATTGTGTGAGAGTACCTACATTGTACATGTCAAGCATGCGATTACTGTGCTATGTAGCATGAATTGGTGTTTGTTGAACTGCTCAGTTGTATTGCTCAATCATGCCTTGCGCAATCCTCTGGAAGGGATATAGTGCTGTTCCCAGCTGCGTGCGGCCTGCATCTTCACCCATGTTCATGAAAAGCACTGGACTCAGTACCTGTTTCCTGGTTATGCACTCAGGGCATCAGTAATTGGATTGCTGGTTCAGCACTGTTGGCTGCTGACATCTTGCTGAACTGTCAGATGTTGTGAGTGTTAAGTCAAACGCCTGTGGTGCCATGACTGGGCTGGCAATTACTTACTAATGTTAGATTTCAGTTTACACACTGAGCATACTCTCGCTCAAACTTGTACTCAAAGGCTTCAAATCTGAAACAAATTGTGGCTTCACTTGCAACGCATGGCCAGGGCTGGAAAGAATTATGATCATTGACGAGCAACACAGGTTGAATCATGGACAATGGGTCTCTAACTCCATTTCCAGAAGACAGGAGTCGCTGAAAATCGGCAGAATGACACACATCGCTCAAAATGTGTCCTTTCGCAAATATATATATTGACGTCATCGATGTAACCTGGCTTTTTCTCGTAAAATGTGTTTTCAGAGGTCCAGTTACGTCACCCCTCTGCAGATTCCCGTTGGGCCAGGCTAAAAGTTGAAACAACTGCATACCGTTCACGAACGCACCCCACAACTGGCCATTCGCATTGGGTGCAGCATTTTCAAAAGCGAAATGGCACGATCGCTTCGTATGGTCTCCATCTGCCTAGTCGTTACTGCTTTCGGTGAGCTCCGGTTCTGGTACAGATTGCGTTGCACTGATCTGATCGGTATCGATATCTGTCTTTGTGCCCTTTTGTCGGTTTCATGTGGTGCCGGCCTTCTTTGTACCAACGTGAGGCATGTAGAGTTGATTTCGGCATGTTTTGTGCAGGCGCTTGTGCTGGTGCGCAGGAGCTGTCGCGCGCTGCTCCTCGCCATGTGCACCCACGATCTCTGCTGCAGACAGCTGCCGCTCCAACCAGCGGTACACCAGCGACGATTGACGTAGCACTTCTCTCGGCAACAGATGCTATTGCACTCTTATGTTCACGTAACATCACAAGTGTCGCGTACGTTCAAGCTCTCTTCGCGCACTACGACAACGGGGGGTTTGCATGTCTCAATTCCTTCATCACGCTTAACCGGCCTCAGGTAAGCTTGAGTGTCGTCTCCTGCGTTGTCAATGTTCGACCTGGTAAAATGAGTGCCGATTCGGCAGCCACTGAGATGTGGCCCAGCGAAGGGCGTAAGTCAGCGGCGTGCGCTGTCATGTAAACCACCGACCTCATAAATATATACTTAATTACAACTTAAAGTTGCAAGTTGCCCAACGCAGGTTCTTGCAGATGCAGCCGCGGTTGATGCCAAGGCTGCTGCTGGACAGTCCATCACACCTCTGTGCGGGCTGCCGTTGGTAGGCTGTGCTCATGCGCAAATGTGATGCTGTATAGACATGCTGCAGTGAATACACAGAGCAATTGTCTGCATGTTGCTCTTGTCATGTTCAGGCTGTCAAGGACTCAATTGATGTGCAAGGGTACCCCACCACCGGTGCAACACCTGCCCTTGCTGGTGAGTGGTGCCATAGTTAAAGCCATACTGCAGTGTGCCATGACTCATTGCGTTGGTACCGGTTCTGTTGCACAATGTTATTTAATCATGCTATGCCCGCTTGACGTTGTTGTCCCTTCTTTCCTTGAGTCAGCAAACGTTGCTTTGCACTCAAAGTCCCTGGGGCAGTCAGCAATGCCTCTCTAATTACACTAGAGAGACTTTTTGTGGTGCCTGCAGCCGCCTATTGCGGCCAATGCCACTGCACAGTGGTGTGAGGCACATCACAGCTCTCTTTGTACACACAGCAATTGCAAAGCACAAGCCGCACTTGGCATTTCCATGGCGCCTGTAAGAGTGCTGGTGCCACCTCTCAAAATGATATCATGCAGCGCCTGTGTCATATCCAATCATGCAAATCATGTTGCTTCTCACCTGCAGGGCACATACCTCCTTACAGTGCTCCCTTGATTGATATGTACAAGCAGGCCAATGGCATCATTCTGGGCAAGATGAATCTGGCCGAGCTGAGCACATCAATTGGCAGCATCAATCCCAACATCCCAGGGAACAACATCACCACACCATTGAACCCCTACAATCAGACCAAAATTCCTGGAGGTAATATTGTACTGCATGCATGCACCACAACTGCTAGTGCACTTTCCAATTGCAGCTTTAACTTACTTGCTGCAGCTTCTTCAGCTTGCCTTTTGCAGTTGTGCACAAGCTTGCACAAGCAGCGCAACTTAGTCTGTGTGTATAAGCAGCTGCAAACTGCCATTGTATTGACAGCAGTGGTTCTGCTTCTTACTGAGAACACCATGACACAATCTTTGGCAGTTGAGATCAGATGTTGCAACCAGCTTTGGCCAATGCCTGTTGGCGTCGTCTATGTTGTGCTGATGTCCGTCCGATCTAGGATCACACTTTCTGCATGTGCACCAATTTGATCAATTTGAAGCTGCGTCCTCCTGCTGCATCATACTACCACGCTGTGTCTGTGCGTCGGACCCATGCATGCTCTCTCAAGCTGGGCAACATGGTCTACATACACATAAATGGTGCATGATCTCATAAAGATGTGAGGCATGGCCCCTCATGCTGTCAGCTCAGTGTGTGCAAGCTATGCTACTCTATTTTGACAAGACATAAGATGCTGCTATGCATGCGGCAGGAAGTAGCGGTGGCTCAGCCGCTTCAGTGGCAGCGCGCATTGCTCCCTGGGCCCTTTGTGAGGACACTGGAGGCTCCTGCCGATCACCTGCTATTGCAAACGGTGAGTTGGAACTTAGCACAGCGGCTGAGCTTGCCACTTTACAGTATACTCTGCACCGCTGCACAGCTGCCGCGACTGTTCTTGTTTTGGGTTGTCCCAGACGTGACACTTGGTAGATCTGGGGCATGTCTGTATACAGCGTTGTCGGCCTAGTGCCAACTGTTGTGTGCTAATTTCTGCAGGCATTTTTGGGTTGAGACCAACGCTGGGGTGCTACAATTACTCTGATGGCTTGCTGCCTGCAACATTCACCAGAGACACTGTGGGTGAGCTGGCATCTGACTTTTGCAATATGTATTACCAAAGCTGGTCTGTCTTCAAGCCATATGATCAGAATGCTGCATCTCCTGTATGAGCTCATATGCCTCTGTGAGCTTGATTTTGATGATTCATGCATTTATGGCAAACTAGAATGGCGCTTCCAGCAGGAAGCAGTCTATCACAGGCATCAATTGCATCTGACATTGTGAGCCTGTACCCATGGCCCTTGTCAGCAGCAGCTCACCCAGCTACCTGGCTATCCGCACCCATTGACCCACTCATCCATCCATACCTGCACACCCACCCAATCGTCACCACCTACTCACTCACTTACTCACTCACTGCATTCAGGTGCCATGGGCCGTACCATGACGGATCTCATTACATTGGACTCCATACTGAGATCATCCAACATGACAAGCACAGCCGTGGGGTCCATTCCCGACCCAGTAGCCTGCAATGCTTTCATCGACCCCAACATCACCCTCAAGGGGCTTCGCCTGGGCCTGCCATCCAATTTTGGATGGGTCAACCCTGGTCTGTCCAGCCAGGTAAGCTCATTGCCTCGCCATGATGTGTACCCACCTGCACCAGTGGGAGGCACAAAGGGTCAGACTGCAGCAACAGACTTCCTTCCAAGTGCAATGCAAAAGGGGCCTGACAGAAGGCAGGAACTGCATGCTTGGGCTTGCTTTCTGTTTGAGCCTCCAACCCGGCCATAACTGTTGAGATGGCGATTTGGATTGGGACAAACAAAAGAGAAAGGAAAAAGGGGGGTGTGGGGAGATAAACATGATTGCACGCTTGGGCTTGCCACTCAGCAGCACGCTTTAGTGCTGCCAACACCCTGTCAAGCTCCTCCACTTGGTGCATCTGATATTCTTGCCTTGCTCATCAGTCAGGGATTTTGAACGCTCATGTGATCTATGTAATGTACTTGTTTTGGTGATTGTCATTTGAATGCTCATGTGATCTGTATATGTACTGGTTTTGG
>JAABUS010006700.1_pt1 | contig 13768 bp, 10 predicted proteins | sample 5560161 | NCBI WGS metagenome assembly JAABUS01 (sample SAMN10711885, study PRJNA513376) | rock metagenome | isolation source: Antarctica rocks | place: Antarctica: Victoria Land, Trio Nunatak nord | collected 2016-01-04 | reverse complement strand
CTTTCATTCTATGAAAGTCTCTTTGCAAATGACTGAATATTTCTCTTTGATTGTTCATCATTTATCATTTTCAGATCAACGATCAAAGCAAATAAGTTAATCAGAATGTTAAGTAATATCTTCATTTCTTTTCTTTATACATGCAGAATGACTGATTCAAGTGATTATCAATAATTGAATTTGCTGACAATAATGTCTTGTCTTCAGTCATTTTCATAATTCTCTTCTTCATGAACAAAGACTTTCATTCTTATATGAACTTTAATTCTGACATCATTGAGTATGAAAGCACTTGCAAACGTCTGCAAGTCACTTAAACAAAAGATATAATCAATCACATGAATAAAACATTGATTTTCGCTTGCGAAGCTCTGATCAAAACATGAGAGCAAATGATGAATCAAGTTAACAAGCATAGAAAGAAAATCAATTATAAGTTTGAATCAAAGATGTTTCTGAATAAACGAAATATTATTATCATGAGATCTTTCAAAAAGTTGAATGACAAGATGCTTGATTCATTTCAGATCATTAATTTAATTGACTCATTTTATAAATTGAAACTATCAGAAACTATGCATATACATAATGTATTTCATTCAAAGCTTCTTCATTCTGTCGTTAATGATTCTTTGTCTGATCAAAAGAATGAACTCTTGAGATAAATAGTGATAAATGATGAGAATGAATGAAAAATCAACAATATACTGAATTCTCAATGATATTAAAAGAGACTTCAATATCAAGTTAAATAAAAGAACTATGATCATGATCTTAATTGATATAACGCTGATGATGATGAATTTATGAACACTTAAAAGATGATTGATGACTTTCATATCAAATATTCAAGAAAAGCGCACTAAGAAATAATATTCATGCAAACATGAATAGTTAAAAAGAGAGAAATAATGTTATGATTTTATGTTAAACTAACATGATCTGACTCAGATCTGACTCAGATCTGACTCAATCTTTATATGAATTCAGACTACACTAAACTAGTATAAAACTAGCGAGAATCTGAGCTAGTCATGATGTCATTGAGACTTTGCATTATATGTGTAAGACATTAACTCTTTTGAATCTAGCACAGAGCTAAGAAACACTCATATAAGAATCAAGTTCTTTTCTGTAAATACTTTTCTTTCTTAGCATTTATTTATTAGTTAAATGACATTCATATGACTGACTTTATGCTGATCTTTAACAGAAATCAATGTGATGATAGTTGTGCTCAATCTTTTCACTCAGATAAGAGAATGTTTGAGAATTAATAATGTCATTTTAAATGTGTTTATTTTATGATTGATAAATATTATTTTTTATTCTGTGTTTTAAACTCTTTTTTGAATTTCATTAAAAATGAAAATCATGAACTTGATGTTATTATCATTGATTAGAAACTTTTTTAAATAAATTAACATCACTGCTATCATTGACTTATAAAACTGCATAAACATTGATTTATTGTCTGCATAGTTTTTTGATTGTTGCAATTGTTAAAGCTCTTTTATTAAAATGTATGCATTTTCTCTTAAATTTTCAAGATATTTCTTCATTTTGATCATGAAAAAATCAGCATTCATCATCATGATCAACAACATTGAGAGTAATCTGAGCAATATGACTACTAATCTGTAACTTTATTGCTATGAATGCATTTAATGCATTCAGAAAGAGTTTAAGTGCATTAATAATTGAGTAATTGTGCTTTTAATGATTCTTGAAAATTGAGCAAGTTTTTCTTTTACAACAAAGACTATTTATATTTTGTGCATCATGATCAATACTAGTCTCAATCAAACTAATAAACACTGCAACAATTATGTTTTTAATTGAATGATTATTCTTTCTGCTTTTACTAAAGCTTTTACTGCAACTTTTATTACTTCAATGCATTAAATAATAAACTGTGACTGCAACATCATCAGATCACTCAAATTTTATTAATGATTAAATAAACATGAAATTTGTCTTGAAGATCAAATTCAAAGACAAGAAAAAATGAAAAATCTTAAGAAAACAATTAATGTTAAATGATAGACTGTAGCTGCAACTTCATCAAATCACTCAAATCTCACTTTGTTTCTTAACAATCTCGAAAATAGTTTTGCAAATTGATTTCAAAGACAAGAAAAGATAAAAAATCTCAAGAAAATAATTAATATTGAATGATAAACTGTAACTGCAACATCATTAAATCATTCAAATTTCACTGAGTTTTTAAACAATCTTGAAAACAGTCTTGAAGATCAATTTCAAAGACAAGAAAAGATGAAAACTTTTAAGAAAACAATTTTTCTTCATCAGAAAGCTTTATATCACAAGTTCAATCAATCATTTTTTTGAATCAAATTCAATAAAACAGCAACAAATCATCTTGTTTCTCTTAAAAAATGACAAGATGTCTCAAAAAATTTAGAATAATTTATTAATTTACTGTTTATCATTATTATTTAATCTTACTTTTGAAAACATCTTTAATATATTCTTTAATTTTTGTTTAAACTAACTTTTTTTACAGCATCAATCTTTTTAAAAGTTGAAAAAATTCAATACAGACATTAAATATTCTGAAAAGAGATCATGATATTTTAATCAACTTAATAATTGATTTAAGATTTAATGAATTTAAACTTCAGAAAAAGTGTTTAAAACTTTGATTTCAATATACTTCTTTATGACAAGAAATTGTTATAGTAACATAATCAGATTTTAGCATTAAATATAATTCAAACTTTTCAATCATTACTTAAATCATATAAATAAACAGATTCACTCAATATTTTAAACTTTTTAAGAAACTAGAAAATAGTGAGATTGAGATTTAAAAACAGTCTGACTTTCAGTAATTTCATCTGACTTCAACAGAAAAAGAAATTCTTTAATTGACTTACTATGAATCTTTGATTATTTTCAACATTAATGATGTTAGCAGTGAAAATTTATTATCATGATTAACTTTATTCAATACATAAATCTTTCTGAACTCAATGTTTTTAATGATAAAGAGCAAAATTTAAAGAACTGACTAAATTTATTAATTATACAGAGAAAAATAAATCAACATGATGTCATTCTTATTAACAATCAACAGAACAAGTCTTTAAGATCAAACAATAAAGATATTTTAACAACAAAATTACAATTATTATAAAATATTATGATAAATTTGATTCTTAATACTCTTAACTTTCTAAAGAAGATAGAAATACAAGATGAATTATTGCATATTTAATGATTCAATAAAGAATTCATTTCTCTTCTATCACTTCACATCATTAATGAACATTCATCACAATTAACTGATAATATAATAAATCATATTATTTCATTTTATTCTTCTTCGCTAAAATTACTTTAATTCATTTAAAGTAAGTCTTGAATGTTTTTTAATCAACAAAATTCTAAAATTCTTATTATTTTCATGTTAATCATGTTTAGTTTGAAATATAATAATAATTTGAATGTAACTGATGAAGTTACATCAATTAAATAGCAGTTTACAACTACTGAATCAATACTAACTTTAAAATGCTCAATAAAAAAATGTTTTTAAGAGTTTCAACAACTGCAATATTGTTCACTTTGCTTGTCATGATCATGTCAATCATGTAGAATCAGCAAATAGCACTCTTTTTCTAGAAAATAAAAATCTTGAGAGATTAATGATTATTGATCTTGATGCTATAAATCATGATCATGCACAAATTGCATATCTTTCAGCTTGCTTTATTATTGAGACTAAGATTAATAATCTTGTTGATGAAAATATTCATCTTGCAAGTACATTTCAATTAGTTAAGTTTTCTCATGTTATTGAAATATTATAAAACATTGATGATAATGTTGCAATGAAGATTGCAAAAGAATTTTATTGACTACTTCTTCAGAATACTAAGAAAGAAAGAATGTCTGTATCACATGCACTACATGATGCAATTCTTCAACTTAAAAACATGAAAAGTAATAATATGAATATCTTAAAGTGAGCATTATTTATTCACATTGAATCTTAGATATATTAATATTTGTAAGTTTTATACATTAAGTTTATTCTTCACTTACTTAGCACTCATTAATCATGTTACAAAGCATGTTGACATTAAATAGAATTTAATTGTTATAATTCTAACTATGCATTTATGTTAATAACTATGTTGATGATTATATTCATGACTATCGTTGATCACTCATCACTAAACTATCAAATTGTTTCAAAGTCAATTTTATTCAGAGTTAACTTATGTTCTTCTGAGATATATAAATAGTTGATTCTTCTCTTCTAGATACTTTTTCTTCTTAGCATTTATATACTCATTACATTACACTTATATGACTCACTTTATGTTGACTTTTAACATTATATAAATGCTTTTTCGTTACAGATGAAGTGAAACAATCTGCATTGATTCTCAAGTGTTTCTGTTGACTTTTCAACTCACTATCAACATTTGATCTAGTTAACTTACAATTATCAGCAACACTTACTCTCTTCTTTTCTCATACGCTGATCAGCGAGATTAAATAAATGATTGAAATCATTCAACTAAATCAAAGATCAGCGAATTATTCATTCATTCAGATTCATAAGAAATTCTTTGAATTTATTAAATAATCAAATGAGATCAGTTTATGACTGCATGAAGTCTTTATCTCAAAAAGCAATCAAAAAGATCAGTTTAAAACTGCATAAAGTTTTCATCTTAATGAGCAAACTTCTCAGTGAGTCTGCTACAATGACAAGTCAATGATCAATCTCTTCAATGAGTAAGTCAACTAGTAAGTCTGCTTCAATAACATCTTTCATCAATGCAATGATTCATTTACTCACATCACTTTATCTATCAGTGAATTGATCTGTCGACTCGTTTGCATGCAACTAGTGAGTCTGCTACAATGATATTCTCAATGCAATGATCTACTTACTTTCATTGCTTTATCTATCAGTGAATTGATTCATCAACTCAATTATGTGCAAATAGTGAGTCTGCTACAAAGATGTTTTTCGTCAACGTGATGATTTATCTACTCACATCACTTTACTCATCAGTGAACTTGATTAAACGTTGATGTGCAACTAGTGAGTCTGTTACAATAATATCATTCTATCTTGCATAGTGAGTCTGCTACAATAAACATTTCGATTCTACATAAAATTAAGAAAATACATTCATATAAACATGAATCATTGAAGAGAGAAGATACTGTTACGATTTTAGCTACGCATCTATGTTGATAGTTATGTTGATGACTATGTTCATGACTATTATTAATTGCTCATCACTAGACTATTGAATTGTTTCAAAGTCAACTTTATTCAGAATTAGCTTATGTTTTTCTGAAACATATAAATAATCAATTCTTTTCTTCTAGATACTTTCTCTTCTTAGCATTTATATACTCGTTACATTACACTCATATGACTCGCTCTATGCTGATTTCCAACATTAATCAATAGACTTTAGAAATTTTGATATGTAATCAAATAACAATGATGTTTTGAAATGAAACATGCAAGAACATTTCATTTATTTGAGCTAGTAGCAAATCAACTACTTCGTCTTTTTATCTCTTTGTTCACTCTACTACAAATACAGCTTGAAATTATTTGCTTTTTTCTATATTCTGAGTTTTCTAGTTATAGCTATCTCTATTGATCAAACATTCTATCTAACTACACACTATCATGCTGCAGTATGATTAGATTCTAGACATAATCTCAACAGATTAAATAATTGAAATATCATCAAATTTCATATCTTATCTTCTGTTGAAAAGTGCAATGACAGACTCATTTCTAATAGATTCATTGAATTAATGTCAGAAGTAAAGCTGTATAACACAGTTTTAGCATACGTGACAGTATATAGCTAGATTGATTCATAGCTTTTCTTCTACAATCTTTATAGATTTTATCATATGTTGTACTGTTCACTCTATTCTTTCAATAAATCATGAGTTCAAATAGCATGAAGCTTTCATTATAATTAGAATGAAACAACTTCAACAGTTGATGCTCAATGACTTGATATGAGACTTATTCAAATGAGCAATCTACGATCACTTACTACGTGTTTCATGAAAAGACAAATAAGTACACTGATTCAGAAAAGTTCAGTGAAATTTAACAGCTTACTACGCATCTCACAAGAAAATAAATAAGCATTCACATCAAGTCAACAATTTACTACAAGTTCTCAAGAAAGTGAATAAATAAACACATTTAATTGCATTAAAGAACACATTAATTTTTTCATTATTTCTGACGAGATTAAATCTCTTTCACTTCACTCATTAATTCATTTAATATTCTTTCTTCTTCTTCTTTTCAGCACAACATGAACTTCAATGACTTTTTCGCTAAAAGATAATCTGTTCTCATTCTCACTTGCAAGAATTGCAATCAATAATTTTTATTAATATATGAAGATCAGAGTAAATATATGCATATAAATATATTAATTATGTAGTAAAGATATATATCTGATAGATTGATTCATTTGACTTTAGAAAGATAAAGAGAAGAAGATAATTTATGTTAGAAATCAGCATAAAGCGAGTCATATGAGTGTAATGTAACAAGTATATAAATGCTAAGAAGAAAAAGTATCTAGAAGAGAAGAATTGACTATTTATATAATTCAGAAGAACATAAGTTAACTCTGAATAAAATTGACTTCAAAACAATTTAATAGTCTAGTGATGAGTGATTGATGATAGTCATGAACATAATCATCAACATAATCATCAACATAGCTATCAACATAGATGCGTAGCTAGAATCATAAGAATTTATATACTCAAAAAGTTGAAGCAAAAATATTTAATCATTGAAATATGTTGAAATATGTAAATATAAATGTATGAACATACAAATGTATAAATACAAATGTACAAGTTTACACATGTTGAAAACAGAAAACAGTATGAAACAAAGAACAGTACTGTTACTCATGTGATTAGTAATCTTTGTATTTATTCAAAGCTAGTGAATAAGTATTTACTCTTCACTCACTTCTTTTCTTCATCAATATGCTTTATTAAATATATATACTTTATTTACTATTAAATAGTTATATGCACATATTCACTCTGATTCTCATATATCAATAAATTATGAGCTTGAGTTAGCATTATTTCACTATCACAAACAAACAAAGAATAGAAGCATTAAACTCACTGTTATCAAATGAGAAAATTTCTCTTTCAATTAAACTTCATCAAAATTTCACAAAATAACTTTCATATTTTAATTATAATGAAAAACTCAGAGAATTATCTGTTGAAATCATGTCTAGAATTTAATTGCACTGCAGTAAAATAGTGCATAGCTGAGTAGAATGTTTGATCAATAGAGATAGCTTTAACTAGAAAACTAAGAATACAGAAGAAAGAAGATGATTTCAAGCTGTATCTATAATAAAGCGAACAAAGAAGTAAAGTAGTTGATTTGCTAAAGCTTGAATAAATGAAATGTTTCAGCAGATTTCAATTTGAAACATCATTGTTTCTTGATCACATATCAAAATTTCTAAAGTTTATTGACTAGATCTTATTTCATCTTGACATGCTTTGTAATATTACTCTCTTTTCTTTAAAAGTCATGTTTCTATGACTTGTAGTAATGTAGTTCATAGTACTGATGTAGAGTTTCAATGTCAATCTTTCTATCAATCTTTCTATTGATCTTTCAGATCATCAAAATGCTTATTGTAGCAGACTCATTATGAGAAGAAAAGAATGATTTATTGTAGCAGACTAGCTATGTAGAAATTAACTAGCTCAGCAAAGAGATTGATTTGAACAGTGTCTTTGTAGCAGACTCACTAGTAGAAAATTAACTAACTCATTAAAGAGATTGATTTGAATCGCGTCTTTGTAGCAGACTCACTAGTCAACTAGCTCATTGAAGAGATTAATTATGATCATGTCATTGAAGCAGACTCACTAGTTGAAGATGAACATAAAATAGGTTGATTCACTGATAAATAAAGTGATGTGACTAAATCATTGCATTAACAGCATCTTTGAAGTAAACTCACTATGAGAGCATCATTTGTAACAGACTCACTAAATTGATATGACAGCACAGATTGTTTTGACTCATCTGATTCACAAGCTTTTGAAGAAAGATTGAACAGCTTGTTTTCACTCATTGAATGAGCGATAAATTCTCTAGCAATTCAATGATCATATATTCTCATTGATTCTATTAACTCTCTGATGTTGTTCTGTCTTTTGATTGCATCAATTATCAGATAAACAAATTTCTTTATACTTATTTCGTGATTCATCAAGTAGCTTGAATGAGTAATGAAATTGATATCATGTGATAAACGAATTCTTAGTTTAATGTTGAAATCATGCCTAGAATTTAATCATACTGCAGCGAGATAGTGTATAGCTGAGTAAAATGTTTGATCAATAAAGATAGCTTTAACTAGAAAACTAAGAATACAGAAGAAAGAAGATGATTTTGAGCTGTATCTATAGTAAAGCAAACAAAGAAATAAAGTAGTTGATTTGCTAAAGCTTAAATAAATGAAATGTTTCAGCAGATTTTGATTTGAAACATTGTTGTTTCTTGATCACATATCAAAATCTCTAGAATTTATTGACTAAATCTTATTTCATTTCAACATGCTTTGTAACACTATCATGTCTTGAAGCTAAAAAGAAGTAAAAACTATAATTCATGAAAAAAGAATATAATCAGTATTTTGAAAGTTAAAGATCTTTGAATGATCATTTTTAAATGATTGAAGAAATCAAAAGTCTTGAAATCAGCAACAGCTACATTCTCAGCAGCTGCATTTAATTTCACAGCAGCAGCTGTCGCATTCATCATCTTGACAACAGTCAGAAAAAAGTATGTCATTGCAGCTCACTACTGAGCAAATAAAAATGACAGAATCTGTGATATGATCATTTATAACTGTGAAAAAGAATTTCAAGTACATATAATCAATATAAATAACTTCATCAAGATGTAATTCATTCTAAAAACTCATTATGAACAGTTGAACTTAACTACTTTATATCTGATCATTAAAGAACTCAATTGTTCAAAATAATCAAACTTCAACTTCATTTAAAACTATGTTAATTCACTTAAGTAAACTGTTATCAAGTATTTAAACGTTGAAAAAACAGTAAAATCATGAATGTTGAATAATCTTTTTCTTTTAAATTTTAACAAAAGTTTAATATTATACATCTTTGACTTGATACAAAGTATCAAGATCAACAAATTCAAGCTATTAATTAATGAAATGATCATTGCTTTGATTAATCATAATAAATGAGCAAATGAAGAGAATAACTTCAGCTTCAAAAGTATAATTACTCAGTTTAATAAAAAGAAGTTGAACTTCAGAAACAACAGTAAAATCAGAAAGTACTGCTTTCACTGTGAGCAAAAGAATCATGATCAATAAAGTTGTTGATAATTATATTCTAAACTTTGTTCAGAAAGAAAAAAGTAAGAAAATGATTTTAAAACAAGCTTTGAAGTTAAAATAATCAAAATAATGAAGATATTCATCATTTATTAAACTGATAGTTACACAGATGTCTGATAAATAAACAGCAAAGCTAAAAATCATGTCTGTTATGACATAAACTTATTCAATGAACAGTCATATTGAAAGATCATTGATAACAGCATTGTTACTATAAATAATGAGATAGTACTTATAATTAAGAAAAATTCAATTATAATTGACGTTTTATTGAATGATTAATCAATCAAAATTTAACTAATCAATGTTTATCACTGTTCAGAACTACATTATAATTTGATGTCAATTGATCAAATGAAAGTCAAAAAATATACATGTAGTATAAAGAACAACAAATTTCAATTCATGAATGCAAAGAATGTCATTGCTTTCATTGATTTAAGAAATGAAGAAAAAGTTTACTTCATGAATACATCAATCAATTTCTTAAATTTTTAATTGATCATTTTGACAAGCAGAACAAAGTTAGTTGAAATGACATGATATTGTAATTGTAATTCATACACTCTTGTGACATCGATTTAGACTCGACTCATGAGAAACTCTATGCTACTTATATCGAGTGAACAAAACTCTCTGAGAAAGAAAATCACTCGTCGTCTATACGACTGCTTCGCGCAGTTGAAACAATGAGATTGACACTGTGTTATCAAGTAATGAATCTATAGCTTCTATTCAGCGTGTGACGCTCGAGTAAACTCTTGATGAGAGTGTCTGTGCTGTTTGATTATGACGCATCGTCTTTGCTCTGCTCTTCATTGATGATATTCTATACAACGATGTTTCGATTCGATTCTTGATTCGAAGACGAAAGACGTTTTCTTTGCATTCGTGATGCTCGTGATTGTAACGTACGTAGAGCTGTGTTCTCTTACTCAATGATTGTCATTCATTGAGCAGAGAAATATGTGATGAAAGAGAGATGCACACGATAGAAAGATAGAGTGTGATTGTACTGAGTAACTCTTTTCTTCTCTTGATTTGACTTGTGTCACGTAGACGTTGAATGAACTGTTAGTATAGACATGCAATCGCAATCGTTCGATGTTTGACTCTGATCAATGAAAGAGAATGCGTTCTGATCGTTCTCTTGAGCTCTCGATTTTTCACGTGAATAGATGAATGACTTGACGTCAAGTAAAGAAGATGAGCTCAAGTCTTCTCAGTATATCAGCGTGATCGACGAGTCACTACTTCTTCGAGCACTGTAGTCACGTCTCTCAATACTTGAAACGACTATTCTATCTGATATCTTTTCATCAATTACTCGATGACACTGTCGATGTAATGAAGACGTTTCGATATCAACGCAGTCAACGAGTCGCAAATTCTTCAATCACTTGTAGTCACAACTTGCAGACTCTTCATCTGAGTTGTCTTTTTCACTAGTAGTATCTTTTCATCTCTTACTAACATCAACATGTCATTAATCTTCTTCGTAGATCAATTGTGACTGTTAGAGAAAGTGTTGTCGCATGAATGAAAACTCTGCACAATGACTTTTCTGATCACGCAACGTTCTAACATCGTTCAAACTGCGTTGAATTGAGATCTCTTGACTCTTTTGACTTCTATTCGAACACAGAATAGAATCAAAAGATTCGTAGTCAACATCATGTACAGATGAATCTCGTTGTCAGTCAATGTCATGATATTAATGATATAAACAATTAACTCATTTAAATATGATAAATGTCAAACATTTAATCAGCATGAGCATTAATATAAATGTAAATTCTGTAAATAGTTTAAAAAGTGAAGAATTCTCAGAATCAATATGTAAAATCTGTGTTATAAATAAGTAAAATAAAACATCAAGTTGAAAATTTTACATCAGAATCATCAAAGCAAATGAACTAGTATATATGAATCTCATTGATGATGATAAAATATTTAAGATCAATGAAGAATGTAAATATGTAGTTACTATGATTGATGATTATAATCAATATACAATCATTTATTTATTGAAGTGAAAATTCAATTTAATGAGAAAACTTTGAAATTATTTGAAATTCATGAAGATTTAAAGCACTTTAATTCAACAACTTCATTTAAATAATGAAGATAAATATGTTGATCATCAAATCATTAAATTGTTCAAAAAGCATAAGATTAAATGAAAGTTAACGACATTATATAATTTAAGTTAAAATAAAATTGCAAAGCAATGTTTTCACACTTTTTTTAAACAAACTTGCATTATATTGACTATCATCAAATTGTCAATAAAATTATGAAAAGAAATAATAATGATTATTATTTATTTTGATCAGCGATGAAACTCATCTGTACGCGATGCTGACTACAAATCTACTGTCTAGCTACAGTAAAGTTTAAAGATTATCAAAAGTTTGAATGACATCAAGACGTTGCGTGATGATGAAGCGTTGTGCGTTGATCGCATGCAGATTTTTCGCGATCGCGCAGACTTTGATAATCTCAATGCGCATGCTACAAAAAGCAATCTGCACGCAGATGAGAAAGTCAAATAGAACGCAGAACTACGAGGAAAATCGCTTATGAAAATCATTCGATTCAGTATCTCGTTGTCGTGATGACAAGAATTGAGACAGAACACTCTTGCGTTTGATCTGTTGAGAGTGATTAGCAGAAAGAACTTGAATCATGAACATTCTTTAGATTTACGTGCTAACTACGTATAAATCTTGTTAAGACTGCGTGTCTGTTACTACGACATGAGCAACTCACGAGACTCGTTAAGTTTGACACGAGCAAACTCGAGAGTCTCATTAATATCATTTAACAGACGTTCAGACACAGACATTCTATACATGAGCGATATGCTAGCGAGAAAACTTCGTTAAAAGAAGAGAAACACAAGCGAGTTAGTAGAGAATGATCGAACTACGCTGTCTGATTAGAAGTGTAGCATACAAACATCTCTGCAAGACATGATCGATTTGCACGAGAAAGATCTCTGCAGATAACGTGAAACAGATGAGTCGCACGCCTTACAAGCGAAGCGAGCGTTTGCGAGGCGTGATATACAATGACGACGACTGTCGATCTCAAGAATCTCACTTCTTCACTGAGCTCTGACTCTCGAATGCCTTGATGATAGAATCAATCTCTAGTTGAAGACATTGTCTGTATAGCTCGAGAAAACAGTAGCGTGTGTCGATGTGATTAAAGAAGAAATCGACTGCAATACGTCTGCAACTCATGTTTAAGAAGTAAACTGTCGAAATCTAAGCAGTGAAAGATCTCATTCATCTTGAACTGTGAATCTGTCGCGAGAAAACTCTCTGAGTAACTTCTCGAGTCTAAGAGGAAAATCAGCATAGAGATCGTGCTCTATGTATGTTGCATGCAACGTATACAACATATTTTCGATAGACGAATGTCAACGACATCGCAGAATCATTCATATCTCTGACAGTCTCATTCAATTCACGCATCACAGAAGATGAAGTGAAGCAGACAATCAGACGAGTAAAAGCAGACAAAGCATCAAGCGCTTCAGATATTTCAAACAAAGCGCTTCAAGCGAGTCTTGCAGAACTGATCTCAGTACTGACGAGTTTATTCAACGTATGCATAACACATAAGTATCATTCGAAGCAGTTCAAAAAGACTCAGACAATAGTACTATGTAAATTGAAGAAAAGCGACTATATCAATTCAAAGACGTATCGACTCATTGCTTTGCTCAATATCATGAGCAAAGCGCTGAAGTTGATCATGATCAAAAGACTGAGTGACATAGTTGAGACTTATCGCATGCTATCAAATGCTCAAATGAGAGCGAGACGCAAGCGATTCATAATCTCGACGTTAAATCTACTAGTAGATCAAGTTCACACAGTGTGAGACTGTGAAATCAAATATGTGATCTTCATGCTAAGCTTAAACGTCGTTGAAGCGTTTAATTGAGTCTCACACGTCAGACTTCTGCACACGCTGAAAATGAAAAGAACGTCAAGCTACATAATTGAATGAACACGCAGCTTTCTAGAGAATCGAGAGACGTCGCTAATATTCGATGAACAAACGAGTGACATGCGCGAGGTAAACGCAGGCATATCACAGAGATTTCTCATTTCATCGATTCTTTTTCTATTCTTCAACGCAAGTTTAATTGAAAAATGCAAAGCACTGAGAATTAAAATCGAAGTGCTTGACTTCGTAAATGATATTAACATTCTAGTCTACGACAGATTCACTGAAGAAATCTGCAGAACATTGAGCAAAGCACACGACGTCTGCGCGAAATGAGT
>JAABUS010006699.1_pt1 | contig 13771 bp, 13 predicted proteins | sample 5560161 | NCBI WGS metagenome assembly JAABUS01 (sample SAMN10711885, study PRJNA513376) | rock metagenome | isolation source: Antarctica rocks | place: Antarctica: Victoria Land, Trio Nunatak nord | collected 2016-01-04 | reverse complement strand
GGATCGAGCTCGGGGACGCCGTCCGGCTCGACGGCCGGGACGTCTCGGCGGAGATCCGCACCCCGCAGGCCTCCGAGGACGCCTCGCGCGCCGCGGCCGATCCCGAGGTCCGCGCCGCGCTCGTGGCTCGCCAGCGGGAGATCCTCGCGAGCGGCGGTGACTGGGTCGCCGAGGGCCGGGACATCGCCACGGTCGTCGCGCCCGGCGCCGAGCTCAAGGTCTTCCTCACCGCGTCGCCCGAGGAGCGCGCCCGGCGGCGGGCGGCGGACCTCGGGGCGGACCCGGCGGAGGTCCTCGCCGACCTCGCCGCCCGGGACGCGCGCGACGAGGGCCACGGCCGGACGACCTCCGTCGCCGCCCCCGGCGCCGTCACCCTCGACACCACGGGGCTGTCGCTCGCGGAGGTCGTCGGAGAGGTCGTGGCGATGCTCAAGCCACGATCGGCAAGATGATGGGGTGATCGGAAAGGTTGCCGTCGTCGGCTATCCCAATGTCGGCAAGTCCTCGCTGGTCAACCGCCTCGCCGGTTCGCGGGAGGCGGTCGTCCACGAGACCTCGGGCATCACGCGCGACCGCAAGGAGATCCGCGCGGAGTGGAACGGCCGGGAGTTCGCCCTCATCGACACGGGCGGCGTCGACCAGGCCGACCCGGGCGACATGGCGCGGCTCATCCGCGAGCAGGTCCGCGCCGCGCTCGCCGACGCCCGGGTGGTGGTCCTCGTCGTGGACGCCCGCGCCGGCCTGCGCCCCGGCGATGCCGAGATGGCCGAGGAGCTGCGCCGGTCGCCGCTGCCCGTCCTCGTGGCCGCGAACAAGTGCGATTCTGTGCGCGACCTGCCCCTGGCGGCCGAGTTCCACGGTCTCGGCCTCGGTGAGCCGCACGCCGTCTCCGCCGCCCAGGGCCTGGGCACGGGCGACCTGCTCGACGCCGTGGTGGCGCTCCTCGGAGACCAGACCGACGACGACGAGGACGACGAGCAGGTGCGCCTGGCGATCATCGGCCGGCCCAACGTGGGCAAGTCCTCGCTGGTCAACCGCTTCCTCGGCGAGGAGCGGGTCATCGTCTCGGAGGTGGCGGGGACGACCCGCGACGCCATCGACCTCCCGCTCGAGTTCGAGGGCCGGCGGCTCGTCATCGTCGACACCGCGGGGATGCGCCGTCAGTCCAAGGTGGGGGAGTCCATCGAGTACTACACCGCGCTGCGCTCCCAGCGGGCGGCCGAGCGGGCCGACGTCGCCCTCGTGGTCTGCGACGCGAGCGACGGCGTCACCGCCCAGGACCTGCGCGTCGGCGAGCTGGCGATGCGCGCCGGGTGCGCGACCGCGCTCGTGCTCAACAAGTGGGATGTCGGAGGAGCCGACGTGGATCTCGACTTCGAGCGCGCGAAGGCGATGCAGAAGCTCCGCCTCCGCCCCAAGGTCCACACCGCGTCGGCGACGACCGGCCGCGGCATCCGGCGGCTGCTCCAGGAGGCGATCGCGCTGGGCGACCGGACCTCGCATCGCATCCCCACCCCGCGCCTGAACCGCTTCCTCTCCGAGCTCGTGGCCACCCGCCAGCCCCCGGCCAAGCAGGGCCACCGGCTCAAGCTCATCTTCATGAGCCAGACCCAGGAGCGACCGCCGCGCTTCTCGGTGCAGGTCAACTCGCGCAACCGGGTGACCCGCGACTACGCGTACTTCCTCGAGAACCGGCTGCGCAGTGACTTCGGGATGGAGGGGGTGCCGCTCATCATCGACTTCGTGGAGCGCTCCGAGCGGCGGATCGGGTCCCCACCCAACCGGTCCGAGCGCCGGGCGCGGAGCCGATGAGGCACCCCCGCACACGCGCGGCGATCCTCTCCGGGGTGCTGGTCCTCGTGGTCGCGCTGGCGGAGGGGCTCCTCGCGCCGGGCGGCGACGACGCGGCGCCGGCCGGCGCCGCGAAGCTCGTCCCCGCCTCCGCGCTCATCTACGTCCACGCGCTGACCGGCTCCAAACGCCCGGGCACGCAGCGCGCCCTGCGCCTGGCCCGGCGCTTCCCCGCCTTCGCGCGAGCCCAGACCGCGGCCGAGGCCGCCCTGGGGCGCTTCGGGCGCGGGACGGGCGTCGACTTCGCCCGGGACGTGCGGCCGTGGCTCGGTGAGGAGGCGGCGGCCGCGCTGGTGGGGGTGTCCCCCACGCGGGCCGCGAGCGTCATCGTCCTCGCCGTCTCCGATCGGGCCGGAGCGCGCGAGTTCCTCCAGCGCCTCGGGCGCCCCCGGGGGGCCCAGCGCTACCGGGGCGTGCGCCTCGAGCTCTTCGGGACGCAGTCCTACGCGTTCTCGGGCTCCTGGCTGCTGCTGGGACCCCCGGACGCGGTGCGGGCCGCCCTCGACGCCCAGGCGGGGCGCCGGCGGGCGCTCGCCGACGACCCGGTGTTCAGCCGCGCCGAGGACGGCGCCCCCGGCGATCGCGTCGCCGACGTCTACGCCACGGCGGGCGGGGTCCGGCGGCTGCTCACGCCCCGCGGCGGGGCGCTCGGGTTCGCGGGTGCGTCGCTTGACCAGCCGGGGCTCCAGGGCGTCGCGCTCTCCCTGACCGCCCACGACGCCACCGCGTCGCTGCGCGTCCACTGGGCGCTGTCCGGCGGGCCGGGCGTCCCCGGTGGGCTACCGCTCTCCGTGTTCGACGAGACCCTGCCCCAGACGCTCCCCGGGCCGGTCAGCGCCCTGGTCGACGTCGCCGGCCTGAACCGCGCCCTGCCCGGCCTCGTCGGGAGCCTGTTGCCGCGTCGACTGCTCGCGCGCCTCGCGGCGGCGGGCCTCGACCTCGGAGCGGACGTCGCGCCGCTGCTGGCGGGCGAGGCCGCGCTCGCGGTCTACGCCCGGCCCCAGGGGCCCGCCGTCCTGCTCGTCGCCCGGGTGCGCTCGGAGGCTCGCGCCCGGGAGGCCCTCGCGCGCCTGCAGGGGCCGCTCATCTCCCTCGTCGCCCCCGGAGCCGAGGCCGCCGGGGTCTCGCCGACGTTCACCCAGCGGCACCTGCCCGGGCTCACCGCCTACGGCCTGCGCCTCGGTCCCGGGGTGGAGCTCGACTACGCGGTGGGGGGTGGCCGCGTCGCGCTCACCACGGACTTCGGCCTGCTCCGGGCGCTCGCGCGCACGGACGCCCGAGCCGACCAGCAGCCGCTGTTCGAGGAAACCGTCGGTCCGCGAGCTCCCCGTTCCGCGGCGGTGGCGTTCGCCGACCTCAAGGCGCTCCTCCTCGCTGCCAAACGCTCGGGGCTCGCGGCGGATCCCCGGTATGCCGCGCTCGCGCGCGACCTCGGGCCGATCCGGGCCGTCGGCTTCCGGGCGGCCGGTGGGCAGCGCGATTCCCGCGCGGAGATCACACTGTCGATCCCGTGAGCGCGCTGTCCGAATCGGTCGCCGAGGACTGGATCGGAACGGAGGTCCCCCTCTGATCCTCCCCCCGCGCCGTGACCCGTGGGGGCGCGACCTCGCGGGTCGGCTCCACGAGCTGACATTCACGAGCGCCGTCCTGCGGGACAACCCGCTGGGCGATCCGGCGTCGCGGCCCCTGCTCGTCTACACGCCCCCGGGCTGGCCGGACGATGGCCCCTACCCGGCGGTGTGGAGCCTCCAGGGGCTGACCGGGCAGGCTCCGCAGTGGCGCGAGCGCAGCGCCTTCCAGACGTCCTTCCCCGAGGACGTCGACCGGCTCATCGCCGCCGGGGAGTGCCCGCCGGTGGTCGTCCCGATGCCCGACGCGTGGACGGCGTACGGCGGGTCGCAGTTCATCGACTCGGCGGGGACCGGGCGCTACGCGACGTATCTGTGCGACGAGCTCGTCCCCTGGGTGGACGAGCGGTTCGCCACCATCCCCGCGTCCTCGGGCCGCGCCGTCCAGGGGAAGTCCTCGGGCGGCTACGGCGCGCTCGTGCTGGCGATGCTGCGCCCCGACGTCTGGGGCGCACTGGGGGACGTGGCCGGCGATGCGGGGTTCGAGTACGCCTACCTCCCCGAGCTTCCCGCGACCTGGGCGATGCTCCACGAGCACGGGAGCATCGAGGCCTTCTGGGCGTGGATGCTCGAGCAGCCCCGGCCCTCCCCGGCGGCGATGTCCGCGATCAACACGATCGCCATGAGCGCCTGCTACTCCCCGGGGCCCGACGGCCGCCCCGAGCTGCCCTTCGAGCTCGTCGACGGCTCGTTGCGCGAGGACGTCTGGGCGCGGTGGCTGGCGTGGGACCCGGTGCGGATGCTGCCCCATCACCTCGAGGCCCTGCGCGGGCTGCGCGGGATCTCGCTCGAGTGTGGGCTCCAGGACGAATACAACCTCCACGTCGGCACGGCGATGCTCCACCGCCGGCTCGAGGAGGCCGGAGTCCCCCATCGCTTCGAGCTCTTCGCGGGCGGCCACGGTCATATCGGGCACCGCTACGCGCCGCTCGTGGCCTGGCTCGCCGAGCGCCTGACGGCGGGGCCGGGCTGACCCGCGGCACGGGTGGCGGTGGGGGCCTCGCCGCCACCCCGCATCGCCCGGTCCACGCGGCCGCCGATCTGCTATCTGAGAGGCGTTGACCGCGAGCATCGCCCGGATCGAGCCGCTCACGACCGCCCGGGCGGTCCGCGGGCCCTACGACTACCGGCTCGGCGCGCTCGGGGATGGGGTGGTGGTGGGCACGCGCGTCGAGGTTCCGTTCGGGGGGCGACGGGTCCCGGGGGTGGTGACCGGCCTGGCCGAGGCCTCCGACGTGCCGCCCGAGAAGCTCGCCGAGCCCTTCGGGGTGCTGGCGCCGGGGATCCCGCCCGACCTGGTGGAGCTCGCGCTGTGGATGGCCGACGAGTACTGCTCGACGCCGGCGCGGGCGCTCGCGCTCGTCGCGCCGCCGGCGGGCCGGGGGGCGAAGCTCGGGCTCGTCGCCGTGAGGACGGGAAAGCCCGCGCAGGGAAGGCTCACGCCGGCCCAGGAGGGACTGCTGACGGCGCTGGGGGGTGGCCCGCGCCGCGCGGCGGAGCTCCCGGGGGGCGCGGCGGCGCTGCGCCGGCTGGAGGCGCGCGGGCTGGTCGCGCTCGAGCGCCGTGAGGTGCCGCGACGCCCGCCGGCCCCGTCCCTCGGCGCCGCGCCCGCCCCGGCCGTGCTGACGGCCGCCCAGGCGGCGGCGCTCACGGCGCTGGAGGCCGAGAAGGCGGGGACGTTCCTCCTGCACGGCGTCACCGGCTCGGGGAAGACCGAGGTCTACCTGCGGGCCGCGGCGCGGGCGCTCGCGCGCGACCAGGGGGTGATCGTCCTCGTGCCGGAGATCGCCCTGACCCCCCAGGCGGTGAGCCGCTTCAGCTCGCGGCTGGGCGACACGGTCGCCGTCCTGCACTCGGGCCTCCCGGACGGGGAGCGCTTCGACGAGTGGCAGCGGCTGGCCCGGGGGGAGGCGCGGGTCTGCGTGGGCCCGCGCTCGGCGGTCTTCGCTCCCGTGCGCGACCTCGGGCTCGTGGTCGTCGACGAGGAGCACGAGGGCTCCTACAAGCACGAGGGCGACCCGCGCTACGACGCGCGCACCGTCGCCGCGTGGCGCGCCGCGCGCGCGGGGGCCGCCCTGGTCGTGGGCTCGGCGACGCCGCGGCCGGAGAGCGCGCACGCGCTGCGGCGGCTCGTCCTGCCCCGCCGGGTGGACGACCGGCCGCTGCCGCCCGTCGAGATCCTCGACATGCGCGGAGCAGGCACGCCGCTGCACCCGGAGGCCCGCGCCGCCCTGGGGGACGCCCGCAAGGCGATCGTCCTGCTCAACCGTCGCGGCTGGTCGAACTTCCTGTCCTGCCGGACTTGTGGGCACGTGTGGGAGTGCCCGCAGTGCGACGTCGCGCTCGTCCTGCACCGGGCCGCGGGGCGGCTGGCCTGCCACCACTGCGGCCACGCCGAGCCCGCGCCGCGGCGCTGCGAGGAGTGCGGGGGCGTGTCGGTGGCGCGCCACGGGGCGGGGACCGAGCGGCTGGAGGCGGAGCTGGGCGCGGCGCTCGACGTGCCCGTCTTCCGGCTCGACGCCGGGGTGGCCGCCGACGCGGTGCTCGGCGCCTTCGGGCGGGCGGAGACCGGGGTGCTCGTGGGGACCCAGGTCGTCGCCAAGGGCCACGACTTCCCCGACGTGGAGCTCGGGCTCGTCGTCGACGCGGACGCCACCCTGCGCTTCCCGGACTTCCGCGCCGAGGAGCGCACGTTCTCGCTCGTCACGCAGCTCGCGGGGCGGGCGGGCCGCGGGCCGCGGGGCGGCCGGGTGCTCGTGCAGACGATCGCCCCCGAGGCCCCGGCAATCGCCTTCGCCGCCCACCACGACGCCGACGGCTTCCTCGCGCTCGAGCTCGCCCGCCGGCGGGTGCTGCGCTACCCGCCCTGGGCGAGCCTCATCCGCGTGGTGTGCGGAGCGCCCGACGCGGCGACGGCGCTCGCGGCGACCGAAGCGCTGCGCGCGCGGATCGCTCCGGTCGGAGCCCAGGTTCTCGGGCCCGCGCCGCTCTTCCGCCTGCGCGGCCGGGAGCGCTCCCAGCTCGTGGTCAAGGCCGAGGACCGCCGGGCGGCGATCGCCGCCGTGGACGGCGCCGTGCGCACCGTCGCGGGGACGCGGGAGGGCCGGGCGGCGAGCATCTCGGTGGACGTCGATCCGGTCTGAGCCGGGCGTAGAGTCTCCTGCCGATGGCCGAGGAGCAGCTCGAGCAGCCCGAGGAGACCGAGGAGGAGCCTCCCCGCCTCGACCCGGAGACCGCCGCGCGCCGTCAGGCGGCCCTGGCGCGCATCCGCCAATGGGGTGATCCGTCCCTCACCACGCCCGCCCGTCCGGTCGAGGACTTCGACGACGACCTGCGGACCGAGGTCGACGAGATGGGACAACTGATGCGGGACGCCCTCGGCGTGGGGCTGGCCGCCACGCAGCTCGGCCGCCTGCGGCGCCTGCTCGTCTACCGGCCGGGGCCCGAGGCCGACGCCGTCGCCCTCGTCAACCCCCAGCTCGAGTGGCGCGGGTCAGAGGAGGAGGCCGCCGAGGAGGGGTGCCTCTCCCTCGCCGGGGTGCTGGTGGACGTCGAGCGCCCGGTGTACGTCCGGGTGCGGGCGCGCGATGCCCGGGGCGAGCCGCTGCTCATCGAGGCCTCGGGCTTCGAGGCCCGGGTGATCCAGCACGAGATGGACCACCTCGACGGGGTGCTCATCCTCGACCGCATCCCACGCCCCGCCCGCAAGGAGGCCCTCCGCGCCCTGCGCGAGGCGACGCTGGCGCGCGAGAGCCGCGCCGCTTGAGGACCGTCTTCCTCGGCACGTCGGATTTCGCGGTCACGGTTCTCGACGCCCTGGTGGCCTCGGCGCACGCGGTGGCGCTGGTGGTCACGCGCCCCGCTCGGCCGCGGGGCCGGGGCCGGCGGCTCGCCCCGCCGCCCGTGGCCGACGCCGCCCGCGAGCACGGGATCGAGGTGCTCGCGCCCGAGCGTCTCGACGCGGCGGGGGACGCGATCGCCGCCGCCCGTCCGGACGCGCTCTCGTTGTGCGCCTACGGCGCGATCGTCCGCGAGCCCCTGCTCTCGGCGTGGGAGATCTTCAACGTCCATCCCTCGCTGCTGCCGCGCTGGCGGGGAGCGGCGCCCGTGGAGCGCGCGCTCCTCGCGGGCGACGAGGAGACGGGGGTGTCGATCATGCGCCTCGTCGCCGAGCTCGACGCCGGGCCCGTCGCCCTCGCGGGCCACGAGGCGATCGGCCCGGAGGACACCTACGGGACGCTCTCACCGCGGCTCGCGACGCTCGGGGGCGAGCTGCTCGTCCGGGCGCTGGCGGAGCGCCCGGCGTGGCGCGAGCAGCTCTCCGAGGGGGTGGCCTACGCCGAGAAGATCGGGGCGGAGGACCGCGAGCTACGCCCGGCCGAGGAGGACGCCGCGGCACTCGACCGGCGCGTCCGCGCGCTCACGCCGCACATCGGCGCGTGGGTCGCGCTCGACGGCGAGCGCCTCGGCGTCCGCGCCGCCCGCCCCGCGCCGGCCGGCCCCGCGCCGGGGGAGCTCGACGGGGCGCGACTCGGCACGACCGACGGCGCCCTGGACCTGCTCGAGGTCCAGCCGCCCGGTAAGCGCCCGATGGCCGCCGCCGACTGGCTGCGCGGCCGGCGCTAGGACTCCCCCATGGCGCACTCCTACGACCGACGAGATGCCCACCCCGGAGCCTCGGGGGGCGAGCTCGCTCCTCGTGGCCTTCGTCGAGGACGTCGACGAGCACTGCGCCCGGGCGCAGGCCGCGGGCGCCACGATCCTCATGGAGCCCGAGGACCGGCCGTGGGGGCTGCGCCAGTACATCGCGCAAGACCTCGACGGCCACCGCTGGGAGTTCTCGCAGTTCCTGCGTCACGTCCCACCGCAGGAGTGGGGCGCGACGCTCGCGGAGCCGGGCTGAGGCGCCGCTCCTCGAGCGCGCCGCGGCGGTTCGCGCCGCGTCAGTAGGCGAAGAGCTCGACCCGGTAGCCGTCGGGGTCGGTCACCTGCACGCGGACGAAGCCGCCGTCGTCCTGCCATTCGGTCTCGGGTACCCCCGCGGCGCGCAGCCGCGCTCGCCCGGTACGCACGAGATCCCCGGCCCTCACCCGGTAGCCGAAGTGGTTCGTCCGGGGAAGGTGCGCCGCCGGCGGCGGGCCCTCGGAGAGGGCCAGGAGGGACCCGTCCTCGTCGGCGAGGATGAGCAGATGCGCATCGTCGTGGACTCGGGCGGTGAGGCCGAAGTGCGCGCCGTAGAACGCGGCGGAGCGCTCCCGGTCGCTCACGGTCAGCGCGACGTGGTTGAGCGGCATGGGCCAGACCGTAGGCGCTCGGAAGTCGCCGAGTGGAGATCTGGCGACGCATACGGTGGGTGGATCGCCACTCGCCCCCGTGATCCGGCTCGCGCTGTCGCGCTGCGCGTCGTACGGCGCGTCGCCGAGGAGGGCGCCTACGCCGACCGGGCGCTCCACGCCGAGGCGCGCCGGGCGGGCCTGGCGGGGCGGGACCTGGCCTTCGCGACCCGGCTCGCCTACGGCGCCGTCCAGCGGCGGCGGACGCTCGACGCATGGGCCGAGGAGCTGGCCGGCCGGCCCGTCGCGCGCCTCGAGCCGGTCGTGCGGGCGGCGGTCGAGCTCGGTCTGCTCCAGGTCGGCTTCCTCGACGGCGTCGCGCCCCACGCCGCCGTCCACGAGACGGTCGAGCTCGTCAAGGGCGACTCGCCGCGCGGGGCGAAGCTCCTCAACGCCGTGCTGCGCCGGGCGGCCCGCGAGGGGAGGCCCGAGCTCGGAGACGGCACCGCGCGCGAGGCGGCGCTCGCCCATTCCGTCCCGGACTGGCTCGCCGAGCTCTGGTTCGAGCAGCTCGGTCCGGAGGAGGCGCGGGCGCTCCTGCGCACGGTCAACGAGCCCCCCGAGCAGGCCCTGCGCGTCAACCCGCTGCGCCCGCTCGATCTCTCCGGCATCCCGGCCCATCCCGACCCCGACCTGCCCGAGGCGCTCGTGCTCGACGGGCCGTGGGACGCGTGGGCGTCCGCCGAGTGGCAGCACGGCGCGGTCTTCCCCCAGTCCCGGGCCTCGATGCGCGTGGCCCGCACGCTCGCGCCCCGGCCCGGGGAGCGCGTGCTCGACCTCTGCGCCGCGCCCGGCGGCAAGACGACGCACCTCGCGGCGCTCATGGGCGACGCGGGCGAGGTCGTGGCCGTGGAGCACAACCCCTCCCGGGCGCGCGCACTGCGGGAGACCGTCGCGCGGGCCGGGGCGACGTGCGTCCGCATCCTCGAGGCCGATGCGCGCGACCAGGTCGTCGGAGCCGGTTTCGACCGCGTGCTCGTCGACCCGCCGTGCACGGGACTCGGCACCCTGGGCTCCCGGCCCGACCTGCGCTGGCGCGCCGATCCCGCGCGGATCGGGGAGCTGGCCGCCCTGCAGGACGAGATCCTCCGCGCCGGGGAGCGCGCCCTGGCTCCCGGCGGGACGCTCGTCTACTCCGTCTGCACGCTCTCGCGCGCCGAGGAGCCCGAGCGCCCCTGGGCGTCCACGCGGCGCATCCTCCCGCACCGCGATCAGACCGAGGGGTTCTTCGTCGGGTGCCTGGCCTAGGCTTCGCCCGGATGGCCGACCCCGTCTGGAGCCCCGGGCCACCGTGTCCGAGCTGCCGCGAGCCGTGGCTGCGGCCCACGAACATGCCGGGGCGCTACCGCTGCGTGAACTGCCTCGGGCGCTTCGAGCTCGTCTCCGTGTGCCCGAACTGCGGCGAGCACTCGACGATCGTCAGAATGTCCTCCACGGCGATCATGACCTGCAACCATTGCCAGGGCTCCATGCTCCAGACCGTATGACCGAGCTCGCCGCCTCCATCCTCGCCGCCCACCCGGCCCGGCTCGAGGGCGAGGTCGCCACGGTCCTCGACGCCGGTGCCCGCTGGATCCACGTCGACGTCATGGACGGGCACTTCGTCCCCGCCCTCTCGATGGGGCCGCAGATCGTCAAGGGGCTCGCCGACCAGGTGCACGACGCCGGCGCGGTTCTCGACGTCCACCTGATGATCGAGCGCCCCGAGCGCCACGTGGAGGCCTTCGCGGAGGCGGGGGCGGACGTGATCACCGTCCACGTCGAGGCCACCCCGCACGCTCACTACGCCCTCCAGGCCATCGGCGCGGCGGGCTGCCGCCCCGGCCTCGCCCTCTGCCCGGCCACGCCGGCCGAGGCGGTGTCCGAGCTGCTCGACCTCATCGGCCTCGTCCTGTGCATGACGGTGAACCCGGGGTGGGGCGGCCAGCCCTTCATCCCGCACTCGCTGGACAAGCTCCGGCGCCTGCGCGAGCTCATCGGCCCCGAGCTCCCGCTCGAGGTGGACGGCGGCATCGATGCCGAGACGGCCGGCCCGTGCGCCGCCGCGGGCGCGACCCACTTCGTGGCCGGGACGGCGGTCTTCGGATCCGATGACGCCGCCGGGGCGGTCCGGGCGATCCTCGCCGCGGCCGGCGAGTGATCTGGCCGCCCGCTTCATCCGCATCGAACCGATCGCATCAGGGTTAACCAGGGTCATCGTGCTTCGGCGCGCCCTGCTCGTCCTCGTCCTCGTCCTCGCCGCCCTCGTCCTCCCGGCGGCGACCCGTGCCGCCGTGCCGCGCGGGTGGGTCGGGGTGATGGCCGACGGCGAGCTGCTCGAGCAGCCCAAGCTCCTCGATCCCGAGCTCGGGCGCATGAGCTCGGTGGGCGTGAGCAGCCTCCGCGCGACGCTCCGGTGGAACCTCACGGGTCCGCTGCGCCAAGTGCCGCCCCGACTTCCGCAGGTTCGACCGGATCGTCCTCGGCACCGCCCGGCGCCGACGCGGCGGACCTGGGCGCGTTCCTGCGCCTGGCCGTCCGGCGCTACGGCCCGGACGGGGTGCTCTGGCAGCAGCACCCGGAGGTCATCCCGGTCCCCATCCGCACCTGGCAGGTCTGGAACGAGCCCGATCACGAGCTCTACATGCCCCATACGCAGAACTGGCCCGCGCGCTACGTGGAGCTGCTCAAGGCCGCCGCGCAGGGCATCCGGGCCGAGGACACGGGCGCCAAGGTGATGCTGGCGGGCTTCGCCGGCCAGGCGTGGATCCACCTCGACTGGGTCTACCGCAACGGCGCCCGCCCCTGGTTCGACGTCGCCGCCGTCCACCCCTACACGAGGGACGTGGCGGACGTCGTGCGGATCGTCCGCAACATGCGCGACACCATGCGGCGGTGGGGCAACGCGCGTAAGCCGGTGGCCCTGACGGAGCTGGGATGGACGGGCGCGCGGGGGCACACACGACTGCCCTCGTGGTGCTCGTTCTGCCTCACCGAGCCCCAGGCGGCGAGCTCGCTGCGGAAGGTGCTCCCACTTCTGGCTCGTGAGCGCCGGCGCCTGGTCATCTCGGGCGTCTACGTCTACACGTGGATATCGGCCTACCAGCACGGGTTGTGGGACTACGCGGGCCTGCGCGTCTATCGGCGCGCGGTCGGGTGACCTCCGCTCCCTCCTATTTCGCCTTCCTGGCCGCGCTGCGCTCGCTGCGCTGAGGGTTTCTCTGGGGGGCGCTAGACGCGTCCGACCGGAGCGCGGTTCGCGCCGTTCGGGGACGCCGGCGTCGTGAGCGGCTCGACGACGTCGGCGGCCGGCCCGACGATCGGCTCGCTGGAGATCCGGCGGTAGAGCGCCGAGAGCAGCGCGCAGAGGATGGCGGCGGCCCCGAAGTAGCCGACCTCGACCCGCATGAGCAAATCGGGCATGACCGGGGCCGCGACCCAGCCCAGGAAGAGCACGGCCACGAGCGCCCACGCCGCGGCGGCCTGGGCGGAGTGCCGGCGGGCCAGCGCGGCCTGGTTCAGCGTGCCGGCCACCAGGTGGAAGCCCATGCCGAGCCCGACGAGCGTCAGCCCGAGGCGGGCGTACTCGCCACCCGGGCCGAACACGGCGTGCATCACCGTCGGCCCCACGGCGAGGAGCGAGAGGCTCACCGCTCCGGCGAAGACCGTCACCAGCCCGACCGTGGCGCGGATGACCTTCTTCTCGTCGCCACCCCCCGCGATGTAGGGCAGCAACGTGGTCTGGATGGCCTGGAAGAGCACGAGCGGGGCCCGGGTGATGAGCAGGACGTTGAACACGTAGCCGGCGAGGGCGCCCTCCGAAGCCGGGGTGACGACCTCGGTGACGATGACCGGGGCGTTGATCATCGCCTGCTCGGCGAGCTGGATAGCGAGCACCGCCCCGGCGAACTGCGCAGCGTGGCGGCGGCGCAGCCGCGGCACCCCGGAGTCGGGCGTCCGCTGCGACGCGATGCCCCAGGGCACCACGGCGAGGGAGAGCAGCGGCGCGGCGGCGATGCCGAAGGCCACCGCCACCTGGCCGTGCGACACGCCGAGGGCGACCGCGAGCACGAACAGGAAGCGCGACGTCGACTCGAGCGTGACGAGCCCCGAGTACAGCTCGAAGCGCCCGTGCCCGGCCAGCCAGCCCCGCGCGAAGTACGACGCCGCGTAGGCCATCACCGCGATGAGGAGGATCATGTAGAGCCCGCTCGAGCCGTCGAAGGCGTCGTCCTGGATCTTGTGACGGAAGGCGATGGCCAGGCCGAGGAAGATCAGGGCGAACAGGCCCTGGATGGCCAGCGGCGTCTTGAGGCTTGGAGCGCCGCCGCGCTCGGCGATCGTGCGCGAGAGCAGCTGCTCGATCGGCCGGTAGATGACCGTGACGATGATGAACGCCATCGACCAGAGCAGCGCTACGCGCTTGTAGGCCACGGGCTCCAGCGAGTGCGAGGCCAGCGCGAAGAACGCGAACGTGATGAGCCCGCTCAGCCCGACGCCGAGCCCGAGGACCTTCGCCCCGACGCGGTAGGAGCGCTTCCTCATGTGGCGGGCCGTCCGAGGATCTGCGGGGTCGCGCGGCGCAGGTAGACCTGGATCACGAGCTTCACCCGCGCGACGAGGCTAGCGGTCGCCCCGGTCAGGGGCATTCGACCGCAACTCCGACCGTGTCCTAGAGTTGAGGACGTGATGACCCGCGCCCCTCTCTCGCTCCTCGCCGCCGTCAGCCTCGCCGCGGGGGCTCCCGTCGCCGCCGACGCCCGCCCCCAGATGCGCTCCGTCTTCCAGGACGACTGCCTGCTCGTGCAGCTCACCGGCGACCGGCACTGCCAACGACCCGCGGCGCGCGAGGCGGCGCTGACCACGATGAAGGAGCTGGGCGCCGACACCATCCGCATCACCATCGTCCGCGACAAGCTCCGCAAGTTCGGGTTCGGGAACTTCGACGCCGCGGTGAACGGGACGGTGAATCGCGGGATG
>JAABUS010006698.1_pt1 | contig 13776 bp, 9 predicted proteins | sample 5560161 | NCBI WGS metagenome assembly JAABUS01 (sample SAMN10711885, study PRJNA513376) | rock metagenome | isolation source: Antarctica rocks | place: Antarctica: Victoria Land, Trio Nunatak nord | collected 2016-01-04 | reverse complement strand
GCATCCCAACGAGCGCGGCCATTCCGCGTTGCACGAGGCGTTTCAGCGGTGGCTCAACCGGCCGCGTGACCCGGCTGACGGGCAGGAGGTCGAGTTCGGCGAGTCGGGTGTCGTGGGGTTGGCCGGCCTGGCGACGCGGACGCCGAATCCGTTCACCGCCCCAGCGGACCGGCCTAAACCCGTCGGGGAGGTATACACCGAGGACGCGGACGAATGTTCCAGCTGGGCGCCGGGAGACGATCACGAGTGCGTGAAGCGCAGCAGTACCTGGGCGGCGCAGCAGACCGCGCAGTATGTTGCGTGGCGCGCGGTCCCCACAGCCGCTGGCGCCGCGGCCGGCGCCTGGTTGGTCGCGGTCGCGGCGATGGGCTGGCGCCGGTCCCGGATTATGCAAGCGGCCGACGCCGATCGAGGCGAGGACTGACTGCTGCAACTCGCACGCAGCGAGAACACCCACCTCTGATTCCAGCCATGTGATACGGGCTTGGCAGCGGCGGGGCTGGACATCCGGTGCAAGCAGCTGCGACTTCACTCCCTTCACGATCTTGACGGGCGATGAATAGGAGAGATGGGAGAGTGCACGGTCGCGATCAAGGAGCGTCGTGGACGCGGACGACGGTGGCCTCACGTCTTGACGGTCACAAGCGGTGGAATGATGCACCTGGTGAGTCGCAATCGCGGTAGATCGGAAGTTCGGCGCCGGAGGCGCGGCGTGCTTGGCCGTACTGGACCGACGGTCCACCGCATGCCACGGACTCGACAGTGCATCAACCGTCAGCCCGCAGCTGACGTCGGCATGTCACTAGGCCCGGACGCTCTCGCGAGCCAAGCATTCAGCGGCCTGGGCCGGGACCGGCTGCCACTGCCGCCTCAGCAGCCCGTACACCCACGAGTCCGACATCTAGCCGTTCACGACGCAGTCCTCCCGCAGCGTCCCTTCACGCACGAATCCGAGCTTCTCCAGCACGCGAGCAGATGCCGCGTTGCGCGTATCCGTCTCGGCCTGGACTCGATTCAGGTCTAGCGTGTCGAACGCCCACTGGAGAACGGAGCGCGCGCCTTCGGTCGCGTAGCCGTGGCCCCATGCCACATGGCCGAGGCAGTAGCCCAACGACGCGCTGCGATAGTCCGGGTTCCATCGGGTCAAACTGCACCAGCCGAGGAACGACGTGTCGGATACACGGTCCATGGCCAGCCGCGCACCGCTGCCCTCCTCCGCCATCTGCCGGCATGCCGTGAGGAACCGCTCGGCGCGCGCACGCTCGCTCCAAGGCGGCGCGTCCCAGTAGCGCAGCACGTAGGCGCTGCTGTGCAGCGCGTAGAGGGCGTCCGCGTCCGCGCTGGTGAAGGGCCGCAACCGCAAGCGAGCGGTGTGCAGCGTGGGGGTGGGCATGGACATGTGCGCCATGGTGCCGTGTCATGAGCGGCGCGGACAACCGACTACGCGCGATGACCCCGGTCGATCCCTGCAGCCCAGACGCGGCGCTATGACGCACGTGGCGACGCTCCGCGAGCGCCGAACCAGCGGCATGAGCGTGTCTAGCTCTTGGAACCGTTGGCGTTGCCGAAGCGTCATAGTGCCGACTGGAAGAAGGTTGGCTGGTGTCGAGGTGGCCGCAGCGTGGAGCGATGAGGCTCCGGGTCGTGCTGGTTGCTGCCTTCGCACTCTTGGTGCTGGGGACGGCCGGGTGGTACGTCTTCGGGCAGTCCGAGCCAACACCGTGGAACAAGCCGGCCACGGTAGACGGCGCGATCGTGCGATTCACCTATACGGGCAGCGAGTGCCAAGACGGTGCGGACGTACAGGTGGATGAGGACTCGACACGAGTAGTCATCACAGTGAGTGAAACCGTCCGTGCGAGGTCATGCAGCGACGTCGGCGTTCCCTACGACGTCGAGTTGAGTCTTGACGCCCCGCTCGCCGACCGGGAGTTGGTCGATGGCGCCTGCCGGATGCCGGAGTACGCGCGTTACATCGAGTGTGGACCGAACGAGTTGACGGTCGAACCCAGCGCATTCTGAGCGATTCGTCGTGACAGCTCTTCGGCCGGACGCCCTTCCCGGCGGTATGACGCACCTCGGCGCCGCCTCCGGGTAGGAGTCAGAGACGGCGTTGGTGCGATGTGTCTTCGGTCCCGTCGGGACAACAGTTGGGGCCTGTGTCTGCTGACCTCAGTCGCCGATCGTCCAATCGATGGGCTCAACCTGTCGACTCTTGAACCAGAGGTTCACCTGGCCAAAGGGGTCCGAGCCGCGAAACGCGCATTCTTCGCCTGCTGTCCGCTCAACTGACATTGAGGAGGGGTGGCTAGAGGCGAAAACCTCAACCCCGGGCTCGAGGTGCTTGCGCATGCCGTGAGCAGGAAGTCCCCACAGCATCGCAGCGATAGGCCGAGTTTTGGCCTCTGCGCGGATTGCTTTCATAGTGGCCACAGCGATCGGCGACCACCAGCGGATGTGTCGTCTTGGCCGTGATCGCTTGTCGCGAGGAAGGGTAAGTGCCCGATTTAGCAGCATGACGCCCTGCGCGGTCCATGCGGAAAGGTCGCCGGCTCCCGGCGTCGGGTGGGCGACGGCAAGCTCGCGAAAGATGTTGGCGAGTGAGACCGGGACATCGCCACCAGAACCAGTGGAGAAGCTTAATCCCGTCGCGCGCACCGGGTCTGGGTAGGGATCCTGCCCGAGGATCAGTACTCGCACCTTCGAAAGCGGCAGCTCGAAGGCGCGCCATATGAGCGAGTTCGCCTCCTGCTCCACCGGCAAGTACGACCCGGCATCTGCGACCTTCGCCAAGCAGACGTCGATTTTAGAGTCGATTCCGGCGTCGGCCGCGCGAAGCCCAGCAACCCAATCAGGGGCGATCCTTCCGTCGCCGGCCAGGCGATCCAAGATGCGCACTGCGTTTGTCACGAACTTGAGGGTAGTGCTGGGGGTCCTCACCCGAGACTGGGCTTGCTGCCGCGGCACCGGACTGCTGAGCCGTTTCGGGACGAAGTCAAGCAGTTGGACGCGACCGACAACATGGCCCGCGAGCGGCGGAAAGATGCGTTTTCAGGGCAGCGCGCCCATGCACTTCCTTCAACGGGCCATCTCGACTGCTGATTGGTTCACGGGAGTGATCGTCCTCGGCAACGCCAGGGTGAACAGCGCCATGCCGACCTGGTCGGCGTACTCGCGGGCGGAGCTGGTGTAGACCGCGCGAGCGAAAAACGCGGTGACCCGACCGCCCGCGGCCCCCTGGAGCTGCTGCAGGACGGGTCTTCCGACCGGTGCGGAGGTGTACTTCACCTGAGCGGCGACCATCGCGGACACGACGTCGACACGGGCGTCGGCTCCCGGGTTAGTCCGTCGCGCGTCCTCGAAGCCGAAGCGACGCAGGGCCGTCGCGGCGAGTTCCTCGGCTTCCTGCCAGCTCTCCTGACCGCCCGGTGCCGGACCGTCGCTGAACCAGTACCGGTGCCGCTGTTGCGGCGTGAACCGGCTCAGAGTTGCCTCCTCGAAGGCGGCCAGCCGCTCCTCAGGCGCTGTCGATGTGTCGAGGTAGGCCTTCAATCGCTCATCGAACCGCTCCCTCCACGCGAGGTAGGCCGCAGGGACTTCTCCGTCGGTGACCAGGGCGTGCAGGAGCCAGTCGCGGGTCGCTGACACGTAACCCCATCCACTCGAGCCAGCCGCGCTCTCTGAGCCCGAATGACGGGTCGTCGTCCGGAACGCGAACGCCCAGCGTGGCGTTGCTCGTCTCGACGTCGTCCCAACGACGACGGGAGTCGCGTGAGCTGGCGAGGACCCGCTCCAGCTGGTTCAGCACGTCGACTCGCTGACCGAGGGTGACACCTCCCACCGGAGCCACTCGGCCTCCGGTGCGCGATCGCGCCAGTCGGACGGTCTGCCGGCCCGCACCTGCCGCGGCGGGTTCGGGAAGCCGGGTGCAGAGCGGCGCCGGTGACGGCCGACAGCGGGATGCGCCGGTATGACTCCTTGGACTGACCGGTGAGCTTCGCCGGGATACCGCTGCGGAAGACCACGAGAGCGTCGGCTTCGACGATGAAGGTGCCGTTGTACCGGAGTAGCGCATGGCAGCATCCTTACCCCGCACACCGACAACCTCCGCGAGTTGGTACCCCCAGTCGTCGACCGCTCCTAGCGAGCTGCCTGCGGAGCCGGCCCGCATTGCAGGTCGGCACGCCTCCCGGTCGGGGATTATGCGTTTTGACCCAGTACTGGAACCAGACCGACCGGCAGTAGCTCATCAGACCTGCCGAATAGCAGGTGCTGACCTCAACCGTCGTTGGACGTCACTGGTGTCGGCAGTTCCAGCCGTCTGCGTCACTGCGGCGCATGTGTACGGGCGCTCGCGGCGGTGTGACGCAGCTGGCGCTCCGTGGCAGACTGCCGGGCTATGCCGCTCGCACGCCTGCGCTCCGTGGTCCTCGATTGCCCTGACCCCAAGGCACTCGCCGAGTTCTACTGTTCTGTCCTCGGCGGGGAAGTCACGTTCGTCGAGGACGATTGGGTGGTGCTCACGGTGGACGGGCTGCGTCTGGCGTTTCAGCTGGTGGAAGAGTTCGCTGCGCCGACATGGCCGAACGGCGAGCGGCCGCAGCAGTTCCACCTCGACGTGACCGTGGATGACGTCGACGCGGTCGAGCCGCGGGTGCTGGCGCTGGGCGCTAGGAAGCACGAAGTGCAGCCAGGCCAGGCAGCAGGGGACTCGTTCAGGGTCTACCTCGACCCGGCCGGTCACCCCTTCTGCCTCTGCTGGGACTAGAGCGGGCAGTACGGCTCAGGGCCTAGGGCTCTCTGGTTGTCGCGGTAAGGCACTACCGCTTGGCGGCGGTATGACGCGGGTTCTGTAGGCGTCGTTGGCGATGAATCGAGCGGCGCCGAGGCGGATGCAAAGCACAGGGCGGCCGGCGTCTCTAAACTCGCCGCCTGAGGGCTAGTCAATCCGCTGCATGGCTCAGGAGATGTGTATGAGAATCCGCCTTGGACCCGACGGCGTGCACCTTTTTGACCGGCAGTCCGGCCTCAACGTACTTCTTGACGAGATCACGCCGCCTGAACATGCCTGGTCGGCTGCACCGCGCCAGGTCTCGATCGCGGTGACGAACGCCTGCGACCTGGCGTGCTCCTACTGCTACGCCCCGAAGCACCGGGCGGTCCTCGAGGTGAGTCACCTGCTCAGCTGGATGGACGAACTCGACCAGGCAGGAGCCCTCGGCGTCGGCTTCGGCGGCGGCGAGCCGACCCTGTACCGGCACCTTCCTGAAGTCTGTGTGCACGCCGCCGAGAACACCGACCTCGCGGTGACGATGACAACCCACGGCCACCGATGGAACGCCGACCTGATTTCGCGCCTTCGCGGTGCCGTGAACTTCGTTCGCGTCAGCGTCGACGGGGTCGGAAGCACCTACGAACGGCTCCGGGGCCGGAGCTTCGCACAGCTCCGGGCAGCGCTCGACGCGATCGCCGCTGACTTCGAATGGGGGATGAATAGTGTGATCAACAAGGACACCGTCGGGCACCTCGACGCCATCGCTGCGCTCGCCGCGGAACATGGCGCCTCTGAGCTACTCCTGCTGCCAGAAGAGCCGACCGCCGGGACGCCTGGGGCTGAGCAAGAGACGCTGGGTGCCCTGGGGAGCTGGGTTCTCGCGTACGCCGGCCCCGTGCCGCTCGCCACGTCGGCCGATGCTGCGCTCGGCGTGCCGATCGCGGACGCGCTACCCGGCGAAGTGGGTCTCCGGTCATACGCGCACATCGACGCGAGCGGAACGGCTCGAACCTCGTCATACGCGCCCAGCGGCGTTCGTATTGGTGAAGGCGGCATGAAGGTCTGGCACGGGTACGGGACCGAGCACTCGATGAACCTGAAGATGATCGGACACTTCGCGGACGCCGACGAGGCGCGCGCAGCGGTGGATGCCATTGCGATCCTTGCTGCAGCGGCAGAGGCCGAACGCGATGCCGGTCGCTTGGAGTACGGCGAGCCACCTCGCCTGTTTAGCGACGAACTTCTCGCCGCGTTGAGCGAGGTGAGCATCCACAGCCTCGGGTATGCCGACGTTGAGCAGTTCCTCTACGACGCCAAAGTCCAGCTCGATGGCTCCGACGTCGTTGTCCAGACCGACGAGATCGACGTCATCGCCTATATCAAGGTGCTCGTGGCCAAGGGCGCCAAGGTCGAGATGTACTCCAGACACGACCACGAGACCGGTGTGGGAGGCCAGTAGTGCTCGCAGCATCCGCTGAGCGCTGCGCTGGCGCACTCGACACGGTGCCCGCCTGATGACCGAGCTCGACTGGAGCCGCTTCGAAAGCTTGCCCGGTCCCCAGACCGCGAACTTCGAGCTCCTGTGGCGCGGCGCAGTGCGTCACTCCTACGGCAGGTACGGGACGTTTCAGGCGCGCACGCAACAACCGGGCGTCGAGTTCCACCTGAAGCTCGACAGGGATTGCCCGCTCGGAGATGCCGGCCAGTGGTTCGGCTGGCAAACCAAGTGGTGGGAGGGGCTTCAGCCGGGTCGCACCATCAGCTTGACTCGGAAGCGCGCCGTGGAGGACTCGCTCGACAAGACGAAGACCCACCTGCCCGGGCTCACCGACTGGGTTCTGTGCACGCGCCGCCCGCTCGCGCCGACCGACGAATCCTGGTGGGACGGCCTGAGCGCGCCCTTCAAGCTCGACCATCAGGTCGCAGAGGACCTAGCCAACCTCCTCACCGGCGACGCCGAGCTGTTCCGCCAGACGTACTTCGGAGACCTGGTCCTCACCCCGGACCGCCTGGAAACGCTCAAGACTCTCGCCCTCGCCGACGTGCGAGAGCGCTGGTTCCCGGAGGTGCATCAGACCAGCCTGGCCGAGAGGACCCTTCGGCGCATGCTCGCCGAATCCGGTGCGTGGGAACACCTCGAAGTCGTCGGGTCCGAGATCGCCATTCTCGCAGCGGTCATCGAGAGCGAGGTTGAGGCCGCTCCCCTCGAGGCATCAGTTCAGGCGGAGCTGGACGAGCTGCTCGAGCCCGCCGAAACCATCCGGCAGCTCCTCGCGGATGCCCACGAGCACCTGACCCCAGGCGGTGACCACACGTGGCGTGAACTCGGAGAAGCCATCGTTCCGGAGGCACCGACCCCGGTCCCCCCGGTCCTGCGCAAGCTTCGCGCCGCCAACCATCCGGCGGCACTGCCTTGCGCCAACCTGGTGATCCACACCCGCGACGCCGCCGCCTTGGCGAAGAGCGTCTTCGGTGAGCTCGCGGTCCGGTGCGTCACGGTCACCGGCGACGCCGGGTACGGAAAGACACAGCTCGCGGCGCAGCTCGCAAGCCCCAACGAGTCGAGACCGGCCGGCGTGCTGCTCTTCGGACGCCAACTGCGGAACCGAGACGACCTCGACGACCTCGCCCGACGGGTGTCCGTCAACGGGAAGAAGGTCGAGACCTTCGAAGCGCTGCTGGCAGCTGTCGATGCGGCTGCCGCGCGCGCCCAGTGTCGCCTCCCGATCGTCATTGACGGACTCAACGAGGCCGAAGACCCGAGCGACTGGAAGCCGCTCATGGAACGGGCGCAGGTTCTGCTCGAGGACTACCCGTCGGTCCTCCTCGTCTGCACCCTCCGGTCGGCGTTCGTTGACCGGGCGATCCCCACATCACTGACCACCTCTGTTGACCTCAACGGGTTCGGCGAGGACGTTGACCAGGCGGTCGAGAAGTACTTCGACCACTTCAATATCGACGCCGGCGGCGTTGACCTGCCCCTCGAGCGCTTCGACCACCCGATCGCGTTGCGGATCTTTTGCTTGGTCACGAACCCGACCAGAGAGCCTCGTGTTCAACTCGTCGGCCGTGCTCCGTCGCTGAACGCGATGTTCGACGGGTACCTCGCTGACGCCGCACAGCGGATCGAGACCCTCACCAACTCCCGCATCCGAGCTACTGATGTACACAACGCCCTGCAGGCGCTCGGCGTCATGATGTGGAACTCCAACTCTCGCGAGGTCAGCGAGACCCGCGCGAAGGAGATCTTCGGCGACACCAATCGGCTCTGGGACGACAGCATCCTGAACGCCCTCCAGGGAGAGGGCGTTCTTATCCGACAAACAGCCCAAGAGATCGACGAGGGCCAGGCTGCTCCGGGCATCCCCGGGGCGGCCGACAACCGAGAGGGGCTGGTCGTGTCGGTCGTCTACGACCTCCTCGCCGGCCACATCGTCGCCTCGGCGATGGCCGAGACCAGCGGCGCGACGTTCGCGACCTCGCTCAGCATCCCCGAGGTCGCAGCCAGGTTCACCGGTGAGCTCGCCGGAGTCCACCCTCTGGCCGTCGACATCTTCGATGCACTCGTCTTCGTGCTGCCTCAACGCGACCTGGGTCACCTCTGGGAGCACGTACAGGGCCCCCTGCTCGACGCTGCCCTTCTCCGAACGACCGAGCTCGCGGCCGAGGACGTCAACGCCGCCACCGTCGCGGCCTGGGAGCAGAACCTGCCGAGCCTGTCGCAGCGACCGAGCTTCTGGCCGCGGCTCCGGTCCGTTCGTGCCGTTCCGAACCACCCGTTCAACGCGATCTTCACCGACAACGTGCTCCGGTCGCTGAGCGTGGCCAAACGCGACCTCACCTGGACCGAATGGCTCCGTAACTCGACCCAGCCTTACCTGCGACAGGACCCTGGAACAGACGCACGCGCGATGGAAGACATCCGGTCGTGGACCACGCGCTGGCGCGAGACCGTCGAACGAACCGAAGCCGACGCACTGCGGGCGCGCTGGTTCATGTGGATGCTCACCAGCACGGTGCGAGACCTCCGCGATGCCGCGACCGCCGCCCTGTACTGGTACGGACGCGGAGACGCCGCATCACTGTTCGAGCTCGCGACCGGAGCGTTGGAGGTCAACGACCCGTACGTCGGCGACCGTGCCACCGCTGCCGCGTACGGCGTCACCACCGCTCATCAGCAGCCGGACGCCGAGTTCGAAAACCACCTCGGGACCTACCTCAAGGCGCTCGTCGCCGCGACCGCCGGAGATGCGGCCACCGCGCCCACGTACCACCGGCTCATCCGGTACTACATCGCCGGGACAGTCGAGTTCGGGCGAATCCACTACCCCGCAGCAGTCCCGGCCGCCGCTGCCGACGGCATCGCGTTCGCCGAAGGCCACCTTCCCGACCCCCTGCCCGAAGGAGACGAGCGGCGCGACGAAGTCGAACGCACCATCCACATGGACTTCGGGAACTACACCCTCGGACGGCTCTTCGACGACCGCGCCGACTACGACTACGAGCACGAGGGACACCGCGACGCCACCGACCAGGTGCTGGGGGTCATCTACGACCTCGGCTGGCGCAAGAGCGAGTTCTCGTCCGTCGATGACACCCTCGGCCGTCAGGACCGGGACAGGAACCCCGGCCGCGTCGAGCGGTACGGGAAGAAGTACAGCTGGATCGGGCTGTACCTCCTGACCGGGATGCTGAACGCACGCGGGGACCGCGTCTACGGGCTTGAGGTCGATATCGACCCGACGTTCCCGCGGATCTCGCCGCCCCTGCCGCTCACGGTCCCCACCTGGGTACGTTCGTCACCGGCAGATGACCGGGCCTGGCTCATTGACGGGGTCGTCACTGTCCCTGACGACCTCATGCACACCGAGACCCTGGCTGGAGCGGAAGGGCCATGGGTCCTCGTCCACGCCGAACTCGACGCGAAGGACGAGCGGACGGGCCGCGGCGGGTACGGCCTGTTCAACACCGTTGCGCTCGCCCAGGGCGACCTCGAAGCGCTGATGACGTGGTGGTCGGAAAGGGACCATCCCGGTCGTGACCTCATCGAGCTCCCGAAGGCGTACTACCTCTTTGCCGGCGAGATCCCGTGGCACCCCCGGATGGTGACCTCGGGCGACGACATCGCAGGCACCGGCACTCGTCCCACCGAGCGGGATGAGGACGACGGGTGGGTGGACCCGCACGACAGCGAGCACCCGTACATCGAGCACATCCGGGTGGACGTGCCGGCCGCCGAGGAGGCCGGAGCTGACTCGGAGGCGCCGAGTAACGAGCTGTTGGAGGTTCTCCCCGGCGAGCAGGAGGAAGGCACAGAAGGGGAGGAGTTCGACTACCTGACGTTCATCGAGGCCAGGACGGCGGCATACCTGGCCACGATCCCGCGGTACGTGCAGTTGGAGGTCGAGTCGATGGCCCACATGTTCGCGTGGGAGGGGCACAACAGCTCCGAGAACCAGGCGTTCGCGTACGTGCCGAGCCAACGGCTCTCACAGCACTCGGGCCTGCGTTCGGTCGCCGCTGGGTTCGATCAGGTCGATGCGGACGGTCGCCCCGCGGCGATGAGCTTTACAGCACCCGAGGGCTTCAACGGTCATCTGCTGTACGTCCGCGAGGACATCGTGAAGGCGTACGCCAGCGACCGGACCGTCGTCACGTTCGGTTGGGGCGAGCGACAGATCCACGCCGCGTGGCCTGAGGAGATCCCCGAACGGCTGCGGAGGGTCTATCGGGCGTACCGCAACATCTGGCGCACTCACCGGATCGTCGCTGAAGGGCAGCGGGAGGCGCCGGGAGCCACCGGTTGCGGCCAGGAGGGCGCGGAGGGGACCGAGTAGCCGCTACCGCGCAGGTCCGCATCTGAGAATGCAAGTCCCCACTCTGCGTGTCCGACAGCGCTCACCCTTCGGACTGGGGTGCGCGTCAATCTGGGCGGAATGACGCAACGCTGGATGGCGGACTCGTCATCTTGAGCGGCAGGGCCGCTGACCCCATCTGTGCACCGATGGTGCGCGAACACATCGTCAGATGAGTGGGCCCGCGGCCGCATGCATTGTCCGCGTCCGCCTGCCGTCCGGACGATGTGGCCGCCGCCATGCCCCCAGACGCCGGCTGACCCTCGAACGAGTTATCCACAGTCGCGCTTCGAGCTGCACTGGCGATCCACTGATCGCCATAGCCTCGCCACCGACGATCCGCTGCCGCGATCGGAGGTGCGCGAGTGTCCGTACTCCTCCCCACGCTGCGGCTCCGGGAGCACCGCGAGCGGCTCGGGCTCACCCAGTCCGAGCTTGCGGAGCGCCTCGTTCAGATGGCCTGGGCTCGCGATCGAATCCGCGTCGGCGCGAACAGCGACATGGTGTCCAAGTGGGAACGCGGCCTGAAGCAGCCGAGCAAGCTGTACCGCCGTCTGCTGTGCCTGACCCTCGATGCCAGTCCCCACGAGCTTGGGTTCCTGGTTGGCGCAGACGACACCGCTGCATTCACGAGGCTTGGCGCGAGCCTCGCCCCGGGACTGATGCCGGTCAGCTCGCCTCACTTCATGCCGGGATCCGTGAACGCCGACGTCATCAACCAGCTCGCGGCAGCGTTCGCCTCTCTCACCGAGATGGACAGCGCCGTAGGCCCGCGCCTCGTGCTCGGGGCAGCGGCTCACCTGGCGACGGCACTTGAGCAACTCAGCGCCCGCCCTCACAAGCGGCTGCAACGAGAGGTACAGCTGGCCGCTGCCCGCTTCGCCGAACTGACCGGGTGGCTGCACCAAGACCTCGGCGACCTGGAGCAAGCCCGACGGTGGTCCGAACGCGCCTTGGACCTGGCCGTACTCAGCGGCAACCCCGAACTGATCACGTACATGCTCATGCGCCGCAGCACCGTGGCCGCCGAACGAGGTGACGCAAACGCGGCCCGGTCGTTAGCTGAAGCCGCTGTCCCCGAGGGCGGCGGCATCCGACCCAGCCTGGTGGCCGTCAGCCTTCGGGCCAGCGCGCTCGCGTACTCACTCACCGGCGACGGCACGGCATGTGTCAGGGCCCTCGGCGAGGCGCAAGACGTACTCGCCGGCGTCGAGCCATCCCACGGTGACCTCGCGCCGTACTGCACGCCTGCCTATCTGGCGATGGAGGCTGGCAAATGTTGGCTCAACCTGGGCCGTCCACAGAAGGCGATCAGCTCACTTGAGAGCGCGCTGAGTGCCTGGCCCGACGGCCAAGGACGAGACCGCAGCCTGGCCGTGTCGCGGCTCGCCTGTGCATACGCCGAGGTCGGCGACGTCGAGCAGGCCTGCCGACACGCTGAGCAGGCACATGAACTGGTCGTCGTCACAGGATCTGCCCGTGCGGTCGCTTCCCTGACATCCTTGGGGACACGGCTCGCACCGCACTCGCGACAGGACCGCGTGGCCGCGCTGCGGCGCCGAATCGGCGCACTGTGACAAGAAGGGGCTGACGTGGACTTGCTGACCACCGCGATGTCGACCGACGTCGCCGACCGTGGCGCCACCATCGCGGTCCTCCCCGTAGGCAGCTTCGAGCAGCACGGCAGTCACCTGCCACTCATCACCGACACCGTCGTGGCCTGCGCCATAGCAAGCGCCATCAGCGAGCGGTACGAGCTTCTGCTCCTCCCCCCGGTGACCATCTCGTGCTCCCACGAGCACGCTGCTTTCGCCGGCACCGTCAGCATCCGCGCGCAGACGCTCATCGCCGTAGTCGAGGACATCGCGCAGTCGCTCGCGCACCAAGGGGTAAGCGGGCTGATGCTCGTCAACGGGCATGGCGGCAACTACGTGCTCAGCCACGTCGTGCAGCAGGCCAATGTCGGCGAGGTACGAATGGCCCTGTTCCCCGGCAAGCTCGACTGGCAGGCAGCTCACGACGCCGCAGGTATCGAAACTGACCTCACCACCGACATGCACGGCGGCGAGGTGGAGGCATCACTGCTCCTGCACGTCGCGCCCGAGCTAGTGGGCGACGGCTACGCCGACGAAGACGTCGACGCCGCCAAGCGGCCACATCTGCTCATGCTCGGGGTGGAGGGGTACTCCAAGAGCGGCATCGTCGGGCGGCCGTCCATGGCCGCCCCAGAAAAGGGCGAGCGGCTCCTGGCCGCACTCGTCAACGAAGCTGGCAGTCACGTCGGCTTGCTTGAGCAACCTGGGAACGCCTGATCTACAGCGTCGTTCCACTCCCTACTTGGCGCAAATGGGCTCGGCCGCGTGCGGGAGTATGACCTGCCCAGAGCTCGCATCGACCACGCCCGCACAGTGAGGCCCGCCGCCTGCATCAGGAGACCGGCCGGGGCCACCGCTGGTGCCAGTGGACGCGTCGGGAGCCACCGCGCCAGAAGGGGATGTCTACGGCCAGCCGATAGGCGATGGCGATCATGCGTGTGGTCCCCCGGTCGTCATCGGAGGCCTTCAGGCTGGAGGAGCTGCGGGCTCGCGGAGCAGCCCCTCCAGCGCGAAGAACCCGGCCAGTCCTGCATACCCAGCGAGAAGCCAGCGGGCTTCGCCACCGCCTCGGCGTCGTCGTGGAGTCATGCCCGCCAGCATGTCAGCTTCCGTTCCATGCGCCGCTGGACCATCCGCTTGCCGGCAGGGCCTCGATGACACCGCGTGTAGCGCTCCGGCTCCGTACGCCGTTCCACTTGCGGGCGGAGTGTCTGCTCGTCCACAGACCGTCGCCGCTCCATCTGCGGATACAGTCGTCATCATGGCGGGCGTTCGTGGTTTCACGGGTTGGCTGGGTGTGGTTCTCGGCAGCCCTGACCCGCAGGCGCTGGCTCAGTTCTACCAGCGCCTGCTGGGTTGGGAGGTCTCCAGCAGTTCGCCGACCTGGGTGGACATGTTGATCCGCGATCAGGATGGGCGTGGCACGTCGAGCAACCTCGCGTTCCAGCTCGAGAAAGACTACGAAGCGCCTGTTTGGCCCAGCCAAGCCGGCGCGCAGCAGATGCAGTCCCATCTCGACGTCGGGGTGATTGACGTGGGCGCCGCCGTTGAG
>JAABUS010006697.1_pt1 | contig 13777 bp, 10 predicted proteins | sample 5560161 | NCBI WGS metagenome assembly JAABUS01 (sample SAMN10711885, study PRJNA513376) | rock metagenome | isolation source: Antarctica rocks | place: Antarctica: Victoria Land, Trio Nunatak nord | collected 2016-01-04 | reverse complement strand
TTGCAATTACAGTAAAAGCAGTTTTTTTAGCCATGACCTTTAATTTCTGTAAAGCTAATACCAGCTTGCCTTTCAGAGGTTTTCAGCCTGAATAATGTCCATTAAGCCAACATTTTTAAGTTTTTTTTTACCGGTTTTTTAAAACCTACCACAGATTTCGCGGACACCAATCCCCATACCTGTTTCCTAATAAGAAGCCGATAACAATTTCATGAGAACCGTTACTTACTGTGTTAAGCCGTGAAGTTGTAATATCATAAGAATAACCGATATTTATAGCATTGCTGATATTTAAGCCTGCCATAGCTGAAAAACTGTCCTGGTAGCGGTAACTTCCTCCCACCCATAAAAAATCACGATATTGAAATTTTGCATTAATATCAAAACTGACTGGCGTAGAAGTGATGTATTTCAATAACCCGCTTGGAAGAAAAGTAATATCATCTGTAAGAAAATATTTGTAACCTGCCATTAAAAACAAGTGCGGTATCAATCTTCCTCCTGCAAGTTTTACTGTGTCTTCAGCAAACTTTAATTTGGTAGGAATAATGTTTTGTGCAGAGATTCCGGCAAAGTAATTCGCGGAATATAGCCAGACACCTGCATTAATATCAGGGCTTAGTCTGTTTAGATACCCACTTCCTGCAACAGCCGGGTCTACCGGAACATCAAAAGAAAGTTTACTTGCATTTAGAGATGTATTTTTAATTCCGGCAGAAATACCTGCGGAAATACTTGTTTTTGCTGAAATGCCTAAATGATATGCATACGTGCCATAGGCGGCAAAACGATTCAAAGGCCCGGTACGGTCATTTAGAATAGTTAATCCAACGCCTGCATGTGGTTCTGCTCGTGTATACTCCTGCCAATAAGCTTTTCCCCTGGGGTTTTCGCCGGAAGCATGAAAACCGGTCGCGGTCTCACGTTCGTAATCACTCTTTTTCAAAGGGCCATGTATCGTCAGATAGGTCGTAACAGGTGCGCCGTCTATCCCAACCCACTGGTGGCGGTGGCTGATTTTTACATCTGTATAATTTTCTATTCCGGCTACTGCAGGGTTTAGGATGTAGCTATTTAATATATACTGGGTGTAATGAGGAAGCTGCTGAGCAAAAGAAGCAATACTTATTGTACAACACACCATAACCACACACAGCAATTTTCTTTTCATTGTTTAAAATTAAGGAATTCGAACAAATGTATTAGAACGATTATGCACGAACATTAGTATTCATGTTTACTAAACTATACTTAAAATTTTCTAAGGTTGTAATAATTTTGACTACTTTAATATAGTAACAGAGCCACTATACGGCTTTTTGCCATTCCCGGCATTTATAATATAATAATAAACGCCAACTGGCAGTGAACTTCCATTAAACTTTCCATCCCAGGGTTTGCTATAACCTCTGGAATAGAATAACGGTTTCCCGTACCTATTAAAAACCTGCACCGTACAATTACTAAATGATTGCAGAGATGGAATATTCCATACATCGTTTATCCCATCTCCATTTGGTGAAAAAACATTAGGAATTATCGGAGCTGTAAGCACAGAAACTGTTATATCATCAAATGCTGTACAACCTTCCGGCGAACTAACTGTAAGCCTGTAAGTAGTATCACCGGCAGGTGTACTTCGGGGTGTTTGTATATTTGCATTATCAAGCCATACACCGGGAGACCATATATATGTAGAAACATTACCTGTTATTACTGGCGCTAAGATAACAGAACCACCTTCTAACGCATATACTTGCGCAGGTAATTGAACAGTTGGGTTTGGTACAACTTCAAAAGTTTGTTCTGATGAGTCTTTACAACCTTCATTTGATGTAAACGTGTATTTAATTTCTGCCTCTCCTGCTCCGGCTGATGAAGGGGAAAATACACCTTCCGGTGAAACTCCTTTTCCTGAAAAAACAAAGGTGCCCGGAAGTCCTGCTGTTTCTTTTGCCTGGATTATGGTATATGCACTGTCATTTAAACATATACCAGGCACAGCAGAAAAAGTGACTTTTGGAGATGGTTTTACCGTTATCGGTATTACTTTTTCATCAACACAACTTATACCTGAGAAGGCGCGCAATTTGACCCGGTATGTTTGCCCTGTCTGTAATAAAGGATAATTATGCGAATATATCTTTTCCACAGCAGGGTTATTATCTGTAATGATTGTCGCCGGAGCATTGTCAGCATCCCAGGTTATGTCAATTTTTGTTATCGAACCAGGGCTTACAGAACAATTATTTTGTATTTGTACCTGCATATTACTGCATAGAGCTCCACTGTCAATTACTGTAAAGTCCGCTTTGGGTATTCCATTTACGATAAATGGCTTTGTCAGAGTAGAAGAGCAACCTGTATTTGAGGTAGCAGTCAGAGATATATTGTAAGTGCCGGGAGCTGAAAATTGGTGTTTAGGATTTTGAGCCGATGATGTATTCGGATTTGAAGCAGTGGCATTCTTATCACCAAAATTCCAGTTATATGACAAAGAGCCTGCAGCGCCGGCAGGAATATAACTGCTGTCAATGAATGTGGCAGCAGGATCATTAACACAAATTTCCGGCAATATAAAATTAGTAACCGGTGAAGAAACGATAGTTACAGTTTGTTGAGCAGTATCACTTTTGCAGCCATTGTCAGATTGTACTGCAAGTTTTATTGTGTAAATGCCGGAATTCTCATAACTTTTTGAGAATGGATTTCCGTTTTGGTTGTTTGCAGCAGTCCCATCTCCAAAAATCCAGTGCCAGTTGGTAATAATACCCGAAGGTGAAGTTGACTGGTTATTAATAGTTACTGGCTCTTTTTCACAAGCGGATGCAGAAACAGTAAAAGCGGCAGTTGGAGGTTTATTGACTGTAACTGTTCTTTGTATAGTATCTGAGATACATCCGGCAGCAGATGTAATATAGAGGGTAACAATGTAGGAGCCGCTTGCCGTATATTTTTTTACAGGATTTCGAACATTACTGTTAGTGCCATCACCAAAATTCCAAAACCAGCTATTAACTGTACTTTTAGGTGCGATACTGACATCACCAAATTTACACTATCTGATATGCATAATTGTACAGGATCAGTGGTAAAATCTGCATGTGGTCGAGCATAAACGTTAGACAAAACTTTTACTGTGTCTTTAGCGCATCCAAAAACAGATGTTGCTTTCAAAATTACTTTAAGAGAGTCGGCAGTTTTGTAAGAATGAGCAGGATTTTTTTCAGCAGAAGTGTCGCCATCACCAAAATTCCATAAATAAGTCAATGAATTTTCAGTACCATCACTTATAGCAGAAAGATTGGCAAATTGGGCCTTCCCGGCAGGCAAACATACTCCCGGCATATTAAAATCTGCATAAGGGCTTGCATGTACGGTAATAGTCTGAGCAGACAAATTGCTTTTACAGCCTGCATTATTTTTTACCTGTAAATTTACATTATAGTTGCCTTCCCGTTTATAAGTATTGGAAACCCTTGCATTTGTTGTATTTGTAATTGTATTTCCATCGCCAAAATTCCAATACCATTTAACAATATTTCCTTCTGCAATAGTTGAAGAATCTGTAAAGCTCATTGTATTGTTGGCACATGCAGGTAAAGAAAAACCAAATTTAGCTGCAGGAGGCGGAGCAAGTGTAAAGGGTTTTGTTATATCAGTAAAACAGCCAATTTCATTTATTGATGTAAGTTTTACATTATATGTTCTTGCATCTTTATAAATTTTAGAAGGATTCATAGCAGTATCTATGGTTCCATCGCCAAAGTCCCATTTCCATTTTACAATAGTATTTCCATTGGAAGCATTAAGAAAACTGACAGTGTCTGCTGCACAACCGGCATGATTGATTGTAAAGGCTGCATCAGGAGCAGGCAATACCTCTATATCATAATTAATTTCCTGCTGTCCGTTGCACCCGTCGCTGCTCTGATTGTTTGCAAAGATTTTAACAGGGAAAGTGCCGGTTGTCTTAAAGGTAAATAGCTCTTTAAGTTTATATACAAATAATGTTCGGCCATCAGCTGTGTAGCTGCTGTCAGCAACAGGATTATTTACCGTAATCTTTTGAGAAGGTGTAAGGTTTGGATTGTTACCAAAATCCCAAGCCAATAAAGTGGGCTTATAAGGCAATGTGACAGACAATAAGAAAGGAGTATTACTGCACGTATTATTACTTAAAGCATAGGGATTTCGGACAGTTATAAATTCATAAAGATTTTTAATATTAGTACCTGCATTATAACCATAAGATTCCCTGATTCCATATCCGTAAGCTATTGCATTAAATCCGGAATCAGCATTCAGACTATGAGAACCTTGCTGTACCGGAAAAACGGCAAAAGAATAAGCAGGATCTCCGGGATGTGTTTTGAAAGCAGAAGCAGAACTCACACCATCAAGAGTAAAGCTGTTAACAGCCGAAGTTTTAATGATAACATTAATATAATGTGAAGTGATCTGGTAATGATTTGTTGAGTTTAAAGTTATTTTATCAATCGTTTGTTCCAAAGGACTTAAATAAATCATCTCAGGATCACCATTACTACCTGAGGAATTGCCACAGGGAGATGTAACATCATCATTGGAGGAAGTAATATATTGCGCTACCATAACCGGCTTATTAGAAACTATACTTTTAGGCGTATTGGCTGTAATTTCATAATAAAAATTATTTATCAAATTGGTAGCTCGTACACCATCAATAGTAACAATGGTTGCAGGATCACTTACCGCAATTCTAAAATAATTATTAGGGAGGTTAGTTGTAGGTACTGTAAGAAACTTTTTTCCCCATACGCTTTGAGGAAATACCTGTTGAAATAAATTATCGGAAGAAGTAACTGCATTTTCACAATTAATGGACACACGGCCACTTCCTGAAAAAACAGCAATTCTTTTACAACCTGAGCTTCCGGTACTTACAGACCTAATTCTGGTGCCTGTAAGGTCAACCCCATTTTTATCACTTGTAGTACCCATGAGGTTATAAATCTGACCTTTATTAAGTGCAACAGTAAAGGTTTGCCCTGCCAAATGCTTAATTGTATTGACCGAGGGAGTAATCTCTACCATTGTGTTGTCTTCTGTTGCAATAACAAAAGCCCAGGAGTTTGAAGCAGCGATATTTGATTTCTGAGTGAAATTTAGTGAATAGTAATCCTCTCCGAGGGTATTGACAGGAAATAATAAAGAGGCGCCGGAATTGGTTGAGCTATAAATATGTGCATAAGCCACGATGGGATTATTACTGGTAATATGTATTCCTGTATTATATAAACTTTCTGATGACAGTCTTGCATCCTGACTTCCTGTTTTAGGAATAGGGTCTGATTCCGTAACTGTATTTGCAGAAAGTTGGTAAGTTTTAGACCAGCCTACTCCAGGTATTTCCACATTTACTGTTGCAGCTACGTCTGAAGTGAAATACAATACCATATTCAGGTTAGCAGAATCATTAGTTAAATTAGCCATCGCCTGATGATACCCATAGCCTACCCAAAATTCCTTACCCATATTTGAAAAGTCCTGAGCTGAAGCACCTAAAGAAGAAAAAAGAAGAAAAAAAATATATACAAGGCTTCGCAGCATAAAAAGGAAAATGAACTTTTTTAGAAACAACTTTATAAACCCATAATAAAGATATATCTGCAAACAATAATGCTGCTTATTATAGCTATTTAGAATATTGGTTTAGTAAATTTATAGAATTTGGTCCTTCGGACAATATTAAATCAATTATACTCAGGTTAGGCTGAAAACCTATACGATCCTCAAAAACCTGCGAGTAATGAGGAGACCAATTATTTATATTTTTTTGAAAAGACTGGGGTAAAAAATAATTACGGTAATCCGTTTCATCGTTATAACAGGAAATAAATTTTTCTGTAAATCCTATTACTGAATTTGTTTTCAATGCTTTACATAGCCATTCTAAAATTTTAATATTAAAAGAAAAGAGAGATTTCTCCCTTGAAAATATCAGATTCCTAATATCCCCGGAATAAAATTCGAAAAATGAAGCTTTCCTGTAAGCTGAACTTAAACTGCGCCAATGTTTTGTCTGCCAATCTGTTGAATGATCTATTCTTACTTCTCTTATCAGTGTTTTTTGCTCACGTCCTCCTAATACCGGAACAGTAAGACTAAGGAGGCCATTCGCCGTCGAAATAACATATCGATTTCTGAAACTCATTTTCTGAAAGCTTTCATATGCCTCAAATTCTATATGTTTATATTCTGTTAATTTCTTTGTATAAGAAATACATGGAAATAGCTGATAATCAATTACAAAACTCATTTCGATAGAATTTAAAATATAAGTTAAGTAAATAAATTTTATTATAGGTAAAACGATTTTTAAAGGTGTTAAATATTACTCTACCAACTTAATGCCAAATAGATATAATGTATTGATTATTAACCGCTTACACCATATTTTATTAACTAAATACTTTAGTATAACCTATTTACGAGCTTTTTTCTCATAATGAGAGTTTTTCTAAACTCTTTAGCATTAAATACGAGTACTTTTTATTCTCTTTTTCACTTTCTTCAAAAGCCCTTATTTTGCACTAAATATTTCTATGAACAAAGTCCTGCCCTCTCTGCTTTTGATTTCTATGGTCTTTTTTTACTCCTGCAAAAAGCCACAGGCTTTTCAATACCGGGATTTAAGGAACCTGCATCTTGATAATTTTGGCTTGAATAAATCCAGAGTATCTATGGATTTTGTTTTCTTTAATCCGAATACCTTTCCGGTAGATTTGAAAAAAGTAGATTGCGACGTATATCTCGACAGTAATTATGTTGGGAAGTTTTTGTTGGATACTACCATGCATATATCACAGGCTTCAGAATTTATCTTACCTGCAGGTTTAGATGTAAATATGAAAAACGTCTTTAAAAACTCACTAAATCTTTTAATAAATAATGAAGTACTTATTGGCGCTAAGGGAACAACGCGTGTGGGCAGAGGGGGAATTTACGTGACAATACCTTTTAACTATGAAGGAAAGCAGAAATTGAATTTATTTTAGCTGTTAAAACAGGGGCATGTGCTTAATTAATATTACAAATCAGATTTTATTGACTTATGGTCAACTTAAAATAATTGTTTTATTCTTATAGACAAATATCCGTTCGTCAAAAACAAGCCTTAAAGAATTAGCTAATGCAATTCTTTCAACATCTCTTCCGGCCCGGGCCATTTCTTTTGCAGAATGCGTATGATCTACAGGAATAACGTTTTGTGCAATGATGGGGCCTTCATCAAGTTCGTTATTTACAAAATGAGCAGTTGCTCCTATGATTTTTACACCTCTTTCATAAGCTTTCAGATAAGGATTCGCTCCTATAAATGCCGGTAAAAAAGAATGATGAATGTTGATAATACGATTGTTAAACGGGCTGATTAGTTTTGGAGTAAGCACGCGCATATATTTTGCCAGAACGAGGAACTCTGGTTTAAACTGTTGAAGTATTTGCAGTATAGCTTCTTCATGATCTTCCCGAGATAGATCAGTGTGATCTATGCAATAAAAAGGAACTTCAAACTTATCTGTTAATTCTTTTAAGTTAGAGTAATTACTGATTACGGCCAGAATATTTGCATTTAAATCATTAAACTTATGTCTTATAAGCAGATCGCTTAAACAGTGATATTCTTTCGTTACCAATATGACTATATCCTTTTTTCTGTTCCGGACAAGTTTTATTTCAACATCTTCAGGAAGGATGGCGTAAAGCTCCTTCAAGAGGCTCTCCCGGTCGAACTCTCCGGAAAACTCGGTTCGCATAAAAAACTGATTGAAATTCCTTTCAACAAATTCTCCATTGCTTATAATATTTAGCCCGTATTTGCAAATAACATTGGTTATTTTATAAATCAACCCGCTTTCATCTGCACAATGAATCATTAAAATATGTGTATCCATTCAACATTTTTGTTTTGCTGTAACTGAAAGAAAAGTTGTGATATAAGTCACCTTTTCTGAAAACTGTTTTTTTAAAAATTTATTGTTTTGTCGCATACCTGAAATAGAGTTTACAAATAAAACGATTAAATTAAATAATGTAGAAAGAATACAGAAAGTTCTCCACAATAACATAATCTAATAAATCAGAAGACTATAATTCTTACTTTTAAAAATAGTTTGAAGGGCGCGGTTCAAGCAATAATTTTATTACTAACATTTGCAATGAAAGAAAAACCGTCCTAATAGAATTCGAAAGGCTACTTAACCTAACATGAAAACTCTTATAAGATGTTTGACCTTAAATAGGGAAATGATAACACAACAGACCATACAACAGATAACCAACAGAATAGATATAGTTGAGATAATCGGAGAATTTGTTAAGCTTAAAAAACGTGGCGTTAATTACCTGGGAAACTGTCCTTTTCATAATGAAAAGTCTCCTTCCTTCACCGTCTCCCCTGCTAAAGAGATATATAAATGCTTTGGCTGCGGAAAAAGCGGCAATGCTATCGGGTTTATAATGGAGCATGAAAAGTATAGTTATGCAGAAGCTCTAAAATGGATTGCTGCCCGTTACAATATAGAAATTGAGGAAACAGAAACAAGTCCGGAAGTAAAACAACAACAGCAGACAGCGGAAAGTCTTTTCATTTTAAACGCTTTTGCTCAAAAACATTTTGCTTACAATCTTGCAGAAACAGAAGAAGGAAAATCTGTCGCACTTACTTATCTTCAACATCGGGGCTTTAGAGAAGAAATAATAAAGAAATTTCAGTTAGGCTATAACCTCGAGGCAAAAGATGATCTGACTCACGCGCTTTTAAAAAACCAATTTAATATTGATTATGCTCAAAAAGCCGGGTTAGTAGTTTTGAGAAATGAGATGATTTTGGATAATTATCGCGGTCGCATTATTTTCCCTATACATAATCAAAGTGGTAAAATTATCGGGTTTGGAGCCAGGGTAATTAGATCTAATGATAAAGCGCCTAAATACATCAATACTCCCGAGAATGAGATATATGTAAAGAGCAAAATTCTTTATGGTACTTATTTTGCCCGCCAGGCAATTAACAAGTATGACGAATGTTTGCTTGTCGAAGGTTATACAGATGTAATCAGCCTGCATCAGGCAGGTATCGAAAATGCAGTGGCAAGTGGCGGCACTTCGCTGACCGTTGATCAATTACGATTGATAAGAAAGCACACTAATAATCTCACTATTATTTATGATGGAGATAGTGCCGGAGTTAAAGCTGCCCTGAGAGGACTTGATATGGCACTTGAGGAAGGATTGAATGTAAAGCTCGTTCTTATACCTGACAATGAAGATCCTGATAGTTATGTAAAAAAAATCGGGGCTACCTCTTTGAGAGAATTTATAGATTCAAATAAAAAAGACTTCATCATTTTCCAGTTAGAAGTGATGCTTAAAGATGCAGGTAATGATACTGCTAAGAGATCAGCAGCAGTAAACCAGGTTGCAGAAACATTGAGTAAATTTTATAAAGCTGAAGATTTTACAAAACAACAGGATTACATAAGACAATGCTCCTCCATTCTAAAAATTGATGAAGGCGGACTTACCAACCTGGTAAATAAGTTTAAACGTGAAAAAATAACAAAAGAAGAAAACAGGCAAATTCAGGCAGCTTCCGTACTAACTATAGCTGAAGAAAAAACCGTTGAACCAGATAATACATTTTCTTTGCTCACTGAAGATGAGTTTCAGGAACGGGATTTATTAAGAGTATTACTTGAATATGGCCTGTTGCGATGGAATGATGAAAAAACTATGGCTGATTATATATTTGAAGAGTTGCAACATTATAACATCGAAAATTCTGAACTTGATAACCTGCTGACCGTTTATAAAGATAATTATTATAAAGGACTGCTGCCATCGTCAAAAACACTTTTGTATCACGAAGATCCGACTATACGAAAACTCGTAATAAACCTAAGTGTACATAAATACGAATTAAGTCCTAACTGGGATGCTAAGATGGAAGGCATGAAAATAAACAACCGTGACATCAGCAGGCAGGATGTGATAATGAGTCTGAATTATTTTAAGCTTAGGAAAATAAAAAAGATGTTCGACGAAAACCAAAAAGACATTGAGAAAGCGGGCACATTTGAAGAACAAATAAACCTGATCAAAATACACAAAGTTCTTAAAGATGAAGAGCAAAAAATAACCAGGATGTTAGGAACAGTAATTTTTAAATAAATAATAGTTCTCGCAGAAAGCGCTTAAAATTGCAGAAAATATAATTTCTCGCAGAAAGCACGGAAATCGCAGAAATGTTTTTGACGGAAGGTTATTTCAGATTCTTTCTTTTTTCTGCGTCTTCAGCGAGACATTTTTCCAATAAAAAAAGTGCACTTGAGAGATGCACTTACTTTATTATTCGAATAACTTCCTACTTTTCTAAAGGACTTTTTTTACCTGCTAATAACTTCTCAACTGTAGCTTCCAAGCGTCTTGTTTTGGTATCTTTTCTTTTAGCACCTTCAATCCATTCCACATATTCTTTTTGATTAACCTGTGAAAGGTTTTGAAAAACTTCTCTTACTTTTTTATGAGCAGTAAAAATTTTTTCTAATTCTGCCGGAGGTACAACAAGATTTTTATCAAAATCAAAACTGTTTACTTCTATTTTTTTAACTTCAGAAATTTTTTCCTCCGCTATAAGCTCTCTCTTTTTAAACTTTAAAGCACTCCACACATGATCTAATGGAACTTCAACTATACTTTCAAAATTATTCTCAACTAAAATTTCCCAATTGCAATCACGGTTCAGATCACTTGCTATTTTACTGGCTGTTTTAGGATAAGCAACCCAAAGTTTACCTGCATTACTTAAATTAGGAATAACGTCCTTTAAAATACCATTCAACTGGTTGCAGTTTATAGCAAAGATGAGAGCAAAATCAATTTTTCTAATTCTTAAAAGCGGAGTTACGTTTTTTGAATAAGATAATTTTATAAATTGCTTTTCGATGGAGGAAGGAAGGCCTTGAATAAGGAAATTTTTTTCATTTGTAATCTGCAGTTTTTCTACCAAACTTTGATGCATCATGCCTCAATAAGATTTAAATGGTAATCGAATTAAAGCGCAAAGGTAGTGAAAGTAACTGTAATTTAAAAAAAAAGTCATACTCGTAAACAAAGTATGACTTTTAACTCTAAAAGAAAAATGTTATTTTGAACCCATAGGTCTGTAGTATTTAAGTGCATTTGGCATTTCTTTTTGCAACCTTTCTATCCTGTTCCCCTCAGCAGGGTGTGTACTAAGAAACTCAGGAGGTTTTTGACCATTACTCTGTGCCTGCATTCTTTGCCATAATGGTATAGCTTCTCTTGGATTATATCCTGCAAGAGCAGCATAAGTCAATCCCAGCTTATCTGCTTCATATTCCTGTTGCCTGCTGTGAGGTAAGATACCAAATACAGTGCTGCCCATACCATAAGCCTGCATAAAGAGGTTTTGTGTTTCGGCAGCCTTACTTGATAGAGCTACCTGCAGAGCTGCGCCGCCTAATTGCTGAATCAATCCCTGGCTCATACGCTCTGCTCCGTGTTTAGCAACAGCATGTGCTACTTCGTGACCAACTACAACTGCTAAAGCTGCTTCATTTTGTGTTATAGGAAGAAGGCCGCTATACACAACTATTTTACCTCCGGGCATGCACCATGCATTTGCCTCCTTGCTTTGTACCAGGTTATATTCCCATTTATAATCCTGTATTTCAGGTGCGATACCTTTGCCTTTATAAAAATTAGTAACAGCAGAGGCGATCCTGGCTCCTACCCTTTTCACCATCTCCGCATCTTTACTTTGAGAAGAACTTACTACTTTGCTTTCTGATAAAAACTGCCTGTATTGCGTTACTGCCATTTCCTCCATCTGACTCTCCGGAACAAGAGATAAAGTACTTCTGCCCGTAACAGCATTTCGTGTACAGGCAATAACAAGCATCATTACTAAAATACTTGATAATAATAATATTTTATTTTTCATGATTTTTTTTGAGAAGTATAAACAATAATAATACCAATAGAAAAAGAGAAGCCGCACTCAATTCAACATAGAAAGTTAAGAAATAGTATCAGGAACAATCCGTCAAATAAAAAATGCATTTTGCCTTCTTATAAACGGAACGTTTATTTCCTACGATTGTTATAATTGATTTTGATTTTTATTAGTATCAATCTTTAAAAGTCATAATGGCGTTCTATCCTTTTTCTATTAAAATACAAATCCAGCTATTTCTTCGTGCTGTAGAAATATGCTGCAAGCCCTTTTGTTCAAAAGCTGAGATTACATCAGACTCATCATCTTTAAGTAAACCACTTAACAAAAGCGTCCCTTTATTACTAAGGCCTGAAACGAGATTTTCAAGATTTTCAAGAATAATATTTTTATTAATGTTGGCAAGAATTATATCAAACTTTTGCTTTGGCAGAAAACCTTCAGCTTTTTCAATTTTTATATTTAGATAATCATTTCTTTCTGCATTTTCTTTCGAGTTTTCGATACTCCAGTCATCATTATCTATAGCCCAAATATATTTACTGCCAAGTTTCTCCGCTAAAATAGCTAACACGCCTGTACCTGTACCAAAATCTGCAACTTGTTTTTCTTTAAAATTAATACGTTCCATTTCACTTATCATCATATAAGTAGTTGCATGATGACCTGTGCCGAAACTCATTTTGGGCGTTATTACAATTTCGTATTTTATGTTTGAAAAAGGCTTATGAAACTCTGCCCTTATCGCACAAAAATCTTCTACGAGGACAGGTGGAAAATTACTTTCCCACAGTGCATTCCAGTTCTGGTCTCTAATTATTGATTTAGTATAACCTAATTCATAAGACGAAAGAATAGCTGCTAGTGCTTCGGGTTCAAAAGCATCTTCTTCAATATATGCACAAAGTTCAGTTTCCTTTTCTTCAAACGCATCATATTTTATACCTGCTAACTGAGCAATTAATTCGTCTCTGAGATTTTGTTCATCGGCTTCTATAATTATTTGTATTGTATTCTTCATTAACTTATTTTTATTATTTTTATACACGTCCGCAGCATGAAGAGTTTGAAAAAGAATGCGTTTTAAATGTTTATCAGTCAATAGATAATAGTAGCTAATCAATAGATAATAGTAGAATTTAAACCAATTTATTAAGTTAATCTTAAGTAAGATGCAAAATGTGTACTTTTATTTATGTTTTTAAGGAATAACTATGCCTGAATTACCTGACCTTCAAATATTTGCCAAAAATCTTAATTCCATTTTAGGGGAGCAAAAACTGTTGCAAATTAAGGTTGTAAATGATAAAAAACTGAAAGATAAACAGGCGGAATTAAGTGAAAATTTAGAAGGAAATATCCTTCAGTCTGTTTATAGGACAGGTAAAGAATTACACTTCCTGTTCTCAAATAATATTTTGCTCGGTATGCATCTGATGTTGCACGGCAACCTGTACCTGTTCGATAAAAATAATCAAAATAAATTTACGATAGCCGAACTATATTTTGAAAATAAAGGATTAGCACTAACAGATTGGCAGGAAATGGCAAACATTAAATTAAATCCCGAGGAGAAAAAAGGAATAGATGCATTGTCTAAGGATATGAACTGCAATTACCTTAAAAAAATATTACAATCAAAAGCTAAGATTAAAAACCTGATAACTAACCAGGATATTATAAGAGGTATAGGCAATGCGTATGCAGATGAAATATTGTGGGAGGCAAGAATATCACCATTTTCGATCGCAAGCG
>JAABUS010006696.1_pt1 | contig 13777 bp, 11 predicted proteins | sample 5560161 | NCBI WGS metagenome assembly JAABUS01 (sample SAMN10711885, study PRJNA513376) | rock metagenome | isolation source: Antarctica rocks | place: Antarctica: Victoria Land, Trio Nunatak nord | collected 2016-01-04 | reverse complement strand
TCATGTAGGGCGGCGAGGTGAAGCACAGATCGATCTGGCCGAGATGCAGGTTGTCCAGGTTGCGGGCGTCGGCCTGGAGAACGACTGCGGATGGACTTACCCGTCGCTTGATGGCGGCGACGCGTTCGGGAACCAGTTCGACACCGATCGCTGAGCGGCCAAGTTTCTCGGCGACGACCAGCGTGGTGCCCCAACCAGCGAATGGGTCCAGGACCATCTCGCCCGGTGATGAGTAGCGGACGATGACGGCATGGGCGAGCGCTTGCGGGAAGTGCACATCTTCGTCGCTTCCGTCCGGTCGTTCGTCGATGACGTCAGCGGCGGCCAGGTGCAGGATCCGTTCCACCCGCTCAGCATCTCGCACCGCGACCCGGTGATGTTGGGGGGCGACCTACTGCTTGATGCATCGTGCGACGAGGAAGGCTGGATGGCGTGCGGCGTCCTGCCTGTCGGTCGTCCAGTCGCGCGGTGGGTCGGGTTCGAGCAGGGCGCCGAGCCAGAGGTCGTGGCGGCGCAGGGTGTTGATGTAGGTAGACAGCGTCCGGTGATTCGCACCGACCTGACATCGCAGCGATAATGCGGTTCCGTCGGCTGTCCACCATCACTCGTCTTCGGACAGGTCAAGACCTTCGACCGAGGCGCCGCGGCGGGGGAGCTCGCGGCTGATCCCAACTTGGCCGAAAGGCCACGTCGAGCAGATGCCGCCCGGTCGCGGGTCCGAGCAGGTCGAACAGTGCGGTCGATACCGAGTCGGTGTAGGAGTCTGTCCAGCCGGCTTCGTAGAAATCTGCGACGGCGTCGTATCTCGCATCGGCTATGGTGTGGACGGTACGAGGTCGAGCGGACGTGCGCCTAGCCGGCAGAGCTCACCTGCTCCATTTCTAGCTACCATCGTGCGTTTAGCCCCGCGACCCGCCGTCCCACTTACCAAACCGGGGCGGAACGGTTGTCCGCTAGCCGATGGTCTACCGGGCACTGGCGCGTCGCTGGGTCTCTGTGTTGGACGAAGGTTCCTGCTCGATGAGGGTCGGTGCGCCACCACGCGACGGGATTGCCGTGCGACGGGGTATTGTTGGGAAAGACCCCCGGGGAGCGCCGAACGGCGCTGAGAGTGCGGATAGCCCGCAGACCCGTCACCTGATCCGGTTCGTACCGGCGTAGGGAGCAGGGCGCCTGTCCGACATTGGTAGTCGGCGCGGGTCCTTGGCATACTCGCGGGCCTGAGGGGACCCCGTGATGAGCACCCAGCTCGACCAGCAGGTGGCCACTGGTGCGACGCCTGAGCAGCTCGGCGTGGGTATGCGGCTGAGCGTCCACCCCCACTGCGACGACTTCGCGGACGTCATCCTCGGCGCGCTTGCCGACGTCATCGGCGACGGCTTGAGCGACGATCTCGTCGTGGAGACTGACGAGGTCAGCAGCTACGTCGGTGCGCGCACCGAGCCCGCGGAGCAGCGGCTGGCTGCGTTCGCCGTGGCCATCATCGCTGCCGCGTCTCAGCGTTGCGGTGGCGGGCACGTTGTTACCCATATCCTCCTGTCCCGCGGCTGCCCCGGCGAGGTGTCGTGCGACCTGGATGTCACCGGCTTGCCCACTGCGGCGCCGGTGGAGCTCGAGCCCACCGGTATCCGTGCGGCTGCGCAGTGGTCGTTGTACCCGCTCCTGGACGGCGGTTCCGGCCACGGCGCCCACATGTCGCACATCGAGGCCGCGATCGCCGCCGCCCATACCCGGGGCACCGCGGCCCGGGCGAATCACTACGCCACGAAGCTGACTGGCGACGTCGCCGAGGTGCTGGCCACCGCCGTCGACGCGTGGGCTCAGGTGGGGGCCGTTGTCCCGCACGTCGTGTCCCACCTCACCGTCTCGGTGGGCTCGCCGAGACCGGCCGAGGACTTAAGAGGAACGGACGCGCCGTGACCGCCAAGCGCAACTCTTCTGCCACCCGAACCCGTCGTGGCTGGGCTATGAAGGACCTCGTCCTCATCGTCGTCCTCGGCGTCGTGTTCGGCTTCGCCTACTGGGCGCTTGTCCAGGGCTGGAACGGGCTGAGCATCCTGATGGGACCGGCCGGCGACCTTTCCCAGCACATCCTGTTCGGCGGATGGGTCCTGGTCGCCCCGATCGCCGTCGCGATCATCCGCCGGCCCTTCGCCGGCGTGATCGCCGAGATCCTCGCCGCGGTCGTCGAGGTCGTTTTCCTCGGCTCGCCGGTCGGCCCGACGCTCCTGATCGCCGCAGCCATCCAGGGCGGCGGCAGCGAGCTGCCGTTCGCATTGACAAGGTACAAGCGATTCGGCTGGGGCGTCTTCGCCCTGTCTGGCTTGCTCGGCGCCGGCCTGGTGTTCTTCTACTCCGCCTTCCGGTTCGGCTGGTACGGCCAGAACATCTTCTTCCTGCGCCTGGCCATGCAGGCCATGTCCGGGATCATCCTGGGTGGGCTGCTCGCCAAGGTCATCGTCGACGCCCTGGCCCGCACCGGTGTTGTCGACAACTTCGCGATCGGCCGCGAGCTGGACCAGCGATGAGTAGCCAGCCGCCGCCGCCCGTCTGCCCGGCCGGGGCGGGCGGTAGGGCCGCCGTCGAGTTGGACAACATCACCGTGGCCTTTCCCCGGCGCGACGAGCCCGTGCTGCGTGCGGTGACGGTGCGGCTTGCACCAGGAGAACAGATCGTCGTCTTCGGCGCGTCCGGGTCCGGCAAGTCAACGCTCCTACACGTGATCACCGGGGTCGTCCCGCTCACCGTCACGGCGGACATCACCGGCGAGGTGATCGTCGCGGGGACGAGTGATGCCACCTCCGTCGTCGAACGGTCCCGGCACCTCGGGGTGCTTGCCCAGGACCCGTCCGCGGCGGTTTGCCTGCCGCAGGTCGAACAAGAGCTCGCTTTGCCGCTGGAGAACCATGCGACCGAGCCGGCGACCATTAGTCCCCGGATCAGCGCCGCCCTGGACGCCGTCGGCGCCGCCGGTTTGCGACACCGGGCGACCGCACGTCTCTCCGGCGGGGAGGCTCAGCGGGTCGCGGTCGCGGCGGCCCTGATCACCGAGCCCGAGGTGCTCCTGCTGGACGAGCCGACGTCGATGCTCGACCCGGCCGGGGTCGCCTCGGTGCGCGGGGCGCTGGCCGGGGCGATCGAGAGGTACCGGCCCGCGATGGTCCTCGTTGAACATCGGCTCGACGAATGGGCTGGTGTGGCCGGGACCGCCGGGCTGCCCGGGCGAGCCCTCGTTCTCGGCGATGGCGGAACGGTGCTGGCCGACGGACCGACCGACATCGTCTTGCGCGACCACGCCGGCACCCTCCACGCGGCCGGCTGCTGGCTGCCGCTGGATGCCGAGCTGTACGCGCTCACCGGTGCGGCCGGCGGGCTCGGGACAACAGTGAACGTCGACCTGCTGCATGCCCTTGCCGACCGACCCGTTCCCCGTCGGTCCGCTGGAGAGGTGCTCCTGTCGGCCCGCGCCCTTGCGGTCGGCCGGGAGGCGCCGGCGGGCAGGAACAAGCGCCGCGGCCGCCGCCGGCCCGTGCCCGACCTGCAGGCATGCCCGCCGCTTCTGTCCGGCGTCGAGGTCACCGTACGGTCGGGGGAAGTGGTAGCCGTCCTCGGCGCCAACGGCGTCGGGAAGTCGACGCTCCTGCTTACCCTGGCCGGGCTCTTGCCCCCACTCGCGGGCACCGTGGAGGGTCCGCGGCCGGGCCTGGTGTTCCAGAACGCGGAGCACCAGTTCGTCGCCACGACCGTGCGCAAGGAGATCGGTCACCGGCTGCCGCCGGAGACCGCGAAGGAGGTGGTGGACCGGCAGCTGCGCCGCCACCGGCTCACCCATCTCGCCGACCAAAATCCGTTTCGGCTCTCCGGCGGTGAGAAGCGCAGGCTCAGCCTGGCCGCCATGCTTGCCCACGACCGGCCCATGCTCCTGGCCGACGAGCCCACCCTCGGGCTCGACCGGCGTGACGCCATCGCGACCGCCGCGACCCTGCGGGACGTCGCCGACCGCGGCGGCGCCGTCGCCCTGGCGAGCCACGACCTGCGGCTCGTGGGCGGCCTGGCCGATCGCGTCATCGTCCTGGGCGACGGCGGGGTACTCGCCGACGGCCCCACCGAGGACGTGTTCTCCGACGCCGCCGCGCTCGCCCGGGCGGGGCTGAGCCTGCCCCCGCTCGTCGCGTGGCTCCTAGCGCACACGGCCGGCGCCGTCGCACGCGTGCTGGGCCAGCTCGACGACGCCGTGACCGTACCGACGCTCGAGAAGGTGCACCAGTGAGCGTCCTGAGCGGAGCCGCTGCCGCCGATTCCCCGCTTGCTCGCCGCAATCCGACGGTCAAGCTCGCCTTGCTCGCCGTCGTCTCCCTCGCCGCTATGTTCCTCCTCGACCCGATCACCCCGGCCGCCCTGTACGTTCTCGGGCTCGTCGGGGTCGCGATCTCGGTGCGAGTACCGGCGCGCACGCTTGCCCTCGCCCACGTGCCGTTCCTCGCCTTCGCGCTCGGCGTGTTCGTCGTCAACGCGCTCTCCCGACCCGGGACGGTCCTGTGGCAGGCCGGCCCGCTCCGGGTCACCGAGGAAGGGTTGAGTGTCGGGGCGGCGCTCGCGGCCCGCACCCTGCTCATCGGGGTGCTCGCCGTCGGTTTCCTGCTCTCGACTAACGGGGTCGCGCTCATGACGAGCCTGCACCAAAACGCCCGCCTCGGCGCCCGGGTCACTTACGCGATCCTCGCCGGGTACCGGATGCTCCAGGAGATGCCCCGGGAGTGGTCGACGATCCGCCACGCCCACACCGTGCGGGCGGACCTGCGCGGCGGCGACGCCCGCCCACCGCGGAGTCCGCGACACCTCGCCGGGGTGGTTTTCACACTCCTTGTCGTCTCGGTCCGCAAGGGTGAGCGGATGGCGCAGGCGCTGGAGTCCCGCGGTCTCGGGCTCGAGCCGCGGACGACGTGGCGGCCGGTCCGGGTGACCGGCGCGGACTGGGGGCTCGCCGCCGGTGTCCTCACCGTCCTCGCCGCTGTGGTCGTTGGCAGCGCGGCCCTGGGAATCTTGGAGGGGCCCGGTGCGCTCTTTGGCTGAAACGATGAACCTCGTCGCGATGATCATCGCACCGACGAGCCAGTACGCCGAGAACTGGCGCTACCCACTCGCGCGCACCGACTGGCTCGGCGCCCGTTTCTACGCCGATCTCGCCCGCACGCTGGAACGCGGCTGCTTCGACATGATGTTCATGGCCGACGCGCTCGCGATCCCCGAGGACGGGACGGGCAGCTACGCCACGACCGTGCGCACCGGCGGCAAGGGCACCATCTACCTCGACCCGGTCGTCGTTGCCTCGGTCGCCGCGGCCGCTACCACCCACCTCGGCCTCGGTGCGACCGTGTCCACAACGTTCCTTCCGCCGTATCAGATCGCCCGGACGATACTCAGCCTCGATCACCTCTCCGGGGGCCGGGTCGCATGGAACATTGTCACTTCGACGACCGACGCCGAGGCCCGCAACATGGGCCTGCCTGCGATGCCCGCCAAGACCGAGCGATACCACCACGCCGACCAAGTTGTGCGCACAGTGCTCGACCTGTGGCACACATGGGCGCCGGACGCCCTCGTCCTCGACCCCTGCAACCGTGTCTTCGCCGACCCCTGCCGGATCGGCCGAATCCCCACGCGGGGATCCGGCCCGGCACTCAGCCGCGGGCCGATCACCCTGCCGCGCAGCCCGCAGGGGCGGCCGGTGCTCATGCAGGCCGGCGCCTCCCAGCGAGGCAAGGCATTCGCCGCCCAGTGGGCGGACGTCGTCTTCGTCGTCGCCGACGGCCCCGACGCCATGCGATCCCTGCGCACCGAGCTGCGTGACCGGGCCGCCGCGGCCGGACGACACCCCGACTCCCTGCGGGTCCTGCCCGCCGTCCAGCCGATCCTCGCCGCCACCGACGCCGGAGCCCGGCAACGCGTGACCGAACTCGAATCGTTCCTCGACGAGGAGGAGATCCTCACCGTCTTCGCCAGACTCCTGCACGCCGACCCCGGTCGGCTCGATCCGAACGGGAACGGCGCCGCGCTCGTCGAGTCCCACCGCGGCGCCACCGGCAGCGACGGATTCGAGGAGATGCTCCTAGGCGCCTGCCGCGCAGGGGACCTCACCGTGCGTGAACTCGCCGCCAGGCAGGCCATGAGCCAGCTCCATCCGCAGCCGACCGGGTCACCGGCCACGGTCGCCGAGTACCTGTGCGAACTCTTCGACTCCGGGGCCGCCGACGGGTTCGTCATCATGCCAGCGCTCTACCCGTCCTCACTCGAGGAGTTCGTCGCCGGCGTCGTCCCCGAGCTGCAGCGGCGCTTGCGGTTCCGACGGTCCTACGACCAGAAGACGCTGCGCGGCCACCTCGGCCTCCCGGTGTGAGGTGCACGGGGGCCACCCGGCACCAGGATTTCCCCAGCCAGATACCCCTGGGTGACGCCCGCAAGCGGATCCGCTACCGAGGCAAGCTCGACGAGGTCGCCCGCACCGGTTGGTTGATTGTGGCCGCCGCGGATCGGGGCCATGCTGGTGTTCATGCAGGTGTGGACGATCGAGGTCGCCAACGCGGCTCCGGTCGCTTCGGCCGGCAGTTGGCGCCGCGCACACGGTGAGTGGCTGGTCGAGGCGGCGCTGACTCACGGCGCGCAGGAATGGACCTGGGTGGTGCGCCCGTGGGGTGTGCTGCCTGAGCTCAGCTTTGACGACGAGGCCGACTGGTTGCGTTTCCGGGCTACCCCGGCGGTGCAGGCCGCGCTGGACGCGGCGCCCGACCCGGTCAACGGCATGTGGGTCTACAGCGGCCGCGGCGGCAGCAGCGCCGCCGGAGTGCCGCGCCGTCCACGGCCCGTCCGGCTCCAGCGCCGGAGCGCCGTTGCCTGAGCCTGAGGCGGAACCAGAGCCGTGGCAGCACCCGCTGGGCCGCCGCGCAAGTCTGATGCCGCTGGCCGACGAGCACGCTGCTGCGGGATAACCCCCCGCGATTGCGGGGATCGGTGACCGGAACGGGATCGGCGACGGGCACAACAGTCGGGCCGTCTCATTGGTAGTCAGGGGCGCGGGTGTCGCTGTGCGGTCCCGGTTCCCCATCCCCCTTTCAATCCGTACGTGCGGTTTTCCCGCATACGGCTTACCGATGATCTTCTTGACATGGTTACGCCGCCTTCGGGTATCGGATGGTGCCACGCAACCGGTGCAGGCCATGGCCGTTGAACCAGTCCTCGGACCAGTCGATCGACTGTGACGCACGCAGGTTCCGGCCCCGTTTGAGTCGCATCAAACGGTGTAGCCGTCCCACGAGGTAGTAGTCGACCTGCCGGAACTTGGTGGCAGCGTTACCAGTACGAAAGTAGTTGCCCCAGCCCCGCAGGATCGGGTTCAAGCCGTCGATGACGACTCGGATGTCCGTCCCGGCGTAGCGTCGGTCGGTCCGGTCGTGGATCTTCTCCCGGAGCCGTTTCATCGCCCGCTGGCTGGGCCAACGCTGCAGGTAGTAGCGCACGATCCGCTGCTGTTCCCACAACCTGCCCGACATCCGGGCGCGGAAATGACAACCCAGGAAGTCGAACCCTTCCCGACCATCCCGCAGGTCAACCACCTTCGTCTTATCCGGGTGCAGCTGCAGCCCCAACCCGTCCAGGATGTCCCGGGCACCGGACAGGGCGGCCTCGGCCTGCTGTTGCGAGCGGCAGATGATCACGAAGTCGTCGGCATACCGCACCAACTCCCCGAGTCCTGCCGCCTGCATCTGCCGGTCGAAGCCGTGCAGGTAAATGTTGGCCAGCAACGGGGAAATGACCCCGCCCTGAGGAGTCCCGGCGACCGTCCGCTGGAACTGCCCCTCATCCATCACTCCTGCCTTCAGCCACTGGCGGATCAGCTTGAGCACCTTCCGGTCCGACACCCGCTCGGCCACCATCGCCATCAACCGTTCATGATCGATGCTGCCGAAGAAATCCCGGATGTCGGCCTCCACCACCTGGTGACCTCCCGCGATGAAACCCCTACGAAGCCGCTCCATCGCCTGGGTCGCCGACCTCCTCGGCCGGAACCCAAAGGAACAATCACAGAAGTCGGCTTCGAAGATCGGCTCCAGCACAATCTTCACCGCCTGCTGCACCACCCGGTCGCGAACCGTGGGAATACCCAAACCCCGCCTACCACCATCTGGTTTCGGAATCATCACCCGCCGAACCGGCGCGGGACGATACCGACCATCACCCAAGTCACAGGCAAGCTCATCGAGCATCCGCTCGACCCCGTAACCCTGCACCTGCTCCAAGGTCTGCCGGTCAACACCGGCAGCACCCCGGTTCGCGCGTACCCGTTTCCACGCCTCCCACAGGACGTCACCCCTGCAGACACGGTCGAACAGGGCATGGAAACGCCGAACCTCAGACCGCTTTGCCGCAGCCCATAGCTTGCGTTGGAGTCGTCGCACGTTATCGATCCGAAGAGTCGGATCGGGGTAGTTGGACCGGGCGGTCCCGGTCATGCCCTTGCGCTTACCCCCGCCACCAGCGTGATCAAAGTCGGGGCCCTTCCCTCCCGGCGCGTTCCTCACGCCGATCACCGGTACTACGACCCCGTCGGACTCCCGCTGCCCTCCGCAAGACTTCACCATCGGCTTATACCTGCGGTCTTTGCCCGACGAAGGCCAGGCAGACGGGTCTCTCCTGTTCCACACCGAACCATGATCACGTGCCGCCACCCATACCCCGGAAGGACCCAACGAGCTGACCCCGGAACAGGGCCCGCCAGGCATGGCCTTCGCCGTGAAGTGATCGGCTCGGCTCCTCCGTTGTGACTGTGACGAGGCTGCAGCGTTCGCGTAAAGCTACGGCCCGCGACCTTGCTCCCTCCGAAGAGGCTCTTGACACCCCGCTCAGCCCGCCAGATCTCTCCAACGAACCGGGGCCTGCTACTGGGCGCTCCGGTACCTACCCAGACGGGACTCACACCCGCAGGCTCAATGCAGCTTTCAGGACGCACCACCGAGCCACCCTTCTGCGGGACGACGGAGATCGATTGGTACGCCCGGGACGTAGGCACCCGGGACGGCGCCTGCGCGCGTTCGATGCTTACGGTGAGGTCATCTACCTCAGAGCAGAGCTCGATGTCCACTCGCTGCGGTGAATCGTCGCATCATGTCGGCGCGCGCACGCCCGTAGGGACGAGGCGGCCTACTGCTCAATTGTCCGCGCCCGCTTGCGTTCGGCTTGCTCGCCCCGGAACGTGGCGTCCGGGGTGACGCGTAGAAATTCGTTGATATGCAGCTCCTTCGCGGCGTCGCGTAAGCGTCTGCGGTCGTTGCTGGACGATCGCTCGGTGTGGATGAGGTTTAGCGCCCTTGCTGACCAGACCAGGGATGAGCAGAGGACGTGGACCCACGTGACCAGCAACGGTCCTTCGTCGCTGGTTTTGGCCGTGGTGTGCAGGACGGGGATGTCCGAACCGTCCCGCATCTCCAGGTAGAGTAGTCCGTGACGGCGGCCGTGGGGTGCGTCATCCAGCTCAGGCCCCGGTACAGCCCGTACATGCCGTCGCCACCGAGAAAGTCGGCGCACAGCTTGACGACGTAGCTGGCTCCGTTCTTCGAGGGACCGCTGACCAGGTACGGCTCCAGCTCGTCGGCGGGGATTACTTGATTGCCCGCCATCCACCCGGCCTTATAGATGGTGTCCCGCAGCGCCTTCTGCTGGCTGTGATTGCGATTGAGGTAGGCCGGAAGCGCGTCGGGCACCTGGGCGATCCATGAGGCCGTCAAGGCCGACTCGTAGCCGGCGCGCACCAGCGGAATGATCTCGATGGTGAACCCGGCGTTGAGCAGCTCCAGGACCGCGTAGCCAAGCTTGTGCGTGTGCGCGACCAGCGCGTACACGGTGCCAACCATCGCGATGTGCGCCTTGGTCGTGAAGCCTTGGCCGTTGCCTCGATCATGCGCCCACCCGTTTAGCAGATCCACCAGGATTCCGCGGATCTTGTCGTCGCTGAACGGGTCGTCGATTCCTCCGCCATGTTGGGCAATGTACTTTGCCTGGCCGGAAGTGATCGCGTCTTCGGCTCAGCCGATGACAACGCTGGCGCGCACGCTACCCCGCCGTCGCGCGTCCGTCCCGCTTGTGGATCTACGGGACACCACGACCTCATTAGCGGCGCGAGCGAACGACCAGCAAACGCGGACACCCAAAATCCCATAAGCTCCGCCCGGAATAATGCCCGGTGAAGGTAGCCGACCGCTACAGTCATCCGATGGCCAGGATGCTCGTCGGGTACGCCCGCTGCTCGACCGACGCCCAAGACCTCACCGCCCAACGCGACGCGCTCACAGCGCTCGGCGTGAAGCCGAATCGTATCTACGTCGACCATGGGTTGACCGGGACCAATCGAGCCCGGCCTGGGCTGCGCGAGGCGCTCGCGGCATGCAGGTCCGGCGACACCCTCATGGTCACCAAGCTCGACCGACTCGCTCGGTCATTGACCGATGCCCGCAACATCGTCGAGGAACTCACCGAGGCCGGCGTCAAGCTCAACATCGGCGGCTCGCTGCATGATCCAACCGATCCGGTCGGGCGGCTGCTGTTCAATGTCCTCGGGATGATTGCTGAGTTCGCGTCGGACCTGATCAGGATGCGGACCAGGGAGGCCATGAAGGTCGCCAAGGCCAAGGGCCGGCTCCGCGGCAAGCAGCCCAAGCTCAAACCCGCACAGGAGGCGCACCTGGTCGAGCTGTGGCGGGCGGGCAAACACACCAGCGCCGAGCTCGCCGAAATGTTTTCCGTCGCACGCTCCACCGTGTACCGCGCCGTCCAGCGCGCGGGCGAGCCCAAGCCGGCGCGAGCTCGTCGCGCCTGAGTAGCCACGTCTTCGTCGACGAGTCGAAGCGCCGGGGCTATCTTCTCGTCGCCAGCGTCGTCGTGCCCGGGTGAGCTCGATGCAACACGCCGAATGCTGCGTGGCCTCGTGTTACCTGGCCAGCGGCGGCTGCACATGAAAGACGGGAGCGAGCCCCGCAAACGGTCGATCGCCACGGGGATCTCGGTGAGCGACACCCAGGCCACGATCTATGACGCCGGGCGCCGGTACCGCACCGAGTGGGAGCGTCGCAGTGCATGCTTGCGGGCACTCGTGGCCGATGCTGCCCAGCGTGGTGACGCGATGCTGATCCTCGAGCAGGACGACACGCTCATCGCTGCCGACCGCAAGCTTCTCTACCGGGCTGCGCGGGACGAACGCTGCCCGGATCTGCGCTACGAGCACCGCATGGCAGCGGCGGAGCAATTGCTGGCGCAGCCCCACGCGATCGCCTGGTGCTGGGCCAAGGGCGGCGACTGGCGGCGGCGCATCGAACCCGTCGTCACGCACGTCCGAGAAGTCTCACCGAGCCGGAACAAGCGCGAAGCCCGAGCGCCACGGTCGTCCGGCCGGGTCTCGGGCTCACTTTCCGCAGCTACTGCCACGGACAGGCTCAAGTGTAGAGCACCGGAAGCTGCTGCGTCACCTCATCGAGGTGCCGGCATCGAGGAGAATCCTGCCTTCGGCGTGGTGGTGCACCCCCCGTTGGGCAAGCAGCTGATCGCGATCGGCGAATGGTTGTTCGGCTACAACAGCTTCGGCTGGCGGTTCGCGTCGGCGATCGCCGGCACGCTGTGCATCCTGCTCATCATCCGGATTGCGCGAAGGCTGACCGGGTCAACGCTCCTCGGCGGGATCGCCGGCATTCTCCTGATCTGTGACGGGGTAAGCCACGTCAACGCGCGAACGGCGCTGCTGGACGTTTTTACCGAAGTTTTCGTGCTCGGCGCGTTTGCCTGCCTGCTCGCTGACCGCGATCAGGTGCGCCGCCGACTCACCGACGCGGTGCACGGTCTAGTCGGGCTATCAGGCGCGGATTCCCTTAACGGCCTCAAGCTGGGCGCGCGTTGGTGGCGGTTTGCCGCCGGCTTTCTGCTCGGCTGCGCGACTGGCGTGAAGTGGTCGGGCGTCTATTACATTGGCTTCTTCGGCGTTCTCAGCGTGGTCTGGGATTACCTCGCGCGGCGCGAGGCGGGCGTCCGGCGCCCGCTGCTCGGGACGGTGCGCCGAGACCTGCTGCCCTCGCTGTGGTCATACGTGGTGATCGGCATCGGCACCTACATAGCCACCTGGTGGGCCTGGTTCCGCAGCGAATCCGCGTGGCCGCGGCACGTCCTGATTGGCCCGACGGAGGCGACCTGGAAGGGCGACAGCGGCGTGCCGAGTGGAGGCATCTGGCACAAGCTCGCCAACCTCTGGGACAATGCCTTCTGGCAGTGGACCTGGCGGATGTTGGACTTCCACTCCACCCTGCTCTCGCCCGGGTCCCCAGGGGCGGATGACCCCAATCCGGCGAACCGTCACCCGTGGGAGTCCAAGCCGTGGACCTGGCCGATGGGCACCCGACCGGTGCTGTACTACGCACCACCCGACAAGCCAGCAACCGGCTGCGGCGACCGCGTGCAGAACTGCGTCCAACGGATCTTCCTCATCGGCACCCCGATGCTGTGGTGGATCTCCCTGTTCGTCGCCGGCTGGGCGCTGTGGCGGGCGATCGGCCGGCTGGACTGGCGGTATGCGGCGGTGCTGGTCGGCTACAGCGCCGGTTACCTGCCCTGGTTTGCGAACCTGGACCGACAGATGTACTTCGCCACCCCGATCGCTCCGTTCCTGGTACTCGGCATCGTGCTGATCCTCGGAGATGTGCTGGGCAGCAGACGATCGGCGTGGAAAGGCGCCTGCTATCGCTCGGCGTCGTTTCGGTGTACGTCGGGTTGGTGGTGGCCAACTTCATCTGGCTGTGGCCCATCCTCAACGGCTATCCGATTACGTCCGAGCACCTGCAGATGGAGACCTGGCTGCCGTCATGGGGATAATCCGGAGGGCGTGGAGCAACGGTTCAGGTGCTCAAGACTGGTGTGCACTATCGTTGGTTTGGATGTGGCGGTAGATGGTCATGGCGGTGACGCCGCAGGACTGGGCGATCTCGGCATGGTGAATTGGCGGGCGTTGTACATGCGTTGGGCCTTGCTGATCAGGGCGCGGGTCATCTTGGTTTGCGGCCGCCGGTGCGGCCGCGGGCGCGGGCGGCGATGAGCCCTGAGCCTGGGTGCGCTCCTTGATCAGGGCGGCTTCGTTTATCTGCCATCAGGGCGAAGATGCCGAAGACGAAGCTTCCGTGCGCGGTGGTGATGTCCACGATGCCATTGGTCAGCGAGCGGACCCCGACGCTTCACCCGTCGGCAGCCCCTCTCGGCAAGGCCCAGCTCCCTGCACATCCCCGGCCGCTGCGTCGCCGCGCAACAGCCACCGCTCACCTGGACAGCACCTTCATCCGGACCCCGCGCGGTCGGCGAAAAGATGTCAACGTGCGACTGCCCGTTCACGGCGCAGCGCCCTAGAACACACGAACTCTTCATCGACGCTCCGGTGGCGGCTTCATCCGATGCCGGTTGGGTAGGACGCGGGCCTCCACGTTGACCTCGGTCATCCCTCGCGAGCTGAGCGGAGGAACCCCGGCACCTCATGCCTGGGTTGGCGTGGCGGCGTCTCGGAAGATCTGCTGCTTCTCAAGGCGGTAGAGGGGAATGCGTCCACCCAACTCTGCGTGTTCTGGTTGAAACTTGTACCGACGACCGCGAACATCCTGCCCTGCCGGTCCCCACCAGCGAATCCGGTCACGTCCGGATGCCGTCGACCGTGACGGCGACCCTGTCGGAGTAGAAGCAGACGTGCTCTGCGGCGGGAGCA
>JAABUS010006695.1_pt1 | contig 13782 bp, 13 predicted proteins | sample 5560161 | NCBI WGS metagenome assembly JAABUS01 (sample SAMN10711885, study PRJNA513376) | rock metagenome | isolation source: Antarctica rocks | place: Antarctica: Victoria Land, Trio Nunatak nord | collected 2016-01-04 | reverse complement strand
AAACCAACTCTACAAGCCTCTATCTTCGATGGGTAGCGGTTGGTTTTGTTAATACATTAAAAAAGTGCCGTATTAATCCTATTTCGAGCCTTTTTATCTATTCCCGTTTTTTACCGGACAGTAATGTTAAAAGATATGAGTTTGTTCTTCCGAAGAACTGCACAAAACGGTATAAGCACTGGCCAATTTTTCCTGCACTTTTTTTCCCGTCAGTTGGGTTAAAAATGTTTTAAGCTGATATTCTACTGTGATTTTCAGGTTTTTCAAAAAGCTTTTGGGTTTTTTTTGGTTGATAAAAGTATTGAAACGCGTTACTTCCGGCTGGATCATCGAAGTTTTATCAGCCAGGATTTTGAAACCTTCTGACCGCAACAAATACCGCAGCGAACTTGGCGTATAAACATTGATGTGGCCGTAAGCCAAAAAGTGTTTGATGCGCTCGTCAACGCCAAAACGATAATCTCGCGGCACTTCGATCACCTGAAATTTGGCCACCCGTTTCAGTTCGCGCAGTAGTTGCCGTTCGTATTCTACATGTTCTAAAACGTGTGCCAAAATAACCAGATCAAATTCCTGATCGGCGTAAGGAATCTTGTAACCATCAAAAATCTGTACTTCTTTTATCGCCTTTAAATTGCGGCTTTTGATCTGTTTTACACCACTTTCAGAAATTTCAATCGCATACAATTCCTTCGCAAATTGCTGATGGTCAAGGTAATACAAAATACTGCCATCACCGGCACCTACTTCCAGCACTTTGACAAAAGCTTTTCCTTTGCATACATCTGCAATATTTTGCGCCTTGTATTTGGCACCCAACATGCGCCAGGCTTCGTCGTGGTTTTCGTAAAAATTGCTGTACGCATCAATAATGTCGGATGTTGAATTTTGTGCCATGAGCTTGCTAAAATAGCTTATTCCAGTTTTAGGTTGATAAAAACAGTATTAAAATTTTGACGGATCAGCCTGGCCCAAGTTTCCGGCCAAACCATCATCAACGGCTTTTAGTAGTTTTTTATATTCGTTTTGCTTTTTGCTGAGGATACTGATCACTTTCAATCCGCTTAAAAAAAGCCATTTATTGAGATTGAAAAGCCAGCGGTTTTTAATCGTAATCGGCGAATAAAAAAACAACCGGTTGCGAATGTGATAATAAATCCGAAAATTCCATTGTTCCAGCAAAGCCGAAGTAAATATTTTCCTGTGATAATTGATGCCTTGCGATTGATCCACATCCACAATTTTAGCTTCCGGGACCAGCCAGATGTTGCCGTATTTTGCCGTAATCCGGTACGAATATTCAGAATCATCCACATACAAAAAATAAGCTTCGTTTGGATAACCGATTTTATCGATCATGGCTTGATGCAACAACAAACCGCCATATGGCACATAAGGAATTTTAGCCTGATTTTTGAATGGTTTTTCTCCCGCAAAACGATCCTTCAACTTCAAAAACTGGTTATAAAAAATACGCATCACACTGAATCCCAAAAAGTTATCGGGCACTAAATAATAACGAAAAGGGTTTTCACCTTGTGCAATCCTGACATGTGTTTTCCGGTCGGTACGCAAACAAAACAATGCTTTTTCATCGTTTCCTCCAACAATTTCAGGCCATTTGCGGAGGAGGATTGTCAGCGAATTTTCATCCGGCAGATTATCATCATCCAGCAACCAAACGAAATCAGCAGCAACAAAACGATGCACAAACTCGATACCTTGCTTGTAGCCGCCGGCAGAACCTCTATTCTCCACGTTATCAATTACTTGCAACCGGTTATTGCCCAAAGCCAATACTTCTTTTAGCACCGGATAATCGGAGGCGTTGTTCACCACAACCACCTGCACCACTTCTGCAAAACTTAGCACACGCCAAAGCACCTGCTGCAAAAACTGCCAACGATTTCCGTAAGTTACCGTAAGCACGCAGACTTTATATTTTATATTTGCCATCTGATCGCTCAAAAATAGCATATAAAAACAGCATCAGCTACGCAAAATATCCGGCAATCCTGATGGGCATTATACAGCAGCAAACCATAAAAGGCACATTTTATTCTTACCTTGGTGTTGTACTCGGTTTTATTACAATTTATTATTTTCAGCCGCAATCGCTTAGCACAGAGCAAGTTGGACTTATCAATATTTTAATGCCTTACTCACTGCTTTTTTCGCAGTTTGCTATTTTGGGTTTTAATGGAACGGCCCGTTATTTCCCCTATTTCCGCGATAAGGAGAAAAACCATCACGGTTATCTGGCCTTAGCCTGTTTGGTTTCGCTGGCCGGTTTTATACTTTTCACTTTGCTGGCTTTTGTTTTTAAAGATCAGCTGATTGGCGCAAAATCGCAGAAAAGCAATCTGTTCAACCAGTATTTCTGGTATTTGGTGCCGCTTACTTTTTTTACGCTGTTTTTTAATGTGTTCGATCTTTATGCGCGGATGCTTTACGACACGATCAGCGGGCGGGTTTTGCGCGAATTTACCAAACGCTTTTTTATTTTATTGGTGATCTTGCTGCTGTTTTTTAAGTGGGTCAGCTTCGGTACTTTCATGGTTTTGTGGTTGATTGCCAATGTTTTACCAACATTTTTGATGATGCGGCGGCTGATCGCTGAAAGAAACTTTTCGCTGAAAACAGACTTCGCTTTTATCAACAAAGATATTGGCCGAAAACTGCTCAGCATTTGCTTTTTCGCCATCCTGACAGGTTCGGCTCCAATCATTATCGAGAGTTTGGATAAATACATGATCAATGAAAGGTTTGGCTTAGGCGAAACCGGGATTTACAGCATTGCCGTTTATTTCGGCATCGTCATTACGCTTCCCGCACGTTCACTTTACAGCATCGCCTACACCATAATTTCAGAGTCCTGGAAGAATAATGACCTGCAAAATATCAGAAATATTTACCGCAAAAGCTGCATCAACCAGCTTATTGCTGCGCTATTTATTTTCCTGCTGGTTTGGGTTAATGTCGATAATATTTTCAAAGTTTTGCCTCCTGCTTATGCTGCCGGAAAATATGTGGTTTTCTTCATCGGTTTGGGTTATATAATTGATTCTGCAACCGGCGTGAACGGCGTCATCCTCACCAGTTCGCGGCATTTTAAGTACGATTCTTTTTTTAATTTGGGCTTAATCGGCATCACCATCGGCCTGAATTTACTCTTTATTCCGCTTTACGGGATCACCGGCGCCGCAATTGCTGCAGCTTGTACCTTGCTGATTTTCAATTTGTTCCGATATATTTTCATCCTGATCGTTTACAAAATGCAACCATTCACCATCAAATCCCTATACGCCGTTTTACTTGCGGTTTTGGGTTATTTTATGTGTGAGAAACTCATCCCGACACAACAGAATTTTATTTTTGATACGCTGGTCCGTACTGTTTTTATCACTGTTTTTTTTGGGTTGAGTGTTTATTTTTTAAAACTTTCCGAGGATATAAACCTGTTTATCCAAGGTTATTTATCCAAATTTTCCAACAAATAATTTACGGTGGTTACTGTTTTTACCCCACAAAATTTCCATCAGCTTTGCAATCAGCTGGCGGCGCACGATGCTTCTTTTAGCACTATAATTTCGGTATCCGGTTATCCGCCGTTTTGGGGCAGGCCAAATACTTTTGAATCGCTTGTCCATATTATTTTGGAGCAGCAGGTTTCAGTAGCTTCTGCGCTTTCGGCTTTGCAAAAATTGAAAGAAAAAATCGGAGTTGTTTCCGCAGAAAACCTGATGCTTTTGAATGATGAAGAACTGAAATCCTGTTATTTCAGTCGGCAAAAAACAGTTTATGCAAGAGATTTGGCCCGAAATATTTTAAATGGAAATTTGGTTTTAGAGGAAATGGAAACGCTGCCGGACGAGGAAATCCGCCAAAAACTAACTTCAATAAAAGGCATAGGTAACTGGACAACAGATGTTTACCTGATGTTTATTTTGCATAGGACCGATATTTTTCCCGTTGGAGATTTGGCCGCCGTCAATTCCCTCAAAAAAATAAAAAACTTACCAAAAGAGACTACAAAAGAAAGGCTCCTGCAACTAACAGAAGCCTGGAAACCTTTTCGCACGATTGCAACCATGCTTTTATGGCACGAATATTTGAGCCGCCGGATTAAATAACGATGCCTGCCCGCTCCTGTTCCTGGAATTTTTGCACCACATCAATGGCGTTGTCCACTACATCGCTCAAGGCAACAATAATGGCACCCGGTTTGGCCATGCGGATGGCCTGACGAAAGACATTCATTTCGCTATCGGCAATTTCGTAGGTTTTGTTTAGCCCGGCTGATAAAAATCCCTGTTCCATCAAATCCAAAAGCTCTTGCTTATTGCGGCCGCGCAAATGGTTTTCCTGGCGGAGAATGACGTGATCGAACATTTCGGCGGCGATTTTGCCAATTTCACGAATATCCTCATCGCGTCGGTCACCGGTTCCGGCTATCAAACCAATTTTTTGCGGAGAATCTATCGTTTTCAGATATTGTTTGATGCCGTTGAAACCAGCCGGGTTATGGGCAAAATCCACCATAATTTTAAAATCTTTAAAGTCGAAAATATTCATCCGTCCCGGCGTTTGCGCTACCGAAGGGATAAAAGTTTCCAGCGAAGTTTTAATATCTTCCGTGCGGAAACCCCAAACAAAAGCTGCCAGCGTAGCCGCCAGCACGTTTTGGATCATGAAACCAACCGTACCGCCAAAAGTCAGCGGAATTTGTGCTGCTTTTTGCACCCTGATTTTCCAGTCGCCTTTTTTGATAGTAATGTAGCCATTTTCGTAAACGCAGGCGATATTTCCCAAACTGCAATGCTTCACAATCACCGGATTATTTTCATCCATGCTAAAATAAACTACGTTACAGCTGGCCCTTTTACCAATCTGAACGCAATAATCGTTATCCGCATTGATGACTGCCCAGCCGGATTTTTTGACGGAATTGATCACTACTTCTTTTACCCGTGTTAAATCATCAAGCGTATGAATATCGTTCAAACCCAAATGATCTTCCTGAATATTCGTAACCACGCCAATATCGCATTGGGCAAACCCTAAACCGGAACGCAAAATACCGCCGCGGGCCGTTTCCAACACGGCAAATTCTACTGTTGGGTCTTTCAAAATAAATTCTGCACTATATGGGCCGGTCGTATCACCTTTTACCATCAGTGTATTTTGCACATAGATGCCATCGGAAGTGGTGAAACCAACGCGATAACCATTATTTTTAACGATGTGGGCGATCAAGCGCGTGGTCGTCGTTTTTCCGTTGGTTCCGGTGATGGAAATGATTGGGATGCGTGCCGATTTTCCGTACGGATAAAGCATATCGATCACAGAAGCAGCCACATTGCGCGGCAAACCTTCGCTTGGGGCCAGGTGCATCCGGAAACCTGGTGCTGCGTTTACTTCCAAAACCACGCCGCCGTTTTCGGTTAAAGGTTCGGTGAGGTTTTTGGCCATGATATCGATCCCGCAAATATCCAAGCCGATAATCCGGGAGATACGTTCGCAGAAAAAAACGTTCTGCGGATGCACCATATCCGTTACATCAACCGAAGTTCCGCCAGTGCTCAGGTTTGCGGTAGATTTCAGGAAAACCTGTTCGCCTGCTGGCGGCACACTTTCCAAAGTATAGCTTCTTTTATGCAGTAAATCTAAGAGGTCACGGTCAATGATGATTTCGGTCAGCATATTTTCGTGTCCGTAACCACGCCGCGGATCGCTGTTCTCAATATCAATCAATTGGTTGATATTGGATTTGCCATCACCGATAACATGCGCCGGAACGCGTAAAGCCGCCGCAACCATTTTGTTATCAACCACCAAAATCCGAAAATCAAAACCGGTGATAAAACGCTCTACAATTACCCGGCGCGAAACCAAAGCCGCATGTTCAAAAGCATCCAAAGCTTCCTGTTCGGTTTTTACGTTGATCGTGGCACCGCGGCCATGATTACCATCCAAAGGCTTGAAAACCAATGGAAAACCAATTTTGCGGATCGCTTCGTGCACGCCATCCACAGAACTGATGGTAATTCCTTTTGCAACCGGAATGGCTTGTTCTTCCAGCAATCTTTTGGTTTCTTCTTTGTTACCAGCCAAATCCACAGCGATGCTGCTGGTGCGTTCAGTCATGGTGGCTCGGATACGCATCTGGTTTTTGCCGTAGCCTAATTGAACTAAAGATTGGTTATTGAGCCGGATCCAGGGAATATCGCGCGCAATCGCTTCTTCTACCAAAGAACCGGTGCTTGGGCCTAAGCGCGTTTGCTCGCGGATTTTTTTAAGCTGACGGATATCTTCCTCCAAATCATAAGGCAAACTGCTGATCAGTGCTTCGGCAATTTTAACGGCCGCTTCTGCTGCATAAACGCCTACTTTTTCTTCTTCATAATTAAAAACAACGTTATAAATGCCCTTTTCTTTGGTTTCGCGGGTGCGGCCATAACCAGTCGCCATACCTGCAAGTGTTTGGATTTCCAGCGCAATATGCTCAATTACGTGGCCCATCCAGGTGCCTTCTTTTACCCGGATAAAAAAACCGCCCGGCACGCCCGGCGAGCAGCGGTGATTATACAAAGAAGGTATCAACTGTTCTAACCGCTCATAAAAACCTTCGATTTTGTTGGTTGGCTGTTCCTCCAGTTCTTCCAAATCCAGGCGCATTTGTATCAGCTTTTTCCGGTAAGTGCTCCAGATATTTGGCCCTTTCAGAATTTGAATCTTTTCAATCTTCATACGTATATAATTTCGATGCTTCTTTTAAGGAGGTTTTTTTATTAAATTTTCAACTAAAACACCTGTAAGTAAATAAGTTTTTGAATAAAAATTGCAAATAACCGCTAATTTAATACCTGCTGGCGTTTATCTTTGGAAAAATACCTTAAATTTTTGATTGATGATCATACCAGAAGGGAAATTAGTAATAATTGGTGGTGCCGTAGACCTGGGTACGAACAGCAGCGACCTGGAAAACATCAAAAAACCGGATCATTTACAGTTTTTTGAGCATGGAATATTAAAAAGGATCATTACGGAAGCGGCTACCAAAAACCCTAAGGTAGAAGTAGTTACCACAGCTTCACAAATCCCGGAGCTGGTTGGGGCAGAATATATCAAAGCTTTTAACCAGCTAAATGTTGAAAACGTAAATGTGCTGGACATCCGCAGCCGCGAAGAAGCTGCACGGCCTGATTATCTCGAACGCATCAAAAATGCTGATGTGGTGATGTTTACCGGTGGCGATCAGCTTCGTTTGAGCTCTATTTTTGGCGGAACTGAATTTCTGGCTATCCTGAAAGACCGTTATTTGCATGAAAACTTTTTAGTGGCCGGAACTTCTGCCGGAGCCGCAGCGGCTTCTGCCAACATGATTTATCGCGGCCAAAGCAATGAGGCAATGATTAAAGGTGAAGTGCAGATTACGGCTGGTTTAGGTTTTATTGATTCAGTAATTATCGATACGCATTTTGTACAGCGCGGCCGTATTGGCCGGTTGTTTTACGCTGTAGCCAGCAATCCGGGTATTTTGGGTATTGGTTTGGGTGAAGATGCAGGCCTGCTGATCACCGAAGGAAAAATGATGGAAGCCATCGGTTCCGGGCTGACGATTGTGGTAGATGGCAGGAATATCATCGAAACCAATATTTATAATGTGGAGCTGGGGATGCCGGTTTCTGTGGAAAACTTGAAAGTGCACGTGATGTCTATTTATGATAAATTTGATCTGCGGCAGCATAAACTTTTTATCAACCAAGCAGTTAAAGCCGTTCCGATAGAAATTCCGGATAACGATAAATAATATGAAACTGATTATTCACGGCGGGTTTTTTAGTGAATCCGACACCAACCAGGAAATCAAAAAAGCAAAACAGGAAGCTTTGGCAACCATTGCCGAAGCCAGTTATACTTTTTTAAAAACGCATACTGCGCTGCAAACTACTGTTTTTGCCGTGTCTTTATTGGAGGATTGCGATTTGTTTAATGCTGGCCTGGGTTCGCAAATTCAAAGTGATGGCAAAATCCGTTTGAGTGCTGCGCTGATGGACGGTAAAACCGAGCGTTTTGCTGGCGTGATCAATATTGAAGATGTAAAAAACCCGATCCAGGTTGCTGAAAAACTTATACCGTTACAAGATCGTGTTTTGAGCGGAACAGGTGCAAAAGATTTCGCGCGCGAACATGATTTTCCATATTTTAACCCACAAACGCCTCAACGCAAAATGGAATATGAGCAAAAACTGCAAAATTCTGTTCGATTAGGCACGGTTGGGTGCGTGGCTTTGGATAGCGATGGCAATTTAGCAGCGGCAACTTCTACCGGTGGCAAAGGCTTTGAAATCCCCTGCCGCGTAAGTGATTCCGCTACTATTGCCGGAAATTATGCCAACCAATTTGCAGCCGTTTCCTGCACCGGTGTGGGCGAAGATATCACCAGCGGAGCGATTGCAGCCAAAATTGTAACCCGCGTAACAGACGGTTTTAAACTGAGTGATGCCTGCGAAAAAACTTTATCAGAAATGGCTGCGTATGATGGTTTTGCAGGCATCATCGGCATCAAAGCAAACGGCGAAACTTATCATGCAGATACACATCCGTACATGGTTTGGGCTTGTTATGATGAAGGACTGGAAGTTTTTAGTTAAAAATTCGCAGGATCAAACTGAAGCAAATAATGAAAATACTGTATACTGTTTTTATCACCCTTTTTTCGTTGAATGCTTCCGCTCAGTTTTACACTAAGCTATTTTTCCTGAAAAAACATGCGCCTGCAGCACCGCTAACAGCTTATTCGGTGCCGTTCAAATTAAATTCGTCAGCGTTAATTTACAATACTTCTTTCGATCATTTTAACACTGATTTGGGCAGAAGCCGGTACAGTATTTACGCTGAGGAAGCTTTTATCATGAAAAAACTGAAATATTCTTCCCGCTACGGTCAGGTTGCGATGCGGATTGAGTTTGATCATCTGGCTAATTTCTATTTTAATCAAAACCGTTTTTCGGAAGCAAAATGGTATTTGCTGCGGAGCAATGCAATCTCCCGGCAACAAAAAAATTATGCACAGATTATTGGTTCGCTGCTGGTTTTGGCCGAAATAAAATCTGATCTGGGCGATTATAGACAGGCGGACGAAGATTTGTCTGAAGCCAGGTCTATCGCGGTTTTACATAATTTACTGTCTGATTTACAGCTGATTGAACAACATATAAATCAAATCCGGCTGCAAAAAGAAACCGGGTTAAAGTTTCAAAACCATTATTCGGATTTGCTGTAAATGAATTAACACAACCTGCATTGTGCAATTGTGCCGATGCTTCTTTTATCACCCAAAAATTGAAATATATTTTTTTTTTAGCTATTTATCATCCGCAATAGCAACAAGCCTGGGCCGATACTTAAATCAAAAAAAATAAAATTTGGCATTTAGCTTACAAATTAATATTTCATATATAAACAAATTGTATTTTTACGGGTTAGTTTAAATCAATTACCAAAAATCTAAATCATGGCAAAAGCTAAAAAAGAAGAAACAGAAGGTGGTATCACTGCTTTTTCTGTAAAAACAAAAACCAAAAATGTTCCAATGGTCAACCCTGTTATCAATGTTAAATCAGGCAGATATATTGCGGTGGGAAAAGATGCTGACGGAAATAATATGGCTGCCATTTTAGGAAAAGCGAAAGCAGACGAACACATTAAAAGCGGACACGCTAAAAAAGGTGAAGGCTGGGAAAAATAGTTGCTGTTTTTATACAGTAAAAATTGATCTGCTTTCAGGGTTTTATCAACTGTACCATTCAGTTTTTAAATCAGGTTTATAATGCCAGACGACATTTTGTTGTCTGGCAATTTTTTTATGCGGAAATTTTTAAATTTATATTTTCGTTTGATCTTCAATTTCGCAAAGATTAACCCAAGCCCAAAACTTATGAAAACTATCAAATATTTGATCCTGTTGCTTGCTTTTTTTGTTTCCGGAAGCGTTAAAGCCCAAAACAATACGGTTGCTATTAACCAGGTTTTACAAAATTATTTTAAAGTAGAAAAAGCTTTGGTAAACGATGATGGCAAAACGGCCAATAAAAGCGCAAAAGAAATGGTTGGTGCAATTGCAAAAGTAAATGTGGCACAATTGGATGCCAGACAGAAAACTGCCTGGACAATTTATGGCGGGAAACTACGCTACAACAGCCAGCACATCAGCGAATCCAAAAGCATCGATCATCAGCGCGAACATTTTGCTTCACTTTCTGATGAAATGTTTGGTTTGCTGAAAACTTTTAAAACGCATCCAACTGTTTATCAGCAATATTGCCCGATGAAAAAACAATACTGGCTGAACGAGACCAATAAAATCGAAAACCCATATTACGGAAAAAAAATGCTGGATTGCGGAAAAGTAACGGAAACGCTCACCGGAACATCTTCATCAATTTTAGTACGATAAAAACAGTATTGTGATTACACCGATTTGACTGCGTTAAAAAATTGTTAAAACTTTGTAGTGTCATAAAAGGTTCATGATAAACAACTGCGTGTATATGATGCGGTTTGGCAGCCAATATGAACAAGACAATACTTGTGTGTGATGATGATCAGGATATTCTCGAAATGCTGGTTTTGGTTTTGAAATTTCATGGTTATAATGCGATTGGAGAAAACCGCAGTTCAAACTTGTTTACCACAATCGCGAAGGAACATCCCGGATTGGTTATTATTGATTTGTGGATGCCGCAAATGACTGGCGATGAAGTAGTTAAGCAGTTACGAAAAACTCCGGAAACCGAATTATTGCCGGTAATCGTTATTTCTGCCTGTATGGACGGCAGGCAAACGGCTTACAAAGCAGGTGCTTCACATTTTATCAGCAAACCATTTGATATTTTTAATTTGATTGATAAAGTAGAAGAATATTATCCTCAGGCCAGCTAATTTTTAGGTGATAAAAGAAGCATGATCCTATAAGCTAATTGTCGTTTTTTATACTATTTGTACACAGAAAAGCACATTGCTTTATTGCTGAATATAAAGTATGCGCTTTAGAATAATTAACTCACCTTACGCAAAAAAGCTATAAGTTAGGGGATATAAAATAGGGGGGATTGTGGAAAACTTTGTGGATTTATATACAGATTATTTGATTAGTTCAAGTTCTTATACCACAGCAACGGGGATGGGTTCATTGCTATCAATCAAGCACGATAAAATCACACGTGAGTTGGCACAGGGGGCTTACGACAGTAAGTTTTTATGGAAATACGCAAAGCCATATGTTCAGGAATTAACGCAATCCAAAGACATGGTCATTTTAAGTTTTGATGATTCGATAGAGGAGAAACAATACACGGATGAGAGCGAGCTGAATTGCTGGCATTATGACCACGTGTTCAAAAGATCGGTAAAGGGGGTTAATTTTTTAACGGCCTTGGTGGAGGTTAGCGGAATGCGGTTGCCCTGCTCGGTAGGGTTTGTAAAAAAAGACATCTGGGAAACGGACCCAAAAACAGGTAAAAGGAAGCGTAAAAGCAGCAAAACAAAGAATGAAATGTTCAGGGAGATGTTACGGGAATGTTACAGCAAGTTGCATTTTGATTATGTAGTGGCCGATAGCTGGTATTCATCGGCTGAAAACATGCGATGCCTGAAAGAGGAATTAAATACCAGTTTCGTTGTTGCACTGAAGGGCAACCGGAGAATAGCCTTGTCATTGGCAGACAAACAAAATAAAACATACATAAGTATTGAAACATTACAGCCGGGACAGCAGACCGTGGAGATTTGGCTCGAAGAGTTGGATTTTCCGCTGTTGCTTGTAAAGCAAGTCTTCAAAGACGAGGATGGTACAGTCGGCGAGTTGTACCTGGCTTGTAATGATTTAAGCTTACCGTATGACCAGATTACTACAATCTACAAAAAACGGTGGGGAGTAGAAGAATATCATAAATCCATAAAAAGCAATACGGGATTTGCAAAATCCCCGACAAAAAAAATCAAAACCCAGACCAATCACTTTTTTTTATCTATTGTAGCGTACATAAAATTAGAGTGGTTAAAGCAGAGGACGGGGAAAAACCACTTTTCAATGAAAACCCAAATCTACTTAGCAGCCCAGCAAGCCGCTTATGCAGAACTCAAATTGTTATCAACACCTTGCGCAGCTTAAACTCAATTTCTTAAATGTTTTTGCGTAAGGTGAGTAATTAAAAACTAACCTCAAATTGTAAACCTGTACTAATTAACGTTAGCAAATTATTTCCAAACTTTGTTGGAAACGGAACAGATACAAATCAACTAGCATTTTTCCTTTTTTAATTATTTGGTTAAATACTGGCGTTGCCCCAAACCATACATTTGTTTCAAATGCCATTCACCCGATAAATGTAAAGCCATGCTGAAATTTAAACATGGCTTTGGGGTGAAATAATATAGAACTAACTCTGGAAATATTGTTTTTGGAACAGATAAGCGGTGCAACTTCAAAACAAACGCCAAATTTATCACCCTTCAAAATATTCATTCCGAACGGAAACCCAACTGTATAAACATCTTTAAAATTACTTGTAAAACCGTTTTTATTCCATGCGCCAATTGAGTTTATAATGCTAAAATAACCTGTTACTCTTGGATAGCGTTGTTTTTGTTGCGCATAAGCAGTATTGTTAAAACTTATTGCCCTAAAAAGTATACCATTTACCATAAGCTTTAAATGGCGTGGATAAAGCTTTAAGCATAAGTTAATGGTTTATAATGTGGTTTTGATGAGCATTCCAATAATAGCAGCAGCAGCAATGATATACGGTTCCTGTATTTTTTTTAATATAAACTAAAGCCAGGACGGCAGCTATAGCGATTAAAGCAGTAGGTATGTCGGTTATCGAACGTATTCCAATAACAATAACAGACCCTACCAAAGCTCCAATTACAGCAGCAGTTATACCTTCCACAAAAGCTTTAATACTTGCATTTTTAGCAATTTTTTTAAAATAAGGAGCCAATGCTACCGTAAACAAATAGCAAGGCAAAAAAGTAGCTAAAGCAGCCGCACAGGCACCAGGAAACCCAGCGACAAGGTAACCGATAAAGCCAACAGTAATTACTACCGGCCCGGGAGTGATCATAGCTACTGCTACTGCATCCACAAACTGATGTTCCGTCAGCCAGCCAAACTCTTTTACTACTCCGCTATGCAAAAAAGGCACAATAGCAAGGCCGCTTCCAAATACAAAAGCGCCCGCTTTTGCAAAAAACCAGGCAATTTCCTGCAAAGTTTTACCGTCATAATGCCAAAAGCCTGTGCTTAGTAAAATTCCTGCGGGTGCTGCAATTGGTTTTCTAATCCACTGTGGAGGAGCTTTTAAGAGCATATAAAGCAGGCCACAAGTTAGAAAGAGCAGTATTTCTTCTCTTTCGGTTTTCACAGTGATTACGATACCGACAATGTAAAAAAGCCATAACAACCATTTTGATTTGATAGCATCAGTTTCAAACTTACTAATTGATTTAATGGTTAATTTATAAGCGCTCATAGCAATAATACCAATCACAGCTGCACCAACACCATAAAACACTGCCTGCATCCAAGCCAGGCCCCCATAAAGCTGATAAGCCATACCAAGCAGAACAACCATGATAAATGACGGAATGACAAAGGCAAGCCCAGTAAGCGTTGCACCAATCAGCCCGTAATGAACGAAGCCAATGTAAATACCTAATTGAGCAGCTAAAGGACCGGGTGCCAATTGTGACAGGGCAAGTCCTTCTTTATAT
>JAABUS010006692.1_pt1 | contig 13786 bp, 10 predicted proteins | sample 5560161 | NCBI WGS metagenome assembly JAABUS01 (sample SAMN10711885, study PRJNA513376) | rock metagenome | isolation source: Antarctica rocks | place: Antarctica: Victoria Land, Trio Nunatak nord | collected 2016-01-04 | reverse complement strand
CCCAGATCGCCGCGCGCCACCATCACCGCGTCCGACAGCGCCAGGATCTCGTCGAGGTTGTCGAGCGCCTGCGGCTTCTCCAGCTTGGTCATGATCCAGGCCCGCCCGGCGGTGATCGCCTTCGCCTCCGCCACGTCCTCCGCCCGCTGCACGAAGCTCAGCCCGATGTAATCGACCCCATGCGCCAGGGCGAAGTCGAGGTCCGCCCGGTCCTTTGCCGTCAGGGCCGGGATCGGCAGGGCCACGTCCGGGACGTTCACCCCCTTGCGGTCCGACAGGCTGCCGCCCGTCACCACCTCGGTTTCCAGATGGTCCTCCCGCACATGCGTCACCCGCAGGCGCAGCTTGCCGTCGTCCAGCAGCAGGGACGTGCCGATCCCGGCCGCCCCGATGATCTCGGGATGCGGCAGCTCGACCCGGCGGCTGTCGCCTGGCACCGGCGACAGGTCGAGCCGGAACGGCTGCCCAGTCTGCAGCGCGATGCGCCCGCCCTGGAACTTACCGACCCGCAGCTTCGGCCCCTGCACGTCCGCCAGGATGCCGATGGGCCGGCCCGACTGTTCTTCCAATGCCCGGATCATGTTGATCCGCATCAAATGGTCGGCGTGGGCGCCGTGGCTGAAGTTGAGGCGGAACACGTCGGCGCCGCCGTAGAACAAGCGCGACAGCACCTCGGGCGTGGAGCTGGCCGGGCCGAGCGTCGCAACGATCTTGGTGCGCCGGCGGCGGCGGAGCTTGGTTCGGGCAGGCATCGGGATTCCTTAAACGGGAGCGACCAGCACGGCCCGCAAGTCGTTCACGTTGGTCAACGTCGGTCCGGTGCGGACCAGGTCGCCCACCGCGTCGAACAGGCCGTAGCTGTCGTGCGCCGAGAGCACGGCGCGCGGATCAAGCCCCATGCCCCGTGCCCGCGTCAACGTGCTGGGCGTGACGATTGCGCCGGCCGCGTCCTCCGTGCCGTCGATGCCGTCGGTGTCGCCGGCCAAAGCCCAGATGCCCGCGGCGCCGCGCAGCGCGACGGCCAGGCCCAGCAGGAACGCCGTGTTGCGCCCGCCGCGCCCGGCCGGCCCCTGGCCGATCGTCACCGTCGTTTCCCCGCCCGATAGCAGCACGCAGGGCGGGGGCAGCGGGTGGCCGTGGCTGCGGACGCTATGGGCGATGCCGGCCATGGCGGTGCCGAGTTCCCGGCTTTCCCCTTCCAGCGCGTCGCCCAGGATCAGCGGCACCAGGCCGTGCGCCCGGGCGGCGGCGGCGGCGGCATCGAGCGCCATGGCGGGCGTCGCGATCATCCGGATGTCGGCCTCGATCTCGCCGGGCTTGGGAGTTTCCGGGCCGTCCGTGCGGGGCAGCAGGAGGCCGTAATGCGCGGCGATGGCGCGCACCTCCGCCCAGGTGGAAGCGTCTGGCACGGTAGGGCCGCTGCCGATCACGGCCGGGTCGTCGCCGGGCACATCGCTGATGACGAGGGTGACGACGCGGGCTGGCCGCGCCGCCGCGGCGAGGCGCCCGCCCTTGATGGCCGACAGGTGCTTGCGGACCGCGTTCATCTCGCCGATGGCGGCGCCGCTCGCCAGCAAGGCCCGGTTGACCCGCCCGGCGTCCGCGAGCGTCAGGCCCGGCGCCGGCAGCTCCAGCAGCGCCGACGCGCCGCCGGACATCAGCGCGATCACCAGGTCACCCGGCGACAGGCCCTCCACCGCCGCCAGCACGCGGCGTGCGCCCGACTCGCTGTTGGCATCCGGCACCGGGTGCGACGCTTCCAACACCTCGATGGTGCGGGTCGGCACGGCGTGGCCGTAGCGGGTGACGACGACGCCCGCCATCGGCACGCCGGGCCAGGCGTCTTCCAGCGCCGCCGCCATCACAGCGGCCGACTTGCCGGCGCCGACCACCACGACTCGGCCGGCCGGAGGGTCCGGCAGGTGCGCCGCCAGCACCCGGCGCGGATCGGCGCTGGCGACCGCGGCATTGAACATCGCCCGCAGCGCAGTGCGGGCCTGCGCGTCGTCCCACAGCATCGGCGTTCCCTTCCCGGATGGCCCGGGTACTATGGACGCAGCTTTGCCGTCCCGCCAAGCCGCCTCTAGCCCGGCGACTCGGGCGGGGGATGGCACACGGGCCGCCGGCACGCCATATCCGAGCACACACTTTTAACCGAACAGGGGTTCCCACGATGACCACGCCCGCCATGGACGACACGACCCGCACCGAGCTGGAAGCCGCCGCGTTCCGCCGTCTAGTGGCCCACCTGCGGGAGCGCACGGACGTGCAGAACATCGACCTGATGACGCTGGCCGGGTTCTGCCGCAACTGCCTGTCCCGCTGGTATCGCGAGGAGGCGGAGGCCCGGGACCTGCCGCTGTCCGACCCCGAAGCCCGGGAGATCGTCTATGGCATGCCCTACAAGGAGTGGCAGGCCCGGCACCAGGCCGAGGCCACGGCGGAGCAGAAGGCGGCCTTCGCCCAAGCCAACGCGATGTCCAACCCGACGCATTGACCCCGACTCCCCGCGCCGCTAAGCCGCGCCCCTGACCATGATGGAGGGGGCGCGATGGCCCTGGACAGCACCGACAACTTGGACAACGACCCGTTGGACGAGGGTAAGGCCAAGGAAGCCCAGGTCGGCGGCGTCGCGGCCGACCGGCTGCGCAGCCTCATCGAGCGGATCGAGCGGCTGGAGGAGGAGCGCAAGGCGCTCGGCAGCGACATCAAGGACATCTTTGCCGAGGCGAAGTCGGCAGGATTCGACGTGAAGGTGCTGCGGCAGATCATCCGCATCCGCAAGCAGGAGCCGGCGGAGGTGGAGGAGCAGGAGTCGCTGTTGGACGTTTACCGGCGCGCCCTCGGGATGTAGGCGGTTCAGCCTGCCTGGTGTGCGCTCCGATGCCGGCGGAGCACCTCGGCGCGGCGGATTTTCTGGCTCGGGGTCAGCAGGCCATTCTCGATGGTGAAGGGCGGCACCAGGCTGTGCCGGCGGATGCGCTCGGTCGTGGACAGGTGGGCGCTAACCCGCGCCACGGCGGCGGCCACGCTTGGGGCATCGCCGCCTTCGGCTGGGACCAGCAAGGCCGACAGTGCGGCCTGGCCTTCCCCGAACACCACAGCTTGCAGGATTTCCGGCTCCCGCATCAGCAGTTCCTCGACGCGCGCCGGGGACACGTTCTCGCCGCCTGACAGCACGATGATGTCGCGCTTGCGGTCCGTGAGGGTCAGCAGGCCCTGTGCGTCGATCCGCCCGAGGTCGCCGGTGTGCAGCCAGCCGTCCCGGATCGTCTCGGCGGTGGCGGCAGGCTGGCTCCAGTAGCCGTCCATCACCAGCTCGCCGCGCACCAGGATCTCGTCATCCTCGGCAATCCGCAGGTCCACGCCTTGCAGCGGACGGCCCACGCTGCCGATCTCGGGGTCGTCCGCCGAGTTGGCGCTGATCACCGGCCCGGCCTCGGTCTGGCCATAGCCCTGCATCACCACGGGGCCGAGCGCCCGGAAGAAGCGCCCGATCTCCGGATCAAGGCGGGCACCCCCCGAGATCGCCGCGCGGAACCGTCCGCCGAACCGGGCGCGCACCGGGCGCAGCGCCAGGCGGTCCAGCAGCGGCCCGGCGATGCGGTCGCCGAGCGTCGTCCGGCCCTCGACCCGCCGCAGCCCAGTGGCGAGTGCCCGATGGAACAGCGCCTGCTTCCACGGCGGCTGCCGCCCGACCTGCTGCAGGACGCGGGCGCGTATGAGCTCGAGGACGCGCGGCACCACGGCCATGATCGTCGGTTGCACCGCCAGCATGTCGGCGGCCAGGTGCTCGACCCCGCGGCTATACACGATCTCGGTCCCGAGGCTCGGCAGGAAGAATTGGCCAACCGTGTGCTCGAAGCTGTGCGACAGCGGCAGGAAGGACAGGTAGATCTCGTCCCGCAGGCGCAGCGGGCGCACCAGCTCGAACGCGCCCCGGCAGTTGGACAGGATCGCCCGGTGCGGCAGCATGACGCCGCGGGGCAGGCCGGAGGTGCCGCTGGTGTAGATCAGGCAGGCGAGCGCGCCGGCCGGGATCTCGTCCGCCTCCGCCGCGACGTCGTCGGGCGCGGCGCGGTCGGTTTCCAGCGTGGAGAACAGCAGGCCGCGCCCGGGCTGCATGCACAGCAGCCGGTCCAACCCGCCGGTCAGCGCGGCGCCGGCCAGCACGCGGTCGGCGAGCGCCGCCGTGGAGGCGACCGCCACCCGCGCGCCGCTGTCCCGCAGCAAATGCGCGTGGTCCTCCGGCGTGTTGGTCGCGTAGCCCGGCACCGGCACGGCGCGGATCGCCATCAGCGCGGTTTCCAGGATCGGCACCTCCGGCCGGCTTTCGCTGACGATCAGCACCCGGTCGCCGGCCGAGACGCCTGCGGCGCGCAGGCCCCGGGCGGCGGACGCGGCACGCCGGGCGAACTCGCCCCAGGACACGCCGTGCCACGCGCCGTCCCGCCAATGGCGCAGCATCGGGCGGCCGGGCCAGCCGCGGGCCAGGCCGAACATCATGGCCGCCAGGTTGGGCCACTCTGGATAAGCCCGGGGTGGGTAAGCCTTGGCCGGATAGCCCCTTGGGTGGGTGTCGTCCACGCTTGTTCCCTACGCTTGCCCTACGGGTGCACCGTCCCACCTAAATGATGACGTATCAGCACGACGGGACGAGCACCAGATGGACCAGCCTGCAAGCCTTGCCACGGCGCATGCCGCCGAGCCGCTGCCATCCTGGGACCTGACCGACCTTTACCCCGCCCCCGACAGCCCCGAGCTTGCTGCCGATGCGGACCGTGCAGATGAGGCGGCCCGGGCGTTCGAGGCTGAGCACGCGGGCCATGTGGCGGCGCTGTCCGGCGCCGGGCTGGCGGCGGCGCTCGCCGAGTATGAGCGGATCGAGGAGATCCTCGGGCGGCTGATGTCCTACGCCCAGCTCCAGTTCAGCACCGACAGCCTCGACCCGGGCATCGCCAAGTTCTACCAATCGACCAACGAGCGGGTGACGGCCATCAGCTCGCATTTGCTGTTCCTGTCGCTTGAGCTGAACCGGGTCGAGGAGGCGGACCTCGCCGCGAAGCTGGTCGACCCGGCGCTCTCGCGCTACGCGCCGTTCCTGCGCGACCTCCGGGTGTTCCGCCCGCACCAGCTCGACGACAAGCTGGAGAAGCTGCTGCATGAGAAGGAGGTCACGGGCCGCAGCGCCTGGAGCCGCCTGTTCGACGAGACCATCGCCGCCCTGCGCGTTCCGGTGCGCGGGGAAAATCTCACCGTCAGCGCGGCGCTCAACAAGCTGTCCGACCGCGACCGGGCAATCCGGGCCGACGCGGCGGCCGCGATCGGCGAGGTGTTCGGGCGCAACGTGCGGCTGTTCTCGCTGGTGACGAACACGCTGGCGAAGGACAAGGAGATCATCGACACCTGGCGCCACTATCCGCGCCCCACCAGCTCGCGCAACCGCGCGAACATGGTGGAGGACGAGGTGGTGGACGCGCTCAGCACGGCGGTGTCGGCCGACTACGGGCGCCTGTCGCACCGCTACTACGCGCTGAAGGCTAAGTGGCTCGGGCTGGAGAAGCTGGAGCATTGGGACCGCAACGCGCCGTTGCCGGACGACAGCGACCGTCCGATTGCCTGGGGCGAGGCGCGGGACCGCGTGCTTTCGGCCTATAGCGGCTTCTCGAAGGAGTTGGGTGAGGTCGGGCAGCGCTTCTTCGACCAGCCCTGGATCGACGCCGTCCTGCGGGACGGCAAGGCGGGCGGCGCGTTCGCCCATCCGACCGTGCCTTCGGTGCATCCGTACCTGCTGGTCAACTATCACGGCAAGACGCGGGACGTGATGACCCTGGCGCACGAGCTGGGCCATGGCGTGCACCAAGTGCTGGCGGCGCAGAACGGCTACCTGATGTCCGGCACGCCGCTGACGCTGGCGGAGACCGCCAGCGTGTTCGGCGAGATGATGACCTTCCGCGCCCTGCGGGCCGCCGAGGCCGACCCGAAGCGCCGCCGCATCATGCTGGCGAGCAAGGTCGAGGACATGCTCAACACGGTGGTGCGGCAGACCGCGTTCTACCAATTCGAGACGCTGCTGCACGCCGAGCGCCGCTCGGGCGAGGTGGTCCCGGAGCGGATCGGCGAGCTGTGGATGCAGGTGCAGACCGAGAGCCTGGGGCCGGCTTTCCACTTCACGCCGGAGTACAGCGTGTACTGGGCCTATGTGCCGCACTTCATCCATTCGCCGTTCTACGTGTATGCATACGCCTTCGGCGACTGCCTGGTGAACGCGTTGTACAGCGTGTTCCAGAGCGGGCATCCCGGGTTCGAGAAGAAGTACCTAGACATGCTGCGCGCCGGCGGGACGAAGCGGCACAAGGAGCTGCTGGCGCCGTTCGGCCTCGATGCGTCCGACCCGGCGTTCTGGAAGCGCGGCCTCGACATCATCAGCGGCTTCATCGACGAGCTGGAGGCCGCGTGATGCCCGACACGAACCGCCCGAACCTGTTTGGCGAGTTGAGGCGCTTTGCCCGGACCTCCGGCGCCGTGGGCGGCATCGCCGCGCGGGTGGCGGGGGAAAAGGTGTTCGGCTTCAAGACCGACCGCTTGGCGCATGCCGAGGACCTGAAAAGCATCATCGGCGGCCTCAAGGGTCCGCTGATGAAGGTCGCGCAAATCCTGTCCACCATCCCCGATGCGCTGCCCGATGAGTATTCCCAGGAACTGGCGCAGCTGCAGGCCAACGCCCCGGCGATGGGCTGGTCCTTCGTGCGGCGCCGGATGGCCGGCGAGTTGGGGCCGGACTGGCAGGGCAAATTCGCGAGCTTCGGCCAGGAAGCGGCGGCTGCGGCGAGCTTGGGCCAGGTGCACCGCGCGACGCTGCCGGACGGCACGGACGTGGCCTGTAAGCTGCAGTACCCCGATATGCCGAGCACGGTGGACGCCGACCTGCGGCAGCTCCGGCTGGCGATGAACGTGTTCAAGCGGATCGACACCACCATCCAGGGCGACGACATCTACACCGAGATCGCCGAGCGCCTGCGGGAGGAACTGGACTACCTGCGGGAAGCCGCGCAGATGCGGCTCTATGACCTGATGCTGCGCGACGAGCCGCTGGTCAGCGTGCCGAAGCCCATCGACGGCTACACGACGCCGCGCCTGTTGACGATGACCTGGCTGCCGGGCAAGCCGATGCAGCAGCGGATCGACGAGGACCCGCCTCTGGAGGTTCGCAATCACATCGCGAAAGCCATGTTCCGCGCCTGGTACGTGCCGTTCTACCGCTACGGCGTGATCCACGGCGACCCCCATTTGGGCAACTACCAGATCCGGGCGGACGAGGGCCTTAATCTGCTGGACTTCGGCGCGATCCGGGTGTTCCCGCCCAAGTTCGTCCGTGGCGTCATCGACCTGTATGAGGCGATCCGCGACGGGGACGACGCGAAGGCGCAGTTCGCCTACGAGGGGTGGGGCTTCGAGAACCTGTCCAAGGCGCAGATCGCCATGCTGAACCAGTGGGCGGCCTTCGTCTACGAGCCGCTGCTGCAGGATCGCGTGCGGCGCATCCAGGACAACGACGACCCGCAATACGGGCGGAGCGTGGCGGAAAAGGTGCACGCCGGCTTGAAGGAGACGGGCGGCGTGCGCCCGCCGCGGGAGTTCGTGCTGATGGACCGCTCGGCGCTCGGCCTGGGCAGCGTGTTCGTCCGGCTGCGGGCGGAGCAGAACTGGTTCCGGCTGTTCCACGAGCTGGTGGACGACTTCAATACTGAGGACGTTGCCGCGCGGCAGGCGGCGGCGCTGCTGGAGGCCCGCGTGCCGCCCAGCATTTGAGCGCTCTGGCGTGGGGTCTTGCCACTGCCCGGCGGCGCGGGGCATCTTGGGCCTCAAGGATTGAGGAACGCCGCATGCGCCTAGCCGTGCTGAAAGAACGAGCCGCCGCCGAGACGCGGGTGGCCGCAACGCCGGACACGGTAAAACGGCTCGTGGCGCTCGGCCTGACCGTGGCGGTCGAGGCCGGCGCCGGCCAGGCGAGCGCAATTGGAGACGCCGATTACCAGGCGGCTGGTGCCGAGGTGGCGCCCGATGCCGGCGCAGCGCTCGCAGGCGCCGGCATCGTGTTCGCGGTGCAGATGCCGGCGCCGGACATACGGGCGATGATCCCGCACGGCGCCTTGCTGGTCGCGGTCAGCGGGGCGTTGGGCGACCCGGCGCTGGTGCCGGCGCTGGCCGCGGCCGGGATCGACGCCTGCGCCATGGAACTGCTCCCGCGCATCACCCGGGCGCAGAGCATGGACGTGCTGAGCAGCCAGGCGAACCTCGCCGGCTACCGCGCGGTGATCGAGGGTGCGGCGGCGTTCGACCGCGGCTTCCCCATGATGATGACGGCCGCCGGAACCGTGCCGCCGGCGCGGGTGTTCGTGATCGGCGCCGGGGTGGCCGGGCTGCAGGCCATCGCGACGGCTCGGCGGCTAGGCGCCATCGTCTCCGCCACCGACGTGCGCCCGGCGGCCAAGGAAGAGATCAAGTCGCTCGGCGCCACCTATGTGGGCGTTGAGGACGCGGAAACGGCGGGCCAGACCGGCGCCTACGCCAAGGAGATGAGCGACGCCTTTCGCCAGAAGCAGGCCGAGCTGATGGCGACGACGGTGGCGAAGAACGACCTGGTGATCTGCACGGCGCTCGTGATGGGCCGGCGCGCGCCGGTGATCGTGAGCCAGCCCATGGTCGATGCCATGCGCCCCGGCAGCGTCGTCGTGGACCTCGCATCGGAGGCCGGCGGCAACTGCGCGGCCACGGTGCCCGGCGAGGTGAAGACGACCGAAAATGGCGTCAAGGTCCTGGGCTGGACCAACTGGCCCGGACGCATCCCCGTGGCCGCCAGCTCGCTCTACGCCCGCAACCTGCTGACCTTCCTGACCACGTTCTGGGACAAGGACGCCAGCGCCCCGGCGCTGCCCGACAGCGACGAGATCGTGCGCGGTGTGCTGCTGACCCGCGGCGGCGAGGTCGCCCACGCGCAATTCAAGTCCGCATCCGCGGCATAAGAGAGGCTTCGATGAACCCGAATTCATATGCGGACGAGGCCGTCCGGATCGCCGAACGCGCCGCGTTCCTGGCGGACCAGTTGCGCGTCGCGAGCGCCGGGCTGGAGCCGGCAGCGACGGCGGTGGAGCCGTTCATCTTCCTGCTGGCGATCTTCCTGATGGCCTGCTTCGTCGGCTACTACGTCGTTTGGAACGTGACGCCGGCGCTGCACTCGCCGCTGATGGGCGTGACGAACGCCATCTCCTCGGTGATCGTCGTGGGCGCCATGCTGGCGGTCGGGCTGTCGGACAGCAACTGGGCGCGCGCCTTCGGCTTCCTGGCGGTGCTGCTGGCGAGCGTGAACATCTTCGGCGGCTTCGTCGTGACCCAGCGGATGCTGTCGATGTTCCAGGCCAAGAAGCCGCAGGTGCGCAAGTAGCATGAGCGCCTCCCTCACGTCGCTCGCCTACCTCGTCGCCGCCGTCCTGTTCGTGCTGGCGCTCCGCGGGCTGTCCAGCCCGGTCACGTCGCGGCAGGGCAACCTGTTCGGCATGGTCGGCATGGGCATCGCCGTGGTCGCGACCCTATTGCAGCGCGGCATGGCCGGCTCGGGGTTCCTGCTGATCGCGGTGGCCATCCTGATCGGCGGCACGATCGGCGTCGTCGTCGCGCGGCGCATCCAGATGACGGCGCTGCCGCAGTTGGTCGCGGCCTTCCACTCGCTGGTCGGCCTCGCCGCGGTGTTCGTCGCCGCCTCCGCGCTGAACGCGCCGGCCTCGTTCGGCATCGGCGTGCCCGGCGCGATCCACACGCAGTCGCTGGTCGAGATGTCGCTCGGCCTGGTGATCGGCGCCATCACCTTCTCCGGCTCGCTGATCGCCTTTGCCAAGCTGCAGGGCATCATGAAGGGCGCGCCGATCCTGTTCGCCCGGCAGCACCAGCTCAACCTGCTGCTCGGCATCGTGCTGCTGGCGCTGGTCGTCGCCTTCGTTCTCACCGCAAGCCAGCCGCTGTTCTGGCTATTGGCGCTGCTGGCGTTTGGCCTCGGCTTCCTGATCATCATCCCGATTGGCGGCGCGGACATGCCGGTCGTGGTGTCCATGCTGAACAGCTACTCCGGCTGGGCGGCCTGCGGCATCGGCTTTACCATCCAGAACCTGGCCCTCATCATCACCGGCGCGCTTGTGGGCGCCTCGGGCGCGATCCTGTCGTACATCATGTGCAAGGGCATGAACCGCAGCATCCTGAACGTGCTGCTGGGCGGCTGGGGCACCGATGCGGGCGGCGCGGCCGCGGCCGACCCGGCGCATGCCGACCGTTCGGTGCGCGCCGGCAACGCGGACGACGCGGCCTTCATCATGAAGAACGCATCGAAGGTCGTCATCGTGCCGGGCTACGGCATGGCGGTGGCGCAGGCGCAGCATTCCCTGCGGGAGATGGCGGACACGCTGAAGAGGGAGGGGGTGGAAGTGAAGTACGCCATTCATCCCGTCGCCGGCCGCATGCCTGGCCATATGAACGTGCTGCTGGCCGAAGCCAACGTCCCCTATGACGAGGTGTTCGAGCTGGAGCAGATCAACAGCGAGTTCAGCACGGCCGACGTGGTGTACGTGATCGGCGCCAACGACGTGACCAACCCGTCCGCCAAGACCGATCCCAAGTCGCCGATCTACGGGATGCCGATCCTCGACGTGGACAAGGCGAAGACCGTGCTGTTCATCAAGCGCAGCATGGCGTCGGGCTACGCCGGCGTGGACAACGAGTTGTTCTTCCGCCCGAACACGATGATGCTCTTCGGCGACGCGAAGAAGATGACGGATGAGGTCGTGCAGGGCCTGGCGCACTGATGGACACGGCGCGGGCCGCGATGTGCGCCGGCCCGGCGCTCAGCGCGCCCAAGACCTGACGTAGCTGCCCGGCGCGTCCTCCAGAGTGGTCAAGGCGCCGTCGCCGGGCACGCGGGCCGGCACGTGCGCGTTGTCCAGCGCCATCACCCAACGCTGCCAGTCCGGCCACCAGCTCCCGGCCATCTCCGTCGCGCCAGATAGCCAAGTCGCCGGGTCAGCTGGATGCTCCGCATTGGTCCGGTAGCTGTATTTGCCACCCTGCGGGGAGTTGACCACCCCGGCGACGTGGCCGCCTGCGGCGAGCACGAACCGGCTCGGCCCGTCAAGGAGCCGCATTCCGGCATAGGCGCTCCGCCACGGCGCGATGTGGTCCGCGCATGTCGTGAGGAAGTACGACGGCGCCGTGACCCGGCCCAAGTTGATCGGCTGCCCGATAACCTCGATCCCGCCGGGTTCGCGGAGCAGGTTGTCCTGGTAGATCCAGCGCAGGTAGGACCGCTGCATCAGGGCCGGTACGCGGATGCCGTCACCATTCCAATACAGCAGGTCGAACGGGAACGGCTCGTGGCCAAGCATGTAGTTGTTGACCACGAATGACCAGATCAGGTCGTTCGCACGCAGCATCTTGAGGGTCGCTGCCGTCTGAGTGTCGTCGTCAGGGATGCCGCGCTGTTCCGCGTCCTCGAGCGTGCGCAACTGTTCCTCATTGATGAACACACTGAGTTCGCCGGTCTCCTTGAAGTCCAGCATGGTGGCAAGGAACGTCGCCGACTTGATCCGGTCGTCGCCGACCGCGGCCATCCAGGCGAGCGCGCTGGCCAGCAGCGTGCCGCCGAGGCAATACCCGATGGCGTTCACCTCCCGCTCGCCCGTCGCGCGCTCGATGGCGTCCAGTGCGGCGAGGGTGCCTTCGCTGAGGTAATGCTCAAAACCCTTTCCGGCAGAGCGCTCGTCGGGGTTCACCCAACTGATCATGAACACGGTGTGGCCTTGCTCCACGGACCAGCGCACGAAGCTGTTCTGCGGGCGCAGGTCGAGGACGTAGAACTTGCGGTTCCAGGGCGGCGCGATCAGCAGCGGCCGCCGCAGCACGGTGCCGGTTGCCGGCGAGTACTGGATGAGCTGCATCAGGTCGTTCTGGAACACGACCTTGCCTGGCGAGGCCGCGACATCCTTGCCGACCTTGAACTCCTCGAGTCCGGCCGTCCCCATCGTGAGCTTGCCGCGCCCGCGCTCCAGGTCCGACAGCAGGTTGCTTAATCCCCGCAGCAGGTTCTCCCCCCCGGTCTCGACGGTCTTGCGCAGCACCTCGGGGTTGGTCATCAAAAAGTTGGCCGGGCTGATCGCGTCCATGAACTGGCGCGAGTAGAAATCCACTTTCTGCGCCGTCTTCGGATCGAGCTTGTCCACCCGAGCCACGACGCCCTGCACGTAGCGGGCGGTCAGCAAGTAAGACTGCTTGATGAAGTTGAAGACCTCGATCTCCTTCCAGGCGCTGTCCTCGAATCGGCGGTCCCGCGGGTCTTCCTCGATGACCGGGCCGGTCTTCATGCCCCACATGCGCCGCGAGGTGGCCTGCCAAAGCGTCATGTAGTCCTGCCACAGCCCGAGCTGTGCCCGCGTCGCCTCTGCCGGGCTCCTCATCAACTGCGCGGTCATCTCCATGAAGGCGTGCGCGATGTGCATGGGGTGCAGGTCCGGCGCCTCGCGCGACTGCCGGTGCAGCCAGTCGGCCACCAGCCGCTGCGAGCGTTCGGCGATATCGGCCATCGACCGTCCGAGCACGGCCGGGCTGCCGAGTGCGAATCCGGGCGGGGCCACGGGTGGGAGAGGCGTTTGCGCAGTTCGGGACGTGCCGCGTTGGTCCATGGTTAGGCTATCCTTTCCGTCGGGCGCGATGGCGCGCTACATGTCGCCAACATGCGTGGGACGGGGCCGGCTGATGGCGAAACGCGACCGGGCCGAAACTAGGCTTCCGGGCTTAGGGGAACAAGTGACACTCTGCCGTAACGGATGGCTGAGGTCTGCGTTGCTTGCAGTGCTGCTGGCGACGGCGGCCTGCACCCGCAGCGTCGAGCGGATGAGCGACAGCAGGCTCACGCTCGATACGCCGGTTGACTGGTGGCATGACCTGCAAGGCGGCAAGATCGCCGAGGTGCGTCCGCCGCCGCCGGGCGTCGACGACCCTTACCCGAACCTGTCGGCGGTGCCGCCCGCCCCGAAGCCCACCGACCCGGCCACGCGGCGGGCGCTCGCGGCCCGGCTGGTGGCCGAGCGCGACCGCACGCGGCAGGAGGCGACGCAGGACCCGTTGGTCCTGCCTGCTCCCGCCGCCTCCGCGCCCGGCGCCTCCGCTCCCGCTGCGCCTGCCCCCGCCGCGACTCGCCCGGCCGCTCCGCCGCCTGATCCCGGCGCGTCGGTGGCAGTGCTGGATGCCGCCACGGCTCCGCCATCCGCCCAAACGCCCACGCCAGCTCCTCCGCCTGCTGCCCCGTCGCACAGCCTAGCACCCGTCGCGGCACCCCCACCGGCCCGGCCTGCCGCCGCGGCGCCGGGTGGACCGCAGCGAAGCGAGCCGGCTGTTGCATCGGGACCGATCCCGGATTTGCCGAACGAGGCGCCGCCGCTGCCGCAATTGCGCGGCATCCCCGCATCGGTCAACGCCCCGCCCGTGCCGCGGCTGCCGCCCGCGGTTTCCGTCGCGTTCCGCCCGGGATCGGCGGCGCTGCCCACCGGCGCGGACGCGGCGCTGCGCGAGCTTGCCGGCCGGCGGGCCGGGGCGGTCATCGCGCTGGAGGCCGGTGGCGACGCAGCCGGGCCAGGCGCCGAGGCACAGGCCCGGGCCTTGCCGCTCGCCTGGCGCCGCGCCCAAAACATGCAGGAGGCGCTTGTCGCGGCGGGCGTGCCGGCTGGGTCGCTGCGCATCGACGCCG
>JAABUS010006690.1_pt1 | contig 13794 bp, 12 predicted proteins | sample 5560161 | NCBI WGS metagenome assembly JAABUS01 (sample SAMN10711885, study PRJNA513376) | rock metagenome | isolation source: Antarctica rocks | place: Antarctica: Victoria Land, Trio Nunatak nord | collected 2016-01-04 | reverse complement strand
TGGTGGTGTGTGGTTCTCGAAATGTGGGAGAGTTGGTTCAGGATGAGATCGCTACTCTACTGATCATGAAGATATGAACGTCTGGACTGGGAAGGAGATGGAAGAAGCTATGGGGGTTTCTTATCAAAGTCCGACTTGTGGCGGGAATGGAGAAACTACTTGTAGGGTTTTGGGTAAAAAGGATACAAGAAGACGAAGCACAGGATTAGAAAAGCTTGAGGGATTGTCGGTGGCGTCGATTGCAGGTGGTGTTATGATTATAGGTTTGCAGGGGGTTTTACAGGTATGTCTCGTTCTTCGAGGATCAGACATCTGTGCCAAATAGACGTAGCCTCTACACCCAGTCATCTCGGACGACTTTCGGAATCCGGATGTCCCAAGATCTTGGCGCGGTTTTCGTGGTCAGGCTGTATAGGTCGCCTGTCGTGGTGCCAGCTTCTGTGGGAGCTGGTTGGGCCTTGGGATGAAGTCTTGGGGGAAGTTGTCGATGGGATGGTATGGGTGTTGTAGGATCGGATCTAACATGGTTGGAGTGTCGTCTCAGATAGGGGGGGTGGGAACCCAATGACTGGAAATAGGGCAGGAAAGCGCACGTCGGTAGGGTTTGTGAGTTTGCTAGGCGTTGGTTGAGTGTGGAAGACGAGGCTTCTGAGATGACTTAGTTGTTTAAGTCTTCGTTTCTTTGGACTGATAAGATGGATCGAACAAAGTCTGTAGGATTAGACGGGAAGTATGTTGGTATGAGCTCAGAAGTATGTCTCAAGCGGTCATGAGAAGAACGCAGGTGGCGTTCCATACGTCTGTCGCGATGTCCTACGAGAGAGTTTCCGCTGGGAGGAGCGAGCTGCCGCCGAGCTGGATTGTTGCCTTCCCCTCTTATATCGAGAGGCTGATGCAAACCCTATTTAGACTTATAGCTCCTTGCTGCTAAGCGTTGTTCAAGCCGCATCGAGCGCTTGATGATGGAGAGTCCCATGAGATCCCACTGCGATGAAACATGCTTCTCTCGAGCAAGCTGCCAAGATCTCCAGTATTGACCAGGTGTGTCAGGAGGCTCGAAGTAGGGTGGTAGCCATATGGTGCAATGTAATGGTCCAGACAGCCTCGAGCGCTTGAGCGATGGGTTGAACAAGTGAGATTTCCAGCCTTGAGACTGCTTTCCACTTGTGAATTGTTCCGTTGTTGGTGGATTCATGATTGTGCCACTACGGTTCTGTAGCTGTATCTATCCTGAGGGTTTCGAGCGACGATGCGCGAGGTGTTGCCAGTTTCTTTGGAATCCTTTTCCCCACCCTCCAGCTGTTCCTGGATGTAAGCTTTATGAACAGGAACCTCCTGGTCCCGGAGGTAATTGCCTGCTCTGCTCGATAAGGGACGACTTGGAGGCTCTGTAGCATCGCTGAGCGAATGATGTGCAAACAAGGGGGAGGTCAACTATGGGTGAGTCAAAGGAGGGGTCCGTCGAGAGTAATAACTCCTGCGCCAACGTGAATGTCTGTAATGTAGATTAAGGACAGCCAAGTGTCGAAATTGACTATCGGTGGAGCCGTTGTCCCTACAAACCGGGCATTCGTCCTCTGCAAACTTATCTTCACCTCTTGTGAAGTACCTCGTACTGGAAAATTCGAGTAAGGGGTCGGCAAGTGCAAAAAGTACAACGACTTCACAAATCATAAATGAATACATTGCACAAATTTGTTGCTACATGAATTAGCGGAAGCGTTCATAGTGGTGTAAGGCAGAAGGCAGCCACCAGGAATATGCTCCACGCCCGCTAATGAGGGCCCATGTTGAGAGGAACCCGAAACTGTGCGCCAAATTAGGAACGGAGAAGATCATTCGTGGAATGCAGCTCCTACGATATCGCTCTCGTCGCCTACGCCATGTGGGACGTTTTGCGAAGCGAGCTTCGTGTGTCCGTGTGCTAGATCGGCTTTCTCAGCATCGGAGGAAGCCATCTGTAAGAAGTCTTTGCTGGAGATTAAGAACAGACTACTTTAGTCGCATGTGAATCGCAGTGAAGGATATGCAGAGACTGGTTCTGAAGGTCGCCCGTGGGCGGTATCACGTCTGCCCCCTCAGTGCCATAATCCCGATTGCGAAGCCTTCTAATTCCCTCCTCTCTGAATCTTCGGTGACACCATTCGTATCTCCAGGTGTGCTGCTCCCCCTTTTCAGCCGCGTGTCACCTAGCTTATAGATCTTTCTAATTTTGCGGATATCAGTGAGCTTGGCGAGGTTGTCGCTGTTGAACTCAACGGACGTGCCATCAATGACTGCACAAAGATGCTGAGAGACAGTGGATGCAGTTATCGAGGGGGCTGTGGAGACTTTGACGACAAGTAGGGAGCTAGTGCTGGGGGTGATGCCAAAGGTACGGAAGGAGGTGGCTATCTAGTCCTAGATGTTAGCTGAAGTCTAACTTAAACATCGGTGGGAGCAGATGTTGAGTACTAATTCGATGCTGATTAACATAATACAGAGCGATTCACAAGCCAGGGATGGATAAGAGACCGCGACAACAAAGTAGATCCATACAATCAATTAGCCGAAAGAGCAGAACTTGTAGAGAATTCTTATAGTGGGGCCCACACGCCCAATCATCGGTTTCATCTTGCGCGGATGAGACCGTCAGTGTGCGCTGCCAAGAACGACAATTGCGGAGATCCAGCGCAAGGCTCTCAAATCAATGCTTGGATCCCGTTATGATAAACAAAAGGCATATACGTAGGGTTGGTATAGAGCCCGTCAGCATATCCTAAATCATATACTCCCTTAAGCTAGATGGTGCCATTGTGTCGACACAGTCACACAGTAGGGAGGTATTTTGGCAAAATCCATCGCTTCTGTCCGCTCATGCGGAGAGTAACGTAGATACGATATCAGTGACGTGAAGGCGCTCTTATTCCAGCTGAGAATCAAAAAGCACGGCAGAGCTTCCAGGACCAGGAGGAAAGAAAAAGGAAGACTGGGAGTGCTGAGCGCTAGCGAGTTGATGCCTCGAGTCTCCAACATATGACATAAAAAACCAGTGATAGACGAACTTGAGGTACTAATGTGATAGAGAGGTAAATATAGTACGGCACATTTGCCCTACAGCTAGTGGGAGTCTGCTGAGTGAAGAGGTGGTTTCGAGATTCTCTCGACATCACTCGAATCCGCTGAAAGTCCGGACACAGATGATGAATCATAAAATTTCCGAATGACTAGATGGAATCTACTCACGTTGTTGTTCGGACTCAGTGCGAAAACAATTTCGGAGTGGACATTGCGCGACTTTAGCCGGGAGTTGAGATAGTCGTTCACAGCTCTGAAGACGGCAGCAAGGATGTGATTGGGGGAGATGATCTAAATGTCTGGGGGATCAGTTTTCTGTCGAGCACTGCCCCATTGAGTCGTCGCCAAAGGCAAACCTACGGTGCTAGCGTCTATGAGGGCATATTCAAATTCTGTGTTGCCTTCAAGAAGCTGCTGATGAAGAAACACCGCGTTCTTCACATCTTCGTAGAGAGCCAGATGAAGCGTAAGAGATGGAGGTAGATGAGCTAGATGAAAGGTCTGAAGATACACCATTGTTTCTGCAATCTCGATGCCGCGAACAACATTAACAGGTAACACCAATGAATGATCGTCACGTACAGCGGAACTTGAAAGCACTTCTAATCGCCAGTCGTTAAAGAGTAGAAGTACCTCGAGCTTTAGAGGAGATCTGCAACGGGCGCTCAACCCTACTATAATTAGCGCTTTCATGTTGCTTGCCCGGTGCTTGGCATTATTTTCAGATCCCCGACCCCAACTTTTGTCAAAATTACTTCTGGTCGATTTCATCAACTTTTTTATTTCTTGATTTGGTTTATCAAAAATCTTAAATGTAAAACTAGATACTTGACGCTTTGTAAAATCACTTTGCTAGTAAAATTTGACACAGAATTGAAGCTGTTATAGTTATTGCAAAATGCAAATCTTATAATGGCTACAAGTTCGAACAACTATTGTTCTACAACTGCGATCCGGAACACGAAATCTATGCATTGTAATAAATCAATCAAAACACTCTTGAATGATAAAAAACTACATCGGATCAAAGCGCAAAGCTTACTTTATCTATATCTTACATTTGGAAACCAAATAACAAGAAATGCGAAAGTTGATAAAATCGACGAGGAGTGATTTTGACAAAAGTTGGGGTCGGGGATCTGAAAATAATGCCAAGCACGGGCAAGCAACATGAAAGCGCTAAAACCTTCGCAGTCGACATGGTTGGCTCAGGTCCCGTCTACAGGGCATCGAGCAGGTAATTCCAACGACCGTCGGGCAGAGTGACAATAGAATTTAATGGCGCTTCCAGAAATGAAGACACCCACTTCAACATTGAACCAGCGCTACTAGCAATTGAGCCAACCATCTGGCGACAGCACAGTGTGTGGTCACTGCCTGGTCACTAGCCAATACTAATCCCGGTCCGACGCGCCAAATGTTGGTCTACGGTTTGGCTCTCGTCTTCCATTGAGGGGGCTCGAAGGCAACAAGATAAAAGAGTGAACATGGAAGCGAAGAAACCACAAAAGAAGAGTATCCGCCAATCGGTCGGATTCCTGGGCTCGGGAGATCCGAGACTCAAAATCACCGAGTCGCACGAGTACTGCTTTTCCTCTCCGGCCTCTCTTTGCAAGGACCGAATTTGAAGTCAAAGAGAGCACAGCCTGACCCTGCGTGGTTATATAGTCTAGGAAGCCTCCAGAGACCCATTGATCTCCATCGTGTCTCGTTTCGCTAAGAATATGTCATACTTTCTTTAAGTTCATACACATTGGTTTGTTTCAGATATAGTATCCAATGGTCGAGAAAACGATACCCGCAGCCAGATTGAAAGTCCTCATACCAGGCGCAGGCATCGCTGGGAATTGTCTTGCCTACTGGCTTTCCAGAACACGTCTTGATATATCTATCACAATCGTCGAACGATCGCCTGTTCCGAGGGTCACTGGGCAATCAATCGACATTCGCGGTTCAGCAATCGATATCATTAAGGAAATGAAACTGGAAGAGGCCATTCGTCGGGAAAGAGTTTCGCTAAATTCGAGGTTGGTGAGTCGTTCACTGTTGAATACGAAATCCTGAGGGCAGACCTTTCATAACTTTTCTTGGAAGCCACCGAAGGCTCAGGCCATGTTCGGCATATGTACGGGGATTCTATCCAATCTCTTGAGCAGACAGATAAAGACGTGAGTGTAACCTTCGCCGGGGGATCGAAAGAAAGATTCGATTTAGTTGTTGCCGCAGACGGGTCTACTTCGAGGACTCGGTCGATGATATTGGACGAGCAAGTTCTCAAAGATTCCTACAATTTCCTGGGCCAGTACATCGCGTTCTTTAGTATTCCCAGTCAGCCAAACGATCCAAAGTTGTGGCAGTGGTACAACATCCCAAAGGGTCTCTGTGTCATGACACGCCCGCATCGGAACACTTCTACTACGGGGCCATACTTGTGTATCATAACGCCAGCACGAGGCCAGTGTGATCGAGCCGTCGAAGATGCTTTGGACAAGGGAACGGAAGACACAAGAAGTATTTTGCACAATTACTTTGATGATGTAGGCTGGGAAGCGAAGCGGGTATTGGCAGGAATGGACCATGCAGAAGACTTCTATATGAGCCGGGCAGCGCAGGTGAAGCTTCCGAAATGGACCAACGGACGTGCTCTTGTCATTGGAGATGCAGGCTTCGCAACTTTTGGTATCGGAACGAGTCTTGCTATTGAGAGTACCTACATTCTAGCCGGAGAATTGTCGAAGATACAGAGCAGCAATGAAGTTCCGCAGGCTCTAGAGAGATATGAGGAGGTCTATCGCCCACTGTATGCGAAAACGGAGGGGATCCCATCGTTCTTTCCACAACTGGTGTTTCCGCAGACTGCTTAGGGTCTTTGGATAAGAGACTGTGCATTGTGGTTCACAAGCAAGACGAAGATGCACAAAATCTTTCAAGGCGATTCGAGGGATAAGCTGAAGATGGCGTCTTACAATTGGGTAGACATCCGAGAATGGAATAGGTAGGATCTTGAGATACTATGCGAAAGTACAAAATGAACTTCCTGTAAGAAGCTGGCTTTCATCTGGCGCTCACACTGTAAAGACGTGGATACTTGTATCAAAAGCTTGAAGTGTGAGTTGGCGCGCCGGACCAAGATTCTAGTCGGTATGGACCAGTGACCACACACCGTTCCATCGTCGCTTTGCCCGACGGCCGTTGAAACTGTGGAAATTACTTCACGGCCTCGGCTCGCCCCGGTCGGTCTTATATAAGTCCGCGCACGGCTTGGCCCTCGACTCCGAGGGGGCGCAGAGGCCACGAGATGGAAACAGTGGGACGAGAGGCGATAGAAGATAGCTTCTGTTCTGGTTTATGCAGCAGAAGCATTACAGTCGAACACCACATCTTCTTCTGACGGAGCACCGACATCACGCAAGGTAAAGTAATTCCATTCACGAGAAACCTTCCGGGACTCCTTTTGCCTTTAGCGCCTGTTAAACCGGTTTACCCGTGCCAAGCCCGTGTTTGGAAGGCTGTTGCCGGAGACCCATAATGAACGCCGCACCACGATGTCCAACAGCAAGCGACCTCCTGACGACTCATCTTCTGCCCCAAGTCCCTCCAAAAAGGCTGTCAAGCTCAAGTACGATGACGCTCCTGTCGACTACTCCAGCGATGTTCGCAAAAAGCTCCAGTCTTCCAACCGTACGGGGCAGGCCTGCGATAGGTGCCGGGTATGAACATCCGAGGAACATGGGACCTCGACGCGAACCCGACACTGACTGGACGTATAGATGCGTAAGATGCGGTGCGACGGGCGGCCTGATGGCTGCGCACCCTGCACCCAGAATCAATCCCCATGCAAAACCACCGATCGGATGACAGGCATTGCTAATGAGCGCGGTCATGTAAAACGTCTGGAGCAACGTATAAGGGAGCTACAAATCCACATTCGCGGCCTTGAGGGCCGACTCATGTCGATGGGAGAGGATGTAAAGCCGTTGACCATAGAGGACGACTCCATCGCTGGTTTGCAACAATGGAATCAACCGCAGGAGCAGGAGCAGGGGCCGCCTCCGACATGGGAAAGCGTGAACGCCAGCGCAGAGCACTTTCTTCCATCTCAAAACACTACTCCTGGCTCTGACGGCGTGTTGAACCGCTTACCGCAATTCAGACATGGCCTTTCTGGAGACAATTATCTCGGAGTTTCCTCTGGGAATTCTTTCATTAGCTCTATAAGGGGAACCGCCATGAATGTACTGGGAGCTGAAATAGATCTGGCAGATTATATGTCAGCCGATCTGGACGAACCTCATCCGTCCACGTTTGGGTCCGACTACCAACTCAACAAATCTTACCACGCATTCGTGCAAACGGCGTATAGTGCTAATCCGAAGCCTGCAAAGGTCCAGCTCCCGCCCCGAGATGACGGCATGACATATGCACAATGGTACTTTCGAATGATCAATCCGTATATGCCCTTCATTCACAAGCCATCTTTCCTCGCGATGGTAAGAACACCTTTGCACTGCTGAAAAATTACCGCTAATTGATTAGCTCTCGAGAGTTTATGACGAGCATGATGCATTCGAGCCATCCGTTGCTGAGGTTGTCATGATCCATATGCTTCTTGCGATAATGTACTTCCAATATGCGGCACGTAATTGGGAACACGCAGGTCAACAGTCCGGACTGAACGATATATCAAATCGCCATTATCACTACGCACTAAGTTTCTTGCCGCAGCTTATGGCGAGCCACACGTTACAAGACGTGCAAGCATTGACCATGATCGCGCTTCACATGCGTAGCTTCCCTAAACCCGGTCCTTGTTGGATGCTAAGCACGACTACCCTCAATCTCGCAATCGAGCTTGGTCTTCACCGATCCGCGAAGCGCTGGGCCTCGACAGCTCCAAGGAAAAGCACTCTGGAAATTGAGATGCGGAAACGAACGTTCTGGTCTCTCTTTCTCATGCATGTCATGACCTGCGGTAAGCTGGGCCGGCCAATACCTTTGCGTGAAGAGGATTTCGATGTCGAACTACCCGAACCTGTTGATGACGACCTCCTGAGCGAGGACGGTATTGATACGTCTAAGCCCAGAAAGTGCGGCTTTCTTGTCGCAATGGAATCCTTCAGGATCCTGCCAGCGATACTCGACCTGTATAGAAGCATCTACAGTATTAAGCGGTCTCCTCAAAACTATATTGATAATGTCAAACGCTTGGAGAAGAGATTTCGTGAGTGGCGTGAACAGTGGCCTCACGAGATGAAGACTACGGACGCCACCAAAGACGAAGAAGGCCGTGTTCACGCTCAATATCTGACCATGGCAAGCTTAGAATTCCGTCTCCTGCTGCGGCATCCTTCATTATCCCTAACTTCTTGCGCGGAATTCAATGAAGAGAATCTTACTGTCTGTATGGAGGTGTCTCGCCAAATGTTACAACACGTCAGAGTCATCCAGAAGTATAAGAGTTTAGATACGAACTGGCAATCTGGGGCTTTATATGTTCTCGCGATTTCAACGACACTCTTCGGCCATTGGAAACGTGCAGAACAGGTCACGCCGAGCAGTCTGGCGTCTCTACGAAGAGATATGGATGATTGGCTGTCCATCATGGGTGATGTTAGTGAGTTGCTCGGTAGGTCTCCTTTGACTGTTGCTGTTGTCGCGAGGTCACTGATAACTTACAGGCTCCGGCAAGCGTCTGCGAGAGGCTGTGCGTGTGACAGTCGACAAGACCTTGTATACGCTCGAACGGCATCTCGCTGCAAAGGCGGCTTCTTCGGCAGCTTCTTCAGCGGCTTCATCATCTGATATCAGCACTTTTGGCTCGGTGCCTTCGAACGACGTTCAGCCTGTCCAGCATGGGGCCTACAAACAGCCCGGTAATTACGTACATTATGGAGCGCAACCGGGTAACGCCGGACAGAGCCTCTTCCAGCCTTCGAACGAACCTGAAATTACGGCTCAGGCTGCAATTCAATATACTTCGCCGACTCAGTATTCATTTCCTGGGTCAGCTGCATCATACCGCAGCAATGGTGGGCCCTATGCTCCAACCGCTTACACATCTGGTGAGCCTTTGTCTCTAGGCTCACAGCAGGCCACCGCAGCCGCCGCCAACTCGTACCTCTACACCAACCTTTCCCCGTCTGCAAATTCAAACTATCAGCCGGGTGTCGCTATGGGCTACACCGCAGGGCCGGGGCCATCTTGGCGTGAATGGGCAGGGCACATGGCTGCCCGGGCAGGGAACATGCCTGGTAATCGCGAACCACAAGAATACCTCAATTCTGCTACTGCATTGATGCAGCTTGGCGGCAGAAACGGCCAAGGTGGCGATACGACGATGCAAGCCACGACCGAGCTGAACAACATGAGCGAAGGTGTGGCACAACAGTGGCCCATGCTAGTCTTTGATGGTAGCCAGCCAAGTGGTTAGATGGGCATGGAGGGTGCAGTCCACTAGACTAAAGTATCGACGTCGATTTCGAGCCGATTACAAGTTTTCCAGGCTTCCATCAGGAAAGGATGAGGAGTCCATTGAAGGGCATGGTGCGGATCAGAATACATAACGAGAATACGCTGTATGGGCATTCAGCGCGTGCTGGCAAATGGGCAAGCAAACGAGTCTACATGATCCGGCACAAGCAAAGAGGGAAAACAGCTACCTGTATTGTGGTCGCTGTCGGGTTTTATATGTGGAAGAGAGTCATAGAAAAGTGATTGAACATCGTAATTACCACTACCTTCCTCCGGCACGCCGAGTGAGCCCAAATAATCCAATGCACGTGATCCCGCTACTTGAAGAGTTGTCCTCTTGGCTCCTCATGAAGGATGTTATTTGACTGTGACTTCGTTCAAGCATCTCGGGTAGTACGGAGTTACCTGAGACAGTCCCACCTCCCAGCAGATAGGGCTGAAGAAGCTCGGACGTTTTGGGATTTTGTGGAACACGATGATCTCCCGTATGCTTCTATTCCTGTTCGAATTGATATTGCAGGATCGCCCTAGCAGTACTTCTACTTCATACTTGTATGAGATGGACCCACGCGCCCATTAGGTAGTCGGCAGCGCACGTTTCATACGTTATCTAAGCGAAAACACCAGTGTCGCATCGAAACCTACGTGCCTCGTGTTAAACTAGGGAACTGCCATGCCAGTTTGAAACATCTGATGCCTTCTTGCGAATTCACTGGCTACCTCTGCCAATTCTTACGTCTTCGCTCGCATGGGCCTGGGAGCAGTCTTCCCTGCCATCCTCGATCTTAGCACTCTAGCTTGGAGAGATATTGCACCAGCACCCTCGCTCAGTCGTGCGCATACAACTTCCTCCCTGTCCGCCACCGCTCCACAATCAACGCCTTGATCCTCCTTTTGCAAATTCTGCGAGAGGTGCTCCCATGCAGATTGGGAACGTCCGGGGAAAAAAGCCGCTCATGCGACCTTGGCACCCAGCTACCACCATATCTGACCTCCCGGCCGTGCTCGTCATTCTTGCGAACTTCTTCCTGTTCAATATCGACGAAATCTCTGGGCTAGGTTGAAGCAGGGAGGCAGTGCATGGATTATACGCTGAAAAGACCCCACCAATTAAGGGACCGAACGCTTCTTGCGGTCTGCACTCTGTGCAAGCAAACTTGATACATACGGGGACAAAGACATGCGCCTAAGTGACCGCTGCCCTTGCCGCCCACGGTGACCAAAACCTTCGAAGAATTACGATATATCCTAGCTGAGGTATCATGGCTATTCGGCGGCATAGGGGTAGTGCTGGAGGCACGACGTTTGCCAGTCGGGGAAATGCACCTCCATTGCCTGACAACCTCTCTGTGTTCCGAACCTTCAACTCGGAGAGCAATCCCTCAAGACCCATGCGACCTTCTCCGCTGGCAGCATCGACCGTGCATGGCATGCCCCTTGATATGCTAGACCGCATACGTACCTTTCCACTCTTCCAGTCAGCGCCAGAATCGTTCCTTGCAGCTATAGGGAAGCACTTAAGGCCTCAAGTGCACGCGCCGCGCGACTACATCTTGACCGAAGGTGATGACGCGAAAGCCATGTACTGGCTAGTGCGAGGGGCAGTAGCCGTTACATCAAGAGACGGTGAAAGTACATACGCAGAGCTGCAACCAGGGGCCTTCTTTGGCGAAATTGGCATTCTGATGGAGATACCAAGAACCGCGACCATCATCGCGCGGACGAAGTGCATGCTTGTCGTTTTAAAGAAGGAGGATCTTGTGAAGGAGTTGCCTAGGTTTCCGGAAGTTGAGCGTACAATCCGAGATGAGGCTCAGGAAAGGCTCTCTATATTACGACGGAAGAAAAAGGAGAAAACCGCGTCGGCGTCGTCGACATCTCCTCCATCAACAGCGAGCCGAGGTGGTAAAAGAGCAAGGGATGGCGGAGACGGCGATATTGTCATGGCGGACAGCCACAGCGGCAGCCATACGAACGGTGCACAGCTGAGTAAGAAGAGGAAGTCGCCGTCTCCAGGACTTATCGAAGCAGCCGGATCGAGTGCTCTTGGGCATGGCCTCGTGAACGTCAGGCAATTACTGCGAGAGCTACCACTTTTCGCGGATTTACCGCCCGATATCTTGCATTTCCTTGGCCTCAGCGCACAACCGTGCAACTACCCACCATTTACTGAGATCATTAAGCAGGACTCGCATGGCCGGGAAGTCTATTTCATTGTCCGTGGCGAGGTCGAGGTGATTGATCAAAAAGCGACGGACCAGAATCCCTCGCAGTTACGGAACGGTACTCGAAGGCACAATGGCCAGCACCAGCCGCAGGTCAAAGCACGTTTGAGGCAAGGGCAATACTTCGGTGAAGTTGTTAGCTTGTCGCTAGCTCCTCGAAGAACTGCCACGGTACGGTCTGTGACTTCTGTTGAATGCTTGATGATTGGGGGTGATGTCCTATCAGTTTTCTGGGAGAGACTGCCACCCACTGTCAGAAAGCAAGTCGAAAAGACTGCAAAGCAACGACTTCAATCAAAACCTGAGGAGGATGTCGAGATGACCGATGTTACCGACACTCCACCCATTGGCAAGCTTGCGATTGGAGATCGGCCTACGAAGTCGACGAGGAAGAAATCAGCGCCAAAGGTTACCTTCACGCAGCCTACATACTCGAAGCCAGCGTCACCTCATAAACCGAACCGGATCGACGATCGGTCCATCATTCAGCCTGCGGATCCTGATCCATTCTTTAATTTTGATCTCGATAACATTCGCTCAAGATCTCGGCGTTCATCGCTCGCTCCGCCCCCTCCAGATGGTGCCAACATCAGTGGAATCGAATCTCAAGATCGAAAGATATCCTCTACAGGCCTGCGAGCCAGTAACGCAATACCTTCGTTCAGTAAACAAGATAGCACCCCCTCCGATGTCGAATCTAAACCAAAGCGTCCTAAATCCTTTCACCAAAAACTCGACAATTCGATAACCGCTCAGCTACCAGATTCAATACTTGTCTCCATCTTTTCACATCTCGACCTCCTTCCCCTAATGCGTCTTCGTCTGGTGTCTCCCCACTGGTCCAGGCTCCTCCGCGAATCGCCCTTCCTCCTGAAACATCTCAATCTCTCCGCCTACAACCGGAAAATCACCGATACCGCTCTGACCAACTCTATCTGCCCCTTCGTCGGATCCCGTCCCCTCACCATCGACATCTCCAATTGTTTTCACATCACGGACGAAGGCTTTGCCACCTTAGCAGCCACCTGCGGCGCCAACGTCACGACTTGGAAAATGAAATCCGTCTGGGACATCACCGCGCAAGCCGTGCTCGAAATGGCCAACCGCGCCAAACACCTCGAGGAAGTCGACCTCAGCAACTGCCGCAAAGTCAGCGACAACCTGCTTGCGCGCGTCGTCGGCTGGGTCGTCCAAGGCTCACCCCCCAACACGGCCCAGCACGGGCGTGCAGCCGCCGCGCGCAGTGTCGGTGCTCCCGTGCCGCCTCCGCAGGCGGCGCCGGGAACGGTGTATGGCTGTCCGAAGCTCAAGAAGCTGACGCTGAGCTACTGCAAGCATGTCACGGATCGCAGCATGGCGCATATGGCGTACCATGCTGCTGGGCGCCTGGAGCAGGTGGACCTGACGCGCTGCACGAGTATCACGGACCAGGGCTTTCAGCATTGGGGACAGTTCCGCTTCGAGAGGCTGACGAAGCTGTGTTTGGCGGATTGTACGTATCTGACGGACAATGCGATCATCTACCTTGCAAACGCGGCGAAGGGGTTGAAGGATCTGGATCTGGTAAGCAACCTCTTTCATTCCATTCAGTCAAGCCCCTGTGCGTTACATCCACTCGATTATAAATTGGCGTTCCGCTTTACCCATTATTCAAACCACAACACCACAACTTCCCTCACCCCCCCACCCGCCCCCCCCTCCCAAATCCCCCACTAACCCCCCCCACAGTCCTTCTGCTGCGCCCTCTCCGACACCTCCACCGAAGTCCTCTCCCTCGGCTGCCCCGCCCTCACGCACCTCAACCTCTCCTTCTGCGGCTCCGCCGTCTCCGACCAGTCCCTCCGCTCCATCGGGCTACACCTTCTCGATCTCCAATCCTTATCCGTGAGGGGCTGCGTCCGCGTCACGGGCCAGGGCGTCGAGAGTATTGTCGATGGCTGTGTCAGGCTGAGCAGGTTCGATGTTAGCCAGTGTCGGAATCTGGGGAGGTGGTTGGAGGGTGGGGGGGTGGAGAGGTGGGGGCGGGTGAGGTTTGTGTGTG
>JAABUS010006689.1_pt1 | contig 13795 bp, 11 predicted proteins | sample 5560161 | NCBI WGS metagenome assembly JAABUS01 (sample SAMN10711885, study PRJNA513376) | rock metagenome | isolation source: Antarctica rocks | place: Antarctica: Victoria Land, Trio Nunatak nord | collected 2016-01-04 | reverse complement strand
ATTGTGTGTGTATGTGTGTGCCTAAATCGGTGTGCCCATTGCTTGCAGGGCAGGGCCCTCAGGAAAGGAGACCTAGTGCCATTGCCCCTCAAGATCCCTACAGGCATTGTGGAGGGAGTCACTGTACCTCCTGACTGGAAGCCCACTTACTCAGGTGAGTCATACCCGCATTTGTGTGGCAGCAGCTGCGAGGCAAGCATGCACATTATCTGCTTTAGTTGTGTAGTGGTTACAAAGTGTGTCTCGTTGAGGCGCAGGCCCGTCCTGTGACAATGGCAGATGCATGGCATCTGAGAACTGCTGATGCTTTTGTTCTGAAGCCAAATTCATTCACCTTTTGAAAGTCAGGTTCATGCTTTTTATGGTCACCTGTATTCGTGGCATAGGTGGGGAAGAAGTTTGGGAGGTGCAAGCGCTGCCAGGGCCCAATGCTGAGCCGGACTACTTCACGCCGGAAGACATTTCTACCTTCTACTCCTCCACCTACAAAGTCCACTACAACTCGTAAGCACTTCATGACAGACAAGTGACTCATGCATGACCTTGACGCTTTGTCATTAACCAGCGCAAATCTAGTGATCTCTTGGGGACACACACTACTGTATCCCAAAATGCATGAGATGCTGCGCATGGTATCTCTCGTTGCAATTACAGTTGCAATGTAGGCGGGTAGTCCAGTGGTATGACTCATACTTTGGGTGCATCTAATGCCGTTAAGGGAGGACACCAATGTTAGGCTTCTTCAGCTTCTGACCCCTTTTTTGTTGAAGGCTGATGTCCACATGCTGGCCATCACATGGGTCCCCATTTCCATGCTTCCAATACTGAACTGGGTTTGGCGTTTTCTTCTCCCTTTGGGCTGCTATGCTACAGCTAACACAGGAAGGGCTGCAGGGTCAGGGTGTAGGCTTTATTTGGGGCTACTTATTGCTATTGTTCAACATACAATAAATGTTACATTATTTACCATAAAGGACTACAGCTAACATCAGCGCTCATCGTTATCAGAATGCTACCAAAACAGGACCTCATGCAGGAAGCTTTCCCAGTCACCTTACCCTGGAGGAAATGGCATTCTCAGTGGATGAATGAGAGACCACTTGCTACTTTGTATGCTTGCAGAAACAGGCTGGGAATCCGTTTGCAAGGACCCAGGCCCAAGTTTGCCAGGCCAGATGGGGGTGAGGGGGGGTCACACCCCTCCAACGTCCATGATCATGTGTATGCCATTGGGACCATCAACTTCACAGGCAAGCTCCCTGCATCAACTAACAGCATGCTCCACATATGAGGCTTTGCGTGACAAACTTTGCTCTGCATAACATTAGCAGCATGCTATTGTAGCTTGCTGTACACATGGAATGCTTTAGACTTAGACCCAGTCCCGAGCTAGGATGTGTGTAGACACACAAGAGTTCCAATCTCTTATCTTAAGTGGACGACCAGGAGCTGAGACCAAATCAGCCACTCAGTTTCACTTGAGCAAATCCTCGGCCTTGCTTAGGGACCAATTGAGCGGACACGCTTATTACATATGTAACAGCCTTAGTGTGACAGTCTTATATAGTGTCTAGTCTGCTACAGCTGTTGAACTGGACATTTCCAGCCAGCGTCACTCTGTGTAGAATCTGGGTGGCATTGACACCACAGGATGCCATTCTGCATGTATTGTCGAGCACAAAACAACTGCCATCAATGAGCTGCAGACAGACTCCCAGACAGTGCTTGTCAGGACATGCTGGTAGACTCAACGTGTCAGGGACCACATCTGGGTGTTGTCATGTGCCCTGCAGCATGACTAAAGGGATAGAAAGGAAGGAAACCTTTCCTTTCCAACAGTCGTGACTGCAGCCTGTTTAGGCAGCCTGAAAGCACAGATTCAAGCCCAAAAGTCATAGCCCGTTGTAGCATAACTATTCCTGCCTCTGGCCTCTTGCTTGCGATGCAGGTGATATGGCTGTGGCACTGATGCTGGGTGGGCCAAGTTTGGGGATGCTATGCATGGCCTACTGTCACAGTCTCTGTGCCACTGCTATTCCTTTTGCCATATTTCATGCTTGTGCTGCAGGCGATATGCCTATGACCCTATTGATTGATGGACCAAATCTGGGAGGCTATGTGTGCCCTGCTACTCCAGTCCCAGTGTCACTGCTGTTCCTTGTCCCACACCTCATGCTTGTGCTGCAGGGGATATGCCTGTGGCGTTGATGTTCGATGGACCAAGCCTGGGAGGCTTTGTGTGCCCGGCAACCATCACCAGCTCTGACCTTTGGAAGATGGGCCAATGCCGGGCTGGTGATGGCATCTGCTTCAAGCCCACCAAGCTTGGTAGGTCTGCACAAGCCATCTGTCTGTGCCTCTGTCCAAGCATCTGTCTGTGCATAGGTGATGATGCGCTGGTGACGGCATCTGCTTCAAGCCGACCAATCTTGGTAAGCCTACACAAACCAGCTGTCTATAATTTAGTACTCTACAGTCGGGGGGTGTGGAGCCATGTGTGACTCATCAGACACCCTTGACTGGAAAGCATAGGTGAATGTGCTGTGCAACAAACCCAAGCTGAAGAGAGGTTTGCTCAAAAGAGAGCCCGCGTACGCATAGGTGATGCGGCATTGGTCTGGATGCGTCTTTGAAGGATGTGTCCGCATAAGTCTGATGTTTGTTGTTGCATCTGACGTACACATGTTTCATGACAAACCTCTAAGAGATGCGCCACAAAGATCAGGGTCTGAAACGGTTCTGTGTCTTGACAACTCTCTGATGTTCGCTCCAGCCTCTGACATGGCCATATGCCTAGGCTTTTGGGGGGCATTTTGATATGGCTAGGCCTAGCTAGATGAACAGCAGATCAAGACACATCCTACAGCCCCCCCCCCCCAGGGCTGAAGTGTCAGTACCTTTTTGTTTGTTCACCTCACTGCCTTGGCACGATGCACTTTGTGTGACGGCATTGCAGCAAACATGCGGACAACAGACATGGGTGCACTGAAAATGCCTGTGTGAATCATCCCATGTGCCTTTGTGAATCGTCAGCTGTGCCTGTGTGAGTCGTCTCCTGTGCCCCTGTGAGTCATCCCAGGAGCCTGCTTACTATACCGATGATTCCCACAGAGTGCGCTTGCAACGGGCTCACCATGTGATGGTGAAGTCATAGTGAAGTTTTTGACGCTTGATTGCCATTTCGACTGACTTCCTGAAACACAAAATACAGCACAGGCCAGCAAGTCATTGACAATGTAATAGTAAATAGCATACTTACATAATATTTCAGTGAGTCTTGGAAGGATTGCAACAGAGCAAGCCAACACGAGCCAAATTGCCATTCATTTGGACACACAGCTGCGTGTTTCACCTGATCTCAGTCTGAATGGCTGCTGTTCTGCTTGCAAGTTTATGGAGGGCTAGACATGTCACAGAGACATGTGACACAGCCTGCTAAGCTAAGCAGACAGGAAGCACAAAAGCATCAGGCGTCATCCAGACACAGGTCACCAGCAGCTATGGCAGCACTGCAGAACACCTTGTAATGGCATATGTCATAAGACTCGTTATGTGATGGCAAAGGCTATTGATTGCATGCGACTTGAGTGATGGTGGAGCGTGTACATGCTGCAGGAGGTAAAATATGCAGATTGTAAATTTACAGCCTGTAAAATCTACAGCTTGCCCACGAGCTCACGTTGACTGGTCTTTCAAAGTTTCGGGTCATGACTCCTGAAACCTTGGCAACCTCGCAATCGCGCTTCTGACAATGTCTTTGCATTGCTAGGTGTCATGAGCAGCCTTCTTGTGCAATGGTCGACGTCTGACTACGTGCTTGAGCTTCGACTATGCTCCACACTGCTGCAGCGTACATATTGACTAAGAAGTGACGTCATGATCACATGCCTCTGCATCGTGATTTTTCAGGATCCCAAGGATGCCAAAACGCCTACCCGATTGAAGCGGACCGCTTGGAAAAACCTCTCGTTCCGCACAGCTTCCGCCGTATTCTAAGACGACCAACGGTGTGGAGGGCAGAAGCGTGAAACGTGATGGGCTGCTGTCCGTTCACCCGAGGTGGCCTCAGCACAGCTTATAAGTAAATACCTTGCAGTTGTCGGTGTCAGTCTCTCAGGGTAGATGCTCTGACCTATTGTTGCCCACTGGCTGGAATCTTTGCGGTCTCAAAATGTCGTCAGCGGGGACGAGGTCTTCACCAAGCGTTCGTTCACAAATATCCATCGATGCCTCTGCTGCCTCCCCTGCCGTAGCAGCACCTCCTGTGATACGTCCATCCGCCGGTCGCTGGCGGAATGACACCGACCTGGAAAAGCAGGTGGAGCTGCAGCGTTCACAGGTGTGTGTTGCGGGTGATTTCCCTGGCATCTCTACCCCTCTGAGCTCTCCCCCTCATGAACTCAACTGTCACCTGTTGCACCCATAGGCCAACACCTTAAGATCCACTGTTCTTCTCACCTATGGAGCTGTTGGTGTTGCTCTTGGTGACCTGGGAACCTCTCCCATCTATACTTTGTCCTCTGTGTTTCGTGGTCAGTAAGCATACTTGTTTCAAAGTCTTGAGAGTTGAATCTATGACCAGCAGGTATTGAATAGTGCTCTGTGTCTCTCTGCAGCGCCACCTTCAGAAGATGAGGTCCTTGGTGCCATGAGCATCATCTTTTGGGGTATGACATTGATCCTGCTGGTCAAGTATCAGCTGGTTGTGCTGAGTGCTGACGATCATGGAGAAGGTATGCCATATTGGCCAGGAGACCCACCATCATTGTGCAACTTAGATTGCTGTTTTGCACAATTAATTTGCTGTTTAGGCTCAGCAATGCACAAACCTTTGTGCCCTGTGGCTGTGCCTTGACTTTCAAGATATCAATAGCTGACAAATTCTTGCCTGTGTAGGTGGCACCTTTGCCCTATACTCCTTGCTATGTCGTTTCATTGGAATCAACCCTGGCTTGAAAGGCAAGCCCACAGCAGACGACCTGTCGCTGCTTCGCTACTCAACAAGCCGCGGGCAGTATGCACGACAGGTACTAGGACCACTCACCCCCAAACATCTTGTCACATTGATCTGCATGCATCACAGTGACAGCTGGAACACATCCTCATCTGTAAACTTGTTTACTTTTCCTTGTTTACACTAAATACCTTGTCTCATTTCCAAATCTGTGTTCACTTGCTAAACCAGGGTGTGGCACTTGTCCTGTTTTTGCCTGGTGTGGTTGGCACAAATGCTGTGATCACTGCCACCACCACATCTCACATGCAAAGCAAGTCTATATAAATTGCATTGTCATGGTGAAGCACATCGCAGGCTTCATGCACAAGCAATGCCACATCTTTCCAATTGTGACGACTAGGTGCTATAACAGGTCCAAGAACATCACTCAGGGATGTGCTCACAGCTTCTGCCTTATCAACTTGACTGCTTGCATGCAGGGCGTTGCGGCCGGTCCTGCTCCAAAGAAAACACTGCTGAAGAGGATGGGCACAGGCGATACGATTGCACCAGCCCTGCGCAAGCTCTTCAGGACCAACAGGGTGGCCCAGACGCTGTTATTACTGCTGGTTCTCATGATGACTGCCATGGTCATTGGAGATGGTGTGCTCACACCTGCACAGACAGGTAGGGGTCTATGGGATACTCATGGCAGAGCCCAACCTCTCACTCACCATTGTTGGCTTGTTCTCTGTCATGCAACCTGCTGTGCACAACTGCCTCATTTCCCATGCAAATATTATCACATATATTACATGATGTTACCCCTACAGGGAAGCCCAACATATCTTGTCCTAGGGCTTTTCTCAAATCAACGACAAAAAGCATAGTCTTTTCTTTTCTTTTTCCTTTCTTGCATGATCTTATGTTGCAAGCAATGGCAAACAGAGAGTTGCTGTGTAAGATAGGAGGCATACTATGCTGAAGCTGGGGGTATGCTGCAGTCTTGGGTGCCTTTGGGGCCATCTCAGTCAAGGCCCCATCATTCCCCAGTCTTCCATAGCCGGCATTTCCATGGGGGTCCTGGCCCTGCTGTTTGCAGTGCAGCCCTTGGGGTCACAGTACCTTGGTGGTGTGTATGCCCCCATCCTGTTGCTGTGGTTCCTGCTCCAGATCGTGGTGGGCATCCACAACATCGCTGTCTTTGCACCATGGATTGGCAAGGTCAGTCTCATGACATTGATCCTACCCTTTACGGCGTCTCATAGCTGTTGGTCTACCCCGTGATTTGAATACCTTGTAGTTTGACTTTGTCCTGTAAAGTCACCCTCCCTATTGCTTGTAGAGCTTTGTTCTCCCTGTTGGATCTCACACTTCGACCCTCATAGTCTTGCTGAGCACACTCAGCAGGTAGCCCTTCCAATGCAGCCCTGCAACTGAACCGAATCGTATGAGTTGCTGTTTTGTGACTTGTGGCATATGTTGCTGTGTCCATACATGCAGTCTGTCAGGCATCACTGTCATGCATGAAAACTACGCCATGTGCGAGGTCTTGGTACCAGCTTGCTGTCATGCTCTGCACCAAGACTAATGACAGGGTGTGCAACAAGTGGAACGCTGTTTCTGCAGGCTATCAACCCATACTACCTATACAGGTTTTTTACATCAGGGGTGTCAGCTGATCTGGCCTGGCGCTCCACTGCCAGCATCTTCCTGTGCCTCACCGGTGCGGAAGCATCTTATGCTGACATGGGGCACTTCACCAGGAAATCCATTCGGGTCAGTCCCTTGATGCTGAAGCATGCTAAGACCTTGCCCAGAGTAGTTCAGTGCTCCTGTTGTGCTGTGAAGCACATGTCTGTTCTGTCATACAGGGAAGCCCAATGTATCTCATCCTCGGGCTTTTCTTTCATCAACACCAAAAGGCATAGTATTTTCTTTTTTCTTTTCTCTGTTCTGTCCAGTGATGTTGAGCTGCTGTGGGCATCTGTAATCTGCATGCATTGCAATATCAGGCCCATCTCTTCACAAAAGTAGTCTTGAAGCTGTGATTTGTGTCTACTACATGGTGAGCAACTATGTACAGCATGCAGTCGCAGTCTTGTTACATGTCTATCTTGGTCTTGAGCAACTCCATGTCTGTTGTCCTGCCAGCCAAAATTACAGATACTCAGGTTTGAGCCAACCAGGCTCTGGGAACCAGAATCCTGTTTGCTGACAATGATCGTAGTAGTAGTAGTAGTAGTAGTAGTAGTAGTCATTACGCTTTCCAGTTCATGATGAGCTAGGTACGTGCAGGGCAAGCCTTGTCTCTCAAAAGCAGTCTGTCGTGAGCATCCCTACAAGGTCTATCGTCACCTTGTTTAATGCTGACAGTCACCCTTTGATGTTGACAGTCACGCACAACAACTCACCCGTGTCTTGCAGATTGCCTTCATTGGCATCCTGTACCCATCGGTCATGATCTCCTACTTTGGCCAATCAGCATGGCTGATCAAGAACCCAAGCGGCTACGCCACCTCCTTCTTTGCTTCTATCCCCTGGGGGGACGGCTTCTTCTACTTCTACTTTGTGGTGGCGGTCCTGGCGGCCTGTGTGGCATCTCAAACTATGATCTCTGCCGCCTACAGCATTGTGAGGCAGAGCATGGCATTGAGATGCTTCCCCAGAATGAAGGTTATACACACGAGCACCAAGGTGAGCAGCTTTTGCTGTGTCATTACAGTGCTTGCTCAGCATAGAAGTTGTACACACTACACAGAAGCACCAAGGTGGACAACTCTTGCCATGGCGTTGGGGTGCTTACCTGGAATGAAAGTCATAAGTACAAGCACCAAGGTAGGTAGCATTTGCCCTGGCATTGGGGTGCTTAGCAAGAATGACAGTCATACGCGCAAGCGCCAAGGTGAGCAGCTTTTGCTGTGGCATTGAGATGCTTCCTCAGAAGCACGGCCATGTACGCTAGCACCAAGGTCAGCAGCTGTTGCTGTGGCGGATGAGCACGCTTTGCATGTACCTTACCTGCAGCGTGACCTCTTGTGCCAATGACCATCTAAAGAGTGGCCTGCACAGTCATACGCTAAAGGGCACAAGCAATTGCGATTGTGATTTGAATTACTCCTGCCATACACCCTGGAGCATGTGCACAGCACAGCCAATAGTAGGACTTCTGCAGTGGCTCTTCAGCCCTCTACAAGTTGGGAAAGCTGGGCCGGTGGGTCAGTCTTATCTGCAAGTCCAAGATTCAGTCAGACATGCCATGGTGACTGAACATCTGTACAACTGTAGGTGGCCGGGCAGATTTGGATTCCAGCAGTGACCGTGTTCATTGGAGCTTTCACCATTGCTGCTGTGGGCATCTTCCAGAACTCCATTGCCTTGGGATTCTCATATGGCGTCTGTGTCAGCACTCTGGTAAGTCAAGCGTGCTGAGCAGCAGGTCCTGCTGTGTGTGTGTGTGTGTGTGTCGGTGTGTGTGTGTGTGTGTGTGTGTGTGTGTGTGTGTGTGTGTGTGCGTGCGTGTGCGTGCGTGCGTGCGTGCGTGCATGCGTGCGTGCGTGCGTGTGTGTGTAATTTGCACACCCCTACGTGGGCCCCGTGGGCCACGTGGGTGTTTCTTCATCTTGGCCATGGCTAGAGATCTCAGACTAGCAACAGGTATGCCTCATACTTGCAGTGTGACACTCTGTTCCTCTGGTTTTGGATGATTAGAAGACTTGAGCCAACAGCATCTCTACTTCATGGATGTTCTACAGCACTCTCTCTCTCTTCCAGTGCTTGCATCATTAGACGACTGAAGCCACCAATGGATCTGCCTCATAGCTGCACTGTAATACTCCATTCCCTTTGTGCATGATTAGAGGACTCAAGCCATTAGCACATATGCTTCATGGATGTTCAACAATACTCTCTGTTCCACTGCTGGAATGATTAGAGGACTCAAGCCACCAGCACTTGCATTTCATGACTGTTCAGAAGTACTCTTTCTTCCATCGCTTGAATGATTAGAGGACTGAGGCCAGCAGCAGATTTGCCTCTGGACTGCAGTATTTGTTTGTATGCCCGATTAGAGGACTTGGACCACTAGCACCTATGTCTCACGACGGTTCAACAATACTTGTTGTTCCTTTGCTTGAATGATTAGAGGACTCAAGCCACCACCAGATTTGCCTTGTCACTACACTCCAGTGTTTTGTTTGCTTGTGTGAATGATTAGAGGACTTGAGCCACTAACACCTATGCCTCATGGCTATTGTGAGATATTCTCTCTTCCATTGCTTGCATGATTAGAGGACTCGGGCCAGCAACAGATTTGCCTCCGCACTGCGGTATTTTGTTTGCTTGTGTGCATGATTAGAGGACTTGAGCCACTAGCACCTATGTCTCATGACTGTTCAGAAATACTCTCTCATCCATTGCACTGCAGGACCTCTGTCGTACCAGCCCCTGCATCCCAGTGCCAGTCCATAAATGCCCTTGTTGCTTGAGGATATGATTTACTAAGTGTGCAGGCAGTTCTGCACTTTTTTGACCTCTGCAGGTTGACTACGATTTCCCAGACCTTCCAGCAGCTGCTGCTGGCCACGAGCGGATGTGTGCTTTGTGCTTGTGCCTGGACGTTTATCGTTTTCTGCCTGAGTGTAATACTACCTCCCCGTTTTCAGAGCCGTCCAAGATCCATTTTTGCTTGCTTCTTTCAGGTATATCCATATCGCAACTCTCATGTTTGAGGAATAATGTGGTGCTTGACGCTCGTGGCCAGCCAGCCTGCCTCCACACAGCCTCACTCCACCTTTCAGCAGGCATCCAACTGAGTCCAGTCATACGTCAGTTATTGGAAAACTCAGTGTAGTACATTGTTACAATGTCTGCCATCCTCAGCTCATATGTGTATGGCCTGAGTTGGACTCAGCATTTTCAATCATTCACGTGACATGATGGGCTATGAATGAGTAATCATAATGCAGAGTCTAAATCGGATGGGCTCCAATTCAACCGGTTAGGCAATGTGTAACTAACTAACACCCAATTCACAAAGGCTGCATACTGCGTGAAGCAAAAGGATGCAGCCAGTCTGAGCCCATCATAAACCATCTGGGCAATCATATGAAATGTGTGACAAGATGGCATGAAGTAATAAGACATGGTCTGTGAGTGCACAACAAAACCTTTGGTGCCTAGTCAAACTGTGTGAAACAGCATGTTGCAAATGGCTGGTAGCACTGCAGATCATCGGGGTTGAGCACTGCAGTCTATGTCCCTTGATGTATGTGTCTTTTCAAAGCATAGGCAAATTTGAGGCTGATGCTCACAGCTACCACAGTATGTTTCAAGCCATCACTTGATAGCTAGGGTGCCTGGCCAGTGCCTTCCTCTGGGGAACATGAGGACCGGGCATGAGCAAGTCCTGTGTGGAAGCACCACAGCCTTCTTAGCTGCCATGCTGTGCAATACTGCCATCTAACCCCTTGGCCAGTTGGGCCCTATGAGGATGCAATTGATTTGTTCCTTCTGGATTTTGCTGATGATTGCACCCATCATGCTGAAAGGGCCATTGATGTAGACCAAGCCCGCAAGCCCAACGGCCTCAGATGTGGCCCATGGGTGTATCATAGCATCTATCCCCTTGCTGCCAGGGCAGTAGAACTAGGTAGTCCTAAGGCATGCCATACCATTGGTTTTGTATTTGCTCACAAACGACTTTGTTGCATATTTCATGCTGCAAACCATTATATCCTGCAAAGTTGGTAGTGTCAGGCAGCTGTGATCCTCAGGAGCACACAGCTGTGCGCATGCAGGCAGATATCTGCATATTGCCAAAGCTATGGTGTTGAGTGTGTCTTCTCCTCAACACACCCTCAACATCAACTCTGTTTAACATTATGCAACAGTTGCATAAACCCCGTTGCAAGGCATTACATTATGCGAGCTTGGTAGCATTGAGCGGCTGTGATCCTTAGAAGCACAAACCCATGCACATGCAGCCATGTATCTGCATGTTGCCAAAGATGTGGTGGTGTCTGTGTTCTTGCCTCTCCACAGCTTAATAATAATAATAATTTACAGGTGTTCCAGCTAATTGTTTTTTGCCAGGTACCTACTAGGTGTGCCTAGACCCTAGTCCTGTGAGCCAACATGCACTAACATGAGACACTTATTGCACCCAAGGGGTGTGCGCTGACAGGGCGAGTGCCATAGACGCAGTTGCGAGGCACAAAACCTCTGCCCATTACCCGACACGGAAGCCTGAAAAATCAGCATGTTACCACTGAGGCTTGAACCCGTGACCTGCTGCGTCACATCCTGATACATAGCAGCTTATACCAAAGGCTGGGTGGACCTCTGGGGGATCTCCACAGCTTAACAAAACCCATTCTGCTGCTGGCCTTGTGCTTGCCCATAAAGCGTGCAAGCTTGGCAGCATAAGGCTGCTGTGATGCTCAGGAGCAAACTGCTATGCGCATGCAGAGATGTAATTGCATATTGCCTCAGATCTGCCAAAGTGATGTCTTTTCAACTGCAAGGCACTCAAACAACTTTGTGGTATATCTTTCGCTATGAGCCATTTATAGCGTGCAAGTTTGGTAGTATTTGACAGCTGCGATCCACAGGAGCATACAGCTGTGTGCTTGCAGTGATGAAATTGCATATTGCTGCACATATGGTGGTGAGTGTGTTTCTGAACACACCCTCAAAGACCACTCTGTTGCATATCTGCTATTGCATTGTGTTATCCTGGTAGCACCCGGCAGCTGCAACCCTTAGAAGCACACTGCTATGCGCATACAGCGATGTGACTGCATATTGCCACAGATATGCCAAACGGGTGTTTGAGCTCCATCACTCACTCAAAACTAGTTAGTGACATAAATCATGCTATGCGCCATTATAATGAGCAAGCTTGGTGGCATTGGGCAGCTGTGATCCTCAGGAGCACACAGCTATGCGCATGTAGGCATGTAACTGCGCATTGCCAAAGATATGGTGTCGAGTATGTTTTTGGCCCTACACACCACCTCACAAAAAGCCATCTTGCTGCAGGTCTTGCGCTACAGACACTTACACAATGCAACATTGATAGCATTAGGCAGCTGTGATCCACAGGAGCACACTGCCATGTGCATGCAGTAATGTAACTGCACATTGCCTCTGGTATGCCAAAATGGTGTTTTAGCTTCGTCATTCACTCAAAACTAGTTAGTGACATAAGTCATGCTATGCGCCACTATAATGAGCAAGCGTGGCATTAGGCAGCTGTGATCCTCAGGAGCACACAGCTATGCGCATGCGGGCAGGCAACTGCATATTGCTTAAGATATGGTGGTGAGTGTGTTTTTGCCTCAACACACCTTCACCAAACCCAGTGTGTTGCATATCTTTGCTATCGTCTATTATACTGTGTAAGCTTGGCAACATTCAGCAGCTATGACTTAACGGAGGCTGAGTTTATGTGCATGCAGCGTTGACTGGCCACTGCATGACACGCTGGTATACCCTACTGATGTATTGCTAGGACTGACCATGCTACAGGCTGGTTCTTGCAGTCCGGCTGACGGTCAGCCGGGGTTGTGGGCATGTTGTCACCCGTCTGACAACCCACACATAGATATCAATATTCAGGCGTGCACCATGTGTGGTGAGTTTGCCACTGCATAATGTTGTTGGCTTGTTCAAGGGTGTTGGCCAGCTTGCTCATTTGCATTACAACTTGGAAGTATTGTTGCCAAGGGCTTACCCCAAGGGCTTACCCGTCATCATGCAAGTACTGTAAGCATACGCATGTCCCTTGATCCCTTGCTGGCCTGTACAGTTTGTGCTTGCTGATGCTGTAGATCCAGCATGCAATGGAAGTGCCAAAGGGGCAGATTCTTGAAGCAGTAGTAAATGCCCTTGTACTCAAAGCCCAGGTACTGCCACAAGTCTGGATGCATGTCCAGTTACCAATAGCCAGCCTTATTGTCTGATCACTTTGGTATGTCTGAAAGCTATGATTCAGTGAGCCAATGCTATGTGCATTTAAGCAAACAAGAGTGTGTGGCCAAGGGGCATGTGCTTGGGTGTGTTGCCACATTGACACAACCTGAAAAACCAGCACTAGTGCTGCATATCTCAAAGCGTATGAGCTCAGTCCAGTTGGACTGTTTACATCTATGTGATCTGTTAATATTATATTGTCAATTGTCAGCTGTGACAACCATATGAGTTGCTTGTTTGTGGACCTGTTGAGTGAACAGGCAGTTCTTTGATTGCCTGTGATTCTTGCATGTTGCAACAAGAGAGAGGGCTCAAGCTGTATCTGGCCTCACTGCCTGCTAGTGTGCCACTACATGTAATGACTGAGGTTTCTGCTGCCTGAAAGCGGCTAAGCATATGTGTGCCTGTGTGATAACATACAGCATGAGCAGTATTGTTTGCAATAAGCTGTACACATGTAGCCACAGACTGCAGCTGTGTATTGCTTTGTTATGACTTGTTGCTATTGGCCGGTAATATACATGTCCTGAAATCAAGTTGTTGTGAGCATAGCTTGTCCCAGCTACACCACGCTTTGTTGGCTATTCATTGTGCAACAGGCTATGCTAAGTATGCCATTAGGCCATTAGGCTTGCATGCTGCTTGCAACTCCTCATGCAGTTTTTGGATTGTGCTAACGTTAAGTTTTGTTGGCTGCTTGATTGAGCATATGCATGCATGCATGCATGTACATGTGCATGCAGTGTTTGCTGAACAATTGAATATAGCTTTGTGATGCTTTGCTAGGTGTCTGCAAGTCTACATGCATAGTTGAGATAACCAGCAGTACTGTATCCAGTGTGGGCTCAGCTTGCAGAATGGGAGCATGCTTGACTTGGGAGATGA